>Ga0209812_10001353_pt1 | contig 17240 bp, 13 predicted proteins | sample JI71714BDNA_FD_187502 | JGI IMG/M metagenome (GOLD analysis project Ga0209812, IMG submission 187502) | Wastewater effluent complex algal communities from Wisconsin, to seasonally profile nutrient transformation and Carbon sequestration -... | ecosystem: Engineered > WWTP > Effluent > Algae...
ATGGCGATTACTTTGATGGCGGTTTATCGCCCTGAATGGCTGCGCACTTTTTATGATAATGAATATTTATCACCCGAACGCTAACCCGAGTTGACTAAAGATAATTTAAATACTAAAAAATAGTAAAATTAACTACTTTTTAGTTTTTGGTTATTTTTCAGTTGAGAGTGAAACTGCTAGAAAAATTTTTTATCTATATTTATCAACAGCTTGATCGCAATCACGTCATTGGCACAGCAATTGTAATACTAAGGAGGTTATTAACCCATAATCCTTAACTAAGAGAGTGCCATTATGAAAAACGTTCAAATTACCCTAATCGCTTGTTTATTTAGTGCCAGCATATTCACTCCTGTTAGTGCTAACAGCGTGAGCGAGCTGACAACCCAAGCCTTACAACAGCATTTGGTTGAAATCCAAGAATCTATAAAAACGCAGACAAAATCAGCCATTGAACAGGCAACAAAACAACTGCTTGAACAAACTAGCATAAGTAGAACAACAACAAAGAGTGACACAGGCGACACTGCATCATTACCTGCAGTGCCCAAAGTGCAAGCTATGCAACTTGTGGTAAAGGTCAAAACAGAGGAAGAATAATGCATAACATGCAAATGCGAGCAGTATTGCAAATGCCTAGGTTAAACGGCTTTACCGGTAATGATTACATTACCGGTATGTTAGCAACTTACCCTATGATGCAAAGAGTAAGTTGCCCCTACAATTGCGTATAATTAGCCTTTTAAAACAGTGGCAACCGCTTTTGCAAAATAATCAATATTACTGTGGTTTAACCCAGCAATACTAACGCGGCTTGAACCCACCATATAAATACTAAACTCGGTCTTTAAGCGTTCAATTTGCGCTTTGCTAATGCCCAAAAAGCTAAACATCCCGTGTTGACGTGCAATAAAGCTAAAGTCTTGGCTGATCCCTTCAGCAGCAAACTTATCAATAATCAATTGACGATAGCTGTTAATGCGATCACGCATTTCCGCCAGCTCTTGGTGCCATAATGCCGTCAACTCAGCACTGTCTAAAATATGGGCCACAATTATCGCCCCGTGGGCCGGCGGCATCGAGTAAATACTGCGCACAACACTGAGCAAATTCACCCGAGCGATATCCATCACTTGACTATCCGCTGAGACAATACTGACTGCACCAATGCGCTCACGGTATAAACCAAAGTTTTTCGAACATGAGCTGCATAAAATCATTTCTGCGACGTGATCAGCTAAATAACGCAACCCTGCAGCATCTTCTGCTAGGCCGACACCAAAACCTTGGTAGGCCATATCAACCAAGGGCGTAAAACCACGCTCAAGGGCGATAGCAGTAAAACGTTGCCATTGTTCAAAGGTTAAATCCATACCGCTAGGATTGTGGCAACAAGCATGCACTAATACCACATCACCTGCAGGGATCTGTGCTAAGTCAGCAAACATTTGCTCAACTTGCAAGCCCTTGGTTTCATAATCGTAATAGGCATACTCTTTTACCTGCAAACCAGCAGCTTGAAAAAGCGAGATGTGATTTGCCCACGTTGGCGTAGTGACCCACACCGTAGCATTCGGATTAGCACGTTTAATAAATTCAGCCGCAACACGCAGTGCACCAGTGCCACCAGGGGTATGTGCCGAGGTTACCCGATTAGCGAGTAACACTTGATGTGATGCACCAAAAGCCAATTTTTCGATATGACTGTTAAATCCCAAATCACCTGCCATACCAATGTAGGTTTTGCTGTTTTCTTGTTTTAAGCGTAAAGCTTCAGCTTCTTTAACGCTTTTTAGCACAGCCGTATGGCCTTGCTCGTCTTTGTAAACACCAACGCCTAAGTCTACTTTTAATGGATTAGGATCGTCACGATAAGCTGCCATCAACCCTAAAATAGGGTCGGTAGCCACGGGCTTTAACTGAGCAAACATAATGTTCTACCTGATTTATGATTATTAAGAGCGTGGCCGCATCAAGATGTTGCCGGTAAAAACTGCGGTATAGTCAAACATACTGCAACCAATAATGCCAAAGCGTCAGCGGTAAATACGTGTTTAGACACATCTTCAGCATCTACAATACCTGCTATCTTGCCTGAAGACGTAAACAGTGGCAAACAGGCTTCGGCCTGCACCTTGGGATCGCAGGTGTAATATTCGCCACCCTGTTGTATATAAGCCGCCACGTCGTTAATCACTCGACCTTTACCAGTTAACCCCACCGTGCTGTTATTACTCAACTGTGCAAATTCAGCATTTAATGGAAACTCGGCTCTAGAGGCCGCACCAAAATAACTTAACTTTACTAAAACCGGTTCGTTTTCCACAGAAGAACGGGCTTGGTAAATGCCAAACCACGCCACGCCCCCGTGTTGCTGATAAAATGCAGTGATCAGACTTAACTTTTCGAGTGCCTGTTGGTTTGCCAGTGTTTTACCGCCTAATATACCGGTTAAATCGTATGGCGTATCGGCAAGCACACCAAACAAGGAGCATGCACCACCTTCACCTAACTCGGGAACTGCATATTGCCAAACGACCTGTGGTACAGCTGCCTGCGCAAGGAAATGTTCAAGTTGTGCCATATAACCACAGGTTGCAGCGATAAAGTCAGCTGACGAAGGCAATAATATTGGCGCACATGACGCTAACAAACCACTTTTATCTAAATACGTTTTTACCCATTCTGCCATTTGTGCAGCGTCATGCATTGTGTTAACCAAGATATAGCCATCCAGATTTCTAAAAATTGAGCATATTTTACCAGATACCATTAAAAAACCAAGCCAATGCCAGAAAAACTTGCTGCATGACGTCTGGCTCAGTAAGCTTTATATTTTTCCAGAACACTCCGTTGTAACGAGCAGCACTATGATCAAAAAAATGTCACTTGCCGATTGGCAACAACAACGCTCAGATACTGATACGGTGCCCAAAACCACACCAGATGTCTTATCAGCTCATCAAGATGTCAAAACCGAACTGGTTTATTCCACCGAACATGGCCGAATCACACCCACAACTGCAACACCCATCATGGGCGAACGTTATGCCGATGGTGCTTTGCGAATAAAACGCGAAACGAAAGGGCGTGGTGGGAAAACAGTACTTATCATTACTGGACTAACGGGTACCCCGGCAGAACTCACCGCACTGTGCACTGAATTGAAAAAGCGGTGTGCGTGTGGCGGCGCAGTAAAAGAAGGCCATATTGAAATCCAAGCAGATAAGCGTGAGTTTGTCGCAGAATTACTCCAGCAGAAGGGGTACAAAGTGAAACAAGCTGGCGGTTGATCGCTAGCGGTTTAGATACGCAGAATTGTTAATACGCAGGTTATTTAGATACGCAGAGTTTTAGGATACGCAGAGCGTTAAATAAGCAGCGCGTTTTCACACGCTGCGTTGTCTTTTGCAGCTCAGTACCTAACTAGCCCTGAACACGTGCCGCACTGAGTTTATACGTCACTGAGAGTTATCTGCCCGACCAAAAACATGTTTAAAGAAGCTATCGTTACGCCACAACGGTTTCTCTGGACTGTTCGCCACATCTAAGGCGATATTAAAGTTAATGTCAGTAAAAATGGCGCCAGCATCATAGCGAATAGGACCATATTCTTTAGTTAAGCTTGGAATATCATCAGAAGGCTTATGATAGTGTTTTGCAAAAAAACTGCCCCAAATTTTGCCACCATCTTGCTTAGGATCTTTTGATGTAAAACCGGTCATTAAAAAGACCGCAGGTACCCCCTGCTGTACTAAGCGATAATGATCAGAGCGGGTAAAAATCGCTTGCTCAGGCATTGGATCAGCACTCAAAGCGATGCCCTCTTTAGCCGCCGCCCGGGCAACTACATCTCCTAAGGTTGAATGATTTGCGCCAAACGCGATTAAATCAGCAAACGGGTACAGTAACACTGGCATATCTAAATTTACATTTGCCACCATTTGATTAATCGGCACAGGAGGTTGCTTAGCAAAATAATCTGCTCCTAATAACCCTTTCTCTTCACCTGTTACCGCGGCAAACAGAATAGTGCGTTTAGGTGCTGTTGGAAGCGCGGCGAAAAGCCGTGCGGTTTCTAATAATATCGCGACACCCGCAGCGTTATCCATGGCGCCATTATTGATTTTGTCCTCGGTGCGTAAATCATTGGCTAAACCAATATGATCAGAATGGGCAGTAAGTACCACATACTCGTGCTTTAACGTGGGATCAGAGCCAGGCAAAACCGCTAACACATTGGGGCTATCAATGGCTTGATGCTGCGTTTTACTGCTTAATTGCATGGTACCCGGCAAGGTAAACCCGCGGGGAATTTTATCTTCAGCAATAGTCGTAAAAATGCTGTCTAACGATTGCCCAGCGGCCGCGAAGAGTGTTTTAGCCGTATCAGGATGTAAATATGCGCCACCTTTGATTTGTGGAAAACCTCTGCCAACCTTCCCATCATTATCTAGCCAGCTCATTGAGGGCGCATTTAAAAATAATAAACTGTTGGCATAAGGCCGTGTCTTCTCTTGCTCTGGCGTATGCACGGTAAGGATCCCTATTGCGCCTTGCTGGGCGGCAAATTCCGTTTTCATGCTACCTAAATAAGCACGCTCTTCACTGGGAAGAAACGCGGGTAATCCCGCTAATATCACCACAATTTTGCCTTTGACATCTAAGTTAGCATAATCATTTAATTCAAAGGCATCAGAGACTAAACCGTAGCCCACAAACACCATTTCACCTTGAAGGGCCAAATCGGGTTGTTGCAAATTGGGCCCGGTAAAAAATTGCTGGGGATAACTGGGGATCAGTGTTTGTCCTTGAAGCTCAAAGCGTAATTCGGCGCTGCCTTGCACTAATTGTGCTTTACGCATGGGCACTCGCTGAAAAAAACTGCCATCGGCCGCGCCACCTTGTAACCCCAGCGCCTGAAATTGTTGTGCGATATAACGCGACGCAATTTCATGACCTCGACTACCGGTATCACGCCCTTCTAATAAATCATCGGCTAAAAAAGTAAGGTGGCTTTCTAATACACTAGCACTGGCTCGGGGAGCTTGAGGCTGTGGCGCTGAAACACAGGCGGTCAGGGTAAAGAAGCCACTGACCAGTAAAATTAGCGATTTTTTAAACATATTCACTCTGTCCTTAATCAATAAAAAAGTGCCAGTAAACTGGCACTTTGCTCATTGTGCAGTATTTGTAATAATGCAATTTACAAGAACTACTGCGTCGCTTGCGCTTGATAACGCTGCTGATAACGACGGTGTAATTGCTTATGGCGATTATCTAGATCGACACGACGGCCATCAATCCATAACTGCTCAATGCTGTGGCCTTGGTAATCAAAGATATCACCTGCTGACAACACAAGGCTGGCACTTTTCCCAACCTCAATCGAGCCTAAACGATCGGCTACCCCTGCAATAATGGCAGCATCCAGTGTTAATGAACGTAATGCTGCAGCCGGATCTAAACCATATCGGGTCACATGGCCTGCCGCAAACACTAAATTACGTGTATCCCAGAAGCCGTCTAAAGACAACGCAATACGCACACCTGCTTGTTGTAAAATCCCAGGCGCACTAAAGGCTTGATCGTAAGCTTCATCTGTACGCGTTGGTAGCCCATACGGCGCAGTATAAATAACATCTACCTGATTTGCCGCTAGTTCGTCTGCCATACGCCAACTATCACGCCCGCCAACAATAACCAATTTCGCTTTGTACTGTTTTGCCAACAATATGGCTTGACGAATTTGTCGCGGATCATCGGCATGCACAAACAACGGGAGCTTACCGTCAAAAAAGGTTAGCATAGCGTGCCAGCGTGAATCTTTACCACGGTTTAGCCCGGCTTGCTCTGCCAAATAATACGCATGAGCTTGTTTAAAAAAACCATGTAATTGGTCAAGTTGTTCGGTTTGACGCTGCTGCTGTTGCTCAACACTGTCACGCACCCACCAACCTGTTTGCAAACTCATCCGTGGCCAACTGACATGTAAGCCAACATCACTTTGCACCAGTGCATCTTGCCAATTCCAACCATCCAGCTGCATTAACGCCGAGCGCCCTGTAATTAAACTGCCAGAGGGGTAAATAAGGCTATGACTAAAACCATTACTGCGAATGGTTGGGATCACCACAGAATCTGCATTAAAAGCCACTTGCACCTGTAAATCTGGATTAGTTGCCGTCACTTCATTGTCGTCTCGGGTTGCCCGCACAGCTTCTACTTCAATTAAGCCTAATTGATTAATCAGCGCAATTAATCCCGGATAGAGGTGTTTTCCGCTAAGATCTTCAACTTGCGCCCCTTGCGGTGCCGCTAAATTTACGCCTACAGCTGCAATTTTACCGTCAACCAACAACACATCTTGCACTGCAGGTGCAGACACTACGCTGTGCACCGTGGCGTTTTTCAACAGAATTGGTGTTGTCTGTTTGGGAGCAGGTACAGGATTGACTGCCCAAAGGGTGCTGCTTGCCAAGGTACAGGCAGCAGCAAATAACGTTGTTAATCGCTTCATTAATGTTGCTCTCCGTGACTATGACCATGCCCATGCAAATGCGCACCAAAACCAAACCGCAATTTTAACCAATCATCATTGTCTTCACAGTGCCAGATGGGATCATCTTGTTTGTAGGCTGTGGTGCTACCTTGCCGTGCCGATTCACCGGCAGTCAGAATTTTTTGTATTAACTGCTGACGCTCTTGCTCAATTTGCTGGCGAGCTTGTAAATCTTGTTGACGATCAAAATAACGTGCGCCCTCAATCCACGTTTGCTGCACAACCGCGTAAACCGATAAAGGTGCCGCATCCCACAAGACAAAGTCAGCCTGTTTGCCCACAACAATCGCGCCAACCGTGTCGTCAATTTTCAGTTGCTTCGCCGGATTACTGGTGACCATTTTTAGTGCCTCATGCTCATCCATATTGCAGTACATGGTGGATTTAGCGGCCTCTTGGTTTAAGCGACGTAACAAACCCGGATCATCTGAATTGACACTAACTAACAAACCTTGCTCATGCATTAAGCAAGTATTCGTAGGAATGGCATCATTCACTTCCATTTTAAATCCCCACCAATCGGCAAACGTAGACACACTGGCACCATGGGCTTTCATTTCACTAGCCACTTTATAGCCCTCTAAAATGTGCGTATAGGTATTAACCTTAAAGCCCATTTCATCTGCGACTTGCATTAACATCAAAATTTCTGATGCAACATAAGAGTGGGTGTGAATATGACGCTTACCTTCAATAATTTCGACCAGCGTCTCTAATTGATAATCGCGCCGAGGTGGTGCCACGCGGCTTTGTTCGCGTTTAGACAATTTATTAAACGCTTGCCATGCGGCTTGATACTCTTTTGCCGCCTGAAACTGATCACGAATAAAGGTTTCTACCCCGATACGGCTTTGCGGATAACGACTGGTAAATTCCGTTCCCCAATTCGATTGCTTAACGTTTTCACCCAAGGCAAACTTAATACTTGGCGGTGCATTTTTAAACTTTAAGCCTTCCGCGTCAGCTCCCCAGCGTAAACTCAAAATTTGGGCGCGTCCGCCAATGGGGTTAGCACTACCATGTAACACTTGCACGGCGGTCACACCGCCAGCTAAAGCACGATAAATATTAATATCATCTGGATTAATGACATCGCCCAAATGCACTTCTGCCGTATTGGCATGTGAACCTTCATTTACCCCTTGCTCGGTTGCAATATGAGAATGTTCATCAATAATACCGGGCGTGACGTGCATGCCGCTGGCATCAATTACCGTGTAACCTCGTGGTGTTGCTAAATTTTGTCCTATTTTTTCAAACTTACCATCGCGAACAAGAATATCGGTATTCTGCAAGATACCCTGCTCTGCAGCAGTCCATACGGTAGCGTTCTTAATATGCACATTTTGCGCTGTGGGTAGTGTAGACACCCCAAAGGCACGGTTTGGATACGTGAGCTGCGAGACCATTGTTGCGGCGGGTTTAGCTGGAGCTTGATCGCTTGCTGCAGGCTGAGTGCGTTCGGGTTGCTGCATTGCCACCACTGTACGCTGTTGTCCAGCGGCATCTAGCCAATAACCGCTTAGCTGTTGCTCAGTTAATACTCCATTAAACTGTAATACCACAGCTTGTTCATTTAGCGACACGAGCGGTAAGCTAAACTGCAGCCGATCGCCTTGTACAACGATATGTTCTAGCTTGGTTTTTTTATCAGCTAAAGTGGCTTCACCGGTCAGTTTTGGCGCCGTGCCTTTGAGTATGATAGTAAACGTATCATTATTAAAATTAAGTTGATACTCGCCCGCGAAAACAGTTGGTTGTACGGGAACAAAACGATGTTCCTGACCACGTAACCAGGTTGCCACAATATCACCATCTTGGAATAAATCGCCTCGGCTGATGACTAAGTCAGCCTGATAACCGGGTGCAATTTTACCTAACGACGTCTGCAAACCTAAGATGCCAGCGGGAACGGTGGTTAACGCAGCCAATGCCTGCTCTGGGGTTAAACCATGCTGAATAGCTTTACGCACATTTGGAATAAAGTCTGATTTTTTCGTTAGACCATGCGAGGTTAACGCAAAAGGGATCCCTGCCTGTGCCAACACTGAGGCGTTCGCGGGTGCCCTTTCCCAATGCCGCAGATCCGCCAGATTAACATCTAAGCGTTGTTCTGCGGTGGTAACACTGGGAGCGGCTGGGAAATTTAGCGGCAGTAAAATAGGTTTACCGGTAGCTTTAACCTGTTCCAATCGGCTGTATTCATAGCCAGAGCCTAACAATAGCGCATTTTTAATATTAAATTCCGCTAAGAGGCGGTTCGCACGAAGCAAAGAACGCTCATCAGTGGTATCAAACAACACACCTTGCTGTGGCAAGGTGCTTAAAGCCGCTAACGCAGCGTTAAATTCTATAGGTTGCCCTGCTAACGACGCTGCTGGAGTGGCTGTTGCCGCTTGATACCAATTAGCATCAGACAGCGTTTGCCGAATTAAAGCGACAGAGCCCATTAATGATGAGGGATAACTTTGTTTTGAACTGCCCTTGCTAAAAGAAAGAAAATGCTGCGCATCTGTCTTTAAAATTACATCATTAGGTAACCCTTGTGCCAATGACGCCACAAAAGCCGTACCACGGAAAATACCATCTTGTCTGGCACTTTGTACCGAAGTAAAGCCGGCTTTTAGTAGCTCGTTTGCCGCTTTGCTGTCTGGCTTAAATTCAGTTACCCAGCGTTGCTGCGCATGAATAGCATCATTGGCCGCATTGCCTCCCCGCCGCGCATTTTCATACATGGGACGACGACCAAAACTAAAGCCTTCATCGGCAGCCGCCTGTGGAATACCATACTGTGTGTAGGGATCAATAAAGCCTGGGTAAATGTGATACCCCTTAAGATCCACAGTTTGATAGCCAGCTGGCACTGATGCATTGGTGCGTACAGCTTCAATTTTACCCTCCCGAATAAGTACCGTGGCCTGCGGCACAGTCTTACCAGGTTCAGTTGTTACGGTAGCATTGATAAGGGCAACGAGGTTAGGGGTTTTATCGCGGATCCCTAATTCCGGTGTCGTCTGAGCCGCATAACACGCAGCACTGGAGGTGCCGAGTAACGCCAAGCTCAGCAGAGACAAACGCGCTGATATCATAAATAACGTTTTCCTGAATGGTGTTAGACGCGGGTCGAATCGATTCAAGCAAAACACTTGCTGTTGGCAAAGTATCACGCACTAAAAAGCTGACTACGTCTTTAAGTTTTTATTGTGAATGTTAATTGACTTAATTCTTGCTCTGCTAAGGGCATACTAAAATAGTAGCCTTGTACCAGATAACACGCGTTTTCTTGCAAAAACGCAGCTTGTTCAGCCGATTCCACGCCTTCAGCAACAACGCGTAGCTGCATTTTTTGCGCCATCGCAATAATCGCCGAAACAATGTCCATATCGTTACGATCTTCTGGGATGTCTTTAACAAAAGAGCGGTCAATTTTTAGCTCATCAACCGGGAATCGTTTTAAATAATTAAGTGAAGAATAGCCTGTACCAAAGTCATCAATAGATAAAGAGATACCGAGGCGCTTTAACTGATTTAACTGTTTAATAGCCGCATCAGTATCGCCCATTAGCATACTTTCGGTAATTTCAAAAATGAGATAGGCCGGATCTACGCCCGTGCGATGAATGATTTGTTCGATCATCGCTGGCAGTTTATTGTCATTAAATTGTCGAGCCGACAAATTAATCGATACGGTTACCGCATAGCCTCGACTATGCTGGCGCGCTAAAAACCGACAGGCTTCAAGAATAATCCACTCGCCAATTTGTACAATTAATCCCGTACTTTCGGCAACGGCAATAAAACGCCCAGGCGGAACTAGCGTATTATCAGGCCTTAGCCAACGAATTAATGCTTCATAGCCAACCAACATATCATCTTGAACATCAATTTTGGGTTGATAAAACAACACAAATTGTTGTAGCGCAATAGCCTCTCGTAATTGACTCTCGATCAACAGCCGCTCATTCGCCGCATCATTTAACTGCTGTGAGAAAAAGCGATAGGTATTTTTACCTCGCGCTTTAGCTTCATACATCGCCAAATCAGCATGTTTTAGCAAGAGTTCTTCGTCTACCGCGTCGTCGGGTGCAATGGTAATACCAATAGAAGCACTAATAGAAACAGTATGGCTACCCAGCTTAACTGGCTGCTGAAAAGCTTGCTGTAAGGTGGCGGCAATTTGACCTGCCTGGGCTTTATCTTTGATATCACTTAAGATAACAGCAAATTCATCGCCACCTAGACGCGCAATAGTATCGTCTTCTCGTAAGCGATGCGTTAGCCGACTCGCGACTTCTTTTAAGAGATCATCGCCCGCATCATGCCCTAGCGTGTCATTGATTAATTTAAATTCGTCTAAGTCAAAATACAATAATGCAAAGCTGTAATACCCTCGCTGAGACATTGCGATAGATTTACGTAATTGATTTCGAAAGTAACTACGATTCGCTAAACCGGTCAGAGAATCATAATATGCGAGCCGCTCCATTTGTTTTTGGCTTTGTTTAATAAACGAAATATCCTGCAAAGCCGCCACATAATGCGAAAGACTTCCCTTCTCATCTCGAATCGGCGCAATGGCTAACGTTACCCAATGCTGGGTGTCATCGTTAAGATCAGCTTGTTGCAGCAACACATCACCTTGCCAATGTTGGCGCTGCTGCAAGGTCAGGCGCATGTCATTTCCCAGTAATTGCATATCTTGAGCAAATAACGTATTTAATGATTTTCCACAAATAGCGGACGGTTCTAGCCCCAACAAATTACTTAAAAACGGATTAATGTATTCAATATCTAAATGGTGATTGGTGATAATAATGCCTGAGCTAGAAAATGCGACAGCCTTACTGAGTTTACGGGCCAGCATTTCAGCGTGTTCTTTTTCAGCGATACGATTATCTAAACCAGTGATAAGCTGGTTTATTTCTGCATTCATGGCCATAAAACTGCGGTTTAAAGTACCCAGCTCATCAGGCTTGTTATCTAATTGCAAACTGGGTTGTAAACCTCTACCCACTCGGTGCACGGCCGATGCCAAACGTGTTAAACGCTTCAGTATTAATTGATTCAGCAGCATATAAAGAATAGCCGTAACAAATAAGGCTATGAAAAGTGTAAAAATAAGTAAATGCCAGACAGATTGATTTGACTGGATACTTTGCAAAAAGGTAGTGTAACTAAACGCAACGGTTAGGCCTGTAATCAACATAGCCAGAAAAACCAGTGCTGAAAACTTCAGCCCCAGTGAATTCATCCCTCTGGCATTATTATGATTAAGATCCTTCACGACTCAGGCTCGCAGCTGTTATAGTAATTTGATAGTGCTATTAAGGCACACAACAACGATGAAAGATACTTTACCATTAATTTTATGCAATCGACTAGAAGAGAGTAAGCAAATGAAAAAAGCCCTAATTGTTACCCTTTTAAGCGCCACACTCTGTACGCCGGTTATCGCCGCAACAGCGTTTACCGATGGTAAAGATGCCGTGTCCTACCGCCAAGCCAGTTTTCAACTTATTCGTCATAATATGGGCGATATACAAGATATGATTCGTGGCAATGTCGCCTTTGATGCTGAACGCGTTCAACGTCGTGCTGAGGCCCTAGCATCACTAAGCCAATTGCCGTGGGAAACCTTTACCGTGCCAGGTACTAAAGAGGCGGGTGGCGAAGTAAAACCGGTAATTTGGGATAATTTAGCGGACGTGCAAGAACGCGGTGATAAAATGGCTGCAGATGCAGCTGCCTTGTTAGTGGCAGCGAAAACAGCCGAACAAGCCGAGATTCGTAAAGCCTTTGCTGACTTTGCACGTAACTGTAAAGCTTGTCATGACAAGTACAAAGCCGATTAATATGTCTTTTCACCGCGTCGTTGCTAAATGACGCGGTGCGTACATCAAGCTGCTTTTAAATAAATTTAATCAGCATCTCGCCTTGCCAGACGTAAAATACGCCCAGTAACACCACAACGATGACAAAATAACTCCAACTCGATTTCATTAGTGGACGCATTGATGAAGCATAGTGTTGGGTAGTTTTACCGGTGATCATTGTTAGTAACACATTGTCATGGCGCCAACTATGCCATAACGCAGCAATTATATGCACGCCAACACAAATAAGGATGATATCGATATTTAATTTATGAATGCTTGAAGCCAGCGATACCCACTCTGCACTAAGATATTGCACTAATGGCCCATCACTAATATAGCTGTTATCAAAGGTCGCCAATCCAGTGATCAGCTGTAATGCTACAAGCAGTATCAACGCAAAAATCATGTAAGCGCCAGCCGGGTTATGGCCCAGCACAGGTTTGGGATGACGCAAATAGCGCAGTGCCGCGAGTGGCGAGGCGGCAAAATGGCGGAATCGTGCGGTTGTACTGCCATACAGCCCCCAGCAAATTCGAGCGATTAACAACGCGGCTAAGGTGTACGCCATAAGTTGGTGTTGCGCCATAAGGCCTTCATTCCCGGTGTACCACAGGCCACCTAATAGCAAAACTTGCGACCAATGAAAGACCCTAACGGCAAGATCCCACACGTGTGTTTTAACTGACATTGAGCTTTCCTTTTTCTGTGCTAACCTTTTGATTTTATACCAGCAGGAAACATAAATGAAAATAATAAGCGGGCTTTTTGCCGCACTGTTTTTGGTATTACTGATTGGCGTTACCCTCGCCTATACGTGGCTGAATGGCAGTTTAGCCGATTATGAGGCAACGTATCCCAGTGCAGTCGCCCATCCGGTTTATTTAGACCGCGATCAACAAGGTTATCTGACGGTGCATGCGCAAGATCGTTCCGACGCAGCTTACGGTTTAGGCTTTGCACATGGTCAAGACCGTTTTTTCCAAATGGATTTAACCAGACGAAGTGCAGCGGGTGAATTGGCGGCACTCTTTGGTCATCGCGCACTGGATACCGATATTAGCCATCGACGCCATCGTTTTAGAATGCGCGCCGAGCAACAACTTAGCCGACTCGCTGCCGCCGATTTACAATTACTGGCGGCATACAGTCGTGGTGTGAATGATGGGCTTAACAGCCTGCATCGCCCACCTTTTGAATATACACTACTTCGAACGGAACCTAGCCCTTGGTTAGAAAGTGACAGCTTGCTCGTGATTTATAGTATGTATCTTGATCTTCAAGGCAAGCGCGGTCGTGATGAATACGCGATGACTAAGCTGCGCCAAGCGTTACCCCCAGAGTGGTATACTTTTTTCCAACAACATAGTGCTGATTGGCAAGCGGCTATTGACGGCACTGAGGTCTCAACTATTGCCTTGCCCAGCAGCCCATATCCTACCGTATTACAGCAACAACTTAGCTGTCTTCACTGTACGCCAGCCGATGCGGTTGATCTTGGCAGTAACAATTTTGCGGTGTCAGGCCAACTTAGCGAGCATGGGGCAGCTATTTTAGCGGATGATATGCATCTCTCTTTGCGCGTGCCTGGTATCTGGTACAAAACCCAGCTTAATTGGCAAGAGCAAACGATTAGTAGACAGGTTACAGGTTTGAGCTTACCGGGTACGCCGGCAATTGTCGTGGGTAGTAATGGTCATATTGCCTGGGGTTTTACGAACAGTACGGCTGATTGGCATGATCTTATTGCACTTGAGTTATCTGTTGATCAACAACAGTATCTTACTGCCCGCGGCTGGCAACCGTTAGTCAATGTTACGGAATACATTCAGATCCGTGATGCTGAACCTTATGCCTTAACAGTGCAAGAAACCGAATGGGGTCCAATACTGCCATTTCCCGATCAACAACATTATGCGCTACGTTGGATTGCCCACGATGACGATGCTGTTAACCTTAACTTACGCTATTTAGAACATGCCACAACAGCACAACAAGCCCTCTCTTATGCCGACAAGATCGGTATTCCAGCCCAAAATCTGTTAGTGGCCGATAAGCATGGCAGCATTGGATGGACCATTTTTGGTCCTATACCTCGGCGAAATCTGTTTGATTGGGATAATGTACAAGACGGGCGTAACGACACCCCCTACTGGGATGGTCGTTTATCTATTGATGAGTACCCTACGTTATTAAATCCACCAAGTCAGCGACTTTGGTCGGCCAATGCAAGAACCGTGGGGGACATGCGTTATGCGGTATTAGGGAATGGCGGCTATGATCTCGGGGCTCGGGGTAAGCAAATCGCATTAGCGCTTGGTACGTTATCACAGGCAGATGAATCCGCATTACATCAGATCCAACTCGATCATCGGTCGCTACTGCTAACAGGCTGGCATCGCTTGTTGTTAGACACGCTAACGGAACCGTTGGCCACACAGCGTCAACTTGGCGAATTTCGACAACATATTGCTGCATCTGGCTTAAAGGCAAGCCCCGATGATACTGGTTATACGCTGCTGCGCCAATTCCGCTTAAAAGTGCTTGAATTAACCTTTAGCCCACTCTCTGCCTTGCTAGAAAAAAGCGGTGCGCGTAGTGCAGACTTAAAATACGCGTTAGAAACGCCATTTTGGCTGATGTTACACGCACAGCGAAAGGATACGTTACCAAGCCCTTACGCCAATTGGTCGGAATTATTATTACATGCTGCTGAGCTTACGCAGGCCGATCTGCTTAAAGACTATGGCGAGCTAGCACATGCCAGATGGGGTAATCGTAACACAGCAAAAATTGAACATCCGCTGGCTTCAGCCATCCCCTTCTTTGGTCAATGGTTGAATATGCCCACCACAGCACTTGCTGGCGACAGCCATATGCCACGGGTACAGCATCCAGCCTTTGGCCAATCACAGCGTATGGTGGTCGCGCCTGGTCACGAACAACACGGTATATTAGTGATCCCTACAGGGCAATCAGCACATCCGCTATCACCGTTTTATCGGGCAGATCACCGCTTTTGGCTAGAGGAGACCCACTTGTCGTTTCTTCCTGGCCCAAAAAAATATCAACAACAGTTGCTACCATTCCCTTGACTTTAGCCATCCAGACGGATTATGGTGTAGGCATGAAAACACATTTATTCGCACTCGGTTTTTTTAGCTTTACCCCCTGCACTTGGAGGTAGCTAACCGTGCGCGCACGAAAAGCAGAAAACCTCCCACCCAGGGAGGTTTTTTTTTGGCTAAATTACGCTTAAATTCAAGCTAGAGGCAGAACATGGAATTAAACGATATTCGGCAAGCAATTAGCGATACCGATCAACAATTAATAGGTTTATTGGCCAAGCGTCGCAGCTTAGCCCTTGCCGTGGCCGCGGCTAAATTGTCACAAAATAAACCAATACGTGATACCAAACGCGAACAAGAGCTGCTGCTCTCATTAATTGAGAAAGGTAAGTTGCAAGGACTTGATGCGCAGTATGTTACCCGAATATTTCATGTGATTATTGAAGATTCGGTATTGCAGCAACAAGCGCAAGTACAAGGACAATTAAATGGCTGTCATATTGATGCGGTCAGAGTCGCGTTCTTAGGTGGTCAGGGATCCTACAGCTATTGGGCCACACAAAAATACTTTGCCCGGCGCGCCGAAAACATCATTGAACTCGGTTGCGACAGCTTTAATGAGATTGTTAATGCCGTTGAAACAGGCCATGCCGATTACGCGTTATTGCCCATCGAAAACACCTCCTCGGGCTCAATTAACGAAGTTTATGATATTTTGCAGCACACGCGATTATCGATTGTTGGCGAACTTACCCATCCGATTGAACATTGTTTACTCGGCTTGCCCGGTACCGATCTGTCTAAAATTCGTCAAGTCTGCTCACACCCGCAGGTTATTGCACAATGCAGCCAATTTTTACTGGGCTTAACCAATGTGAAAATTGATTACTGCGATAGCTCTTCAGCCGCGTTTGCCAAAGTAAAAGCACTACAGGATCCGACCATTATTGCCATAGGCGGCGAGGAAGGTGGCAAGCTCTATGGCTTAGAAGTGCTCACACGGCAACTGGCCAATCAAAAACACAATGTTAGCCGTTTTATTGTCGTCGCGCGCAAAGCGGTTAATGTGGCCAAAGCGATCCCCGCTAAAACCACCTTTATTATGTATACTGGCCAGCAACCCGGTGCATTGGTTGAGGCCCTGTTAGTATTAAAACAGCATGGCATTAGTATGAGCAAGCTCGAGTCACGACCCATTCCCGGCAATCCATGGGAAGAAATGTTCTATGTTGATGTCGCGGCAAACTTAAGTGATTATGCCATGACGAGGGCATTGGAGGAGCTAAACAGCATCACCAAGTTTGTTAAAGTACTGGGCTGCTATCCCAGCGATGATATCACCCCTACTCAACCACAAAACTAAGCGTGTAACGGTGCCAACCAGAAACAACAGTTGGCACCGCTTATTGATTAAAAATCAATTACTTCACTTTTTGCTGGAATTTGCGCGTGGATCCCTAAATCTGCCAGTTTATCCTGTAAAATACGTTGCGCTTCATGCTCGCCATGAACCAGATAAAAAGCAGGTTCCCCCGCAATCGCTTTAGCCCATTGCAATAGTTCTGCTTGACCAGCATGAGCAGAGAATCCTCCGATAGTATGGATTTTGGCTTTTACTACAATCTCCTGACCAAACATTTTCACTCGTTTTTCACCATCCACCAGCCGCCGCCCTAAAGTACCTCGAGCCTGAAAACCAACAAAAATAAGATGATTGGTATTTTTCCAAAGATTATG
>Ga0209812_10001355_pt1 | contig 17202 bp, 13 predicted proteins | sample JI71714BDNA_FD_187502 | JGI IMG/M metagenome (GOLD analysis project Ga0209812, IMG submission 187502) | Wastewater effluent complex algal communities from Wisconsin, to seasonally profile nutrient transformation and Carbon sequestration -... | ecosystem: Engineered > WWTP > Effluent > Algae...
TCAGACAAATCATCGTTTTGTAGGGGCGATGCCCCCGTGCCCGCCCCTCATCTCCGGTTTTGATGTCGGGGATTAGTAGTTTTATAGAACGATCGCACATCGGTTTGTCAATTCTAGAGTTTTTGCGATCGACCGATCTACAAAAGTAACAAATTTATGAGAGTAAACCCAGCTTGGACAGAGAGTGGCACTTAAAAACCAGATGTTGAGGGTCTCCACGGAGTGTGTCCACATCGCCAGCGCAGGTCGATCGCAAAACAACACAATTATTGACCGCCAAAGTTGCCATTTGATACTATAATGCAGCAAAAGTTAAAGCGTTTTTTAGGTTTCAAGGGCTCAGGGGTAAAAAAAAATGGGAAATGTTGGACGTGTGCCTGTAGGAATTATCGGCGCTTCAGGGTACGGCGGCGTGCAACTTGTACGGTTGCTGGCGGATCACCCGGCGGCAGAAGTAGTGTATTTGGGGGGGGATAGCAGTGCGGGAAAACCTTATTCCAGCCTTTATCCCCATCTGACTAACTGCATTGATTTGACAGTCGAGGCGATCGACTTAGAAACAATAGCGGCCAAATGTGAAGTTGTGTTTCTGTCCCTACCTAACGGTTTGGCTTACCAAATGGCACCGACACTAATCGAAAAAGGCTGCAAAGTCTTGGATTTGTCGGCTGACTACAGGTTTGAAAATCTTGACACTTACAAAGCTTGGTACGGTGGCGATCGCTCGGACTCTGCTCTAGCAGCAACCGCTGTTTATGGTTTACCAGAACTGTATCGCGATCGCATTAAAAACGCTCAATTAGTAGGCTGTGCCGGCTGCTACGTCACAGCTAGTTTGTTGGCCCTGGCCCCCTTGCTCAAACAAGGTATCATCGTTCCAGAAACAGCAATTATCGATGCTAAGTCTGGATCTTCGGGAGGAGGCCGCAAAGGCGAAATTAATCTATTGTTGGCAGAAGCTGACAACTCCATAGGCGCTTACGGCGTGGGCCGCCACCGCCACACGCCCGAAATTGAGCAAATTTGTAGCGATTTAGCTGGACACGATATTAAAGTCCAATTTACTCCTCACCTGATGCCGATGGTGCGGGGAATTCTGGCAACTGTTTACGCAAATTTGCGCGATCCGGGATTGGTACGGGAAGATTTAATCACCATTTTCAACGCTTTTTACCGCAATTCTCCTTTAGTAAAAGTTTTGCCGGCGGGGGTTTATCCACAGTCAAAATGGGCTTGTGGTACAAATCTTTGTTACATTGGCGTGGAAGTAGATCCGCGTACTGACAGAGTAATTGTGATGTCGGCGATCGATAATTTAATTAAAGGTCAAGCCGGACAAGGTATCCAGTGCATGAACTTGATGATGGGCTGGGAAGAAACTTTGGGTTTACCTCAATTGGCTTTCTATCCTTAATTGAGAGTTCGGTAATTGGGAATTGGGTCGGGGCGGGTTTACGAAATGATTGATTTTAGGCAATTATCGTTTGTAAAACCCGCCCCTTGTGTCTTAAAAGAATGAGTTCAGTCGATCGCCACGTCATTGATTCGATCGGACCAACAAGTGGGCGATCGTACCGACTTGCAAAGTGAATCTAAAGAAACAAGGAAAGTACAGCAACAACAACTAATCAAAATCTACAAGCTTAAATTTAACAGATTTGAGTTCACCGCATAAACGAACCGACAACACCGTTCATATCCTCAGCCAAAGGATTTCCCATAGCCTTAAACTTCCACTCGCTACCTTCTCGATAAACTTCTCCCATTAACATATTTAATTTGCCCTCATAGGAAGGGTCATTTGACAAACGATAGCGAGCAATTTCTTTCCCAGTCGCATCCAAGGCTCTCACAAAAGCATTTTCTATCATGCCAAAATGCTGTTTTCTGTCCTTAGCATCATAAATATTCACTCCCAAAACTATTTTGTGATATTGTGGGGGTAAAGCATTTAATTTGACAAATATTTGTTCGTCGTCTCCATCTCCGGCCCCGGTGAGATTGTCACCGGAGTGAACAACTGTTTTATCCTTTGATTCCAAATGACCGTAATAGATTACGTCGTCTTTGTAGTTCTTTAATTTACCGTTTTCTCCTAATAAAAGAGCGTAGGAATCTAAGTCGAAATTTGCCCCGCTGCTTCTACCGAAAAGACCTTGGCTAGCTTTCGACACATCCCATCCCAAAGCCATTGTCAGCCTGGATAAATCGTATTCACTTTTGCTCAGAACGATAGATTGTCCTTTGGTCAAGTTGATAGCCATAGTTTTGTGATTTGGTTAAGGTAACAGTCAAGTTTCAAGATTGTCCAGTAGGAGATTTGATTAGCCTGTGAGGGCTAACTATAGGGTAAGAGATTTTTGAGTCGTGCTGATTTTACCCAGTTGGGATATTCTGTGGTCAGCAAATCGTATAATTCCTCGTCTGCAATACTTTCGGGGTCTTCTACACTGAAGAAATCTGCATTATCCAGGTGGCGATCGCCCATTTCATCAAGTTGCTCTAAAAAGCTAAAATCGCTGGCTGTAGCCCTAGAAAACCAGCCGCCAACTCCCTTACGTTTGACATCTTTTCGCGATTTGCCGATCGCCATAAACTGCCAAAATAGAGGCTCATAAGACGACCATTGTAGCTGTTGTTTGGTTGCCGACTCATCCGTAGTAGCTCCATCAGTGACAAACATCACATACACAGGTTTATCGGCGCTAATAGGTGCGTAGCGACTACCATCGCGAGAGTCAGGAAAATAGAAATTTCTGATTTCCTGCATCACTCTACCATAGTAAGTACCTCCTTCTAAAGGGTATCGTTTCAGTATATGATGGATGAAGTTGGGAAAATTTTCGATCGTCATATCCCCTGCATAGTAAGAGTTGATGCCAAACAAAAATATATCGATCGCTGCGTTGTCATCAAACCGACATCCCAAAGCCAAAATTTTCTCAGCCAAGCGCTGAATTTTTCCCGCACTGTACAGCGAAGACATAGAGACAGAAATATCCAAGCACAGCGCTACCTTAGCATCATGATTTGTGAGATTTGCTTTCTGAAGGGAGATATCAGCCTTCTTAACTAGATTGAAAATGTGCGGCGCTTTTTCCTCCAGTTTTTTTTCTAAGATTATAGCTTTCTGACTTTTGTTACTAACTTTGGGAGTTGCTAATTCAGTTATGGCTAATTCTGGTATTTTTAATTCAGGAATCACTACTTCTGGAATTTTTAATTCAGTAGCTGCTAATTCATTTATTGCTAATTCTGGAGGAGTAAAAGCTGAATTGTTTAGGTTAGTTTCTGGTTGATTATCTTCCTGTTTAAGCTCGACATAATATTTATCTACAAAACTTTTCAAACCAGCATTGTATCCTTGTCCGACTGCCTGAAACCTCCACTTTTCGTTTTTTTTATATAACCTGCCAAACTCGACTGCTGTCTCTCCTGAAAAATGTTCTTGGAGATTGTAGCAAGCAAGTTCGCTATGGGTTTCGGAATTGTAAAATCTAATAAAAGCATTGTGGATTTGGCTAAAGTTTTGATTTTTTGCCTGTGCTTCATGAATGGTGACGACAAAAATAATTTCCTGAATTGCTGGACTTATTTTATGCAAATCTACATTGATCGTCTCTTTGTCTCCTTGGTTTTTCCCAGTTTGGTGATTTCCTAAGTGGTGTACAGAGTCATCGAGGGAACGCAGATTATTGTAAAAGACAAAATATCTTTCCTGGGGAATTTTGCCCTCTGCACCCAACATGAATACAGAAGCATCTATATCATAGTTGTCTTTAGTTTTATTGAGTTGCCAGCCGAGGGCAAAGGAGACTTTTTGTAAATTAGGATGGGCGGGGAAAAGATCAAATCTTTCGCCCTTACTTAATTGAATTCCCATTAACTTTATCCTGTAATTAGTAGCATCTAGAACCAAGGGAAATATTCATAATTTTTCCCAAATTTCCCTTGATTTATTTAGCTGGATGCGATCGCCCTTTTATCCGGCATACTTGTCTACAAAGCTCTGCAAACCTGAATTGTAGCCTTGTCCGACAGCTTGGAACCTCCACTCGCCATCTTTCTTGTAAAGTCTGCCAAATTCCACCGCAGTCTCCCTAGAAAAATCCTCATCCAAATCGTACTTAGTGACTTCTGTGTTAGTAGTAGTGTCGTAAATTCTGATAAAAGCATTCCGCACTTGGCCGAAGTTCTGGCGTCTCGATTCCGCTTCGTGGATGGTGACAACAAACACAATTTCTTGCACCGCCGGATCGACTTTGGTTAAATCGACTGTCACTGTTTCATCATCGCCAAATCCTTCTCCGGTTCTGCTATCTCCCAGATGAACTACAGAAGTGTCTGGTGACTCTTTGTTGTTGTAAAAAACAAAGTATTTTTCGCTGGGAATTTTAGCATTGGCACCTAACATAAACACGGAAGCATCTAAATCAAATGCTGCACCGGTGTCTGTAGCATTGGTATCCCATCCCAAACCGATACCAGCACTTTTTAGCCCCGGTGCTTCTTTAGAGAGATTGATTCTGCCGCCTTTTTCCAAGTTGATAGACATTTGCTCTCCTGTATGCAACATCTCTGATATTACTGCTAACAATTATACCATAAATTTTAAATGTCAAGTATAATATTTCCTGTCTTTAAAAGATTGATTTAGGAGCGATCGCGCCCTCGCTACATAGCGACGTTATCTCACTCATTCATCTTCCAAAGAAGCCAAAATCCGATCGACCGTTTCTTTAACCGTTAGATGGGTTGAATCCAGCCAATAACCGAGATGAGGAGTTTCGGTGCGGAGGATGCGATCGAATGCATAAACCATTGTTTCGTTGGCATATCCCGTCTTCGCTCTTGCTGTATCCCGTGCCGCTACAACCTCTGGCTGGGGACACAGAACAATCGCAGAAAACGGCACATCATGAAACCTGGCAATTACCTCAGCGAGTGCGGAACCAATGATAATATCTTGATACACAACCGTAAAGCCAGCCTGAAGATAGTGTCGCGCTGCCATTGCTGCCAGATGATAGCGCAGTTGAAGTTGCTGATATGCCTCTGCTGACAAATTTAACGCCATTTCCGCCTGCCCATTCACAATCATGCGGCGAAATATATCCCCGCGCAGGTGAACACTTTTGGGCAACCTTTCGGCAAGCGATTGGGCAACTGTTGATTTTCCAGCAGCCATGTTCCCAGTAATCAAAATAATTTGTGGTTGATGATTTGCAGGTTGTCGATCGCTATTCATACTCTTTGTTATAGATTCAATGACGCTGTTACAAAAAACGAGTAAATCTCAAATGTGCTGACGGGTTTGTACTGAAGAAAGTAAATTAACAAATTGCTTTTGGTACTCATCTTCGCTCATCAGTTCTTTGGTGCTTTCCACCCTGTCTAAAAACACGATGCCATCTAAATGGTCGTGTTCGTGCTGAAAAATCCTAGCCACAAAATCTGTCAATTCTTGTTGATGGAGTTTGCCATCTCTACTGGTGTATTCAATTTGAATCGATCGACTTCTCGGCACTAATCCCCGTATCCCCGGAATACTCAAACAGCCTTCCCAGTCTTTGACTGTCTCTGTTGAACTCGCAATAATTCGAGGGTTAATCATGGCTGTGGGTTCCATGGTTGGTGCTTGGGGATACCGCAGATTGGGACGGGAGGCGACGACGAACAGCCGATCGCCCCTAGCGACTTGAGGGGCTGCAATCCCCACCCCGTGGGCGTGTTTTACTGTAGAGATTAAGTTGTCAATCAACTGTTGAATGCGCTCGTCCTGAATGTTCTCCACAAATTGCGATCGGTGGCGCAATACAGGATTTCCTAATTGTGAAATTGGTAAGATTTCTGTCATTTTTATTTTTTGTTGGTTATTATTCCTACTGTCAACTGTGAACAAAATTATCGAACTTTTTGCACGGGGAGACTGCCTGGTTTCACACTCAATTTTAGTATTTCACCATTGCGATTAATCTCCATTTGCAAAATCCCACCCACCCTAGCATTTTGTACGAATTCCTGAACAGCTTCCGACTGAATAATCGGCTGATTGTTAATCTTTTGAATCACATCCCCAGCCCGCAAACCAGATGCAGCGGCGGGAGAAGCAGGCACCACACTAATAATAGCCACACCCCGATCGACTGTAACTCGAAGGCTGCTGTTACCGTTTTTATTAATTTGCTCCTTCACTTCAGGAGTTAGCGTCGCCATTTCAATGCCCAAATAAGCGTGTTCGACTTTACCCGTCGCAATCAGTTCCTTCGCAACTTCTTGAGCCGCCTTAATGGGAATTGCAAACCCCAATCCTTGAGCACCTTGAATAATTGCTGTATTCATGCCGATCACTTCCCCGGCAGAATTCAGCAGTGGGCCACCGGAATTCCCCGGATTAATCGCAGCGTCTGTTTGAATAAAACCGATTCGCTTGTCAGGTACGCCCACGTCAGTGCTCGATCGCCCCGTAGCGCTAATAATCCCCGCTGTCACTGAATTGTCCAAACCCAAAGGATTACCGATCGCGATCGCCCATTCCCCAGACAGCAGTTTATCAGAATCGCCGATCGTCACCACAGGCACCTGATTCGCCTCAATCTTCACCACCGCCACATCCGTCACCCCATCCGCCCCCAACACGCGCCCCTGAAAACTGCGGCCGTCCCTGAGAGTTACACTTACTGTATCAGCGCCGTCTACAACGTGAGCGTTAGTGAGAATCAGGCCATCAGAACCGATAACAAAACCCGAACCAGTACCCCGTTCCACCCCGCCACGGCCGCGTGAATTCGGATCTTGGCCAAAAAAATCCTCCGGTGATATCCCTCGATTTCCCGCTTTCACCTTGCGGGAAGCATCGATCCGCACCACTGTCGGACCAACTTTTTGCACCGCAGCCACAATAAAATTGACATTAGCGGGATTCCCCGACAGGGAATTCGGTGGCAAGACTTTGCCCGCTTGAGGCTTAGTATTCAGAGGGAGTTGTAATTTCGGTTCCAGCGTCCTTGGTGGTGCGCCAGAATTTGCAGGTAATCGGGAAGCCGTCAGACGATCGCCCAACATGGCGGCCCCAGCTCCCGTCACCAGCAGTAATATGTAGATTGCCGGTTGCTTCCAAAATTTGCCAGTAGAACTCTTCATCGCGACGTTTTTAGGGTTTTTTGCCAAATCAAAATATTTGCAGAGCTGATTCCCGATACCTGTTAGCCTCCTAGTGGCCACAGAATTTTACAGAATTTTGGGGCGATCGGCAGACTCCATTAACTATACCGCCCGGAAGTCCCGTTCTATAATTGTACTCAATTTAGCGGTGGCATGAGAGATGGAAGCAAGCAACTTTACTACCCCAGAAGGTAAGATTTATCATGTCGATCTAGGATTGAAGCATTTTGCAATCCTCCGGCCACAGACAATGTGGATCGATCGACCTTTAAAATCGCTAATTCGATTAAACTGAGTTTTCCAGAACAAAAATTCGATCTCTAAATGCCTAGCAGCAAAGGTGAGCAGTGGAAATTCCCCTCGAAAGTCTGTGGAATCAGATACTTGAACGTCTCCAGGTACAACTGAGCAGACCTAGTTTTGAGACGTGGATCAAAACAGCCAAAGCCGAACAACTCGAAAATAACTGTTTGATCGTCAGCACTCCCAACCCCTTTGCTCGCAATTGGTTGCAGAAATATTACGTCAAAATCATCGCCGATGCAGTCTACGACATTCTCGGCTATAAAGTAGACATTTACTTGACAATAGCTGGCGGGAATGAAACCGAAGGCCACGGCGGACAAGGACTGATTTGGCCATCTCCCATCGCCCCCGATGTCCCCGAAAGCCACTCCCTCCATCCCCCCAAACCCGCCAATCTCAACCCCAAATACCTATTTTCCCGTTTTGTGGTCGGTTCCAACAACCGCATGGCTCACGCAGCATCCCTCGCGGTAGCCGAGTCTCCGGGCCGAGAATTCAATCCCCTATTTTTGTGTGGCGGTGTCGGTTTGGGTAAAACTCATCTCATGCAGGCGATCGGTCATTATCGCTTAGAAATTGACCCTAACGCCAAGATTTTCTACGTTTCTACTGAAAAATTTACCAACGATTTAATTGCAGCCATTCGCAAAGATAGTATGCAAACTTTCCGCGATCATTATCGAGCAGCCGATGTTTTATTAGTAGATGATATTCAATTTATTGAAGGCAAAGAATACACTCAAGAAGAATTTTTTCACACTTTTAATACTTTGCATGAAGCTGGCAATCAAGTAGTTTTAGCTTCCGATCGCCCCCCGCAACAAATACCCCGTTTGCAAGAGCGTTTATGTTCGCGATTTTCCATGGGGTTAATTGCCGATATTCAGTTGCCAGACTTGGAAACACGTATGGCCATTTTGCAGAAAAAAGCAGAATATGAAAATATGCGGTTGCCGCGAGATGTGATAGAATATATTGCTTCTAGCTATACTTCCAATGTGCGCGAATTAGAAGGAGCTTTGATTCGGGCCGTCGCCTATCTTTCAATTACCGATTTACCGATGACTGTGGAAAATATAGCCCCGGTTTTGAATCCCCAAACTGAAAGTGTAGAAGCAAAGCCCGATGCGGTAATCTCAGTAATTGCAGATTTTTTTGAAGTCTCAGTTGAAGATTTGAAAAGCAATTCTCGGAAGCGAGAAATTAGCTTTGCTCGTCAAATAGGTATGTATTTAATTCGGCAACACACTGGTTTGAGTTTGCCGAAAGTTGGTGAAGTTTTCGGCGGGAAAGACCATACCACTGTGCTTTATAGTTGTGATAAAATTGCTCAGTTGCGGAACACAGACCCAAATTTGTCTCAAACCTTGCGTCAATTGAGCGATCGTATTAACGCGATCAGCCGTAAAACTTGAGCAGAAGTTAGCTGTGGAAAAACCTGTGGACAAAGAACCCTGAATTTGTGGAAAAGATTAGTATTTGCTTGTATAAAAATTTCCATCGCAGCAAGGGCGATCGACTATTTAGCAACTTTTCCACAAGTTTTCCACAGGGTATAATCAATAAAAAAGTAGATCCAGTAATCCTTTCGCACTTTTTTCCACAGTATACACCGTGCGATCGACCAAAAAATTAACTAAAAAAATTAAAACCATTATCCCCCACACGCCCCACCTCCAGAAAACCCAGCCCCAGCCCCAAGCTAAAAATCCTGGGGATTCCCCACCGACTTTCTGTGATAGGATTTGTTTCTATCTCAAATCCGGTTAATTAACCTTCATCTCATGAAATTGGTTTGCACCCAAAGTGACCTCAACGCCAACCTCTCGTTGGTAAGCCGGGCCGTTCCCTCTCGCCCGACACATCCCGTACTAGCCAACGTGCTCTTAGTAGCGGATGAGGAAAATCAACGGGTTAGCTTGACAGCTTTCGATCTAAGTTTAGGCATCCGTACCAGCTTTCCAGCAGCAGTGACAGGTGGCGGAAGTTTTACCATACCCGCTAAATTACTCAACGACATTGTTTCCCGACTCCCAGATGGAGAGATTACTTTAGAAGACGAAGCAGGAGACACCGTAGCATATCTCACTTGCAGTTCTGGCAGTTACCAAGTCAGAGGTATGGGCCCAGAAGAATTCCCAGAATTGCCGGCCATTGAAGAAGGCACAATCCTCAATTTGCCCCCAGAAGCTTTAATTGAAGGACTCAAAGGAACTTTGTTTGCTACTAGCCCTGACGAAGCAAAACAGGTACTAGCAGGAGTGCATTTAAAGGTACTAAAAGATTGTCTAGAATTTGCAGCTACAGACGGCCACAGATTAGCAGTAGTTCAAACTGCGAATGAAAAATCTGAAGGGGAAGAAACAGAAAAGGAATTTGAGGTTACAGTTCCAGCTAAGGCCTTGCGGGAAGTAGAAAGAATGCTAGTCATGCGACAGTGGACTGAACCTGTCACCCTGCATTTTGAACAGGGTCAAGTTGTGTTTGAATGGGCAGACCAACGGTTGACAACTCGCACCTTGGAAGGGCAGTATCCAGCCTATCGCCAGTTAATTCCGCCTTCCTTTGAGAGGCAAATTACAATGGATAGGCGAGCTTTCTTATCCGCAGTAGAAAGAATAGCTGTTTTTGCAGACCAAAAAAATAATATTCTCAAATGCAGTATCGACTCCGTGAATCAGGAAATCACTTTGTCGGTAGATGCTAAAGATGTCGGTAGTGGCAAAGAGTCAATGCCCGCGCAAATTTCGGGAGACAGCATAGATATCGCGTTCAATGTCAAGTATTTAATTGACATTTTGAAAACGGCTCAATCCCCAGAAATTCAACTGCAATTAAATGGTGCTTTGGCCCCCGTAATTTTTCAGCCTTTGGGCGGAGTCAATGCTACTTTCTTGGTAATGCCTGTTCAGCTAAGAGCTTAAAAAGAGTCATTAGTATTCCTGGACGCAAAAAACCCGGTTTCTTCCAAAAATAGTCGATTTTTTCGACAAATATTCACGCAGAAACCGGGTTTTTGACCCCCCATGCGTAAGTCCTCATTAGTTAGCAGTCATATCATTTCTGGTTGCATAGGAATGATTTAACCACAGAGAACACAGAGGACACAGAGGGAGAAAATAGAGATTTTAATAATTCAGATGCTACCGGATTTGATATCATTAGTCGTTAGTAATTTGCCACCTATAACCACTGACTTTTTGCTTCAAATAATTGGTAACAAAATCTCAAACTCTGTACCAGTACCGGGAGTAGAATGCAAATTCAACTTACCTTGGTGCTTCTCTGTTACAATTTGGTGAGTAATTGCCAATCCTAATCCCGTACCTTTTCCGGCTGGTTTTGTAGTAAAAAATGTATCAAAAATTCGTCGCTGAATTTCTGGTGGAATACCAGGCCCGTTATCTGCTATTCTGATCGCTATCCAACCAGCATTTTGATTTTTTTCCACTGCTTCTGAGTTCGGTTGACCGTTGAGACTTACTAAAGATAGGTGTGGGGAATTTTCCCGATCGCCTTTTACATAATTTTGAATTAATTCCGCACTCATGTAGTTGGTCTCAGAAATTTGTATCAGCTCAGTTTCAATAGTAATAGCAGGTACAAAACCTGTTTTTCCTTTGAGTTCTTCCAAAGCATCTGTCGCGTTGCTGATGATATTCATAAAAACCTGGCTCAACTGACCCGAATAACACTTGACCAAGGGCAATTTTCCATAATTTTTAACTACTTTAATTCCGTACTTAAGACGGTTTTTCATAATTAGTAGTGTGCTGTCAATACATTCATGGAGATTAGCTTCTTTGCGGTGAGTTTCATCCATATGAGAGAAGGTGTGGAGACTGGTGACAAGTTCGGTCAATCTCTGTGCAGAAACTTTCATACTTTTGAGAATTTCCGCCCAATCTTCTTCTAAAAAATCAAATTCTATGCGTTCTTTGAGCTCGTCAATTTCTTCGTTGGTGCCGACAATCTTTTCATAAGCAGACAGCAAATCCATCAGGTCTTGGGAGTATTTTGACAAAAATTCGAGATTTCCCGTGATGCAAGTGACAGGATTTCTAATTTCGTGGGCGACTCCAGCTACCATTTGTCCTAAACTGGCTAGTTTTTCAGTTTGAATTAATTGGGCTTGTGTTTGTTGTCGCAGCAATTTTGTTGCTAGTTCGTGAATGTTGGATTGGGCTACTAGCAATTCGTGGGCGTCCAATAAACAATAAGTTCGATCTGATGTTTGAACGACGATGGGCTCATACAGGAGTTCTTGCGATCGCTGTAGGGACTTTCTCGCTGCATCAACTATTAAAGTATCGCTAGAAAAAATTAAAGTTTCGGTTTCGGCAAATCGGTATAAAGCCCTGACAGGTCGCTTTAAAAATAATTCTCGCCCAAAGGGACGGCTGATAAATTCCAAAAATCTCCGGCGGGAAATCATGCCGGCAAATAGACCCATATCGGTTAAAATGACTCCTGGCAGCAGGGGATAAGCCTCCAACATTTGAGAAATTTTACTTCCCAAATCTGTAGCTTCTACCTGAAAATCATAAAGTGACAATTCTTGAAGAGTGGATTCCAAACGGAACTCTGCTCTAGAATTATCTTGCATGAGTGGGGTTGGTATTTCGATGCAGGACGTATTCAACATAAATTCATCAGCACGAAGGTAGAGGTTATATTTACGAGTAGACATTTAGCTGCGATCGCATAGCAAACGGCTTTTTAAATTATCCAAAAAAACTGAAAGCAGTATCAGCAATAGTATAAGTAACCTAGAGGCACCCCGGCAGTTATGCTAGATTTTATTTTATATTGAGTTGGGGTGGATTAACGATTAATCCCCACATTTAGGGACGATTTAACCTGAATTTAAACTTTTAACCAATGGTTAAGACTCATTCAAATTCCTATCCATACTCTCTGGTTTAGAGAAGTCCTGAATACCAGCTAGCATTGCATAGCCAGAGATTTTTAATGGAATCTTAACTTGGCTCTGCGATCGGCTATGATTAATACCACATCCGGGTTATTCACCCCATTGTTTGTCCCTCCCCCCCTCTCCATGTCGATAAATAGGTTTTTAACCAGTCTTTAGTATGACAGGGGCTACGCCCCAAATCGCAGTTTACAAGTAGGTGATGGATGCAACCGGCCCTGACAAATCAGTTAAATAATGCTTTCACCCTGTTTCTCAGCTTGTTAGTAGAGGCTATACCTTTTTTACTGCTGGGAGTTTTATTTTCCGGTGTGCTGCTGGGGTTTGTAGATGAACGCAAACTCATAGCCCGTATCCCCCGAAATCCACTGCTGGGGGCTTTAGCCGGTAGTTTAGTCGGGTTTTTGTTTCCCGTGTGCGAGTGCGGTAACGTGCCGGTGGCCCGCAGGTTGTTGATCCAAGGAGTACCCGCACCGGTGGCGATCGGCTTTTTACTCGCCGCACCGACAATCAATCCGATCGTGATTTGGGCGACTTGGACTGCATTTCGGGATCAGCCAGAAATTGTGGTTTTACGGGTGGTATTTTCCCTAATCACTGCAACTATCATCGGCTGGGTGTTTAGCACCCAGAAAGACTTGCGGCCTCTGCTACAACCCGCGATCGCCCGCGCCCTTCCCCTACCAAAACCCGATTCCTCCGAAACACAGCTACTAACACCGGAAACTCCTTCCCTGTTACAGTCGGGGACATTTATCCTAGGTATGCCAGGGGGGGCAGTGCCGATCGAATCTTTGCTACAAGACAACTGGAAGCCCTTACAAACAGGCAAAACTGAAAAAACCTCGAAACCTTCCTCCCTGTTCCACCGCCTTTCTAAAGAGCGTCTGGGCCTGCTGCTAGATAGTATGGTACAGGAGTTGCGCGAATTGGGAGGTGTGTTAGTCGTTGGTAGCGCGATCGCTGCGATCGTTCAAGTTGGCACCCCCCGCGAACTAATTCTCAACCTCGGCCAAAGCCCCGTTTCTTCGATTCTCGCCATGCTGTTATTAGCCGCAGTGGTATCGATTTGTTCTACGGTAGATGCCTTTTTTGCCTTGTCTTTTGCAGCCACATTTACCAGCGGTTCCCTATTAGCTTTTCTAGTTTTTGGTCCGATGATTGATATCAAAGGCATCGGTTTAATGCTATCAATTTTTAAAGCTAGAGCCGTAATTTACTTCATGGTACTGGCCGCTCAGTTAACTTTTTTAATGACCCTCGGCGTCAATTTATATCTAGGTTAGCATCACTAACAGTTTTTTAAAGTAAATTAATTAAAGAGCGATCGGGAGCAATGCTCAAATCTCAACTCTTCAATTTCCCATCTCAAATCAGACGTGATGATTCTTAAAAAATTCGGTCCTTGGCTAGACACCGTAGCTATCTTATCCTGGGGAATATTGCTCCTCAAATATTGGATCACTGGCAAATTAAGCATTTTGATTCACCCCAATTACTTTGGCTTGACTGTAGCCGGAGGCATTGGCTTAATCATCATTGGCGGTTATAAAATGTGGGAACTCATCCAGCTCGATCGCAGTAACCAGAAATCTCGGACATCACCCACCATCAACTCTCCCAGAATCCCAAAAGTTGAACATATTACTTTATTTCCCCCCAGTTTTGGCAGTACCTTGATGTTGAGCGTCGCCTTAATCGGTTTAGTCACCACACCCCGTACCTTTACCAGTCAGACAGCATTAGAACGAGGCCTGACTGAATCTCTCCCCATCACTAGACTGCAACCCCAAGAATTTCGTAATACCACCAAACCAGAAAAGCGATCGCTCATCGAGTGGGTCCGCCTGTTAAATTTCAATCCAGAGCCAGACACATATATAGGTCAAAAAGTCAAGGTTCAAGGATTTGTAATTCACCCGCCCAATGTATCAGAGCAATATATTTGGATCGGTCGTTTTATCATTACCTGCTGTGCCGCAGATGCCTATCCAGTCGGTTTGCCGGTAAAATTACCGATCGGTCAAAGCCGCACCGCATTTCCCCCAGACAGTTGGTTAGAAATAGAAGGAAAAGCGAGCTCAGAAGAACTGCAAGGGAAACGCAAATTAACTATTCAGGCTGATTCCCTCAAATCAATTCCCGAACCAAAAAACCCTTATGATTATTAGACATCTCGCAAAAAGCCCGTGCAGAATATTAGCCTCCGTATCCTGTAGGAGTTGCCAATAGCAAATGCAACAACTAGACTCATGATGAGAAGATAAGTTTAAAGTTTATGTCATCAGAAAAAAAACTAGCTATCAAAGGCGCAATCTGGACCATCATCAGCTATGGAGGCAGTCAGATTCTCCGATTTGGCAGTAACCTCATCCTGACACGGCTGCTTTTGCCAGAACTATTTGGTCTTGTTGGTCTTGCTTATGTTTTCATCGTAGGTGTTCACCTATTTTCAGATATCGGTCTGGGGCCAAGTATCATCCAGAACAAGCGTGGAGACGATCCAGAATTTATCAACACCGCTTGGACAATGCAAATTATTCGCAGCTTTTTTGTGTGGTTGTGTTTAATGTTAGTCACTTGGCCTGTGGCTACTTTTTACCAAGAACCACGTCTGATGTGGTTGATTCCAGTGATCGGTATCAACACCCTGATCGGAGGTTTCAACTCCACTTCCATATTCAGCCTCAACCGCAAAATGGCAGTCAAGGAAGTAGTAATTTTTGAATTTGGCACCCAGATAATTTCTACTATAGTGATGATTATCTGGGCTTTCTTAAATCCCAGCATCTGGGCGATTCTGGCTGGTGGTTTTAGTAGTACCTTAGTAGAGTTAATCTGGAGTCATTTTTTGATTCGCAATCAGCGTCACCGCTTCACTTGGGATCGAGAAGCAGTTAAAGAAATATTTTCTTATGGAAAATGGATATTTTTGTCTACACTTTTATTTTTTCTATGTTCTCAAGCCGATCGGCTCGTTCTAGGAAAAATCTTTTCTTTGACGATGTTGGGCATTTATGGCATTGCTTTCACCCTCGGTGATATGCCACGTCAAGTGATTATCGCCATTGGTGGCAAGGTGATTTTTCCCTCTATTTCCATGCTAGCAGAGTTGCCTCGCGAAGACTTGCGCGCCAAGATTCTTAAAAACCGTAACCTGATTCTGATCCCTCTAGCCATAGGTTTAGCATTCTTTGTCAGTTTTGGAGATCAAATAATTTTACTCCTGTACAGAAAAGAGTATATAGCCGCATCTTGGATGTTGCCTATTTTGGCTTTAGGAATTTGGCACACCACCCTCCACAATTTGATGAGTTCTTGTCTGTTAGCTATAGGCAAATCTCAGTACGGAGCTATGGGCAATTTCGCCACTTTCTTGAGCATCACTATTGGCATACCAGTCGGATATCATTTCCTGGGTTATTTAGGTGCTGTGATTGCTGTAGCTGTGGGCGATATTCCTACTTATTTAGTCATTACCTACGGTCTTTGGAAAGAAAAATTATTTTGTTTGGGGGAAGATGTTAAATTGACAGCATTGTTTTTAGGGGTACTAGCAACTATACTGTTTTGTAGATATCATTTTGGTGGTGGTTCACCGATCGACCACCTGTTACCGACGGATCTATCACCAGGTAAACTATTTTAGTAAAACAACCGGAGAGAGTGTTAATTAAGTTTTTAAGTTGTGGCAGAAATTTAGATAGGCAAGAGGAGAGAAAGATTAGTGAGTATTTTAAAGAAAAAAATTAATCTTTCCTGGTTGAATGTAGGGCTATTTAAACAGCCGATCGACCGCACGGCAATCATCTTGATGCTAGGACTGAGCCTGTTAATTGGACTGTTGCTGCTGTCGGGCGATCGCACAGCACCGCGAGTCCGAGAATTTAGCTGGCAAAACCAACAAATCGGGGCGGCAGATACGGGATTTATCCTCACATTCTTTCGCCCCATGAATCACTCCAGCGTCGAAGAAAACTTAAAAATAGAACCACCTCTCCCCGGCAAATTTAGCTGGGCTGGAAGGCGCATGGCTTACACCCTCAAAAACCCCGCACCCTACGGCGTTACCTACACATTAAAACTCGCAGGAGCCACGGACAAATACGGAGGAGAAAACAACCAAAATCAAGGCAGCCAAATTCAACCATTTAGCGCTTCCTTTCGCAGTCGCGATCGCGCTTTTGCTTACATCGGGGTCAAAGGCGAAGCAGAAAGCAGATTAATGTTAGTCAATCTCTCAAGCACCGACCCGAAACCCATAGCCCTAACTCCCAAAGATTTAGTCGTCACCGATTTTAAACCCTATCCTAACAGCGATCGCATCTTATTCTTAGCAACAGATCGATCGCAAGTCAAATCAGGTTCCACCAGAAGCGAAGAACTATTCACTGTTACCACCGGCCTCAATCCCCAATCGGGAGGGGAAGTGTTTCCACCGCAGCCAGCAGGTAGAATCGACAAACTATTAGATGCCAAAGATTATCAAAACCTCAAATTCGACCTCTCAGCCGACGGCAAAACCATAGTTATTGCCCGCGTCAACCGCCGTAATCCCGCAGATTTTAGTCCTTGGATTTTAGAAGAAAAAATGCCACCTCGACCCTTGGAAAATCAACAAGGTGGTGATTTTATGATTCGGCCAGACAACAAATCGATGGTAATATCTCAAAAACAAGGATTAGCCATCGTCCCCCTCAAACCGCAAGCAGAACCCGTAGAATTCTTGCCCAAATACGAACAGGTATTAGGCATGGCCCGCGACAACTCCGCCGCAGCCTATGTTAATACAACACCGA
>Ga0209812_10001360_pt1 | contig 17163 bp, 17 predicted proteins | sample JI71714BDNA_FD_187502 | JGI IMG/M metagenome (GOLD analysis project Ga0209812, IMG submission 187502) | Wastewater effluent complex algal communities from Wisconsin, to seasonally profile nutrient transformation and Carbon sequestration -... | ecosystem: Engineered > WWTP > Effluent > Algae...
TTTTGCAATCGGGCCTGGTAAAAGCAGTCGATGGCAAACTCGTTCAGGAGTGTGCGGCTGGCTTGTTACCCATGACGGTTCAGGGTGATGGAAAAGATCGCTGCATTTCTGTTCGTGCACCGCGCGGGAAAATCATTCCGCACGATGCCGATGTTCAAACACTGTTGAATGCGGCGATAAAGAATATGACCCTGGGCCAATTGCCGCCGACCTTGATGAACAACGGCCCGCAATGGTGGTGTATTGAATTGGCCGATGAAACGGTGGTTCGTGAATTGAAACCCCTGCTGCCGGAAATTGCCGCACTGACGCAGGGAAGTAATTCCGTCGGACTATCTATCTTTGCGCGTTCGAACTCACCCGATTATCAATTGGTGGTGAGGGCCTTCTGCCCTGCCGACAGTATTCCGGAAGATCCCGTCACCGGCAGTGCCAATGCCGCTATTGCCGCTTTGATGCATGAAAGCAAGGCTTTCGGAAAGACCGGCAACACCTACACCGCAAGCCAGGGCCGTGAAGTCGGTCGCGACGGTTTCGTGCAAGTACGCGTTGATGGTGATGGCGAAGTCTGGATTGGCGGAAAAACCCAGACCGTGATTGAAGGCAGTTTGAGTTGGGATTGATTCGCTTCCGTAGGAGCGCCTTTAGGCGCGATAAATCTGGCGTGATTTATCGCGCCTAAAGGCGCTCCTACAAAAAACAAAGGAGCCGACAGGCTCCTTTGTTTTTTATAAAGATACGAAAACCAATCAATAACGCGAATAATCGTTACCGCGGTCGTTGTAACCAATTTCATTGCCGTCCGCTTCCACATTCACGCGCACGCGGATATTGCTGCCCGGATGGTAGTCGGTTGTGGTGGTGTAAGTTTGGCCATGATATTCAAACGTGACGCGATAGCCGGTGACACGGGCATCGTCGTAACGGTTGTCGTAGCGGTCATGATCGTAACGATCTTGATAGCGTTCGTTGACGTAACGGTCGCGGCCATATCGATAATCACGACTATTGTCATAGCGATTGTTCTGATAACCGTAGCCATAGTTGTCGTCGTTCACCATGCGGCAACGTAATTGACCATTTGGCTCGGTGTAATAACCGTTGCCATAACCATCATTTCGTGAATCGTACCGGCTATTGGAATAACGATAATTGTCGCGGCGATTGTCTTGCGCATCGCGAGCAATGGCATAACCGAGAATGGCGCCTACGGCAGTCGCGGCACGGCGGCCATCGCCATCACCGACATGATTGCCGATGGCGGCACCCAATACACCGCCGAGAACCGCATTGGTGTTGTTTCCGAAACCATTGTTTCCATGACGGTAATTATTGCTATAACGGTTGCTACCGTAACGATTGCCGTAGCGATTATTTCCACGTGGCGAAACCACCCAGCATTCGCGGCGTGACTGTGAATAATACTGGTCGATGATCGGATCAACGCTGATTACCCTTGCGGTGTCATAACGCATACTGTTGCTATTGTTGGCGTAGGTATCGTTGTACTCGTAGCCGGAACGGTAATTGCCTTGATTGTAATAATCGTCGGCAAAAACGGCGCCCGAGAGCGCGGTAGAGGCGAGTGCCAAGGCAGTCAGGGCAAGACGTTTCATATTCCACTCCAAACGCCGGATTGGCGTGGTGCGAACATTACGGCCCGGGAAATTAAATATTCCTGAATCAAGCGCTAGCGAAAAATCCCGTTCAGGAATGCGACAGCCTGTAATGCGCACTGCGCCGCAGTTTTGCCGAGCAAGGGGCCGACATGACTAGCTTCCGGCATATTGATAAACGATGCGTTCAGACTTTCGGCAAAATTTTTAATCAGCGAAAAAGGTACGTCGGAATCCTGTCCGGAAGCCATGATCAACATCGGACAGGATGGCATGACAACATCAACGCCTGCCATCGCGGTGTTCATCACGGCACCGGATTCATCACGCCAATGTCGAAACGCATACAGGCAGGTCATGTCGTCGCAATCGAACAAGGCACGGCGCGTGCCCTGCAAATTTGCATTTGATCGCCAGTGAATAATTGCAGGATATTTATCCCGTGTCGGCATCCGTGAATGCCAAGGCGCCGGCGGCATCGGATTGATCAACACGACGGCATCTGCCTGCCCGGCATTCATCAATGCCAATAAACCACCAAGACTTGCACCGATGATTATTTTCGGCGAATTCATCAGTGACAGATGTTGTTGCACTTGGCGGCGATAATCTTCCAGCGAGGTCTTCGCCAAACCATTTTCCGATGGCAATAAATCAGGCGCATGCACTGTGAAGCCATGCGCCTGAAATATGCGGGTCCAGACATTCCATTCCCAGCCGCCGCCACCGGAGCCATGCAGGAACAGCACTTCCGGTTTAGACAAGCGTGGCATCCATCGTCACTGGCACGGCCAAGGCGCGTGAAATCACGCAACCGGCTTTTGCCATATTGGCGATTTCGGTGAACTGTTCTGCGCTGATGCCCGGCACATCGCCGGATACAATCAGATGCACGCCGGAAACCGTAGGACCCGGATCATTTCCCATTTCCATATTTACTTCGGCACGGGTTTCGATTTTGTTGGCCGTGAAGCCTGCTTTCCCCAGTACCAGCGACAAAGCCATGCTGAAGCAGCCTGCATGTGCGGCCGCCAGCAGTTCTTCCGGATTGGTGCCTTTTTCGTCGCCGAAGCGGGTTTTGAAAGAATAATTCTGATCGGCGAACAAGCCGCTTTGTGGTGTGCTCATCGCACCTTTACCACTCATCAGATCGCCTTCCCAACGTGCCGCCGCCACTCGTTTGAATCCCATGCTTGCTCTCCTTCGAATCGGGGCTTTAGTGTAAACCCATTGACCTGTGCTTGCGGGAAGAGAAAACTACACCTCCGGCTCTGCCGGAATCGCCATGACCGACGCGCGACTCGGGGCCAGTCCCGCCCCCTGCCCTCCACGCCAGCCATGACGCCCTTCTACTGAAAAGGAGAATTGGCATCATGTCTTACATCACTACTCAAATCAGAAACATGGCCCTGGCAGGCCACCCAGGCACCGGCAAAACCACCTTATTCGAAGCCCTGCTGCATGCCGGTGGCGCAATACAAACGGCAGGCAGCATTGAACGCGGCACGACTGTCTCGGATTTTGATCCGATGGAAAAAGCCCGCGGTCATTCTCTGAATACAACACTGGCGTCCACCGATCATGCCGGCATTCATCTGAATATTTTTGATACTCCCGGCTATCCGGATTTCCGCGGCCCGACGCTCTCGGCGTTTTCCGCCGTCGAAACCGTCTGCATCGTGGTCAATGCCAGCAACGGCATCGAATATGGAACTCGCCGCATGATGGAGGTCGCCAAGGCACGAAACTTGTCGCGGGTATTGGTCATCAACAAAATGGATGCCGATCCCGGAAAACTCGGCGCACTGGTCGATCAGCTCCGCGAAGAGTTCGGCAATGAATGTTTGCCGCTGAATTTGCCATCGCAAAACGGCAAGGCGGTAGTGGATTGTTTCTTCAAACCGGAAGGTGATTCCGATATCGGCTCTGTCAGCGATTGGCATCAGAAAATTATTGACCAGGTGGTCGAAATCAATGAAACCGTCATGGGTCATTATCTCGAAGATGGTGAAGAAGGACTGTCCGGCGAAGAATTGCACGATGCATTCGAACAATGTCTGCGTGAAGGACACTTGGTCCCGATCTGTTTTGTGTCGGCCCGCAGCGGTGCCGGGGTAAAGGAATTGCTCGATATCGCGGAGCGCCTGTTTCCGAATCCGTTTGAAGCCAATCCACCGCCTTTCATGAAAGGCGATGAACCGCTTCTTGCCTTGCCCGACGCAAAGGCACACGTGATTGCCGATGTTTTCAAGATCGTGAACGATGCCTTTGTCGGGAAAATGAGCGTATTCCGCGTTTTCCAGGGCACGGTAAAAAAAGACACGCAATTATTCATCGACGATGGCAAAAAAGCCTTCAAGGTCGGTCATCTGTTCAAACTCAAAGGCAAGGATCATGTCGAGATTGATTTCGCGATTCCCGGTGATATTGCCGCCGTCGCAAAAATCGAGGAAATCCATTTCGATGCCGTACTGCACGACTCACACGATGAAGACCATATCCATCTGAAACCAATCGATTTTCCCAAACCGATGTTTGGCCTTGCGATCGAAGCCGCCACCCGCGGACAGGAACAGAAACTTTCCACTGCCCTGCACAAGCTCGCGGAAGAAGATCCCTGTTTTCACATCGAACACAATCCCGAATTGAATGAAACCGTGATTCGCGGACTCGGAGAACTGCATCTGCGCGTGATGCTGGATCGCATGAAAGAAAGATTCGCGGTCGAAGTAAAATCGCGGCCGCCGCGTATTGCCTATCGCGAAACGATCAGCGCGAATGCGGAAGGCCACCATCGTCATAAGAAACAAACCGGAGGCGCCGGCCAATTCGGCGAAGTGTTTTTGCGCATCGAACCGCTAGAACGCGGCTCCGGTTTCGAATTTATCGACGCCATCAAGGGTGGCACCATTCCCGGGCAATATTTGCCGGCCGTGGAAAAAGGCGTGCGACAGGTTTTGCATGGTGGTGCGATTGCCGGCTATGCGATCCAGGACGTGCGAGTCACGGTTTATGATGGCAAATACCATGATGTTGATTCCAAGGAAATCGCTTTTGTCGCTGCCGGTAAAAAAGCGTTCATCGATGCAATTGCCAAGGCGAAACCGCAAATACTCGAGCCCATCGTTGACCTGACGGTGTCGGCACCCGAGCAGCATATGGGTGACATCACAGGCGGACTCGCATCGAAGAGGGCGCGCATCAATGGCACCGATGCGGCGAGAAACGGCGAGATCATTATCAAGGCGCAAGTGCCCTTGTCGGAGCTGACGCATTACGCCACCGAACTCAAGGGGGCTACCGCAGGCCGCGGCCGTTACGATATCGATTTCAGCCATTACGAACCGGTACCGGGCAATGTGCAGAAGCAGTTGGTTGATTCCTACAAGCCACATGCGGACGAGGATTGATTACTGACAACGCCGCTTGCGGGCGATGAAAAACCTGCTGCATACTGCATGTCAACAAAAACACACGGGTGAATTATGTCAGCAGGTTTTAAACCAATGGTTGTTGCGGGTTTTTGTCTGCTGGCGCTTGGCGCCTGCGATTCAAAACAGGCGCCGGTGGAAGTTGTTACAGAGAAACCAAAACCGGTAGAGCAAATCGCGGAAGCTGTCCCGCCGGTAGCTGCCGCTCCTGTTGAAAGCTTTTTGCTCGAAACCGCGGTTAAACAGAGCGACACGCTCGAGTCCCTTCGAAAGCAATACGGCGAAGCGAACGTGATCAAGAGCGAACTTCCCGGTGCCGAGGGTGAGACATCGCAAGGCTGGATGCTGTTTCCGAACGAAACGGAAAAGAAATTACTGATTTATCTCGATGAAAGCGATTCACACCCCGGTTCGATTACCGCCAATGAATTGAACTCGAAATGGCATCTCGCCAATTCCATCAAGATGGGCACCGACATCAAGGCGCTGCAAGCACTTAACCAGAAGCCGTTTTCGTTTTTCGGTTTCTACTGGGATTACGGCGGCGTGATCAGCGACTGGAATGGCGGTGCGCTCGACAAGAAAGCGGCCGATGGCTCCCATATCGGTATTCATCTCTGTCCACCTGAAGATCCGAAGCTGCCCGACAATTATCTGAGTGGGGACGGTACCTTCCAAAGCGATGATCCTCTGGCGCAACAATTTCCGCCGGTTGTTTGCGAGATTGGCTTGTCTTTTCCGCAGACGGAATAACGGGCCATTCATGAAACAATTCACCATCACGTTCGCCGCCGTCCTGCTTGCCGTTGCCATTGTGCTGATCGGTTATGACCACTTCATCCTGAAGCCACGTGCGGCTCAGCAATCTGAAACAGTACAAGTGGATTTGAACAACGCAAAATCGCAGGCGCAAAATATAGCGCGTGATCTGGATACCGCCGTTACACAAACAATAAACCACGCGAACGACACGATGAATGCACAGGCAGGTGACATGCAGCAGCGTGCATTGGTAGCCGATGCCATCGCTCGTGGCTCGATGTTCAAGACAGCATTGGCGGAATATTTCATGAGCAACGGCCAATGGCCCAAGAGTCATGCCGAGTCAGGACTGGCAAAACCGGAGACTTATGCCGGTGGTGGGGTCAGCAGCATTTCGGTGGGAGAGAAAGGTGTTGTCATCATTGCGCTGAATGACAAGATCGAAGCCGGCGGCAAGATCAAATTGATCCCGGAGGCCAACGAACAGAGCTATGTCATCAATTGGCATTGCAGCAGCGAAGGGTCGGAAGCATTGAAGCGCCATCTGCCTGATTGCGGCGAATAGAATCAATACCGATGAAAGCAAAGACCGCCAAGGAAGCAAAACGGCTGGAAGATATTCCCAATATCGGAAAATCGATGGCCAATGATTTGCGCTCGATGGATATCCACGAACCGGAACAATTAATCGGGAAGGATCCGTACGCGCTTTACGACCGTATTGGCGAGATCATGGGTGTGCGCAATGATCCCTGCGTCTGCGACACCATGATTGCTGCGGTTCGTTTCATGGAAGGCAGCGAGGCGCTGCCATGGTGGCATTACACTGCGGAACGCAAACGAAAATTGAATCCAGGTTAAGCCTATAGCTGCGCCTGATCATCACGAATTTATTTCTGCGATTTCTACACGATTACGACCATTTTTCTTCGCTGCATACAGGGCCTGATCCGCGCGGCGGAGTAAATCATTGAAACTGCGGTCCGTTGGCTGACAAGTCGCCAAACCGATGGAGACGGTAAGCGGAATGGACTTCCCTTCCATTTCAAGCACATTGTCTTGCACACCGGTACGCAAACGCTCCGCGGCGGCAAGGCTGTGTTCGCGATCCGTCTGGTCAAACAACACGACAAATTCCTCACCGCCATGCCGGCCCAGCAAATCATTCTTGCGTCCGGCCTTTCCGAGCATCTCGGCAATATGCTTCAAGGCAAGATCACCGCTATCGTGGCCATAGCGATCATTCACGCCCTTGAAATGATCCACGTCAATCACGGCAACCGACAATGCCTGCGATTGCCGTTGCGCCGAATGGAAGGCTCGCTCGCCGGCCGATGACACGGTTCGCCGATTTGGCAGACCCGTCAAATAATCCGTCGATGCTGCCAACTCCCATTGCCGCCGGATTCTGTTTGAACACATCAACAGGTAGGCTGTCGTGCCGATTACCGGAAGTATCGCGACCACCAATGGCGTCAGCGCATTCAACCAGGAAACACTGTCCAGCATGGTTTCCCCGGCAGCCGGAGAAAACAGGAAATACAGCGCACGGAACAGCATGAACAAGCCGACCAGCGAAAAAATGACGGCGAGTACCGAACGACTGACCGAAGGTTCACGGGCGGAAAAAACCTGCAATTGGCGCGTACTTGCGAAAAGCAAAATGACCATGGCCAAAGAAACAATCACGATACGCATGTTCAGGTTTGGATTATGCGCCGTAAACCAATACACGGCCGCCACCGCAACCACGACTGGCAGCAGAAACAGCATCGACACTCGTTGACCACAAAAAAGACTGACGGCCCGGAGGTTGGCAAACAAACCCAGCAACAGGAACGCATTGGCAAGCGGCAACACGAATCCCAAGGGCAATGCGTTCTGTACTGCCAGCAATACGCAGGCACCCGCCTGAAGCAAGGTGCCTACACGCCAATTGAGCGCACTTTGGCGAACATCTTCCGCCAATTCCTTGTGCATCAGGCCCAGCACACCGCCATTCAGCAGCATCATCAGGGTCGCGATCAGGATGGCAGTGCGTGGATCCAGGCTGAAGGAACTGGGCATATTCTCGGCTTGATACAGAGTCCGCCAAATGATGGCCTTTCGTGAGGTTACCGGCAAGCTATTCATTGGCCTGCTCGATTGACCGGAAGGTGCTTCACGCCGATGATGGGCCATCCATCAACCTGGGGAGGACTTATGGATATCCGCTTTTTTGTTTCCGGCATCGTCATGGCCATTGCATCGCTGATGGCCGGTTTTCTGGTCCATGCGACCTTGCTGCATCCCGATTACGTCGCGTTATCCAGCATCTATCGTTCCGACGAAGAAGGCATGAATTTCTTTCACTGGATGCTTGTCGCGCATGTGATGATCGGCTTTTCCCTGACCTGGATTTACCGGCAAGGCGTGCAAGCCGGGGGCTCGACCATCGGCCAGGGAGTTCGCTTCGGTATCGCGATCGCCTGCCTGATGACCATTCCCGGCTACCTGATTTATCTGGCTGTATTGAAAATACCGGCCGAGCTCGCCCACAAGCAAATGATGTATGACGTTCCGTTCGTTATTTTGCTCGGCGTATTGGTCGCCTTTCTCAACAAGAAAAAATGATTTGGAATATGTCGGGCCATTGGGCCCGGCATGATTATCTTTCCAGCAGCTTGCGCAAAAACGGCACCGTGATCTTTCGCTGTGCCGCCAGGCTTTCGCGATCCAGTTTATCGAGCAACGTGGTTAGCGTCAGCAAATCGCGGCCGACGCGCTTGAACATGTAATCGAGTACCGCATCATCGAGTTCCAAACCACGTTGCAAGGCGCGCTGCAGCAGGACGGAACGTCGGCCATCATCATCGAGGCTTTCAAGATTCAATCGCGTGCATTGACCGAGCCGGGACTGTAAATCCGGTATCAACAAGGACAAACCGTGTGGCGCATGCCGTGCGGCATATATCACCACCGTGCCGGCAACCCTTGCGCGATTATGGAAATGGAACAAAGCTGTTTCGTCTTCCTGATGGCCTGCACAGTGTTCCAAGCCATCGAGACAGATGATGTCGGCATTTTCCTGATCCGGCAAAACTTCCTGTAGACGGCCGGCGAACACGGTCAACGGAAAATACAGGGCGCGCCTTCCCTGCTTCTGCGCCAAAGCACAGGTCGCCAGCAGCAAATGGCTTTTGCCGCTACCTGCAGCTCCGGAGAGATACAGCCATTCCTTCGATTCACCATTCGCAATCGTCTGCAACGCGGAAACACTGTCGCGACTTCCGACAAAGCCTTCAAAACCCTGGTCGTTGGAAAATTTCAGCGTCAGCGGAATTTGCGGACTCACACATCGATCCCGGCATTGATGCTTTCTTTTGATCCCTCGCTTCCGGGCGTCAGGATCACGGGCCTTTCAGCACCGTACAAATTGCTCGTCGTGTATTGCTCATGCGCATAACGCAGCAACACCATCACGACCGCCGTCACCGGCAAGGCAAGCAATACGCCGAGGAAACCGAACAACTGGCCGCCTGCCATGATCGAAAAGATCACGGCGACCGGATGCAAACCAATGCTGTCGCCGACCAGCCAGGGTGTCAGGAAAAAACTTTCCAGCGTTTGCCCGATCATGAAGACCGCAACGACCAGACCCAGATGCATCGGATCCATGCCTTGCACCAAGGCCGCAATCAGCGCGGCGGAAATACCGACAAACGCACCGAGGTAAGGAACGAAACTGACCAGACCGGCAATGAAACCGATCAGGAAACCGAACTCGACGCCGACAATCCACAGGCCCAGTGCGTAAACCATGCCAAGCACCAGCATCACACTGATCTGGCCGCGCATGAAATTGCCCAATACCGCATCGGATTCACGCGCGAGCTTCATGAAAGTCGGTTCAACCGGACGCGGAATCAATGACTGCAGACGCGCCAACATGTCTTGCCAATCACGCAGAAAATAGTACGTGACTACAGGAATCAAACTAATCGTTGCTACCCAACCGATAATCGCCAAACCGGATTTTGAAATTCCGCCAAGTACCGTGGCGGCAACGCCGCCGGCTTGTTGCCAGTGCCCCTTGATCAGATTCACCAATGACATCGGATCGACATATTGCTTGAGCGAAATACCAAACTTGGTTTCCAGCCACGGAATCACGGTATTGGTTGTCCATTCCGCCAAACGCGGCAACCACAAAATCAATTCCCGGATTTGTTCTTCCAGCAAGGGAATGATCAACACCAGCGACAGCACCAGAATCAAGGTCATCAAGATAAACACGATGATCACGGCCGTGTTGCGTGAACGTCCCGCCCGCTCGAGACGCAAAACCAGCGGATTACCCAGCCATGCCAGCAAGGCCGACAGAACGAACGGCGTAAGAATCGGCGACAACAACCAGATCAAGCCGCCGGCCAAAACCAGCAATGCCAGCCAGCGCCAACGGCGTTGATCACGCAACCATGTGTTATCAGTCATTCTTTTCTCCAGACACGCATGGCGCGACGGCCATAGCGAATAAAATAATCCAATCCGCTGGCAATCGTGAAAACAATCACCAGCCAAAACAGCGAATACAGAATCAGCGGATGCACGAAGGCATAAGCCTGGTCTGCCAGCAGCAAACCCACATAGACGATTTGGAAGAAAGTCGTGAGTTTGCTAACCCAGCTCGGTTTCGGCTTGAACGGGCCGATGGTTTTCCACCAGACCCAGGCACCGCTCACGATCACCACGTCCCTTCCAAGCACCAGCAAGCAGAGCCAGAATGGAATCGCCTGCTGCCAAGCCAGACCAACAAAACAAACCGACAACAATAACTTGTCAGCTATTGGATCCAGCAATCCACCCAGCGCGGTACGCCAGTCGAACTTCTTTGCCAGATATCCATCGATCGAATCGCTTAAACCGGCCAGCATCGCAATCCAGAATGAAACCAGTGCATTATCTTCGATCAGGAAATAAAGCAGCGGCAATGCCGCCACCATGCGTGCAAGGGTGATGGCATTGGGGATCTGCTTTACATTCATTGCCCGGTTTATTGCAGGATGAAACGCGGTACGGATTTGGTCTCGGTTTCCGGTTCTGCGTCATCATTGCTGTCGGCGCTGGCTTCAGCATCTGCACTGCGCAAGGTACCGCCCGACCCGATCAATGTGCGGAAACCCTTCAAGCCGACATTCATATCGAGTTCGAGCCTCAACAAATCCGGTGTTGCCTGCATCACCTGCACGCGCTTGACGATTGCCAGCTGCTGCAGATATCCCATCAGGCGGATGAAATCCTGACTATCGTTCACGCCGATCACATCGATGCGATATTTACCCGCAGCGCCTGTCGGCAGATACACTGAGTCGCGTTTGGCAATGGCATCGGCAGCACCATCGGCACCCGAGGCAATCACCTGACGCGGATCGGCCTTCGTATCGACCCAGCGTGCGACCTCGGAACCATCCTGCGTCATCACCCATTGCGCCGACCAGCCACTAACGGAACGATAGACCTTGCCAACCACCTGCGTGTTGTTTTGGTAACGCGCGGTCAGCGGCTGCAGCGCAGCAGCATTCAATGCCCAGACCGAATTGGTTGCGGCGATTTCGACGCTATTGCCGCTCGGCAACAGGAACCGCATGCCGCGTTCCAGACCGCGCACTGCCAGTGGTTTAACCACTGCCAACTGCTGCGACGTCACCAGACGCGGGCCACGGCCATCATCAATGGCGAGCCACAGAATCGGTTTAGGACGTGCGCCCGTCCAGTATTTCAGGCCGGCTGCGCCAATCAGGGCATCAACGGCTTCCGGATCAAAACTCACGGACAACACGTTTTTATAGACCGGCATGCCACTGGCGGTATCACCGTCTTGCCGTGTGCTTGTTTCGGCAACCAGACTGCTGGCGGTCGGCATGGCGCGCCTGATCACGGTATTGCCGTTGGCTGCGGGATTGCCGGTCAATTTGACGATTACCTGGGCCAAGGCTTGCGCTGTCGCGATCCGCTTGGCGTTGTCGCCAAGGGTATCCATCACCGCTTCACCCCGATAGAGCGCCAGGTCGCGTACTGGTTTTGGCTTTACTGCGGGTTTCGTGGGGTCTGCTGCATTAAGCGCATCGGCAACGACGCCTTTGCCGGCCGATGAGGTGGTTGACCTTGCTTTTGTCGGGCTGGAAGCACTTTGCGCGAACACGCTTGCGCTGAAAATGGCCGCGAACATGAGGGAAAATAAGGCGATTTGGGCTTTGGGGGTCTTTTTCATGGCTACATGTTGCCGCAAGCAGGCAGGGCACGTCCAACTATGCGCTGTTAGAATAGGCACTTTCCCAGCGAATTATTTCCCGTGACCGCCCAAACTCCCCTTACCTATCGTGACGCCGGTGTTGATATCGATGCCGGAAATGAAGTGGTTGAACGTATCAAACCCTTGGTGAAACGCACCTTCCGCCCCGAAGTGATGGGCGGCCTGGGCGGCTTTGGCGCCTTGTTCAACCTGTCCGGCAAATATCGCGAACCGGTATTGGTCTCGGGTACGGACGGCGTCGGCACCAAACTGAAGCTGGCGCAACAATTGAACCGTCACGACAGCATCGGAATAGATCTGGTCGGCATGTGCGTGAATGACGTGCTGGTGCAAGGTGCAGAGCCCTTGTTCTTCCTCGATTATTTTGCGACCGGAAAACTGCATGTCGACACTACGGTCTCCGTTGTAGGTGGCATCGCCAAGGGTTGCGAACTGGCCGGTTGCGCCTTGATCGGTGGCGAAACCGCCGAAATGCCGGACATGTATCCGCCGGGTGAATACGATCTCGCCGGATTCACAGTGGGCGCGGTGGAAAAATCCGAGTTGCTCGATGGTAATGCCGTCCGCGAAGGCGACGTGTTGATCGGTATCGCCAGCAGCGGCCCGCATTCGAACGGCTATTCGTTGATCCGTAAGATTTATGATCGCGCCGGCCGCCCTGCCGACCTCGATATCGGTGGCGAAAATTTGATTGATGCCTTGATGGCACCGACCCGCATTTACGTCAAACCGATTTTGGCGATGTTGAAAGAACACGATATCCACGCAATGGCGCATATCACGGGCGGCGGTTTGTCGGAAAACATCATCCGCGTGATTCCCGACGGTCTTGGCTTGGAAATAAAAGCCAGCAGCTGGCCGTTACCGCCGGTGTTCCAATGGCTTCAGAAAGAAGGCCAGGTTCCGAACAATGAAATGTGGCGCACTTTCAACTGCGGCATCGGCTTCGTGCTGGTGATTGCTGCCAATGATGTCGAAAGCATCGGCGCAGCCTTGACATCGCACGACCTGGCCCATTGGACGATTGGTTCCGTGGTCAAAGCTGCAGGCGAAGAACGTACGCACATCACGGAATAAAACGTGACGCTCAATCCGATAAAGAAACTGTCACTGCTTTTTGCAGTGTCGGTTTTTGTCACAACCTGGATTCATCCCCGCTGGCCCTTGGAACAAGGTCTGCACAGCTCGCTGACCCTGGTCGGCCTGATATGGCTGGTATGGCACACGAAAAAATATTCGATGAAGAATTGGGATTTTTTTCTGGTCTGCTTTTTCATCTCGATACACTGCATTGCCGCCCGCTGGCTCTACTCTAATGTTCCATATGACGAGTGGTGCAAGACTTTGTTCAATTGGTCGCCGCAGCAGGCATTCGGTTTCGAGCGAAACCATTTCGATCGCCTGATCCATTTTCTTTACGGCATTTGTTTCATGCCGGCGGTCGCGAACTTTATTCGCGTGAAAAACAATATACGCATCGGTTCCGCACTGGCGATCGCCTTGATGCTGATCATGTGCAGCAGTCTGGTTTACGAATGGGCCGAATGGGCAATCGCCGTCATGCTGTCGCCGGAACAGGCCGAAGCCTATAACGGCCAGCAAGGCGATGTCTGGGATGCGCACATGGATATGCTGCTGGCAACACTCGGCGCCCTACTGGCCATTCCATTTTTGAAAAAAACGAACGGCTGAAAATCAATGACTAGCCTGCCCCTGGATTACTATTCGAATCGACGATCATTCCGTATCGCCGTACTCGCCTCCGGACGTGGAAGCAATTTGCAGGCCATTTATACCGCCTGCAAAAACGGATATTTGCATTCGAAAATTGTGGGTGTGTTTTCCGACAAGCCGCAGTCTGGTGCGATTGCCTTTGCCAGGCAACAAGGCATTGATTTCGCAGCGATAAAACCTGCCCAGTTCAGCTCGCGTGAAGCCTACGATGAACACCTATTCAGCCTGATTGAGGCTGTTCAGCCTGATCTCATCGTTTGTGCCGGATATTTGCGCCTTATATCCGCCCCTTCGGTAGAAAAAGTGCAAGCTCGCATGATCAATATCCATCCTTCATTACTTCCTAAATTTCCGGGTCTGCATACCCATGCACGCGCCTTGGAAGCGGGAGAAACATGTCATGGAGCCAGCGTTCATTGCGTGATTCCGGAACTCGATGCAGGGCCGGTGCTGTCGCAGGTTTGTGTGGAAGTGCAGCCGGACGATACCGATGAAATGCTTGAACAGCGCGTACTTGCCCGGGAACATGCGCTATTGATTGAAACCATCGTAGCGCTGGAAAAGGGCCGCATACTTTTACAATCGCCACCTGAAAAACCCTTGCAACTCGATAGCCACAACTGCCTGCAGGACAAATCATGAAGAACATTGTTCTCGTTTTTGCATTATTGCTTCCGGGTTTCGCCGAGGCGATTGTTTCAATACCTCAGGAAAAAACGGCAAATTCTGCTGTTCGCGCGAAAGCATTCACTGCCAACTACGTGGTGTTTCGCAACGGAAAAGATCTGGGTACCGCCACGATCAAATATGCCGATGCCGGGAACGATCGCTGGGAGTTGTCCACCCACACGCTGGGCACCGGAATTGCGGCAATAGCAGGTGTCGAGCTCAACGAACGATCCCTGATTCGCTGGAATGACGGAAAACCCGAAACCGTCGACTACAACTTCAGCCAGAAGGCCGGCTGGAAAAACAAACAGCGCAGTATTTCCGTGAATGCGCAGAACAGGACCATCCTTAGCCAGGACAAGGAAGATAGCTACACCCTCAAATACCAAGCGGGGGTACTGGATCGCCATGCCATTACCGTGGCCATCATGCAGGATTTATTGCAGGGCAAGCGCGGCGACCTGAGCTATCCGGTCGCCGACCGCGATGAAATGAGCACCCAACTCTATCGCCTGATCGGCAATGAAAAAATGGATACCGCGCTGGGCGTATTGAACAGCCTGAAAGTGCAACGCATTCGTGAAAACCCGAATGGTAAAACCACGACGCTATGGCTTGCGCCCGACCGGCAATTCGTTCCGTTGCGTATACAGCAGAAAGAAGGCAACGGCGACGTGATTGAAATGCGTATCAGCGGCCTTCGCTGATCACTGCAAAAAATCCGGGCCATCGACATTGAATGTTCGATGGCACTTTTCGTTTACACATTCGTGAACGAAACATCCTGTAACAACTTTTGAAAAGCATTGGCTTTTCCGCGCTGGCAATTCCCTGAAAAAAGGGAGAGCATGTCCTCATTAACCAGGCAATACCGTTAATGCTATTGGTATTCGAAATGAATATCGCACAGGGGATAGCGCATATGTTCGATCGTTCAGTCATCGTCAACTCGACCCGTATTGACCTCGCCAAAACGACACTACTCGCCTGCTGGCTAGTCTTGTCGAACCTGGTCGCGAACCAGGCCCAGGCTGATGACAATCCACTGGAAGTAAGGCTTTCCACCGAAAGCAAATCGGTAAAGGTCGATGACTCGACCGAAATCAATGTCTTCGTTTCCAGGGAAAAAATTCCCGCCGCCGATGCAAGGCTGAGATGGACGCAGACCGAAGGCCCGGCTAATGCGAGCTTGTTTCCAGGCAAGGGCAAGACAAATGCCAAGGGAATCGGACAACTTCGCATTGTGGTGCACACACCCGGCCAATATAAATTCCAGGCCGAAGTCTGCGGTCAATCCGATAGCAAGACCTTCTGCGAAAACCCCGCCAAAGCCGGATTTGAACTGGAAGCGAATGCCCCCGTTCCCGTCGGCGCAGAAAAAATTATTTTCGGCGCTGCCATCGCCGCACCGCCGGTTACCGGAACCACCGGCATCCATTCCGATCCCAAGACAAAATTTGCATCACTCACTGCACAGACATCCACCAACATCGCCGGTGCGGTCAATACGAACATTCCACTGAGCGCCGTCTACCTCTACGGTGGAACCGGTTTTACCGGCCAAAGCGTCAACTGGACCGTGACACCCGCCGCGACTCTGTCGAGTACCAACACGCCGGTTAGCAGCGATGACGGACTCGTCAGCACAAACTTTCAGGCGACTGCCTCGGGCACCTACTTCGTTACCGCTACTGGTACCTGCCCCGGCAATTTATCTTCCGATGTTTGCGCACCTCCCTCGCAGAATTTTCGCATCCAGATCAATGCCCCTTCACTGGTCAATATCAGCGGCAATTCGCAATCGGCAGGACCCGGGCTCGCCTTGGTGGCGCCACTGGTGGTTCAAGCACAGAACGCAGGCGTGGGAACGCCCGGCGTCAACATCACATGGACGGTGGTTTCGGGGTCCGCAACGTTAGGCTCGCCAAGCACGGTCAGCAACTCCGTCGGACTGGCCAGCAATACGGTTACGGTCGGCGCAACCGTTGGGCCGATCGTGATACGCGCAGAACGCAGCGACGCCGCATCAACCTTCGTTCTGTTCAATGTGAATGCGGTTGCCCCGCAATTAAACCGGGCATCACCGGCGACAGTTTCCGGCAGCAGTTCAGGCAGTTTCAATCTCACGACATTTTCGAATTTTGCCGGCATCGCGAATAACTCCGGACAAATTTACTGGACCAGCAACCTTCCCGGACAAACCAGTTTCAGCAGCGCAAATACCGCGATTGATGCGGCAGGTCGCAGCAACGTCACCGTCACCACCAGCCAAGGCGGCAGCTATCTGATCACTGCCTGCTGGAATCTTGCCGGCAGCGGCTGCAGCGCCGGTGACCCGACCATTACCTACACGATCAACAGCAACTCGCTGCGAATTGTTTCGGGCAATAGCCAGGCATTACCGGTATCGCAAATCTCGGCACCGCTCGCCGTGCAATTATTATCGGGCGGGTTTGCCAACCCGCAAACGATTGCGTGGTCGGTTACTGGCCCCGCCACTTTAAGCAATGCCACGACAAGCACGGACCGGGCCGGCAATAGTTCAAACACGCTTACGTTTACCGGCGCCGGCAATGCCATTGCCACTGCAAAATGGCCATCGGTCGGCGGCACCGGCCAAGCCTTTGAGAGCGTCAGTTTTAATTTGACCTCAAGCGCG
>Ga0209812_10001361_pt1 | contig 17158 bp, 6 predicted proteins | sample JI71714BDNA_FD_187502 | JGI IMG/M metagenome (GOLD analysis project Ga0209812, IMG submission 187502) | Wastewater effluent complex algal communities from Wisconsin, to seasonally profile nutrient transformation and Carbon sequestration -... | ecosystem: Engineered > WWTP > Effluent > Algae...
GCCCGCCACGTCGTTGTCGGTGTTGCTGACACTGACGTCGGCCGGATTGACGCCCGCGTAGGCCGTATCGGTACTGGTCGCGGCGGCGGTGACAATGGTGTAGCCGACGTTGCCATCGACGACCAGGTCATCCACACCGGTCACCGTCACCGTGCGCGCCGTGTTCCAGTTGGCCGTGGTGAAGGTCAGGCTGGTCGGCAGCACCGTGCCTTCGCTGGTGTCGCTGCTGGACAGGCCGATCGACACGTCGGCGGTCGGTTGCGTGTTCAGCACCACCGTGAAGGTGGCGGTGCCGCCGGCTTCGGACGTGGTGAGGCCGGCGGTCGGACTGACCGTGATGCCGGCCTCGTCGTTGTCGGTGTTGCTGACGCCGACGTCGGCCGGATTGACGCCCGCGTAGGCCGCATCCGCGCTGGTCGCAGCCGCGGTGACGATCGTGTAGCCGACGTTGCCATCGACAACCAGGTCATCCACACCCGTCACGGTGACGGTCCGCGCCGTGTTCCAGTTGGCCGTTGTGAAGGTCAGGCTGGTCGGCAGCACCGAGCCTTCGCTGGTGTCGCTGCTGGACAGGCCGATCGACACGTCGGCGGTCGGTTGCGTGTTCAGCACCACCGTGAAGGTGGCGGTGCCGCCGGCTTCGGACGTGGTCAGGCCCGCTGTCGGCGTGACCGTGATGGCGGCCTCGTCGTTGTCGGTGTTGGTCACCGACACATCGGCCGGGTTGATGCCGTTGTAGGCAGTGTCCGTGCTGGTCGCCGCCGCGGTGAGGATGGAGTACGCCACGTTGCCGTCGACGGTCAGGTCATCCACACCCGTCACCGTGACAGTCTGCGCCGTGTTCCAGTTGGCCGTGGTGAAGGTCAGACTGGTGGGCAGCACCGTGCCTTCGGCGGTGTCGCTGCTGGAGAGGCCGATCAACACGTCGGCGGTCGGTTGCGTGTTCAGCACCACCGTGAAGGTGGCGGTACCGCCGGTCTCGGTGGTCTGCAGGCCGGACGTCGGCGACACGGTGATGCCGGCGGTATCGTCGTTGACGATGGTGCCGGTGGCACTGGATGGCGCACCGACGCTGTAGCCGCTGCCGCTGGACACGCTCAGGATCACGGTCTCATCCGGTTCGGCGACAGTGTCGGCCACCGGGTCGATGGAGATCGTGGCCGTGGTGGCGCCTGCCGGGATGACCACGCTCGCGACGCTACCGAGGTAGTCGGTGCCGGCAGTGGCGGTTCCGGTCGTTGCGAGGGTCACCGTCGTGGGCAGGGGCAGGTTGATCGTGCGGGTGACGGTGTAGACCAGCGTGCCGGTGCCGTCTTCGGGGACCGCGGCCGTGTCGATCGCGATGCTGACCTCCGGCGTCGGCGGGACGACGCTCAGCACGACGTCATTGCCGTCGCCACCCACATAGCTGATCAGCAGCGACACGCCGTTGAAGACGCGCGTGGCGCCCTCGGGCAGGCCGGCAAAGTTGCCGATGACCGGGTCGGTGCCGTCATTGCTCAGCACCGTGAAGCTCTCCCCGAACACGGGGACATGGCCGCCGCGCAGGGTCAGCGTCCCGCCGGTCAGGTCCACGGTCCCGTCCACCGCGAGCTGGTCGTAACCGCTACCGAGGGTCGTGCCGGTGATGTCGATGGCCAGATTGCCGTTGCCGACCAGCGACAGATTCCCGGTACGCAACACGCCCGGCTGCAGCGTCTGCAGGCCAGGCTCCAGCGTGCCGCCCGGCGCGCTGACCAGCCCCGCCACCGTGCCGATTCCACCCAGTTGCGAACTGACCGTGACGCCGCTCGCCGCCGCGGTGCTGCCGTTGACCAACAGGAGGCCGGTGGTGACGACGACGGGTCCGGTGTAGGTGTGGTTCGCCGTGAGCCGCAGCGTGCCCGCGCCTTGCTTGTTGAAGCCCCGATCGCCGCTGATCACGCCATCGAGCGTCAACGACGAGCTGCTCGCGACGTTGATCGTGGCGGTGCTGCTCTCCAGCACGATCGGACCGGGGAAGCTGCTGGTTCCGAAGCCGGTCCGCAGTGTGCCGCCCTGGATCGTCAGGGCCTCGGCTTCGGCGTAGACCACACCGCGCAGATCGAGATTGCCGGTGGAGCCGATGACGGTGCCGTTGCCGGCGCCGCTGGCACCCAGGGCGCGGGTCCCGGTGATGCTGACGTTACCCAGCACGGTGGTGGTGCCGGTGTAGCTGCTGAGGTTGCTGCCGATCGTCTGATTGGCACCGGCAGCGATGGTCAGATTGATTGGACCGCTGATCGCACCGACGATGTTCGGGCTACCGAGGCTCGACCCGCTGCCCGCGACGCCCAGGGTCAGGGTCGCTGCACTGCCGGAATTCGTGGTGATACCACTGCCGGCGTAGAAGTCGATCGACTGGCTGAAGCCGCCAAGGTTGAAGTTCGCGTTGTTGATGATGTCGAGCTGCGGCGGCAGCGTGTTGTTGCCGCCCAAGCGGACGGTGCCCGAGGCGATATTCAATCGGCTGAAGGTGCTGGCCGTGCTGCTGAACACAATGACGCCGGCCCCGAAGGCGCGCAGGGTGAAGTCGCCACTGATCGCACCGGCCAAGGTCATCGCTCCGCCAGAGGCCGAGAGATCGCTGTTGGCGGCGAGCACGATCGGCGCGCTGATCGTGGCCGTGCCACTGGAACGCAGCATGCCGCCGCTCAGCGTGATCGGACCCGTGGCGGTGTAGGTCGATGCGCCGGTGAAGAAGACCGCGCCGCTGCCCACCGAAACGCCGCCCGTGGCATTGACCGTGAAGCTGTTGACGCCGGTCAAGGCCAGGTTGCCGGAATTGCCGCTGATCAACGCGCCGCCATTGACACTGAAGGTGCGTCCGGCGGCATCGAAGCGCAGGGTGTTCGCCGCGGGCTCGCTGGCCTGCAGCGTGCTGCCACTGCCCGTCGCATCAGTGACCACGATGCTGGTCGGGGTGGTATCGATGGTGAAGTCGGCGATGTCGTCGTTCTGGATCGTGCCCTGACCCACGATGTCCAGAGCGCCAGCGCCGCTCACGTTCGCCACATTGACGAAGAAGGTTTCGTCAGGCTCCGGGATCGCATCGCCGCTGACCTGCACCGAGAAGGTGTAGGTGCTGCTGCCGGCCGCAATGCTCTGGCCGGTCAGCGCGCGGGCCTGGTAATCGCTGCCCGCCGTCGCGGTGCCATCGACCGTGGCGATGTCGAAGCTGACGCCGCCGGCCAGCGCCGGACTCGACAGGCTCACCGTGAAGTCGAACTGCGTCGCACCGCTGTTGCCCTCGCTGACGCTGACGTCGCTGACGCTGAGCTGCGGCAGCGTTGACAGGGCAGTCGTGTCGATGGCGCCGTTGTTTTCCGTGTTCGGGTCGCTGATCGCCGAATTCACCGTCGCCGTGTTGCTGAGCGTCCCGGTTGCCGCGGCGCTGATCGTCCCGGTCGCCGTGAAGGTCACGCTGCCGCCTACCGGCAGACCCACCGTTGCGTTGAGGTTGCCGCTGCCGTTGGCCGGACAGGTGCCGCCGCCTGCGCCCACACAGGTCCAGGTCACGCCGGTGATGCTGGCCGGGAAGGTGTCCGTCACTGTGGCGTTGGCCACCGCGGCGGGGCCGGTGTTGCTGGCCACAATCGTGTAGGTGATCGACGTGCCCGGAATCGCCGCGGTCTGGCCGTCGGTCTTGGTGATGCGCAGGTCGGCCTGGAACGGCGAATCGGTCTGCTTTTCAAAGGCGCCCATATCGACGATCGGAGCAGTACCCGCGCCGGTGTCCGGGACGCCGGCGTCGTTGTAACGCCGCGGATTGCCATCGAGGTCCGGGGCTTCGTCGGTGGTGCTGCTGTTGTCGTTCAGATCGAACACATCCAGCGGCACGACCGCGTTATTGCCGGCGTCGACAGCGGGGCTGTAGTTCTGCAGACGATAATCACCGGTGGTGGTCGGCGCCGAGGCTGCCGCGACGGGTGCGACGAACAGCGGATCCGTATTGAGATTGCCGGTGCCGGCAAAACCACCTTCGATCACGCTGTAGGTGATCGTTGCGCCGGTCAGCGTGTTGCTGCCATTGCCCCAGACGATGCTGTTCCTGAGCGTCAGCGTGCCGCCATTATTCTGGATGCCGGCACCACTGGTCGCCCGGTTACCGGCGATCGTGCTGTTGCTGATCGTCAACGTACTGGCGACGTTGTTCAACAAGGCACCAGCCGACGTCCCGGCACTGTTGCCGGTAAATCGACTGTTGCTGATGGTCATGACACCACCCGCATTGTTGACGACGGCACCCGTGCCACTCGCCGCACTATTGCCGGCAAAAACGCTGTTGACGATCCGGGCCGTACCATTGAAGTTCTGGACCGCACCTACGAAAGACGTGGACGTATTGCCCGAGAAGGTACTGTCGACGATGTCGAGAGCCGCTTCGAAGTTGTAAATCGCGCCGTTGCCTGAAGCACCGCTGGAACTGTTGCCGGAGACGGTGCTACGGATGATCGTCGCGGTCCCGCCGTCACTCATCAGGAAGCCGCCGTTCTGCGTGGCACTGTTGCCGGTCAACTGGCTGTTGGAAATCGACAGGACCGACGCCGCGCCGCTGTTGTAGATCGCACCGCCAAAGCCTGCGCTGTTGCTCGACATCGTGCCGTCGCGAATGGCCAGCGCGCCACCCTCGTTGTAAATGGCCCCCGCGTTGTCCAGCGCGCCCAGAGCCCCGCCGGACAGTGTCACGCCGTCCAGCGTCAGCCGACCCGTGGCAGACACCGACAGGAAGCGGAATTGCGGTGCTGCGCTATTGCGGGTGATCGTGCCGTTTTCCAGCGTGATGTCGGTGGTGATCTGCGGCAAACCGGTAGCGCCGGTGTAATTGGCGAAGACATCGCTGAGCGTGACGGTCTGGGCATTCAGATCAATGCCGTCGGCCGTACCGTTGAGATTCGCGCACTGAATCGCGGTGCGCAGATTCGCGACGCGCGTGGTGTTGTCCGCGCCGGCCAGCGTGTACGGGAAGGTGAAGCCGGCACAGGTGCCGGTCACGGCCACCGTCACCGCGCTACTGCAGCGCGTGGCGGCCGGACAGGTCGCGTCGCCGCCACCGCTGACCGTGGCGGTGTTGGTGATGCTGGCCGCTGCTGCCAGGGTCGCCGTCACCGGAATCACGAAGCTGGTGCTGCCACTGGCCGCCAGACCCGCCGCCACCGTGCAGGTCACGGTCTGACCCGCCGCGGTGCAGCCGACCGGCAGCGTGCCGATCGTCAGGCCGGTCGGAATCGGGTCACTGATCGTCGATACCGCTGTGGTGGCCGAGGTACCGGTGTTGGACAACTGCAGCGTGAAGCTCGCCGGGGAGCCCACCGCGAAGCTGGTCCCGCTGGCGGTCTTCGTCAGGGTCAGCTGCGGACGATTGACGGTGGTGTTTGCAGTGGCGGTGTTGTTGCCGCTGCAGGTCACCGGCGAGCCGCTGCAATTCGGATCCGTAACGCCGGTCGGTGGGATGACCGTGGCGGTGTGCGTCAGGCTGGCTGCGGCACTGGACGCCACCGTGCAGGCAATCGTCAGTGTCGACGAACCGCCATTGCCAGCGATGGCGACCCCGCTCCAGGTGCCGGTGCCGGACGCGCCAGATGCGATGGTCCCGACAGTGAAGGTGCCGGACGCTGGCGTGTAGCTGCAGCCGGTCAGGCCGGCCGGCAGGGCAGACTGAATCGAGAAGGTATTGCCGGCGAGAATCGCCGACGGCCCATCATTGGTCACCGTCAGCGTATAGGTCAGCGTGCCGCCGACCGTCACCGGATCCGGATTGTCGGTCAGGGACAGGCGCAGGTCGGAGATCAGCGCCGAATCGGTCTGCTTTTCAAACGCCCCCAAGTCGACGATCGGGGCAGTGCCCGTGCCGGTATCGGTCACGCCGGCATCGTTGTAACGCCGCGGGCTGCCGGCCAGATCCGGTGCTTCGTCGGATGTGCTGCTGTCGCCATCGACGTCGAAGGTGTCGACCGGAACGTTCGCATTCGCGCCGGCATCGATCGCCGGGCTCAGGTTGCCGAGCTGGAAATTGCCGGCGGTGGTGGGGGTCGGCGAGGCAGTGATGGGGGTCACGAACAGTGGATCACTGTTCAGGGCGCCGAAAATGCCGTCTTCGATGAGGCTGTTGGTCACGGTATTCGTGCCCGCCGTGGTGTTCACGACTTGTGGGGCGGTATTGCCGACGTTGCGATTGCCCCAGATGATGCTGTTGCGGATGGTGATGTTGACCGTGCCGCCGCTGGCGAAAATGCCACCCGATTGGGTCGCCGGGGTTGCAGCGCTGTAATTGCCGACAATCGTGCTGTTGACAATGGTCGCCGAAGCCACGTTGCCCAAAAACACGCCACCAGCGCCGTTGACGATCGTCGGGCCTGCGTTGCCCGCGATCAGCGTGTTCTGGATCAGCACGGGCCCGTTGTTGGAAGCAATCGCACCGCGCCCGATTCCACTGCCAGTCACACTCGAATTGGCGATCGTGAAGCTGGCATTGCTGGAGATCGCGCTGCCGCTAGACAGATTGTCATTTCTGGAGCCCGAGATAGTCGTGTTGACCACATTCAAGATGCTGGCCGTCCCCGCCGAGATGATCGACCCCCCACTGCTGGCGAAGGTCGTGCCGCCGCCGTTGGTCAGGGTCATGTCGCGCACGGTCAGATTGCCGGTGTTGCTGACAGCGAAGAAGCGGAATTCACTCGGACCGCTGCGCGTGATCGTGCCGTTTCTGACGGTCAGCGCCGTGGTGATCTGCGGTAATCCGGTCGCACCACTGAAATTGCCGAATGAATCGCTCAGGGTGACGGTCTGGCCATTCAGATCAATGCTGTCGGCCGTGCCGTTGGCATTGGCGCATTCGATCGCCTGAATCAGTTCAGCCGGGGTGTTGCCGGTGAGCGTGTACGGGAAGACGACGCTGGCGCAGGGATCGTCGTCGTTCTGGATCGTGCCGGTGGCACTCGCCGGCGAGCCGACGGTATAACCGCTGCCCGCGGCAACCGTAAGGATCACGGTTTCATCCGGCTCCACCGTGCTGTCGGCGGTCGGATCGATGGTGATCGTTGCGCTGGGCATATTGGCCGGAATGACCACGCTCGCGACATTGCCGGTGTAATCGGTGCCGGTTGCGGTGCCAGTGGTGCCGATATTCACCGTCAGCGCCGTGGGCAGACTCGGATTACGGGTTACCGTGTAGACCAGATTATCCGGGCCGTTCTCCAGAACCGACGCCGGGGTCACCGCGATACTGACCGAGGGTTGCACGGCGGTCAGGACCACGTCATTGCCATCGCCGCCGACGTAACTGATTCGCAGCGGCACGCCATTGAACACCCGCGTGGCGCCCTCCGGCAAACTGGCGAAAGTTCCGGTCACCGGATCCGCGCCATCGTTATCGATCAGCGTGAAGCTCTGGCCGATGGTCGGCACGAAGATGCCCGACAGAGAGAGATTGGCGCCGCCAAGGTTGATGGTGCCGTTGACATCGAGCTGGTCGTACTGACTGCCCAGCGTGGCGCCAGTGATGTTGAAGCCTGCACTGACGACCGATGCCAACACGACATTGGCGGTCTGCAGGATCCCCGGGCCAATCACCCCAGGGGCAATGTTGCCGCTCACCATGTTGAGAGGGCCACCGATCGTACCGGTGCCATCCAGAGTGCCATTCGTAGCGCCACTGCTGAAACTGATCGCACTGGCGGCGGTGGTGCTGCCCACGATCCTCAGGCCGCCGGCGTTGACGACGATCGGCCCACTGAAGGTATTTGCTTGAGTGAGGACGAGGCCTCCGGCGCTAGATTTGACGAAACCCTGACTGCCGCTGATCACGCCATCAAGACTCAGCGAGTTACCGCCGCTGGAGGCGATGGAGGCAGCGCTGCTGTCGAGGACGATCGGACCGGGGAAGCTGCTGGGCCCGGTGATGGTCTCCAAGCGACCGCCCTGGATCGTCAGAGGCTCGGGCTCGGCATAGGCCACATTGCGCAGATCGAGAAGGCCGGTGGACGCCAGGAGCGTGCCATTGCCGGCGCCACTGGCACCGAGGGCGCGGGTACCGGCGATGTTGAGCCTGCCGAGCACCGTGGTGATGCCGGTGTAGCTGCTGCCGTTGCTACTGAGCGTCTGGTCAGCGACATTGGCGATGGTCACATTGGTCGGACCGCTGATCGGTCCGCCGTAGTCGGCGCTCCCGAAACTCGACGCGCTGCCGACCACGCCGAGAGTCAGGGTCGCCGCAGTCCCCGTGTTTTGCGTCGCACCGGGCCCGCTATAGAAATCGATCGACTGGCTAAAGCCATTCAGATTGAAGGCGGAGCCATTGAAGATGTCGATCTGCGGCGGCAGCGTGTTGTTCCCCGCCAGAACGGCGTCGCCAGAAGTGATCTGCAGGCGGGAGAAGGTGCTGCCGGTGCTGGCGAAGCGGAAGATGCCCGGCGAGAAGGTACGCAGCGTGAAGTCGCCGCTGATCGCACCCGCCAGCGTCATCGTACCGCCGGTCGCCGCCAGGTCGCTGTTCGCGGTGAGCACGATCGCCGGGTTGACCGTGGCAGTGCCGGTGGATTTCAGCGTGCCGCCGGCCAGCGTGACCGGCGCGCTGGCGTTGAAGGTGGATGCACCGATATTGAAGGAGGCGCCAGACGCCACCGAAACACCGCCAGACGCCGTGACCGTCAGGCTGGTGATGCCGGTCAATGCCAGATTCCCGGAATTGCCGTTGATCAACACGCCGCCATTGACGCTGAAGCTGCGGCCGGCCGCGTCGAAGCGCAGCGTATTGGCCGCCGGTTCGGTGGCTTGCAGCGTGCTGCCGTTACCGCTGGCCGCAGTGACCGTGATGCTGTTGGCCGTAGTGGTAATGGTGAAGTCGACGGTATCGATCGGCACCGTCACCGAACTGGTGCAACGGGTGGCCGCAGGACAGCCCGAATCTCCACCCCCGCTGACGGTGGCGGTATTGGTGATGCTGGCTCCGGCCGCCGCGGTTGCAGTCACCGGGATCACGAAACTGCTGCTGTTTCCGGCCGTCAATCCCGCAGCGCGGGTGCAGGTCACGGTCTGACCGGCCGCGGTGCAGCCAGCCGGCAGCGTGCCAATCGTCAGGCCGGTGGGAATCGGGTCACTGATCGTCGAGACCGCGGTGGTCGCCGCCGTCCCGGTGTTCTGAAGTGACAGCGTAAAGCTGGCCGGCGTCCCGACCACGAAGCGGGTGCCGCTGGCGGTCTTGCTCAGGGTCAGCTGCGGGCGATTGACGGTGGTGGTGGCGGTCGCCGTGTTGTTGCCGGTGCAAGTCACCGGCGAGCCACTGCAATTCGGATCCGTGACGCCCGTCGGCGGGATGACGGTCGCGGTGTGTGCCAGGCTGCCTGCAGCACTGGACGCCACCGTGCAGGCAATCGTCAGTGTCGACGTACCGCCACTGCCAGCGATGGCGACCCCGCTCCAGGTGCCGGTGCCAGACGCGCCCGATGTGATGGTCCCGACATTGAAGGTGCCGGACGCGGGCGTGTAGCTGCAGCCGGTCAGACCCGCCGGCAGTGTGGCGAGAATCGAGAAGGTATTGCTGGTGAGAATCCCGGCCGGCCCGTTGTTGGTCACCGTCAGCGTATAGGTCAGCGTGCTGCCGACCGCCACCGGATCCGGCGTGTCGGTCATGGCCAGACGCAGGTCGGCGGTGGGTGCCGTATTGGTCAGGGAGAAATTGGCCGCCGTGACGCCCGGCATGCTGGCACTGACCACATAGGGGCCGCCCGTGGCGTTGGCCGTGACGGTCCCGGTAGTGGCCGTACCGCCTGAAATGGTGGCTGGATTACCGGCAATCGTGGCACTGGCGCCGCTGGCAGGCGCAGTGAACGTCACCTGCCCGCTGTTCATCGCGCCACCGTCGACATAGCTCGCCGTTACGCTGAGCGGGCTGGCGAAATTGGTGCCGGCCACCGCACTCTGGTTGTTGCCACCTGCCAGGGCCAGCGTGAACCCCCGGGATTCGAAGGCGCCGATATCCGTAGCGCCGACCCGCGCGAAGCCGCGCTGATCGGTGGTCGGTGCGCCACTGGAAGAACCGGCATTGATGGCCGGACTGCCGGGGCGCAGAGCCATGGTCCGGGTGCTGCCGCCGTAATTGGCCAAACTGTCCAGCAATGGGTCTGTATTGATCAAGTCACTGGCGATCGAGGACGGCAGAGTCCCATCACTGAACAGATTATTGCCTTGGGACACCACGTTGAGGGTCCCGCCGGATTGGACGACTCGAATATCGGAACCGATGTTGGAAAAGATGGTGTTCTTCAGCGTGATCGTGTGCGATTCACCCGGACGGGGATTGACCGTCAGACCGCCCAAGGAATTATTTGCAATCGTCGAATTGACCAACGTGGTCGAGACCGTGGGACCACTGGACTGATCGATCCCCCGGTTGGAGCCGCCACTGATCGTGACATTGGTGAGGGTGGCCGCACCACCATTGAAGAGTCCGACGCCCCCCGCGTTCGCAATCGTCACATTGCTCATCGTGACCGATATGAATGATGCGACCGCAGCTCCGCCGGCGTTCTCGAATGCACTATTGGTGATGGTGGCAGTGCCGCCGCCGACTTCCAGTTGCGCTGCGTTAAATCCGGAGGTGACGGCTCCGCCCGTTACTCTCAGCCCATTCAATTGGAGATTGACACCGCCGCCCACACTGAAAATCGTGAAGCTGCCGCCGTTGACGGTGAGCGCTGTTGGCCCAGGCCCATTCACCGTGGTCGCGCCGGTAAATTCCGGAAGTCGGCTGCTCAGGTTGATGGTACCGGTCAGTCCGGACTGGAAATTGATCGTGTCCGCTCCTGCACCCGCGTTGGCGTCCGTGATGGCCTGACGCAGGGAGCCGGCGCCCGAATTGCTAAGATTCGTAACCGTGAACGTTGCAGCCGAGGCCAGCGCAGGCAACCCCAGCAATGCCCAGATCGCCAGCAAACACGTTGTCGCTCTGAACATTGGCCGCTCTCTTCGTCGCAAAATCCGAAGATTACCGGCAAAAAATGAGTTTTATTCCGCAAAATCACAATGGTTGACATTTTGATCTGAGCCGGTCGCCGATCCGGCACCGCGGGTCACTGCGCGGCTCCGGCGCCGAGGGCGGCCTGCTGAGCGCCGCCAGGGCAGCGCTCTCAAGGCAGCGATGGAACCCGCCTGCCACGACCCGCCGGAGTACCGGGGCCTCGGGAAGGCGGTGACGCTCACGCCCCGCGCCAGCCCCCAGGTTCCTGACGGGCGCGGCCCAAGGCCACGAGGGTGTCGAGGAGTTACGGGAGGCGGTCGCGACAGCGGCCGCGGGCGGTGTAGTGGCTGGCGATCGCGTCGAGGCTGAGTGCGGTGCGGCTCTGGGCGAGGAGGTCGGCGCGGGCCTGTTCGGGGACAGTTGTTTGGTGGCGGCGGTATCCGAGCTGCTCCGAGCAGGCTTTCGGCATCGACGCACTTTCGTGGCGCTTGAGATCCAGCGCGAGCCGGTCCCGGAATCCGCCCTGCCCGAGTCGATGCAGCGCCGGCGACCGCAGTGTGTACTTCCGCCTCGACGAGGAATCCAACGGCACGCAGAAGCTGTTCGCGCTGGCCGGCCCGCTGCTGGACGTGCTGAAGAACGGCCGCGTGCTGGTGGTCGACGAACTCGACACCAGCCTGCACCCGGCGCTGATGCGCCACGTCCTCGGCCTGTTCCGCCACCCGGCCCGCTGGGCGCGCAGCTGATCTTCACCACCCACGACACCAGCGTCCTCGACCGCAGCCTGCTGCGCCGGGACCAGGTCTGGTTCGTCGAAAAAGACCGCGCGTAGCAAAGCCGGCTCTACCCACTCACCGATTTCCACTCGCGCAAGAAGGAGAGCTTCGGCCGCGGCGACCTGCAGGGACGCTATGGGCGGGGCCTTTCGTCGGCGAGTGGCGGCCGTGAGCGTGGCCAGAACTTTCCCGGTCCGCCATGGTCGGCGCTATCCTCGCGACACGCTGCAAGAGTCAGGCGAAGGGAGCAAACCATGAAGACGCAGACCGAGTCGAAGGCAATCGACCTGGACGAACTGGTCCGCCGCAACCACAAGCGTGGCGTCAGCATTTCTTTTTCCGGCGCTATCCGAGTTGACCCATCGAAAATTCTCGTTCGAGAGTACGAGGCCAATCGTTCGCTTGAAGCGCTGGAGAGAATGGTCAAGCAACGACTTGCCAAGACCGGAAGCTGAGATTCAATGGCTGGTGCCATCGCCAGCCTGTTGCCGCTACTGACAGCCGGCTTTCTTTTTCTCTACACATTCTATCGAACGCGTTTCATTGTTGCGACCGCTGAAGGCCAGAAGCTGTTCTTCATGAGCGCTGCGGCCGGCCTGTTGCTCGGTCTGTTTGCGTTCCCCGCGTACCGGATGACCATCAGCGAGCCGATTCGCAGTGTCTATGCACTTTACTATCCGGAAGAAACCGGACCGCTCGCGCTCGCGCTTCTACTCAGTCTTGCCTTGAGTGGCGGACTCAATTTTCTTTATTTTCTGAACTTCCGACGCAAGTATCGGCATTCGGAAATCAGCACTTGGGAGCGCGTCTATCGCTCGCTCAGCAGCCAATATGGCACACCGTTGCAAAGGTTGCTCGTCAATGCGATCAGCGAGCAAAGGCTGGTCATGGTGACTCTCAGTTCCCGCAAGGTCTATTGCGGGCGGGTATTGAGCCTGCCTCCCGCCTTCAAACTGGATGATCAGTATATCGAGATCATTCCGAAGTTCTCGTGTGCGCGTGACAAAGACAAGCTGACGATGCTGGAGCGCCTGGACTATCCGATTTTCGAATACTGGCAAGCCTGTCGATGGCGCGATGAACTGCGCACCAGCGTGGCCAAAGCCGAGAAATCCAAGGCTGCGCCAGAGCAACGCGAGGCGCAAGTCGCCAAACTTCAGCGGTTCGAAGCCCAGATCCAGCAATTCGAAGCACAGGGCGCTGACGATTACCTTCGCTCGTTCAACATCAGTGAATGGACGAAGGTCATTCCGATCAAGCTGATCGAGTCGGCCTCCATTTATGACGAGCGGGCCAATCAGCAATGGTTCTCGCAGACTCCGGAGCAGGAACCGGAAGATCCAAAGCCCGAAGTTCCGGACGCGGCAGGATCAACCTCGGCGCCAAAAGCCCAATAATTTTTCCCGACCGGTCTTTTGCCAGCCGAGGTCAGCGCGCCAGATCGCGGTCTCCAGCGCAGCGTCCACACCTTTCGCCTCAATCTCCAAGTGGCTGGGGCATGCAGCACTTGCAAATGTCGTTGCGAAAATTGCGACGGCTGCCGAGACCTGCAGGAAGACTCGTTTCATTGCGAGAACTCCGAACCGTTTATCAGTGATGGCCAGTAAATGTCGGGTTACGCTGCGATAACCCGACCTACCAAACCCCGGCGCAAGCGGCGTCGCCTCACACCCCGCGCCAGCCCGCGGGTTCCTGGCGAGCGCGGCCGAGGGCCACGAGGGTGTCGAGGAGTTGCGGGAGGCGGTCGCGCCAGCGGCCGCGGGCGGTGTAGTGGCTGGCGATGGCGTCGAGGCTCAGGGCCGTGCGGCTCTGGGCGAGGAGGTCGGCGATGGCGCGGGCTTGTTCGGGGACGGTTTTTGGCCAGGCTTGTTTGGTGGCGGCGGCGGGGGTGGCTTCCGGGGTGTCGTCGGCGGCCTCGGGCTGGTCGGGGATGGCGAGGTCGGTTTGTGTGGCGGTGGGGCTGGCCGCGGTGTGGCCGGGGTTCTGGTAGTCGGGGCGCAGCCACCGGATCAGGCCGCGGGCTTCTTCCTCGGCGCGTTCGGCGTTGAGGGCGACGAGGCGGGTGAGCAGTTCTTCTTCGGCTTCGGCTTGCTCGGCGGGTTTTTCCGGCCACGGGGTGGTGGCGCCGGGGCGACCGACGAGGCGTTCGGCGAGGTCGTTCCAGCCGTAGGCGGCGAAGACGGCGCGGTCCAGTTCGTCGTGCAGTTCGCGCAGCACCGACACCAGCCCCTGTTCGTGGATGCGCCGTTCCTTGTCGTTCAAGGGCTCGCCGCGCCGCAGTTTTTCGAGGACGTTGTAGACGCCGGTCAGGGTCAGCTCGGGGTGCGCGGCTTGCTGGCGTTTGCGGTGGGTGTCGATTTGTTCGGCGAGTGTGCTGATTCGAGCATCAAGAGGTGAATCTGCCTGAAAGATCGGAAAGGTTTCAAAGCACTTGGTCTTGTTGTATCGAGGACGATTTTCGAGCGTTCCGCCCGACGCCAATGCCCATGAATGGTGAATGCGAGACTGCAGCGCTCCGAGAATCATTGCGTTGTCAATCCCGATCGCGATGATTACATGCTCGGGCCTGATCCGCGACTCCAGAAACATAAAGATTCTGTGCTTCGCTGTTTCCACTGTCGCGATGTATCTGGAAAGCCCAGTCAGCGCCGATCGTATCTGCTCGTTTGATCGCCGATGCAACCACCAGTTCGTGCGTAACTTCGGGTCTCTGTTTTGCTCGCGCTCAGGATAGACTCTGTCTCGTAGATGTTGCCAAACTCTTGGCGCACGTTCCAGAAGCACTTTTTCTTCAAGTCCATGCGAGTCAATGACGAAATAGCTTCGACATTTGTTCAGAAGATCCTCGCCATTTCGAATCGGATGAATCAATTCCGATGAAAAATCCGGGTCTAGCTCAGCCTTTTCGGATTCGCTAATGACGAAACCTCGATTTCCGAGGATCAGCCCAGTCCCTGAAAGCTTGCAATTTGAGGCCAACGGGCCTGCCTTTGTGATATCGACGCCAACGCCCAATCTGGAATTGATTGGGCCGACGGATCTTCGTAGTTCAACCGCTCTTTCGCCATCAACGCCATCACTTTCACCAACCACTTCCTGGATTACTCCAGCGCCGTCACTGCTGGATAGCACTGTCATGGAAATTCTGACGGCAGCACCTTCTGCAGAATCTACCCAAGGATGATCCGGGATGGCGAACACAATAGATGCGTCTGTTTGGTCAGCCAGAGCGCTTTCCACAATCCGTCTGTTGAATGTCTGGGTTATGCTGTTGGTAGTAATCAATCCAGATCGAAGGAGCTTCCGATTTTTTACTAATTCTGCAGCGCAGGCCCACCAATACATGACCAAATCCGCGGACTCAGGGATTCCGTCCCATGCGCTACGCAGTGCCTCGACGTATCCATCACCTAGCGCAGCTCGAATCGCACCCTTGCCAATAAACGGAGGATTCCCCACCACGAAATCCGCCGCCGGCCAGTCGGCCTTGCGCGGGTTGATGTAGCGCACGACCGGGACGCGGGCGCTGTCGTCGGGGACGGGGTCGCCGGTGACGGTGGAGGGCTTGTAGGTCTTGCCGTCCCAGCGGGTGACGGGGCGGCCGGTGTCGTCAATGACCTGTTCGATGCGGTCCCAGGCCAGCACGGCGTCGCGGCATTCGATGTTGCGGAAGTCGCGCAGGACGGGTTCGGGCGGCTGGACGTTGCCGCGGGTGCGGAAGTGCCATTGCAGGTAGCCGATCCACAGGACCATTTCGGCGATGGCCGCGGCGCGCGGGTTGACTTCGATGCCGAGCAGCTGGTGCGGGTCGACGGTCTCGCCGCCGAAGGGGTCGGCGCGGTCGCCGTCCAGAGCCAGGCCCTGCTGGCGCAGCTTGCCGCTCTGCCGGTCCGGGTCGAGCGCGTCGAATTCGTTGAAGACCTCGCCCTCCAGGCGCTTCAGGTGCTCCAGCGTGACGTAGAGGAAGTTGCCGCTGCCGCAGGCCGGATCGAGCACGCGGACGCGGCAGAGGCTGTGGTGAAAGTCGCGGACGACTTTGAGCGCCTCGTCGAGCGCGCCCTCGCGAGCCAGCGTCAGCGCGGCGGCGCGGGCGTTGGACCAGTCCTCGCGCAGCGGCTCGATGACGGTGGGCAGCACCAGCCGCTCGACGTAGGCGCGCGGGGTGTAGTGGGCGCCCAGCGCGTGGCGCTCCTCCGGGTCCAGCGCGCGCTCCAGCAGGGTGCCGAAGATGGCCGGCTCGACCTCGGTCCACTGCGCGCGGGCGGCGTCGATCAGCAGCGCGATCTGCGCGGGCGTCAGCGGCAGGGTGTCGGGCTGCTTGAACAGCTTGCCGTTGAAGCGCAGCACGTTCGTGGCCAGCGACACCGAGAAGCCGCCCTGGTCCATCTCGCGCCACAGCGCGGCGAGCATGCGCATGGCGACCGCGGGCTCGGCCTGGTGGCGTTCGAGCAGGCCGCGGAAGCTGTCCTTCGGCAGCAGGCCGATGTCCTCGGCGAAGCAGGTGAACAGGCAGCGGCTCAGGAACGCGGCGGCGGCTTCGGGGGCGTGGCCGCTGGCCTCCAGCGACTTGGCCAGCTCGGCGAGGCGGGTGGCGATGTCGCGGGTGACGCGGGCGCTGCGGCGGGTCGGGTCCAGCGAGAGCGGGTCCAGCCAGACGGCGCGCAGCCGCTCGCGCACGGCCGGGTCGGCGAGGTCAGCGAGCGGGATGCGGTGGCTGCGCGGGTCCGGGTAGGGCACGTAGGTGCCGCCGGTGCGGCTGAACTCGGCGTAGAGCTCGATGACGCGACCGACGTCGACCACGATCAGGAAGGGCGGCCGGCCTTCGTCGGCGGGCAGCGCGCGGGCGTAGCCCTCGGCCTGGCTGCGGGCGCGCAGCAGGGCGTCGTCGAAGCCTTTGGCGGCGCTGGCGCGGACGCGCTTGCATTCGCAGACGAAGGCGCCGCGGCGATACAGGTCGATGCGGCCGGCGGAGGTGCTGCCGTCGCCGTGGCGGAAGGTGATGCCGCGCTCGAAGACGTAGGCGTTGTCGCGAGCCTCGGCGCCGGCCGGCTCGGGGCGCGGCAGGTCCAGCAGCTCGGTCAGCTCGGTCAGGAACAGCTGGTAGTTGGCCAGCTCGCTGCCGCCGGCGCCGGTCCAGCGGCTCAGGAAGGCAGTGGTGGCGGCGGCGCGCTCGTCCATGCGTCGTGTGTCGGCTGGGGCGGAATGCCGGAGGGTAGCGCAGGGCTGGGGCGGCGGGCTTGATGCCGGCGAGGACGCCGGCGTTCCCAGGGAACACCCCGATCGCTGGCGTCGGCCGGGCGGCGGGCTTGATGCCGGCGAGGACGCCGGCGTTCCCAGGGAGCACCCCGGATCGCTGGCGTCGGCCGGGCGGCGGGCTTGATGCCGGCGAGGACGCCGGCGTTCCCAG
>Ga0209812_10001364_pt1 | contig 17136 bp, 16 predicted proteins | sample JI71714BDNA_FD_187502 | JGI IMG/M metagenome (GOLD analysis project Ga0209812, IMG submission 187502) | Wastewater effluent complex algal communities from Wisconsin, to seasonally profile nutrient transformation and Carbon sequestration -... | ecosystem: Engineered > WWTP > Effluent > Algae...
TTTATTTTGGCTTTAACAAAAAAACAATTAGCAAAGAGCAGGTTAAAAAGTTAGCTAACGCATGGGAAGCGCGATTTGCAGACGGGAGCATTCAACGCATTCTTGATAAATATCAAGTAGACGATTATCAACTGAAATTACTCGAACCAACACCAAGGATTTAACATTTTTGAAGAGCAAACCGACCTTCGGGTTATGAGCCTGATTTTTATTGCTTATTTCTTTGCTTTAAAATGCGTGGTATTGATTGGCTTTATAGGTCATTCTTATGTTAATCAATTATTTAAAATAAAAATAATAAGACATAATTTTTCGTGTCCAGTATGTGAAAGCTTGAACTCTATGTCTTACGGAAAATTTAATTGTCACGTAGGCTGTCACAGTTATTTTAACGCTCTCAGAGAAAACTGACCGTTAGTCTGCTAAATTTTGGTTGTAATTAGTCAAGCATCAGCGAGCCCAAAGTATGGCGCAGGGGGAACTCGCCACTCGCACTGGCCTAAGTCGTAATACCATATCAGCGATTGAAAATGGTTAATCAGCCAGTTCCGAGGCCTTATTTGCGGTGTTAGCCCATCTTAACCTTTTGCATTTGCTGGCGGAGCCGGTTAACGAGAAATTGGCTGAGCTAGATAAAAGGCAGCAACGCAAAGTACGTAAGCCTAAGCCTAAGGCGGAGCTGTCGAATGACTTCTGAACAAGCCTATGTTTTTATAGATGGTCTGGAAGATTCGCCCGTGATTTGCGGTGTGGTAACACTGGATCCTGCCCGCCGTTTTGGTTTAAAAACGGTAAAAGCCAGAAAATTGATATCGCAGGTAAAGGATCTAGTCAGTGAGTGGCCTGGCTATTTTGCCAGACTGGGCGTGGGAGAGGGGAATATCGAGCGCTTACATGGCGTTATTCCCGGCATTGATTAAGATTTTGCTGGAATTTATTCGTATTTATCTAACTTGAAGTACCTCTTTAGATAGTTAAATGGTACGCTTTTTACAGAAAGCCACGTATAGCAACCCAGCAAGGAAAGTCATACCTGTAATATGCATTACTCACCTCCGTTTCGTCTGACGCATAAGATCACCAGTCTGGTCGGGCAAATCTCAGAGCAAATTGGTCACTGGTCTGCAGTAAACCAAGCCGGACTATTACCGAGTCTGCGGCGGGAAAACCGCATCCGGACCATTCAGGCATCATTAGCGGTAGAACAGAATACGTTAAGTCTTGAGCAAGTTACAGCCGTACTTGAAGGTAAGTTTTATATGGCTCGCAACAACAGTTAGGATGAATTCTTCATGTTTTATCTGATTTAAATGGGGATTACAGTGAGCAACACCTGGTGTATCGATATTCGCCATTCTTTAAACGAGAAGGAGGCGATTGCTCTCCCGCCAGGCCCGGGTTTACGTTTGGCACAGCATTTTGTCGCTATTGTGCTGGAGACCACGGGTGATCCGTATGACGAAGGTTTGTTCCCAAAAGTGCCTTGTCGCAGACGGCCAAACCGCAAACCTTGTACTTGTGAGATAGCCAGCTTTATTAATCCTGATAATCAGCACATTATCTGGGTTTGCCCAATCTGTGAAGATAACGGCACGATATCAGGTTGGCAGGGTGCATTGTGGGATTTGACTCGGGAAGATGATATCGAACATTGAGTATAACCACTAAGTTATCTTGCGTGGCACAAAGCGGGCACTAATTGTAAAGCCACCTGGTGCAAGTAACTTGCTTAGATTGGACAAGCGGGCATCGGTCTGGCCTTTTTCAATCTCGCGCAGTGTTTTATCAGATACCTTGGTATAAGCTGCATATTGGGTTTGGGTCATACCGTAAAGTTCTGTGCGTATTCGCCTTATCGCTTCACCGAGACTAATTGCACCGCTGTTAATGTCTGCTTCAATCTGAGAGAGTAACGTCAGACGCTCTTGGCCGGAAGATTCAGTCATACTGCACACCTAAATTCGCCAGTTTTTCATTCATACGAGAAAATCCCAGCGTTGGAAAGTTTATCATTTCGATGGGGCACTCATACTTGTATAACAAGTCAGGTAGTTTTATTAATGGCTTGCATAACTCGTTTAGAAAGCTCATCAATTCAGCAGGCTCGGCAAAATGGGCCAATTGTTGAACCACCTTATCAAAACGAACCGTTCCTGATTGCTCGAAACTTCCACCCCATTTAAAGAGACGGGTAATGATTTCCGGATCCGCCTTCATCGGCGCAAAATCATAAATTGGCGCAAACTGGATATCACTTTGGTATTTAAGGAACGAGATGTTGCGCCCATGGTTATCCGAATTCCCAAACACTAAATTAAGAAAATCTCTGGCTAAGTACTGTTTAGCGAAATCAGCAGCAGACATTGTTGTGCAACTTTGAATTTTAGCCCAAATCTCATTCATCACGGTAAAGTGATTTTGGTAACTTCCCGGCCCGGCATTGAGCATTGAATAAATGCTTTCCATGCCAAGTCTGCTCGCTAGCCCTTGCTTAATTTCAATATCAAAGCGGGGTAGCCACAAGCTAGTTTGCCCTTCGTGTTCTAGCACCATCATCTTTGAGGTATCGATGCTGGCTATTGCAGTGCTTTTTAACACTTCGGTCAGTACACGGTAAAACGCGCCTTCCGCCCTGAGAATTTGATTATCGCGCGCAGTACGTTGATTTCGGGCAAACTTGGTCAAATAGGGTGTAGCAGTTAATGGTTTACCAGCAAAATCAGCATCGATAAACACCTTTTCGCTTTCAACCATTAAAAGTAGTTTTGGTGCAACCCCAACTGCGCCGGTAGCACCACCCACTGCGGCGCCTTGCTCATTAGCATATTCAAGAAAATCATGTTGTAGTGCAACAACCTCAGCAATAGGGAAGGTTTTTTGATTATGAGTACCATCAGGTGTAACAGACTCTTTGATTCGCAGATTGCCCACCGGGGCCATACAAGCATGGGATAGCAGGGTAAAGTTTTGCTCAAAAATACTTTGCCTGACTGCATCAAGATAATTCAACCACCAGTCGCGTGACTTGCCTACGGGCAATAAGTCATCTAAAAGTGAAGGCCAGCCCGGATAATCCGTAGGTAAAATGCTGACTGGGGCATTGACGGTACAAGCCCAACAGTCAATGGCATCGTATGAAGCAACTTCAGTTATGTAGGATTTCAGATAAGTGAGTCGGACGGGACTGCTTAATTCATTACCTAGAAAACTGAGTTCCGCAGCATCCCACCACTTCCCATTATTGAACAACTGTAATATGAGGGTTTTCACGCTCGCTCCGGAGTTTTGTTACCGATATAGGGTGAGATTAGCGCATGAAACGGAATTAATCTACCGATTTTATGTTGATATAAGTAATAAAACAGAGTCAATCTACCGATTTATCATTGATTCGAGCATAAAAACGGAATCAAACTTCCGTATGCTTGTTGGCAGATTTTTAGCAAGCTTATGTGTTTATTAATGGCCTTGAAGAAGCGCCCGTGATTTGTGGTGTGGTAACACTGGATCCTGCACACCGCTATGGTAAGTTTTGTTATGTTAGTTGCGGGAGCCCTGATCTTTGTGAAGAGCGAACCGACGACCTTCGGGATTGCCCGAAATGCAGACACAAAAAAACCAGCTTTAATGCTGGTTAAATGTTGGTTGCGGGAGCCCTGATCTTTGTGAAGAGCGAACCGACGACCTTCGGGTTTGCCCGAAATTCAGATACAAAAAAACCAGCTTGATGCTGGCTTAAATGTTGGTTGCGGGAGCCCTGATCTTTGTGAAGAGCGAACCGACGACCTTCGGGTTTGCCCGAAATTCAGATACAAAAAAACCTACTTAGAGTAGGCTTAGTTGGTTGCGGGAGCCGGATTTGAACCGACGACCTTCGGGTTATGAGCCCGACGAGCTACCAGGCTGCTCCATCCCGCGTCCGTGAATTATCCCCGAGCAGTAGAGATAATTTGTTTATATGCAATGCCTCAACTGAGTTACTTCTTATAAGAAGTGCTTAGTTGGTTGCGGGAGCCAGATTTAGACCTTCGCCCCGTGGTTATAAATAGGAACCCGAGGGCGCTTTCTATAAACACTTCTACACAATCAATTTGGTTGCGGGAGCCGGATCTTCGGGTTATTAGAGTAAAAATTACATTTAATTTCCGGTGTTGTTGATTTACATCTTTTGCTGTTATTTAAACTAAATGCATAATAATCAATACTTTAAATAACTTGAAAAGTGACGTTCTTTTTCTGCGCTGTTCTGGTAAAGCTGTTTTTTATGTCACTTTTATTTTTATTTTTGTCACGGCATTTGTCACAACCGATTTGGTGAGCTTTAGTAAATTTGACCTTTAGTCGTGATGCTAACATACAAAGACGTTACGTAAAGCAAAGTCTATGTACTAAATTGGCTCAGTTTGATTTCCTGCTGTATGCCACAAGAGGAAGGTTCTTTGGCCGGTTGTCAGTCTGATCTTTATCCAATAAATTGCGGAGACTACCCTTAAAAAGCATCGTTTACGAAGTGCTGAGTAAGGTGTCGTATTTTTGCAAAGCTTATGCAACGAAATGCCGGAGGTGTCTTTTGCCAAAGTTAAGTTTAAAGCAACAGGTTGAGCAGCAAATTAGTCGCACTAAGCAGGATGTTTTTCTGCGCGCTGATTTTGAGCAATTGGGTGGCTATGATCAGGTAGGGCGGGCACTTCGAGAGTTAGTGGCTGAGGGCATGTTACTGAAAATTGGTTATGGCTTATATGCTAAAGCCCGGGTCAGCAGCATCACCGGTAAGCCTATGCTCGCATCTAATGGTGGCTTTAAAGCGGTAGCTGAACAAGCACTTGAGCGGTTAGGTGTCGCCTGGCAGCCATCAGATGAACTGATACGCTATAACAAAGGTGAAACCACTCAGGTTCCTGTGAATGCCACAGTCGTTGTAAAAAGACGTTTTAACCGAAAAATTTCACTAAGTAATATGCGGCTTCATATCGAGCAGCGTTGATGATGCTGCCTGCTTATGAACTTTTTGCTGATGTAGGTAGACAATAAGGATTGGAAATCGACAACACAGTTCAAAACTATGATTTTAAAGTTGAAATTTTTATGATTAAAATCAAGAGCTTTTAGCTCAACATCAAAGTCAGCTGAGCTAGCTTTTGGTTATAACAATGTTGACACCAAAGCGGAAAGGTATACAATTAATGCTGTTATAACAATGTATCCACTTTTGAGGTTGATATATGCGCACTCAAGTACGAAAAATTGGTAACAGTCTTGGCAACATAATCCCTGCCACTTTTATTCGTCAGTTTGGCTTGGTTGAAGGGGCTGAAATTGAGGTTAAAGCAGATGGAAATAAGATAACTATTGAACCTGTTAAGCGCCAAAAGAAACGCTTCCCGTTTAGTGAAAAAGAACTTCTAAACGGCTTAGATGCTCATACGGCACATGCTGATGAATTGGCTGTTGTTTCTGTTAAGGAGTTAGGTGAGTAGTGGCTCAGTACATTCCTAAGCGTAATGATATTATCTGGTTAGATTTTGAACCAGTTAAAGGCAAAGAAATCGGCAAGTACCGTCCAGCTCTTGTCCTTTCAAGTCAAGAGTATAATCAGCAAACAGGGTTACTTATCTGCTGTCCGATTAGTACCAGTATTCGCGGTCAAGCTACCGAAGTTCTAGTAAAAAACCTTGATAAGCCTAGTGTCGTTACCTCCAGTTTGATTCAAACGCTCTCTTGGAAAGACCGTAACGCGAAGATGATAACTACTGCTGAAAAGGGTGTGCTGGAAGATGTTTTGTTGCGACTTATGCCGTTGATTGGTGCTGAGTCTCTATTCGAAGAATAACAAGGCTTAATACAAAATACTAACATCCAAAGACGTTACCTAACAACGTCTTTGTTCCAGCATTGAGTGAGTTTTATCATGTCTACCAATCAAGCTGATCCTAAACGCTTCGACAGTGTTGCGACTATTGATGCCAGATTGGCAGAAATTGAACATGAAAAACGTGCTTTATTGGCTCGCAAGGAATCTTTACTCAGGTTAACTCCGACCGACGATAGTAGCTTAAACTTAACCCCAACGCAGAAGATTGCGATTTTTCGTAATCTATTTCGTGGGCGTCAGGATATTTTCGCCAATCGTTGGCAAAACCAACAAGGGCGGGCAGGTTACTCAGTTGCCTGTAACAATGAGTGGGTGCAGGGAGTTTGTAATAAGCCGCGCATAAAGTGCGTGGACTGCCAGCATCGACAATTCAGTGAGTTAAACGATCAGGTTATTTATCGCCATCTGGCAGGTCAACAAGTGGTTGGTTTATATCCGTTACTCCAAGACAACACCTGCTATTTATTGGCCGTCGATTTCGACAAAGGCCATTGGCGAGACGAAGTTAAGGCAATCGCAAAAGTCTGCCTGGAATTAGCTATCCCCCATGTAATTGAAATATCCCGCTCCGGACAAGGTGCACACCTTTGGATCTTTTTTGAAGATAGCGTACCAGCAAGTGAGGCTCGATTACTTGGGTTTGCACTGCTCGATAAAGCTATGGAAAGCTATCCTAACCTGTCGTTTGACTCCTACGACAGATTATTCCCGAATCAGGATGTGTTACCAGAGGGTGGTTTTGGTAATTTAATTGCGCTACCACTGCAGCGTGAAGCCAGGCAAGCAGGTAACAGCTCATTTGTTGATCTGGAACTGAAATTGATAGCCGATCAGTGGCAGCACCTGGCGCAAATAAGACGGCTGAAACAACAAGAGCTAACTAAGCTACTCAGCCAGCTATCCTCAAATACGTGGCTGCAAAAAGAGCAACAAGTACCTGATAGTCGCCCGCCTTGGGAAACCAGCGCAAAACCAGATCCATTACTGTTGGCTAATCCGCCAACGCAATTGACGGTGACGCTGGCTGACAGAGTGTATTTTGAGCTGAGTACGCTACCCAATTTACTGGCTGCACGACTCAAACGCTTTGCCAGCTTTTCTAACCCGGTGTTTTTTAAAACTCAGGCCCTACGTTTTTCAACAAATGGTATCCCAAGATTTATTTCGTGTGCACGCATGGAGCAGGGCTATCTATCGCTGCCAAGAGGTTGCTTGGATGAGGCGATTGCTTTGCTCACTGAGAGCAAAATTGCCGTGCTTATTGATGACAAGCGTACGACAGGTAAAAAGCTGGTTGGTCTAAAACCCTTGATGACACTCAGGCCAAATCAGAAAGTTGCAGTGAAGGAGATGACTAAGCACGATACGGGTACTTTGCATGCTCCCACAGCATTTGGGAAAACGGTGACGGCGATCGGCATTATCGCGAAGCGTAAGGTCAATACGTTAATTCTGGTGCATAGCCGCCAGTTGCTGGAGCAATGGAGGGAGCGTCTAAGCTCATTTCTACCTGAAATTGAAATAGGCGTTATCGCTGGTGGCAAAAGAAAGCCCACTGGTGTTATTGATATTGCAACCTATCAAAGCTTAATCAACCTGAAAGACAACACCATTCTGCCGCTGGTACAAGATTATGGCCAGGTTATCGTAGACGAATGCCATCATGTTTCAGCTCCACGGTTTGAAATGGTGTTAAACGAGGTTCGAGCAAAATATGTACTGGGGCTGACAGCAACGCCAGACCGGCAAGATGGCCATCAGAAAATCATTTTTATGGCGGCAGGGCCTATCAGGCACAAAGTGAAATCCCAAACGGATGAGCAATTTGAGCAGCAGGTGCAGGTGCATCAGCTGCAAGCTACTGAGAAGCCGCACACCTTACTGACCGAAGAGCGACCGAAAGTAGCCGACGTGTATCGGTTGATTATGGAAAGCGAAAGGCGCACCAATCGAATTGTGGCAGATGTGGTGCAAAGCGTTATCGAAAGCAGGCATCCACTGGTGTTAACTGAGCGACGCGAACATGCGCAACAGATTAACAGGCTGCTGCAAGAGCAAGGGATTGATTCAGTGATCCTTACAGGCGCGATGAAAGCCGCTGAGCGCAAGGGCGCAAACGAGCGTTTGGCTTCAGCGAAGGTTGTGGTGGCAACCGGCAAATATGTTGGTGAGGGCTTTGACTTACCAAGGCTAGACACTTTGTTTCTTGCCATGCCAATCGCCTGGAGGGGAGCGCTTGCGCAGTACGCCGGCAGGATCCACCGTGAGGTTGATTGTAAAACTCTGGTTACAATCCATGATTACGTCGATAGCTATATTCCAATGCTGCAGCGTATGTTTGCTAAGCGGGAGAAAAGTTATAAGGCAATGGGGTACAAAATGGTGGTGGTAGCTGACTCATGATCACAGACAATATTCAAAACGTTTTATCGATGCTACGGGCAGGTTTTGTTTGTATTTCAGCGTGCCATTCAAGAATCTTCATCAACGATATTCGTTTTCAAGTTGAGACAACTTGTTTTGCCAGGAAGAAAGTAATGGCTGCAATTTCAACTTGCGTATAACCAGGGATCATTTCATTGCCTGATAAGCCAAGCCGTTTTATGGCTGTCTTAAGTTGCACATTCGGCAGATATAACAAGTGGTGCGTGATACAGGGAACCTTCAGGTTTATTAACACATAGTAGTTTACTTTCAACTACATGTTTTATGATAACTTGCTGATTCCCCGCCTTGAATTCTCTGGAAGGACCGGAGCTCCAAAACACTGTTTTTACCGGTGCCTGTGCTTGCAAACCTAATCGGTAAGTCTCTTCAATACCTTGACGCACCATGGTGTAGTTGTGCTTTCGAACCCATGAAAGTGCAATTTCTTCTGCGTTAACTGTTGTCTTGATAGCGGGAAAGCTCCTTAGGGGGGGGCGGCCGTGTTTAAATCCCTTTTGCTACTCGAACAACACTAAAAAATTTTATCTAATTCCAGAAAAAATTGTCACTTTTTATTTGATTTATATTATTGATTTACTATGTTTATTTAGTGAGTTTTCTGGGTGATAGCTATGCACGATAAAGCGGCAATAAAAACAGTGATTGACTACTGTCGAGAGCATAATCTTGACGAAGCGCTCTATTTGAATTTTATTGCTGCCCTGCGCTTACCCCCCAGCTATCTCCACCTGCGTCTTGCAGTTGAAGCTTTGCAAGTTGAATACCAGCGCGCATCACGTTTTATCTGGTTTGCGAATGAACTGTTTTTTATTGAAGAAAAACTGATTATTTCAAACCTTGCCACTGCACTTAAAAGTACAAAGCGACACTCAAATAATGTGAGGGGCTTGTATGATACTTTTCCACTCGCAGTTTTTCTGTTGTTACCCCACCATGAGAGTGTTGGCTTTGTTTCTGAAATCTACGCTGTCCTAAAAATTTTTGCACTGAGGTATTCGTTAGAGCAGCTAAGGTCACAAGAGGGGGCTCAATCAACATTAGGTAACTTAGATAACATGGTTACTGAAATACGTCGACACTTTAAAAACACCAGCTCAAAAAATTACGTTATCAATAAAGAGGTTTATTCAGATCTTGAACGTTTTATCATTCTTTTATCTGATAAGAATGAGCAGATTTGGAGAATTCCGAAGCCATTTATTTATTGGATTTCAACACGCGTCATTACACCTATTCGCACTCAGCCAAACAAAAAAGAGCGCAATTTAAGTCGCTCAACTGGTGTTACTGGTTCAGCAAAAACAACCGAAAAACAATTTGACGTTGAAAAAATAAATAACATACCTGGTAAATCGACCCGATATTTACGTATCAAGCCTGAGCAGGTTGTTGAAGAAGACGAGTCAATCGATGAAATTTTTGAATTTTCGGCAGATCCTGAACATCCGATCAGTCTTGAGACGGTTGAACAAAGTCTGCTGTATGGCAATCGACTGCGTACTCAGGAACGACTGCTGTTATCACTTCGGACGAACGTTTTAACAGAGCATGAATTAGCGATTTTAATCAGTGGCTGCATCAATTCCTTGCAAGTAGGAAACGAGAAAGAAGCCCTTTGTGCTGCAACGTTACTTCTGATCTTTCTGACTGCACGCAATTTGGATGACATTAATTATTTTACGCTAGGGCATAATTTAGCCCCTGACACTGAGGGCATTGATATTACGCATGGGATCTGGAGACGTAAGAGCATCGTTATGCCAAATGCAGTAAAACCCAGTCACCATAATCCGATTTTATTTGAGCATAGCGATTATGCGGATTTGCCACTACCTAAGGTGTTAGTTACATTCTTACAAAAATCAGTATCGACTATCACTGAATGGAGCCAGCTTCTTCGCGAAGTTGACGTCGAGGAGCAGCAGCTGCTGGCTTACCTCAAAAAAATTATGGCGAGCATTCCGAGGCGAAATACCTTAGCTCAAATCCGCCTCAGTTTGTTTCAAAAGTTGGCACTGAAAACGGACCCGGGATATGCCGCATTAGTTCTGGCTACATCAGAGCCATTAACGCCAACCCCCCTTTATTACAAAAGCGTATCACTTCATCAGCTACAACAGTCTTACTCAGATTGTTTGGAGGAACTTGGTTTAAATCCGGCAATGCCTGAGCACCGACCTGATGCTGAACAAATTTACACCGGTAGTTATATTGCAGTAGATGACGCTCAGTTGGCCGATTTTTTTAGACGTTCTTTTGAAGACCTGACTGACCTTTTTGTTCACAGTAGCCAAACAGAGCAGGGAGTGATTGCGTTTTTAAATGCCCTAACGTGCTATACAACGGTTATTTTAATGGCGTGTACCGGGCATCGAAACCGCACGGAGTTTCAATTCGAGCCGGCGTTGTTCAACCTTGAACTCGATATGATGATTTTATCGGATAAAACGCAGCACGAGGATGCCGCAATTCGTTTTGTGCCGATTGCCGATATCGGTAAAGCAGCTTTGGTTAATTATGCAAAAACCTGTCGGGCGTTAGCTGCGAAACTAGACGATAACCACTTAAAGTCGGTGCTGCTAAAAAAAGGTCTGTGGCAGCGGAGTGATATCGACATGCCTTTTCTCAGTATCATTAAAGGCATTTATGTCAGAGCCGTTTCAAGTGAGGATGTAAGTCTCTATTTAGTGAATGCGGGGCTTAATCTGCCACTGAATTTTTTAAGGCATCGCTTGTGTTCAAGATTAAGTGAAGTATTGGGCGCCGATGCTGTAAATTGGATTCTGGGACATATTGGTGAGGGTGAGCATCCGTTCAGTTTAACATCGACACTAACACTGACAGACATCAGTACGTGCCGACAACATATTAACGATGCATTGGCACCGCTTAATATTCAAATTTGGGAGGCGCCTTCTCAGCGCGGGTTAGCTGCATTACCACCGTTCAAGTGTTCATCTGGGTATGTACCCGAGTACTTAACTGTTAAGCGCATGTCGTTTCGTGAGCGCGTAAAATGGGTGAAAGATGTTTTTGGCCGGTTTAGTCTGACGCTGGAGCATGATGAATCTATTTTGGATCATCTGGACGAATTCATGGATACCGCTTTAGAACAGGCGCAAGGCCTGGAAAATTATGATGACTCAGTTGCATGTGTAAAAATTATCAATAGAAAAATTGAACGCTTAGCTATCAGGAAAGAAGAGCCTCAGGCACAACATTGGCGAATGCCGTTGTCTGAGCCATTAGTTGAGTTGGATACGCGATTTTTTTACGAGGGTAGGCGAGTCAGAGCGCTACGTGAGAGGCTTTCTGAGCGGATTGTTCAACCTGATTTTGTCATAGATCCGAAGGCAGCGGTTTATGAGGTGATTCTGAGTTTGTTGATCCAGAGCGCTGTCCATTTTCCGACATCAGATTTTATTCGTTCGCTCCAATCTGAGCGTTTTACCCTGAATGGGCTGCATTTTTTTGATTATCGAAAAAATGAGACTCTTTTCAGGGTTTACATTGACCCTTTAACACTGGGACTGATAAAACGTCATCCGCATTTTTCAGAACAAGAATTTTCAGAGAAACGTTTTCTAAATTTCGTCCAAGCCTTAATACACAATGCAGGTTTAGAATTGCCGATTGAGGCGCTCTCATCAATATCTGAATTTAGCTATTACATCGCGTTTTATGATAATCAGACCACTGAGCCAGCGCTGATGCGTTCGTTCCGGTTGAATAAAATTCAGAGCAATCCTCTGTCACATTCTGCACTCACCCGGTTACTCACGCCTGATGTTTTACCAGAGAAACGGCTGTTATCTGCTCCAAGACAATCTGCAAACTACCTAAAACGACGCAGTCATAAATCAGTTCAGTTAATAAATGAGCGAAAATTTTTTGATAGTTTCATAAAAACTGTAGGTTATAAACGTGCCTCGCCAGAAGCGGGTGTGACCATAAAAAAGGTGATCCCCCACATCTGGGCTGAGTTCGTGGGCAGCGACAGTATCGAGATCAGTGATTTACTGGCTAAATCAGAGCATTTGTCTGATGCAGCTATTACTGTACTGCTGTTTATGGTATATGTAGGCAAACGCCCAGGTCGGCGTCGTAAAAATATTAGTCTTTATACAATAAAAACATACTTTTCAAAGGTTTGTGTTCCACTTCTTGATGTTGCGCAGGAGCAAAAAATTCTCGAATTTGATGAGGATGAATTATCTGATTTTTACATCAGTGTGCTGGATTGTCGCGAACTGGCAACCCGTCCCCGTCATGCTGAAATGTTGGGCGATTTACATCGTTGTGTTGAGAAACATTTTTATCTGCCTGAAATCGATTGGTTTGAAATTGAGCCGAATATTCTGAAAAAAGAAGATAAAAAATTCGGCAATATTCTTATGACATCGGATTATGAGCAAGTTTTGGAGCTGTTGCGTAATGATCCCTATTCAGATGAAAGAACGCGATTATCTCAGACGGTGATATTTATCCTCGCTTATCGCTGTGGTATGAGGCGCTCTGAAATAAAAAACCGCCAGCATCGCGATTTAGAGTCGGCGGATGGTTTGTTATATGTGTTTACAAACAAACATTACCGATTAAAAACTATCAATGCCAATCGGCGAATTCCGGCAAATTTACTGTTGAATCACACTGAACGAGAGATTATTTCTCAGCTTTTGGCGTTTTCAAAACGGCTCGATTCCAGCCCTAAGGCGAGGGTGTTTAATGTCTCAGACAGTGAGTTTGCACAGTTTTGTGCCCGAGTTACGGAGGCGATTGTTATTGTTACAGAAAATGAAAATGCCAGATTACATGATTGTCGGCATTCGTTTGCCACTTATATGTGTTGGGTTGGTATTATTCCAGAAAAGAGCCTACTGAGTATAGCTGTCAGCAGCTGGTGTCGACAGTCGCCAATTGAGTTCCTAAAATTTTGGTTGTTAGCCACAACGGGTAAATCTTCTGGTCAGGGACATAAATTTCTCGCGACGCTCGCGTTGGCGATGGGCCATGGCTCACCCCTGACCACTCTATGTCATTATGTGCATGAGTTACCGCTTCTAAATTTAGAATATCAGTGCTATTACGCTGAAAATAACCGGTTCGTCACGCATAAAAATTTGGGTGGCTGGTTAGATACCTCCGAACAGAATACCCGCCAAATATCAGCGCGTACAGAGATCTCAACGCCAATTAGTTTAATGCAGCGGATAATGCGAACATCCTGGCAGTTGCCTCAGATATTACAGGTAAAAGAAAAGTCAGTTGCTGCGCTATCTGAAAAAGATCTGTTCAATAATCAATTAGAACAGTGGCTTGATGGATTGGCACAGCTCAGAGTTTTAGCATTTGCAGAAAAACCTGAGGAACACGAGTCCTCTATGTTGATGAAACGATTGTTGGAGTTGTTTCAACACAGACCTCATGCTGCGCCATTTGATTTGGTCTCAACTTCTGGGGTAATTATCGCAAATCGCCACATGGCGAGCCGGGTCAGAAACACTCTGTCTAAGCCCAAAATTATTGAATTATTGACACATTTGGTTGAAAAAAATTTCTCTTTTGCACAGGGGGAAATGGCTATCGAACTTCTTCTCGATGCTTATGCAGGCAATAACGGATTTTTTATTACAGAAAAAAAATTATGTGGGTTAGCCGCTCTCCAACAGGCTGGTTTAGGGTTCGAGCTACTGAAAAAGGGTGTCAGAAAAATGGGAAAATCTAGCCAAAATGGCGGATTTTATCGTTGTCAAATAAAAACAGCTGATATCTCAGACGAAATGTATGCCGTTTGCGTCATCTTAAGCTTATGAATATTAATAGATAATTTTTATCTGAAAAACTATTTTCACCGACACGTGAAAATAGGGTGCTCTACCAAAATTGAGTGGTTGATTTGCGTTGTATGCTGGTTTGAGTTTAACCAACGAGGCAATTACAATGATTTTATTAAATACGTTTCCTATCAAACAGCACCTTAGTGTTGGACATTTTCAGCCACGTGAAATGATGACTGTTTTAAATTCAATAACTACACACCAAAAAATTTATGCAGACCTGCTAAAAAGCAGAGGGGTGAATAATGTTACAATAATTGTGTTGCTGGATGATGAACTTGATGTGAATATCTATGCTGATGTTTTAGATGGAAGTACATTAAATATTCCGGCTGAGCAGGAGATTATCGAACAGCTAAAATCAGCTGTCATTGAATTCAACAACGAATATAACAGCGTTTTAGATGAAAAAATTTCAGGCGATGACGTTAGTTTTAGTCCTAATTTTAAAAAAATATTTGACTGTTTGCGTAATTTGAATGAAGTTGAAAGTTTGCAAATTGCTGATGAGACCATTGCATTTGAGCAATTGGATGCAACGATTTTTCGAAAAGAACGAGCGCTCTGTGAAGCCCCCCTTCAGGGTTTTGGAACTCTGGAGATTTTTGATTACAATGATCTTTGCATTCTAATCACTCCCGATCCGCACAAGAAAGAAAAGTACCAAAAAATTAAAGCTTTCTGCACATTGGAGCAGAATATTCATATCATGAAAGCGCGCTATTCAGAAAAAATCTTATATGGTGAGTATAGTGTTGAAGAATTAAATGGTAAATTTTATCTGAAATCATTTAATTTGAAACAAATGAGTCTTGGGTTTGATTAGTTTGATGATGGGTGCTTGGGGAAAGTGGCTGCCTTTCCTTAGCACCAATTTTTCGAATTTGAGGTATGTGCGAGTAATGAACGTATCTAAAGTATCTGTATTTTCTCGCTGTTACTCTCGAGCAGTCGTAATCTAAGAGTAGATAAATCAAGTCAAGCCAACCTTATAAGTGCCGTGCAATCAATAGTCGATTTTAAAAAGCGAGCATGACGGATTAAGCTTTCTCTAATTCCAGTTACAAATAAAACATTTGTAATGCAGATGTACTGGTTTTAGCGGGTTTATGCCGATCGGCATGTTCTCAATTCTGATTTGTGGCGTGAATGCTAAAGCATGGCAACATGCTTAAAACTCAATTTGTCAGTTCGATTCAAAACACATTTGGAGGCTTTATGAGCATGACAACCGTCTCATTGATTATTGCATTCTTTGCCTTTATGGCAATCGGTATGACGCTACTTGCAGCCTATTTTGCTGCGCTATACAAGGATGAGCAGCGGAAAAATCGGGCGTTGGAGTTAATACAACGAAAATCCAAGAAGGAAAAGAAAAATGCTAAGCGTTTATGAAATCGCGATGCTGTTAACTATTGCCGCTTCGTTCGTTTATATTATTTGGCGTTTGTACCATGCGATTGAGCTGGAAAAGATCAAAGATAGTGACAACGATGAATGCTAGGCAATTTCCTAGCATAGACATAGCCCATATCAATTTTTACCTTCAGGTGCAACGCACACTGATGGCACTTCTGCCTATTGGCGAAGTGTGGTGGATTTGCAGTAAACTTTCAGTAATTGATGACCGTGATTGATGCCATCAATGCCAAAACGGCCGACGGGCAGCAAGGTGTGGTTTGCAAGTCAAGGCGCATCGCAGGCATGGAGTATGAAGCGTGCGATGCTATCGCCCGCAATACACCACAAAATGGTCAGATTTGCCCGCTGTCAGCTAGCCACTGTTTACGCTTGGCATTTGTTGCTAGAAACAACATTTGAGCTACGATCAGAATGTTAATGCTGTTACAAAGAGGAATACTATGAGCTACACCATTAAAATCATCGAGGGTGACTTGCTTCCCCTGCCAGATACACTCTGTGCTGAGTTAGGATTTGCGGTTGGGGATATTTTGGTATGTGAGCGGGACAAAGACTGCTCAGCAATAAGGATGCAGAAGCACGCCGATCAGACATTATCGGATGAACAAATCGCATCGGCAGGAAATTTAAGCCGTGTGATAAGCCTTACGCCTGACGAATAATTGTTAGCCAAATTGGCTTAAAGATAGTGCGAGAAGAGCACGTTGCATGGCTATTGTAGGGGCGTGGTGTTACTTAATTTGCTCTTTGACGAAGCGGTAAGCCCGATACCACAAAAAGCCAGCTAACACCAAAATGGCTGTGCCAATACATAATAGAAGTGTCACTAAATCCATCACCGCACCATCAAAATTAATCATCTTAAAGGTATTTTAGCTTAGCCATGACGCTATGTGATAGGCGTCATATCACGTTTATAGTCGATAACTCCAACAATCGCCAACTTTGGCACAATCCACTGGAGCAATGACCAAAAGTTCATGGCGATATCCTTCGTGATCTGAGTTGCTCGCCTAATGTTATATAACACGGAGCACTAAAATATCCACCCACCACCCGAAAGCATTTACACTTCGCCAACGTGAAATGCTTAGTCAACATGTTCCTTTTATAAAGCATTTGCGTCGTTTCTGGCATTTCATTCCAAGAGTGATTAGGCAATTCATGCCTTTTTAAGTGTTGTACCGTTTTGTAGCGTCAAAATAAAAGTGTGTTTTGCTAGTCAGGTTCATTCAACATGCGGAGGACAACATGAACATTCCAATTATGCAACCTGATGACCGAGAGATTTTTGACCTAACCGATTTTTGCCACTTTAATGAAATGGAAAATTTCAGTAATCATTTATACCTAGAGCATAAAGGCGCCAGAACCGGCGTGATTGGTGGTGATGACCCCTGCGAGGAGCCGATAAATGGGATGAGTCCCAAGGTATTTTCGCTGCTGATGATGGCAAACGAGGATTTATATTTCAGCCCTGTTACGCCCCATCCTGATGTTGGCATTATGCTGGAGTTGCCATTACCCTTTGGTCAGTTAACGGCTACAGCATGACGC
>Ga0209812_10001365_pt1 | contig 17135 bp, 16 predicted proteins | sample JI71714BDNA_FD_187502 | JGI IMG/M metagenome (GOLD analysis project Ga0209812, IMG submission 187502) | Wastewater effluent complex algal communities from Wisconsin, to seasonally profile nutrient transformation and Carbon sequestration -... | ecosystem: Engineered > WWTP > Effluent > Algae...
AACCGGCCGGATCGCATCGGGTTTACCAATACGCCTGCCGGGGCCGCAAAGCTGCGACCGCGATCAGACCGGCGCCGTTATGGGAAAGCCGGGGTTGAGTCAAGCAAACCCGCGCCAAGGTCCGCATAAGCGAGCCGCGGTGCAGGTGAAACCTCGTCGCGCACCATCACCGGCGCGCGCAACGCTTCAAGAAGCGCCCTGCCCGAACGCGCCAGCGCCAGCCGCAGCCCGGTCTGGAGCAGCGGATCGAGCGAGCGGGTTGCCGGAGCGCGGGTTTCAGGGGCGATCCAGCGGGCCATATCCTCCCCCTGCAACCACAGCGCGCCCGAATGCGGCACCGAATTGGTCATGGCGTAAAAGGCGCGGGCTTCATCGGCGGTCATGCCCATTTCGGCATAGTAATCGAGATAGAGCCGGTTTTCGGGGGCATCCGGCGCAAAGTCGGCAGGCTCGCGCCCGCGCTCGTCCCGCCAGGAATGCACCGCGAACAGCGCTTGCGGGTCCAGCGTGCGGTGCTTGCCGGCGAGGAACAGCTCTACCGCGCCCGACCGCGCCGATCCGCCCGCGGGGACGTGAGTCGCAAGGCCCGCAGCGCGGATGGCACGGCCGAGCTTGAGGTTGGCCAGATCGTGGCTGGTGCCCGGCGCATCAGCGAATTCGATCACTTCCAGTCCCGGAAAGGCGGCCATCATCGCGGCGAAGGCATCAGGGCTGGCGGCATCGGTGGACGCGACCAGCGCGGCGCGCTTGCCATCGATCACGCGAAACGGGCCGAAGCGGGCGATCCCGGCGTTCTGAGCGGGAATGCGCGGGCCGCTGGCGATGAAGCGGGTGGGCTCGGCGAAGACAGTCTCGGTGACAGTCACGCCGTTGGCGCGCGCAAAGGTGGAGGTTGTGGCGGGCGCGAAGGCAGCGGGGACGGGGGCTGCGGGGCTATCCTCGATCCGCACCCATTGCTGCGTGGCGGGATCCCATTCCTCGACCCAGCTGATGCGCTCGACCACCCGAGCGCCCTGCTGCGCGTGCGCGGCCGCTGCGGGAAGCAGCAGCGCAAGCGCGGTCAGGAACAGGGCGAAGGCACGGTTCATGGACCCCTTGTGGCCCCGCGCCGCCTGCCAATTCGCCAAGATTTATGCTTTAAAAAAGCCTTAGCATTCGTGCGGAGGCCGAAAGCCGGATCGCCTTAAGCATCCCGGCGGACGGCTTGTCTAAGCAGGCCCGCCCAAGCGCTGTAACCGCTCGACAAGCCCCTCAGAAGCCTGCACTATCAGACCCTTGGGGCGAACAGGGGTCAAGCAGATGGTCGCGCTGGTAAGGACGGTTGCCTATCTCGGGCTGGAGGCGCGCGCCGTCGAGGTGCAGTGTCAGGTTGCGCCGGGGATGCCCAAATTCACTGTGGTCGGCCTACCCGACAAGGCGGTGAGCGAAAGCCGCGAACGGGTGCAATCGGCCTTGTCGGCGATGGGGCTGGCGCTGCCGCCCAAGCGGATCACCGTCAACCTCTCGCCCGCCGATCTGCCCAAGGACGGATCGCATTACGACCTTCCGATCGCGCTCGCCCTACTTGCGGCGATGGGCGTGACCGATGCGGAACAGCTGGGTGACTGGATCGCGGTCGGCGAACTCGCGCTGGATGGCCGGGTGGTCGCCAGCCCCGGCGTGCTGATCGCCGCGCTCCATGCCAGCGAGGCGGGGACCGGCCTGATCTGCCCCGCCGAACAGGGGCCGGAGGCACGCTGGGCGAGCGGGGTGCCTGTGCTCGCCCCGCGCGACCTGATGAGTCTGCTGGGGCATCTGAAGGGCTCGCTGGTGCTGCCCGAACCCCCGCGCGGAGACGTGGCGGACAGCGCAGGCGGCAATGATCTTAAACAGGTACGCGGACAGGAGACCGCCAAGCGTGCGCTCGAAATCGCAGCCGCGGGCGGGCACAATCTGATGATGGTTGGCCCACCGGGATCGGGCAAGAGCCTGCTGGCCAGTTGCCTTCCCGGCATCCTCCCCGACCTCTCCCCGTCAGAGGCGCTGGAAGTGTCGATGGTGCAATCGGTCGCCGGAACGCTGGAGGCAGGCCGCATCAGCCGCGCCCGCCCGTTCCGCGCCCCGCACCATTCGGCCAGCATGGCGGCGCTGACCGGCGGCGGGCTGAAAGTGCGCCCGGGCGAGGTCAGCCTTGCGCATCTCGGCGTGCTGTTCCTTGATGAACTTCCCGAATTCCAGCGCCCGGTGCTCGATTCGCTGCGCCAGCCGCTGGAGACGGGCAAGGTTGATGTCGCCCGCGCCAATGCCCACGTCACCTTCCCGGCGCGCGTCCAGCTGGTCGCGGCGATGAACCCCTGCCGCTGCGGCTATGCGGGCGATCCGGCGCGCAACTGCAACAAATATCCCCGCTGTGTGGGCGATTATCAGGCGCGGCTTTCGGGGCCATTGCTCGACCGGATCGACCTCCACGTCCATGTCGGCGCGGTCAGCGCCATCGACATGGCGCTGCCCCCGCCTGCTGAAGGCAGCGCCGAAGTCGCCCGCCGTGTCGCCGTCGCCCGCGCGCATCAGGTGGCGCGCGGGGTCCGGTCGAACGCCGAGCTGGAAGGCGAACGGCTCGATCAATATGCCACCCCCGACGAGGCGGGCCGCAAGCTGCTGCTCCAGGCAGCCGAGAAGCTGCGTCTGTCGGCCCGCGGCTACACCCGCATGCTGCGGGTGGCCCGGACCGTCGCCGATCTGGCCGGAGCCGATACGGTGGGCCGCGCCCACATCGCCGAGGCGCTATCCTATCGGCTGATGACGGGCTAAGGAGCCGCCCGAGGCCGGCCTCCCTCCCCGGCCGACGCAAGGGCGCATTGGCGATTTCGGACGATTCTTCAGCGATGATGACGGCTGAGCCGCGCGGGGTGGCGTCCCTATGGCAGGCCCTTCGCGACACGCCGCGGCGGCGCAAAGCGGCGAGCCTTGGGATCGCGCTGGCGTTAGAAGCGCTGATTCTGCTGCTGTTGCTCACGCTCGGCACGCAGTTTGGCGGAAGCGAGGACGGGCGCGAAACCGTGACCATGACCGCGATCGAATTCGCCGCGCCCCCCGAGCCGGAGAATGCCGCCGAACCGGAAAGCGAAAGCGCCGCCGCGCCCGATACGCCCACCCCGCCCGTGACCGAACAGGCGCTCGACCCGGAGCCGCTTCGCCCCTCGCCGCTCGCGATCAAACCCAGCCCTGCGCCCGAACCTGCCCAGCCCCGCCAGCAGCCGCAGCAGGAGCCAAAGCCGCAGGCCACCACCCCGCCCAAGATCGGCGCGCGGATCAGGCCGGGGGCCGCAGCCGGCCCCGCCGACACCGGCAACCCGCGCACCGCAGGCGATAGCCAGCGGGTCGGCACCGCGCCCAATGGCGAGCCGCTTTACGCCGCGCGCTGGTACAAGGAGCCGACCGATCAGGAGCTGTCAGGCTATCTCTCTACGGCAAACGGCCCCGGCGTAGCTCTGATCGCGTGCCGCACAGTGCCCGACTATTATGTCGATGATTGTGTGCTCGAAAGCGAAAGCCCGCCGGGTTCGATGATGGGCCGTGCGGTGCTGGCCGCTGCGTGGCAGTTCCGCGTGCGACCCGCCCGCGTGGGCGGGAGGGAGCAAGTCGGGTCCTGGGTCAGGATCAGGATCACCTATTCGGTCACCAAAACGCGGCGCTAACCGCTCAGGTGATCGCGCACCACGGCGACGAAATCCGCGCCCCAGGTCTCCAGCTTCTTTGCGCCCACGCCAGCGATGGAGCCGAGTTCGGCGAGCGTTTCAGGGCATTGATGGGCCATGTCGCGCAGCACCGAGTCGTGAAAGATGACATAGGCCGGGATGCCGTGTTCGCTCGCCAGCTGCTTGCGGCGGTTGCGCAGCGCCTCGAACAGCGGGTTGCCGACCGGATTCGGCGCATCACCGCCGCTGCGCGTCCGGCGGCTGCGGCGGGCGCGGGCCGGGGGTTCGGCGATGCTTACGCTGTCCTCGCCCTTGAGGACAGCGCGTGCCTGCGGCCCCAGCATCAGCCCGCCATGTTCGGTCGCGGCAAGCATCCCGCGCGCGACAAGGGTGCGGGTGAGCGGACGAAGCAGGGCCGCTTCGCCCGATCCGACGATGCCGAACACCGATAGCTGGTCATGCCCGCGCGAGGTGATGCGCTCGTCACTCTGACCGGTCAGCACCTTTTCGATATGGCCGATGCCGAAGCTCTGCCCGGTGCGATAGACCGCAGAGAGCAGCTTGCGCGCCAGCTCGCTTGCATCGAGCACTTGCGGCGGGTTGTCGCAGTTGTCGCAATTACCGCATTGCGCGGGCGGATGTTCGCCGAAATGCTTGAGCAGGATTGCACGGCGGCAGTCAGGCGCCTCGACCAGCGCGGCGAGGCTGTTGAGGCGCGCCTGTTCGGCAGGCAGGCGTTCTGGTTCGACGTCGCCGAGCCATTGGCGAGCACGCGAAAAATCGCTTACGCCCCACAGCAGATGCGCTTCGGCCGGGTCGCCGTCTCGCCCGGCGCGGCCCGTTTCCTGATAATAGGCCTCGATCGATTTGGGCAGTCCGGCATGGATCACGAAGCGCACGTCGGGCTTGTCGATACCCATTCCGAAAGCGATGGTGGCGACCATCACCATGCTCTCCGATGCCACGAATTGCGCCTGCACCGCGGCGCGGCGTTCAGGTTCCAGCCCCGCATGGTAGAACGAAGCCTCGCGCCCCGACCGGGCGATCTGCGCGGCGAGATCCTCGGCCTGCTTCCGGCTCGGAGCATAGACGATCCCTGCGCCCTCCATCCGCTGGAGCAGTTCGACAATCTGGCGCGGGCCGTTGTCGCGGGCGGTGATGGCGTAGCGGATATTGGGCCGGTCGAACCCGGCGACGATCATCCCGTCATCAGGAATACCCAGCTGGCGCAGGATATCGATGCGGGTGGCCGGATCAGCCGTTGCGGTCAGTGCCAGACGCGGAACGTTGGGGAAGCGGTCCAGCACCGGGCGCAGCATCCGGTAATCAGGGCGGAAATCGTGACCCCATTCGGACACGCAATGCGCCTCGTCGATAGCGAAGAGCGAAACCTGGGCGCGCTCGATCAGGTTCTGGAAACCGGCGGTCGAGGCGCGTTCGGGGGCAACGTAAAGCAGATCAAGCTCACCCTTGCGGAAGGCCTCGGCGGTCGCTGCATTGTCGCTGTCGGCCGAAGTCATCGAAGCAGCGCGGATGCCGGCGGCGGTCGCCGAGCGGATCTGGTCGTGCATCAGCGCGATCAGGGGAGAGATGACGATGGCTGTGCCGGGTCGGGCCAGTGCGGGGACTTGGTAGCACAGGCTTTTGCCTGCCCCGGTCGGCATCAGCGCCAGCGTGTGGGCACCCGCCATGACCCGGCTGATGACGGCCTCCTGCTGCCCGCGAAAGGCGGGAAAGCCGAAGGTACGGCGCAGGATATCGTGGCATTCGGGAGGGGCGACCGGGTTCATCGCCGCGGCCCTAACCTATCGCGGGCGCGCAAGGCACCCGCCGCGCGCGGGCTATCTACCGATTATCGCGCGGCAGCGGCCTTGGCAGCGGCCAGATCGACAACGTCGCCCTTGCCCAGCACCGCGCCCGAGACCGCGATGGTCCCGTCGGCACGGCGACCAAGGTCGGCAGGGCGGGTCAGCCACAGGTCCTGATGACCCAGAATCCGCCCATCATGGGCGAGGATCGAAACCGGGCCGATGGGCAGACGGTCCCGTTCGTCGACCAGCACCGGATCTTCGACCACGGTTTCGCTTCCGTATTTCTGCCCCCACTGGCGCAGCGCCAGCATGGCGGGGAGCAGATCGAACCCTTTATCCGTCAGGCGATACTCGATCTTGCGGCGATCATCGGCGCAAGGCTCACGCTTCAGGATGCCGTGCTCGACCAGCTTGGCGAGGCGGTTGGAGAGGATGTTGCGGGCGATCCCGAGCTCGCTCAGGAATTCCTCGAAGTGTTTGAGACCGTTGAAACTTGCGCGAAGGATCATGAACGACCAGCGTTCGCCCATCACCTCCAGCGCCTGCGGCAATCCGCATTCGATCAACTCGCGCAGTGGCTCTCTCAACTCACCCATTCTTCGTGTCCCTTCCCCTCACGGGGTAATGTGTAACCGCTTTTTGGCGGCCTCACAAAAAAATTTCAGTTTTCAGTTGCAACCAGAAACCTAGCTGGTTAGGTGGCGAATAGCAACTGGTTTCGAATCGAAATGTTGCATTGCAAAATAAACCGAGTGAGACCATTGGGCCAAGGCCCAGACACAACAAGGCAAAGGATTACCCCGATGATCAACACCCTCTCGATCCCCCGCACCGGCAAGCTCGCCATTCTCGCTTCGGCACTGGTTTACACCGGCCTCAGCTTCGGCGTTGCCACTGGCGCTGCCCCGGCGAATGCGGCTGGCGCGCCCTATTACAGCGCGACCCTTTCGGCCCCGGCGAGCGAAGCGCGCGCTGTGACCGATGGCGTGGCATGGGCCTGCAAGGATGCGACCTGCGTCGCCAACAAGACCACCGCCCGCCCGCTGCGCGTGTGCCGTGGCCTGAACCGCAAGTTCGGCGAAGTCGCGACCTTCAAGGTCGATGGCGCGGAAATCACGGCTGAAGAACTGGCCAAGTGCAACGGCTAATTTCAGCCTGAACCAAGTCCCGGTCCGCATCAGGGCGCCTCTCCAAGCCCGCGCGGACAATCTCGCCCCCGGTACGCTTTCCCCAAAGCGTGACCGGGGGTTTGTTTTGAGAACCTCTGTTTGCGCAGCCGCCTCCGCGGCTGCGTCCTCGGCGCGTTTCAAGCCCTCCGGGCTTGAGCGCCTGCGGGCGGGCGGTCGCCCTTGCGACGCCTGCGGCGTCGTTTAGAGCAGCCCGGCCACCACAAGCTGCGCCTCAAGGCTGGCGGCATCGGTGAACAGATGCGCATCCCACCCGCGCGCCTGCGCCGCTGCGATATTGGCGGGGTTGTCGTCGGTGAAGAACAGGTCTGCACCGTCACGCCCGCTGCGCTGTTCGACGATTTCGTAAATGCGCGAATCGGGCTTGGCGACCTTTTCGACGCCCGAGACGATGATGTCGGCGAAGTGATCGAAGATCGGCTGGCTCGGACGAAACATCTGCCAGAATTCGTCACCGAAATTGGTCAGGCAGAATAGCGGCACACCCGCTTCTGCCAAACGTTCGACAATGGCGTGCGAGCCTTCGACCGGCCCCGGCACCGTCTCGTTAAAGCGGGTCGCATAGGCATGAATGTGCGATTCGTAAGCGGGGAACAGCGCGATTCGCTCCGGCACCATCTCCGCCAACGCGCGGCCACGGTCATGCTCGAAATGCCATTCCTCGGTCACGACATTGGCGAGAAACCAGTCGAGTTCATCGCGGTCCGCGATCAGTTTTTCAAACAGCGCGCCAAGTTGCCACTGGAACAGCACCCGCCCGACATCGAACACCACCGCCTTCTGCACGCCGCATGCTCCCCAAATAGCTGCGGCCCGCGCTCCGATAGGGAGGCGGGCCGCAAATTTCCGTCAGCTGCCGGTCATCGGCAGCCGTGCCGTTCAGCCCTGGCGGGCCTTGAAGCGGCGATCGGTCTTGTTGATCACATAGGTCCGGCCGCGACGACGGATCACGCGATTGTCGCGGTGACGGCCCTTGAGCGACTTCAGGCTGTTGACGATCTTCATGACGCTTTTTCCAAAAGAAAGGCGCGCCAGACATGGCCGACGCGCGTTAAATCGAAGCGTGCCGTTAGCGACACGGGCCTGCTGCGTCAATGCAAGTCTACCCCTGTCAGGGCCGCAAATTGCTCAATTTGCGCTCCCACGCCAGCGCGTGGGCAATGATCGTATCGAGTTCAGCGTGCTGGGGCTGCCATCCGAGCGTATGCTTGAGCCGCGCGGGGTCGGAAATCAGCGAATCGGGATCGCCAGCCCTGCGCCCCTCGATCCGGCGGTCCAGCTTCCGATTCGTTACCCGGTCGACCGCGTCCAGCACCTCCTGCACGGAGAACCCCCGGCCATAGCCGCAGTTCATCGTCAGCGAACGCGCAGGATCGGCGATGAGCGCCTCCAGCGTCAGCACATGGGCCGCCGCCAGATCGCTGACATGGATGTAATCACGCACCCCGGTGCCATCGGGTGTTGCGTAATCGGTGCCGAAGACGCTGACCGATTCGCGCATCCCCAAAGCGGCCTCGATCGCAACCTTGATGAGATGCGTTGCCCCGGCAGTCGATTGCCCGCTTCTCGCCTGCGGATCGGCGCCGGCAACATTGAAGTATCGCAGCACACCGAAATTAAGCGGGTGCGCAGCGGCGACGTCGGCGAGCATCTGCTCGGTCATCAACTTCGACCAGCCATAGGGATTGATCGGGCGCTGCGGCGTATCTTCGTCGACGGCAGCGACATCGGGGATGCCGTATGTCGCAGCGGTCGAAGAGAAGATGAAATGCGGCACGCCCGCCTTCACCGCTGCCTCGATCAGCGCGCGGCTCTTGGCCGTGTTGTTGTTATAATATTTGAGCGGATCGGCCACGCTTTCCGGCACCACGATCGAGCCTGCGAAATGCATGATCGCGCCCGTCCCCTGCTCGGCAAAGATCTGCGCCAGCAAGTTCGCATCGGCGATATCGCCTTCATACAGCGGCACGCCGTCAGGCAACGCAAAGCGGAAGCCCGTGGTCAGGTTGTCGATCACCGCCACCGGCCAGCCCGCATCCTTCAATGCGAGCACAGCGTGGCTGCCAATATAGCCCGCACCGCCGGTTACGAGCACGGATGGTTTGCCTTGAGATGTCATGAGGGCGGGCCTTACACGCAATCCGCTTAGAAATTCTCAACCTGAAGCAGCCACACACGAGCCTGTGCATGTTCATGTGCGCGCATTATAAGCGACCTTGCACAAAAGGAACCCCGCCATGACTGCCTCCCGCTTGCTTGCCCCCCTCGCCGCCGCGCTGGCGCTGTCGGCCTGCGCGACCACGCCTTACACCGGCCCGGTCGAAGTGACCCGTTTTGTCGCGCCCAGCCCGGCAGGACTGGGGCAAGGCACCATCGCGATCACGTTCCCCGACGAGGTGAAGAACGAAAATGCGCGCCGGGCCTTTGCAGCGGCGGTCAGCAATGAACTTGCGAAGCTCGGCTACACCGTGCTCCCCGAAGGTGTCCCCGCCAGCCAGATCGCGGCGCTCCGCACCACCCGCACGCCGATCACCGCCACGGTCGAAAACCGCCGCGGGCCGGTGAACGTCGGGATCGGCGGGCAAACCGGAAGCTTCGGGTCGGGTCTCGGCCTAGGGGTCGGCATCAATCTGGGCGGCGGAAAGGAAGGGGCCAACGCCATGACCGAGCTGTCCGTGCGCATCGGCCAGGCTGACGGCACCACCCTGTGGGAAGGCCGCGCGCAGCTGGCGACGGGGGCGAAGTCGCCCTACTCGCAGATCGATGCCAGCGCCCGCACGCTCGCCGCCGGGTTGTTCCGGGGCTTCCCCGGTGGCAATGGCGACACCGTGACGATCGACGTGAAGAAGCTGCAAGGAAACAAATGACCTCTCTGTTCATCGATGCCGGGTTCGACAGTGGAAATATCGACGTGCTGGGGATCGAGGGTGCCACCGCGCGCCTCGCGATCCGGCGCGACCGCGAATCCGAATTCTTCCAGTGGTTCCACTTCCGCGTCGCAGCACCCGCAGGCGAGGAGGTTGTCCTCAAGCTGACCGGCCTCAATGCCAGCGCCTATCCGGGCGGCTGGCCGGATTATGACGCCTGTGTTTCCGAAGACCGCGCCTATTGGGGGCGCGCCACATCGAGCTTCGACAAGGACGAGGACGGCGGCACCCTGACCGTGCGTTACGTCCCGTCGGGCGGGGTGTTCTGGTGCGCCTATTTCGCGCCCTATTCGATGGAGCGGCACCATGATATGATCGCCGAAACCGCATCATGCGAGGGCGTGGATTACGTCCGGCTCGGCACCACGATTGATGGGCAGCCGGTCGACTGCCTCGAACTGGGCGAAGGCGACACGCAGGTGTGGCTCTACGCCCGCCAGCATCCGGGCGAGACGCAGGCGGAATGGTGGATGGAGGGCGCGATCGAGTGCCTGACCGATCCGGCCGACCCGGTCGCGCGCGCGCTTCGCAAACATTGCCGCATCCATATCGCACCCAACTGCAACCCCGATGGTTCGCGGCGCGGGCATCTGAGAACCAATGCGGTTGGCACAAACCTGAACCGCGAATGGGCTGATCCGACGCCCGAACGCTCGCCTGAAGTGCTGGCGATCCGTAACCGGATGGACCAGACCGGCGTCGACTTCGCGATAGATGTCCACGCCGACGAGGCGATCCCCGCGGTGTTCATCGCCGGGTTCGACGGCATCCCGTCGTGGACGCAGGCGCAGGGCGATGGCTATGACCGCTACCAGCGCATCCTCGACCGCCGTACGCCCGACTTCCAGACCAAGCTCGGCTACCCCAAGGCCGCACCGGGCCGCGCCAACCTTTCCATGAGCACCAACCAGCTCGCCGAACGCTTCGGCGCGGTCGCGATGACGCTGGAGATGCCCTACAAAGATCTCGCCGACTTCCCCGAACCCGAACAGGGCTGGTCGCCGGAACGCTGCAAGCTGCTGGGCCGCGAATGCATGGCCGCACTGGTGGAATGGCTGGAAGGGCGCGAGGGTTAATTCCCTTCCGCTCAGGCCAGTTGACTAGCCAAGGTGAGATGGGCCGAAGGCGTGCGGCAGCAGCGTCGATAACGTCACGCGCCGCACGTCATCCTTGCTGACGCACAGCACAAGCGGATCGGTGCCGCCAAGCGCAGCGACTTCGTTCAACACCTGACGGCAGCGACCGCATGGCGTGATCGGCGCGGCATCGGCCTTGAGGCCCACCACCGCAACCGCCACCAAACCACCACGCCGCCCCTCGCCAAACGCCTTCGCCACCGCGACCGTCTCGGCGCAGAGGGCGAGGCCGTAACTGGCGTTCTCGACATTGCAGCCGGTGATCACCGCGCCGTCATCGAACAGCAGCGCCGCGCCAACGGGGTAATCCGAATAGGGCGCATAGGCCTGCTCCGCAGCGGCGAAAGCTGCGGCGATCAATGCCTGTTCCTGTGCATCATCAAGGATCATTTCTGCACCACCACCCATTCGACCGGCTCCTCGCTCGCTTCGGTGACCAGCGCGGAATTGGCACTCCATAGCAGCCAAGGTCGACCCGCATAGTCCGGCCGCGCCCGATCACGCGCCAGCCACAGATCGCGCGCCAGCGTGGTCGCGGTGTTGTGCCGTTCCTGAAAAGCGGGCGCGAGCTTCAGGATCGCGGGCCGCCCTGCATGGGTCTCGATCTGGTTGATCAGCGTCATCAGCTCGCTTTCGACCGCCGCATCGCTGACCGCAGGCGTGCAGCTATCCGCCAGGCGGGCAAGGCCGATCGCAGGCGGCAGGAGATCGGCATCGCGTGGCACCATTTGCGCAAATGCGCCGCTCTGCACGTCAGCCCGGGCGCAGGGATCGAATTCGAGCACCACGCCCACCTGCAAGCCTGCCGCGCGGGCGCGGGCGAAGCGGTCGGCAAAGCCGCCGGGCGCACCGGCCACCGGGCCTGCCACCAGCGGCAGATAGACGAATTGCGCCCCCACCGCCTTCAGTGTGGGAAAGCGCACCTCGGCCCCGCTGGCCGGAACCAGCGCGCCCTGTTCGGGATAGAGCACCTCGTCAGGCCGCCAGCTGCGCATGTCCCACCACAGCCACGCGGCAAAGGCGATGCCGAACAGCACCGCCAGGGCGATCAGCCGCAGCAGCCAGCGGCGCGGTGCACGGCGCGCGGCCCTCTTGCCTTTTCCCGCCACCTGTCAGCCCTTGATGTGCAGCACGCAGATCAGCGTGAACAACCGCCGCGCAGTGGCAAAATCGGTATCGACCTTGCCTTCGAGCCGTTCGAGCAAAAGCTCGGCGGCGTTGTTGTGGATCCCGCGCCGCGCCATGTCGATCGTCTCGATCTCGGTCGGGGTCGCCTTGCGGATCGCCTGATAATAGGAATCGCAGATCGCAAAATACTCGCGGATCGGGCGGCGGAAACGGGCCATGCCGATCAGCAGGGTTTCCAGCAGCACTTCGGACGTATCGCGGATATCCATCACCAGTCGCCCGTCGGTCACCGACAGGTGCAGGTTATAAGGCCCGTTGCTGCCCCGCTCGGCACTGCGCAACGGCTTGAAACTGTTTTCTTCGATCAGGTCATAGATCGCCACGCGGCGTTCCTGTTCGACATCGGCGTTGCGCCACAGAATGGTCGCTTCGTCCAATGTGATATGGGCAATGCGGTGCGCACCCGCAGCGCCGGGCGCGGGAGAAGCGGGCAGGGAATCGGACGGCGAACCAGCCATATGCCTGCCTTCGCAGATCGGGGGGCGACACTTCAAGCACTTCGACGCGATCTCCCCACTATCCACAGCTTGCGAAATAAATATTGGCGCGTTCCACCCTTGCGCGGGAGGCCCGCCGCAGCGCATCAGACCCGCATGGCCGAACCCGAAAAAGTGACCCCGATCAAGCCGCAAGCTGGCGATGCCGACGCGGTAGCGCGCAAGCTGCCCTATAATCTGGAAGCCGAAGCGGCATTTCTGGGCGCGGTGCTGATCGACAACAGGGTGCTGGAAGAATTGCAGGTGCCGATTCGCACCGACCACTTCTTCGAAGGGCTGCACCAGCGCATCTACACCCGCGTGCTGGCCCTGCTGGAACGCAACGCCACAGCCTCGCCTGTCACACTGCGCCCCTATTTCGAAGCGGACGAGGCGCTGAAGGAGTTGGGCGGCACCAGCTACCTCGCGCAGCTGACCGCCAGCGGCGCAGGCCTGCTTGCCCCGCGTGAACTGGCCCAGCAGATCTATGATCTGGCGCTGCTGCGCGAACTGGTCAGCGTCGGGCGCGGGCTGGTGGAAGGCGCGCTCGATACCTCGCAGGACACCTCGCCGCTCGACCGCATCGCGCAGGCCGAAGCGGCGCTGTTCGATGTGGCCGAAGGGGCAGCGACAGGGCGCGAAGCCTCGACCTTCCGCGATGCCGCGCTAACCGCGATCAAGATGGCCGAAGCGGCGATGAATTCAGGCGGCGGCTTGTCGGGCAAGACTACCGGCCTTGCCACGATCGACCAGAAGACCGCTGGCCTGCACAATTCCGACCTTATCATCCTCGCCGGGCGTCCGGGCATGGGCAAAACCTCGCTCGCGACCAACATCGCCTTCAACTGCGCGGAAAAGCATCTGGAATGGCAGCGCGACGGGGGCGAGTTCAATTATGGCGGGCCGGTCGCCTTCTTCAGCCTCGAAATGAGCGCCGACCAGCTGGCCACCCGTATCCTCGCTGAACAGGCCGAGATTACTTCGGAGTCGCTGCGCAGCGGGAAACTGACAAGAGACGAGCTACAGCAACTAATTCGCGCCAGCCAGCGCCTGACCGAACTGCCGCTCTATATCGACGACACCCCGGCGCTCACCATCTCGAGCCTGCGCACCCGCGCGCGCCGGATGAAGCGGCGGCATGATATTGGTCTGATTGTGGTCGACTACTTGCAACTGCTGCAAGGATCGGGCCGCGCGAACGACAACCGCGTCAACGAAATCTCCGAAATCAGCCGTGGTCTGAAAACGCTGGCGAAGGAATTGTCGGTCCCGGTGATCGCGCTGTCACAGCTGTCCCGTGCGGTCGAACAGCGCGAGGACAAGCGCCCGATGCTGTCCGACCTGCGCGAATCCGGCTCGATCGAACAGGACGCGGACATGGTGTGGTTCGTGTACCGAGAAGACTATTATCACCTACTCGTAAAGCCGGACGGCCCAGGACCTAATGGCTTCTTGGACGGTAGTGCCCAAGAAAAATACAGTGTTTGGGAGCAAAAGTTTAAGGACATTGTGGGCCGCGCGACGCTGATCGTGGCGAAACAGCGCCACGGTTCGACCGGCAACGTGCCTCTCCACTTCCAGAGCGACATCACCAAGTTCACCTCGCCCAATTACAAGGACTATTCGGACTACGGGTTCGAATAGCACGGTGGCCGGGAGATTTCCTTTGGGCCGCTTGGCATAGGCTGTTAAGGGCGCGCCCATGCTTACCATCGACGGTGTCACAGTGCGGCTTGGCGGCCGGGCCATTCTGGAACGCGCCAGCGCAACCGTGCCGGTGGGCGCGCGCGTCGGCCTGATCGGCCGCAACGGCGCAGGCAAATCCACGCTGATGAAGGCGCTGATCGGCGAGATCGAGCCGGACGACGGCGAAATCAGCAAGCCCGCCCGCGCCAAGATCGGATACATCGCGCAGGAAGCCCCCAGCGGCACCATGACGCCCGAAGAGGTGGTGCTGGCATCTGCCACCGAGCGCGCAGCGCTGCTGGCGGAACTCGAAACCTGCACCGACATGGACCGGATGGGCGACGTTCACGAACGCCTGCTCGCAATCGACGCCTATTCCGCGCCGGCCCGCGCGGCCAAGATCCTCAACGGGTTGGGCTTTGACGAGGAAATGCAGCAACGCCCGGTCGACAGTTTCTCGGGCGGCTGGAAGATGCGCATCGCTTTGGGCGCGCTGCTGTTTTCGGAACCCGACATCCTGCTGCTGGACGAGCCCAGCAACCACCTCGACCTTGAAGCGACGCTGTGGCTGGAGAACTTCCTCAAGTCCTATCCCGCCACGCTGGTGGTCATCAGCCACGAACGCGACCTGCTGAACAAGGTGGTCGATCACATTCTGCACCTGCAAGGCGGGCAGCTGACGCTTTACCCCGGCGGATACGACGCGTTCGAAAAGCAGCGGGCCGAACGTGCCGCGCAACTGGCGGCGGCCAAGGCTTCGCAGGATGCGCAACGTGCGCGGCTTCAGGATTACGTCGCCCGCAATTCCGCCCGCGCGTCCACCGCCAAGCAGGCACAATCGCGCGCCAAGATGCTCGCCAAGATGCAGCCCATCGCCGCGCTGATGGAAGACCCGACGCTGAGCTTCGATTTCCCCGATCCGGCGGAATTGCGCTCCCCCATGATCACGCTGGAGCACGCGGCGGTCGGGTACGGCGAGGCGCCGCCGATCCTCAAGCGGCTGAATTTCCGGATCGAGGCCGATGATCGCATCGCCCTGCTGGGCCGCAACGGCAATGGCAAGACCACGCTGGCGCGCCTGCTCGCGTCGCAGCTTTCGCCGGCCGAGGGCGAAATCAACGCGCCGGGCAAGCTGAAGGTCGGCTATTTCACCCAGTATCAGGTCGAGGAACTGGCGGGCGAGGACACCCCGCTCGATCTGATGAACCGCGCGATGGAGGGGCAGTCCCCCGGTGCGGTGCGCGCACAATTGGGCCGCTTCGGCTTTTCCGGCCCGCGCGCGAACCAGAAGGTCGAAAAGCTTTCGGGCGGGGAACGCGCACGACTGGCGCTGGCGCTGATCACGCGGGACGCGCCGCATCTCCTGATCCTCGACGAACCGACCAACCACCTCGATGTCGACGCGCGCGAGGCGTTGATCCAGGCGCTCAACATGTATTCGGGCGCAGTGATTCTCATCAGCCACGATCGCCACATGGTCGAACTGACCGCCGACCGCCTGATCCTGGTCGATGGCGGCACGGCGCGCGAATATGCGGGCAGCATGGATGATTACATCGACTTCATCCTCGGCCGGAACCAACCCAAGGGAGGGCGTGATGGCAAGGCAAAGGGACAGCGCGGGGGCAACGGAGCCGCAGACCTGCGCGCCGCCCAGTCGGATCTGACCAAGGCTGAAGCCGCTGTCACGCGTTTGGCGGCGGAGCTTGAGACGCTCGACCAACGCATCCTCGCCCAGAGCACAACCGCAGGCCCCGCGATGCAGCGCTTGCTGACCGAGCGCGCCGCCGTTGCCAAAAAGCTGGCTGAAGCCGAGGAAGCATGGCTGGCCGCCGGAGCAGCGCTCGAAGTGATCGAAGCGGCCTAGGTCGTCCCGAGCTTGCTGACCCGGTAATCCGCCAGGCTCATCCAGTAAGCGAGCCGCCAGCGCATCCGGTTGAAGAACGTTGCCTCGCGCGCATACCATTCGCGCGTCACAGGCTCGCTCGACGCTTCCATGTGGTCGATCAGATTGCGCAGTTCCGCGGCGAGGCCAGGATCCTCAACCCGCACCATCAGCTCGACATTGATGCGGAAACTTCGCTTGTCGAGGTTGGCGCTGCCGATGTAGCTCGCGTCGTCCACCACAAGCAGCTTCATATGCAGCTTGCAGGGCTGGAATTCGGCAATCCTGACGCCCGACGCCAGCAGCTTCTTGTAGAGCAGCCGGGCCATATCGATCGCGGCGCCGATGTCGGACTTGCCCGCCATGATCAGCCGCGCCTTGCCGCGACGCGCAACCCGCGCCATCTGCCGGCGATAACTGCGTGGCGGCGAAAAATAGGCCGATACCGCATCGAATCGCCGTGCGCTCACCAGATCCTGTCGCAGACACCATGCCCAATGCCCGCGCCGCACCAGCGGCCCGCCGACCAGCAGCCGCACCGGGCCATCGCCGCCGTCCCATTCCTTGACGATATCGCGCAACCGCCGCAGCTGGCGCGTGCGCCCGTCGGCCTCGTTGGCGACCCATGCGCTGAGCAGTTCGAACCAGCGCAGGAACTGCTCCACCACCGCGCCTTCGATCGTGGCCGACAGGTCGCACCAGCCGTTATCGGCGGGAATCGCGAAATAATGGTCGGAGACATTGGCCCCGCCCGTCATCACGCGAGCTTCATCGACGATCACGAACTTCTGGTGGTTGCGCACAAGGTAGCGCTTTCCCCACTTGGGCGAGAAGATCGCGAAGCTGCCGCCCGCCTCCTCCAGCGGCGCGAAAAATTCGGCGCCCGCGTCATTGCCGAAATCATCGACGATCAGCGCCACTTTGACCCCGCGCCGGGCGGCAGCCACCAGCGCATCGCGAACCATGGTGCCGGAGGTGTCGCTGTCGAACAGGTAATAGAACACCTTGAGCGATGTCTGCGCTCCGTCGATCAGCGCAATCAGCGCCTTCAGGCGGTCCTGCCCGTGGGGATAGAAGGTAAAACCATGCCCCGCCGCATGCACCTCGAACGGGTCGGGATCGCGATATTGGGCGGCTTGCCCGCCGGACTCGGAAGCCTTGG
>Ga0209812_10001366_pt1 | contig 17131 bp, 14 predicted proteins | sample JI71714BDNA_FD_187502 | JGI IMG/M metagenome (GOLD analysis project Ga0209812, IMG submission 187502) | Wastewater effluent complex algal communities from Wisconsin, to seasonally profile nutrient transformation and Carbon sequestration -... | ecosystem: Engineered > WWTP > Effluent > Algae...
AATCAATTCTCCACTATTCTTTTTCCAACCTAGTAAGGAACCTGTAATAGCTATTATAAAAAAGAAAACAAATAGCAAAGCTCCAGTAATTCTGTGCAACTTTCTAAAGTTTCTTAATATTTTAGCTTGTGCTGGTCTATTATTATGCTCTTTCATTGATTAGTTTGCTACTTTAAAAATTTGCTTCCCATAAATGTCGGTCTATTTGGTATTGAAAATTCAATCGATCTGGTTCCCCGTAATAAGGCATGAGCAATTCCCCTAATTTGATGGCCCCAAGCTTTTCCATAGCTTTTTGAGAACGTATATTTTCAGCACCAACATAAAAATGAATTGCGTTCACTTTTTCAAGTGCATAATTGATCATTAATTGTTTAGTCGATCGGTTGTATGGTTTTCCCCAGCATTTTCTTGCATAAAATGTATACCCTATTTCTATGGAATCTTTGTCTGGATTGTAATTGCAAAATCGACTACTGCCAATTGCCTCATTGTTTTTTGCATCTGTTATCAAAAATGCCCCTTTAGAAAGGATGGCCCCCTCAAAAAAGTTCTTAAATACATTTAATTGATAACGATTCTTGTTTGGGTGCTGTTCCCATATAAGCGGGTCAGACGCAACTGCGAACAATTGTTCAAAATGCGACGCTGCAAGTGGTACTAGTTTTACAAATTCGTTTTCTAAAAAATTGGGTTGCCAGTTCATTTTATAATGGTTGATAAATTGATTTTTTACCAGCAATAAAACTAGCTATTATGCAAATAGCAAAAGAATAAATAAAATATTCTTTGCCAAAAAGCTCTAAGGCAAGTAAAGCTGCTGCCAAAGGTGTTTTGGCTGAAGCACCAAATACCGAAACCATTCCCATTCCCGCTAAAAATGAAATGGGCAAAGGTAAAACCAATGAAAGTCCACTTCCCAATGTGGCCCCTATAAAAAACAATGGAGTTACTTCACCACCTTTGAAACCAACACTTAATGTAAGAATGGTGAGAAACATTTTAATTGCAAAATCATTGTGGTTTGCGGGGGTATCAAAAGCCCTTACCATCGATTCAATACCTAAACCAATAAAGTCAAAACCATTTGTTACATATACGATTAATGCAATAAATGCACCCCCAATAACCGACCTCCATAATTCATTTGGCAGATAGGTGCTTGCCTTTACTTTAAAGTAATGTAAACCGGTTTTAAATGCAAATGCTACTAATCCAAAAATGATTGAAACAAGTACGATGAATAGCAAGTTGATGAAACTAATTTTCGGTAATTGTTTGATTAAATATTCCGTATGCACCACTCCCCATGCCAAGCAAACCCAATGTGCTAAAAACGCACAAACAAAAACCAAAAGAATTGAATAAAGACTAACTGCTTTTTTATTAGTAGCAAATTCTAACGCAAAAATAGCCCCTGCTATTGGTGTGCCAAATACTGATCCAAAACCAGCAGCAACTGCAGCCAATAGTAGCAAAGCTCTTTCATTATCAGAGAGATTAAAAGGCTTTGTTAATTGATCCGATAAGCCGGTAGATATTTGTAAGGCAGTTCCTTCTCTACCTGCAGATGCACCAAATAAATGCGAAAGAAGGGTAGTAGCAAAAATGAAAGGAGCCATCAAAAATGGTAAAACCGGCTTTGATGGTTGCAGGATATTTTCTACGATCATTTGATTTCCTGAAGAAGACGGTTTCCCTGCCGTCTGGTAAATAAGTGCTGTGATTAATCCTGCAATTGGCAATAATGCAATCAAAAAACGGTGCTGCATCCTAATTTGAGTGCAATAATCAAGCAAAACCAAAAATAAAGCTGATCCAGATCCTGCCAATATTGCAATCAGTATGCAGATAACCATCCATTTGGCAAAAGACCTGATATATATCATTTTATTGAATTGGGAACATGAATAACTTTAAACTATAAAAATACAACATAATGGAAAAACACGACTTACACCATGAATTCCCTGAATTTGATTCAAAAATTTCTGAATTAAAGGTAGCCAATACGCACTTTAAAAAACTTTCAGACGAATATGATGAAGTGAACCATGCAGTGCACAGAATTGAGTCAGGAGTGGAGACCCCTTCTGATGAAGTGTTAACAGGGTTAAGGAAAAAACGATTACACTTGAAAGATGAGTTGTACGCTTTATTAAGCCAATAGCTTTAAGTTAGGGGTAGTTCTACAATAAAAGTACTACCCTTATTTTCTTCACTTTTAACACTGATTTGCCCATCGTGCGCTTCAACAATTCTCCTGCAAATATTTAAACCTAATCCATAAGACTTTTCTCCTTCTGTACCTTTTCGCTTCCCTGATTTTGAAATATTAAATATTTCTGGTAGTAATTTTTCAGGAATACCAATGCCTTGATCGGTTACTTCTATAATTGCTTTATTGCCATTAATAGATGCGGTTAATTTGATTGTAGTATCTTTTTTACTAAACTTAACCGAATTGGTTACCAGGTTAAACACCACTCTTTTCATTTTCTCGGGATTCAACATGACCGTAGTTTCCAATGCCGTTAACTCAACTATTAAATGTTGATTTTTCTCTTTTACTTTTAACTCTAATATTGCGGCACAATCATTTATAAACTCATTGAGTAGGGTAGGCTCTTTTTCAATATTTTTATTACTAATATCTGCTGTAGCCATAATTTCTGCAATCAATGTTAAAGAACTATTGCATGCAGATTTGATCATTTCAAGGTATTCTAATTTTTGTGCTTCATCTTCTTCAGCAATAATAATTTCAACCATTGTAGGTATGGAAGCAACTGGAGTTCGTAAATCGTGTGCAACTAATTTTAATATACTGTCTTTTTCTGAAATGGTTTTTTGTAAAGCGCTCAAGGCAATTTCAAGCTGCTCATTTTGAGTATTTACTGTTTCGTTTAAGTCTTTAAGTGTAGCAATATGTTTGCGAGAATGAAGCCAATTTCTTCCAAGTATTATACTCAATAGGATGATAAGGAATAAAATTACAGCTATAGAAATAAGGTAAGTTCTAGCTACTTCATTTTCATGTTGTGCCAAATGGAGTTGGTTTTGTTGTTCTAATAATTCTAGCTGTTTATTGATGTCTACTTCGTAAATCAGTTTATTTAATTTGTTATCCTCTTCCTGTAATACTTGGTGCCTAGTTAAATGTGAATAAGCTTTTTCTCTATTGTTTAAAAAATCATGATATATCCAGGATAGTTTATTCCACTTTATTTCCCCTTTCGAATTGGGTAATTCATCCATTGATTTTCTTATTTCTGTTAATGCCAACCCCAATTGCTTAATTTTTTTCTGTTCAGCATATAATTCAGCCAATTTTAAATAGCTGAATTGAGCATCAATGGTTTCTCTTCCCGAATGTAAATTGATATTAATGCTTTTTTGGTAGTAGTTTTCTGCTTCTTTAAGGTTACCAGCTTTTTTATATAAATCTCCAATATTACCATACACCACACCTTTGGCCATTTCATCATAAAAAAAAGTTGAAGTATCGGCTTTTTGGTGGGAAGTTATATAATCAATTGCTTTTTGATAATAGGTTAATGCACTATCATTATTGCCCTGCATATAATAGCTCAGCGCAATATTATTTTGTAGTTCTTGTTTTCTATAATAATTAGAGAATTGTTTATTGATATCACATAAGTTAGCTTCAAATAAACTTTGTTGAAAGCTTTTGGCAGCGTCTTTGAATTTACGCTGTTTATAAAGTAACATTCCAATTCTATAGCTGTATTCTTTTAATGCGCAATAGTCTTTTATATTAGAATTAAACTGTCTAGCTTTATAATAATAAGTATATGCTTCATTAAATTGGTTATTTGCATACATAGCATCGCCATTTGCATAATAGGTATACGTAAATGCATTTGGATAATTCTGTGGGTCTTTATCTCGTAATAAATACAACATTGAGTCGGCATACAATTTTGCAGAATCAGGCTTTTGTAAATGATAACAAAAAATGCCAGATTTGTATGCATAAACCTGAATTTGTTGTTTTAAATTCAGTTTTTTCCCTTTTAAAATTGAATCAATGAATAAGATTTCACTTCTTTTTGTAGTGTTTTTCTGCTGACTAATTTGGTTTAGCGCAGTATCTACAAAGCTTTCTTTGGTATTCCAATCAATATTGTCTTGATTGCTTGTACAACTCCATATAAATACTAATAAAAATAAACTAAGAAGATTTGCAATAAATTTCATTGTGTTAATATTACACTTCATTAAACCAAGGGGGAATTGTATTTTTTTCTAAATATATTAAAGTATGCGCTAATTATAAAAATGATTGTAATCATAAATAATCTATACAAATCAATCAAATAAAAACGCCCCGAGTTTACTCGGGGCGCCATATTATTCTAGAATAAAAATACTAGTAACGGTACATATCAGATTTGAAAGGTCCGTTTTTGCTGATGCCTAAGTAAGCAGCTTGCTCATCGGTTAATTCATCTAATTGAGCACCAACTTTTGCAAGGTGTAAACGAGCTACTTTTTCATCTAAATGCTTAGGTAAAACGTACACTTTGTTCTCGTAGTTCTTATGGTTCATCCACAATTCAATTTGAGCCAAAGTTTGGTTACTGAATGAGTTACTCATCACAAAAGATGGGTGGCCAGTAGCACAACCTAAGTTTACTAATCTACCTTCGGCTAATACAATTACATCTTTACCGTCAATATTGTATAAATCAACTTGTGGCTTAATGGTATCTTTTGTATTGCCGTAGTTAGCGTTTAACCAAGCCATATCAATTTCAATATCGAAGTGACCAATATTACAAACGATTGCTTTGTCTTTCATTAAGCGGAAATGTTTTTCTGTAATCAAGTCTCTACAACCTGATGCAGTAACCACAATATCAGCTTCAGCAACAGCAACTGCCATTGGCTTTACTTCAAATCCGTCCATTGCAGCTTGCAATGCACAAATAGGGTCAATTTCAGTAACAATTACTCTGCAGCCTGCGCCACGAAGTGAAAGTGCAGAACCTTTACCAACATCACCATATCCACCAACAACAGCAACTTTACCAGCCATCATTACGTCGGTAGCTCTGCGGATTGCATCTACTAAAGACTCTTGACAACCATATTTGTTGTCAAACTTAGATTTGGTAACAGAGTCGTTCACATTGATAGCAGGAATAGGTAAAGTACCTTTAGCCATACGCTCATATAAACGGTGAACACCTGTGGTAGTTTCTTCAGATAAACCTTTAATATGAGCAATTAACTCAGGGTATTTATCAAAAACCATATTGGTTAAATCTCCACCATCATCTAAAATCATATTTAATGGACGATCAGCACCTCCAAAGAACAAAGTCTGCTCAATACACCAATCAGCTTCCTCTTGGGTTTGACCTTTCCAAGCAAATACACCAATTCCAGCAGCAGCAATTGCAGCAGCAGCTTGATCTTGTGTAGAAAATATATTACAAGAACTCCATTTTACTTCTGCCCCTAATGCAACTAAGGTTTCAATTAAAACAGCAGTTTGAATGGTCATATGTAAACAACCAGCTACTCTTGCACCTTTCAAAGGTTGAGAAGCACCATATTCAGCACGTAAAGCCATCAATCCTGGCATTTCCGCTTCTGCTAAACGAATTTCTTTACGACCCCAATCGGCCAAGCTAATATCAGCCACTTTATAAGGCAGGCTGAAATCAATTGTAGATGTTAATGTAGACATAATAGTATTTTATTGTATCGCAAAGCTAATTTTAAAGAATAAAAGCGCATAATTATTTATAAATAAAGAATAAATATCTATTTTGTGTCACTATTAAAGAACATAATAGCATAATGCCATGCCCAAGCCAATTAAAAAAGCCGAATCCACTGTTTCTCTTTCTTTGGATTCAAAAGACATTGCCATTTTAAAATTATTACAGCAAAATGCCAGAGCTACGGTTAAAGAAATTGCTGATCAGGTTCATTTAAGTACTACACCTGTTCATGAGCGTATTAAGCGAATGGAAGAATCGGGTGTCATTAAACAATATGCCACTTTGGTAGATCATACCAAAGTAAAAAAGGGTTTAATGGTGATTTGTTATGTTTCATTAAAGCAACACGATAAAACCGCAGGTGGAAAGTTTATTAAACGAATGCACGAATTAAATGAAGTAATTGAATGTTACAATATTTCAGGAGAATTTGATTTCATGTTAAAAGTTGTTGCAGAAAGCATGGATGCGTATTATGATTTTCATGTAAATAAATTATCTCAGGCTGAAAATATAGGTCATGTACAATCGGTATTTGTGATGGGTGTGATTAAACAAACACATGTATTGGTTCATTGATTAATTAATTTGCATTTAAAATAAGTTCCATTGTCTATCGCCATTTTCAATTTTAATAACAGTTACCAATCATTGGGGGAATCATTTTTTGAATGGGTAAAACCAACACCTGTTCAATCTCCAGGGTTATTATTGTTTAATCAATTGTTGGCAAATGAACTTGGACTGCCAGTTGATTTGTCTGAAAGCACAGCAAGTGAGCTGGAGCAAATTTTTAGTGGAAATCAATTGGCTGAAGGCTCAGAACCAATGGCACAAGCATATGCTGGTCATCAATTTGGCTATTTTACCATGCTGGGAGATGGCAGGGCTATTTTATTGGGGGAGCATATAACCCCCAGTCTCCAAAGATTCGACATACAACTAAAAGGATCAGGCCCTACGCCTTATTCAAGAAGGGGAGACGGTAGAGCTACACTTAAGGCAATGTTGCGAGAGTATTTAATCAGCGAATCAATGCATGGATTAGGTATTCCAACATCTAGAAGTTTGGCAATTGTAAAATCAGGTGAGAAAGTTTACAGAGAAGAAATTCAAGATGGTGCAATTTTAACTCGGATTATGCAAAGCCATATAAGAGTTGGAAGCTTTGAATACGTTAATCATTATTTGACCAAAGAAGATTTAAAAGCCTACATCAATTATACGCTGGCAAGACATTACCCATTAGCAGCAGTAGAAAATCCAGCTTTATCCTTATTAAAAGAAGTATTGATTCAACAAGTACATTTAATAGTTCATTGGATGCGGGTAGGGTTTATTCATGGCGTGATGAATACTGATAATATGTCTATTGCAGGTGAAACATTTGACTATGGTCCATGTGCATTTATGAATGGATATGATCCCGCAAAAGTATTTAGTTCTATTGATACCAATGGTAGGTATGCTTTCGCCAATCAACCTGGTATTGCACATTGGAACTTAAGCTGCCTAGCCAATGCTTTGTTGCCCATCATTCATGACAACCAAGAACAATCGGTTGAATTGGCAAAAGAAGTGTTGAATTTGTTTCCCGATTTATATACACAGGAGTATACTGCTATGATGGCTGCCAAGATTGGGTTCTCAAAAAATCAATTGTCTGATGAAGTAGTTGATTTAATCAAAGAATTATTAAATTGGATGAAAGAGAACCAAGCAGATTATACCAATTCATTTCTTCAAATTCAATCTGTTCTTTCCCCTGAAGGGATTTATGCTGGTTCATTTTTTGGAGAGTGGCTAAAAAAGCGCGAAGCTTTATTGGCTAAACAAGGTATCAGTCTTGCCCAAGCTAAAGAATTGATGCAATTTCAAAACCCATTAGTGATTCCTAGAAATCATTGGGTAGAAAAAGTATTGGATTCGGTAGCGTTTACTGGAGATTTATCTTCCTTCAATGCTTTTCTTCAAGTATTGCAGACGCCTTATGTGTCAACGAAAAATATTGAAAATTATCAGGCACCTCCTGAAAATGGAGATGGTTTTTATGCCACTTTTTGCGGGACCTAATTATAAGTCAATCCCCATGATGTAATCATCCATCACAAATCCATGTGCTAATTCAAAAATATTTTCAGATAATATACTGAAGCCTTGTCGTTTGTAAAAATCAATTGCGGGGTTTTGCTTATTCACTTGAAGAATCAATTGTTTGCCCCCGTTTTCCTTCGCGTATGCTTTCACCGCAGTTAAAAGTGCTTTGCCTGCACCTGTTTTATGTGCCAAGGGTATGATGTATAATTTATTTAATTTGAAAACGCCTTCCAACTCGTTTGAAACAGAAGCGAATCCAATCACATCATTTTCGTTTGGTTGTATGGACGCTGTTTCAAATAAATAAAACTGGTGGCCTTTAGTCATTTGTTGTACCAAAGATTCAGTGCTATACATTAAGTCTAACATATACTTAATCTGCTCCTCTGATATAATACCCCCATATGTAGAGGGCCATGTTTTATAAGCAATCTGCTGAATAGCAGGGATGTCGTCTAGTGTGGCAATTCTAACCATTACAATGATTTCAAACTTTCTTCAATCGTATTAATTCTTGCTTCTGCGTCAGCTTGTTTTTTTCTTTCCAATGCAATGATTTCTGGCTTTGCATTTTGTACAAATTTTTCATTGCTCAATTTTTTCATGACTGAAGCATGAAAATTTTGTTCGTATTCAAGGTCTTTTAAAAGCCGCTCTTTAATGGCAGCAGTGTCTAGTTGTTGTTCTGCTTCAATAAAGAATTTATCTTTTTCAATATTTACTACAATAGTATTCGCTACTGCAGATGAAGTGTAAACCACTTTGCTTGCATTCACCTGCTTCATTAAAATAGGTTCTATGGCTTTATACCCATTGGTGTTATCTGCCATGATATGCAATACCACAGGGTCTTTGGGCTTTAATTGATTTTTATTTCTAGCATCTCTTAGTTTGGTAATTACCTCCTTTAATAAACTACCAGCTGAAAGTATATGCTCATCTGCAGGGTTGGGTTTCCCTTGTAATTTAACCGTCAAATCTTCTTCTTGCTCTTTTAGTAAATGGAATATTTCTTCCGTAATAAAAGGCATAATGGGATGTAATAATTCCATTAATTTCTCAAAGAATTCAATTGTTTTGTGGTACACTTTAGGGTCTACAGGCTGCTCAAACCCTGGCTTTGCCCATTCTAAATACCAGCTGCAGAAATCGTCCCAGATTAAAGAGTAAATGGTTTTTAATGCTTCACTCAATTTAAATTGAGTCATTAATTCATCCACTTCAACACTTACTTGGTTCAACCTATTTTCAAACCAATTAATAGCAAAAGCTGCTTCTTCCGAGTCGGTACCTGTTGAAGAGCTGGCTAAACGCGCTTCCCACATTTTTACCAACTTCAACGCATTCCAGAGTTTATTATTAAAATTTCTTCCTTGTTCTAAAGCCGATTCATCAAATAATATATCATTACCTGCAGGAGATGCAATTAAAATACCAAATCTAACCGCATCCGCTCCATATTGATCAATCAAACCAAGTAAGTCTGGCGAGTTCCCCAAGCTCTTACTCATCTTTCTTCCTAGTTTATCTCTTACGATTCCAGTAAAATAGACGTCATTAAAAGGTTTTGCGCCTTTGTACTCATAGCCAGCCATAATCATCCTGGCAACCCAAAAGAAAATAATTTCAGGTGCAGTAACTAAGGTACTAGTAGGGTAGTAATAATTAACTTCTTCATTATTTGGCTTGCTTAATCCTTTAAACACTTCAAAAGGCCAAAGCCAACTACTGAACCAAGTGTCTAAACAGTCATGATCTTGATAAATATCAGCAACGGTTAAAGAAGCGTTTCCTGAAGTAGTTTTTAATTCTGTTAATGCTTCTTCCGCTGTTTTGGCTACTGCAAAATGCCCGTCTTGGGTATACCACGCAGGTATGCGATGTCCCCACCACAATTGTCTGCTGATGCACCAATCTTTTACATTTTCCATCCAATGGCGGTATAAGTTTTTGAACTTTGCAGGATGAAAATGAATTTCATCATCCATAACTGCCGTTAACGCTGGTGCCGCCAAATCTTTCATACTAACCCACCATTGCAAACTTAAACGTGGTTCTACTACTGCGTCGGTTCTTTCACTAAATCCTACCTGATTGGTGTATTCTTCAATTTTATCAATATGTCCAGCCGCTTCTAAATCGGCAACTATCTTTTTTCTTACTTCAAAGCGATCAAGTCCTATATACAACTGAGCGGCATCACTCATAGTACCATCATCGTTCATGGTATCAATGATTTCCAAATTGTATTTCTGCCCCAGCTGATAATCATTCATATCATGTGCAGGAGTTACTTTTAATGCACCTGTTCCAAAATCTAGAGTAACATATTCATCTGGAATGATTTTGATTTTTCTATTAATCAAAGGAACAAATGCATATTGGCCATGGAGCATTTTGTATCGCTCATCTGCGGGGTTTACGCAAATTGCTGCGTCACCCAAAATAGTTTCAGGTCTTACAGTAGCAATAGTAATAGTACCTCCGTTTTCTAAATGATATTTAACATGGTATAGTTTACTTTGAACTTCTTTGTAAATCACTTCTTCATCACTAAGGGCAGTTTTGGCTTTCACATCCCAATTAATCATTCGCTTCCCTCTGTATATATAGCCTTTTTTATAAAGGTCTAAGAACACATTAATAACCGAATCATAATAATCGGGGTCCATGGTAAAACTGGTTCTATCCCAATCTAAACTACAGCCCATTTTACGAAGCTGCTGTAGAATAATTCCTCCGTATTTCTCTTTCCATTCCCAAGCATAGTCTAAAAACTCCGCCCTACTTAATGAAGACTTGGCAATACCTTTTTCACGCAACATGGCCACTACTTTTGCTTCTGTAGCAATAGATGCATGATCGGTACCAGGCACCCAGCAAGCATTTTTGCCTTGCATTCTTGCCCTTCTTACCAAAATATCTTGTATGGTATTATTTAAACAATGCCCCATATGCAATACACCAGTTACATTGGGGGGAGGAATTACAACGGTATAGGGTTCCCTTTCATCGGGTTTGCTGCTGAAGTAGTTTTTGCTAATCCAGTGTTTGTACCATTTTGCTTCAATCTCTGTAGGGATATAATTCTTACTCAGCTCCATAAAATCAATTGGCTGCAAATTTAAGGAAACTGTAGGAGCTTGTTGTAATCTTCTAAATTATAGGGGGCGAATTACCAGGTAGAAATGATTTCTGTTTTATCTGAAATTGATTCTGAAAAGGAGGGTGGGCTTAGGAATTGCTCTAATTCTACTAAACAAGCTTCTGAATTAATTTGATTGGGTAAACAAAGCTGGGTTACTTTCTGTGTGGCTTTTTTGCCGATTATTTTTGCGGCTCGCTCTGGAGAATTACAAGCAAATAGTCCGAATACCAAGCCAGCCATAATGATGGGGCTTGTAATTAGTTTGGGGGTTTCGTTTTTGCAATGTCTCATAACAAGAATATAAACGGGTAGTTGACTTATTTGTTACAACTAAGAGTACATTTTTTATCATTAGTTGTAATTTCTATAAGAATATTACAAATCTTATCTTGCAGCCATGCGATTTGCGGTAGTAGATATTGAAACAACAGGGGGATTTCCCAGTCAACATGGAATAACAGAGATTGCAATCGTGTTGCACAATGGGGTGGAGGTAGAGGGTATTTATGAAACATTGGTAAACCCCCATCAACCCATACCTCCCTTTGTTATTGGAATGACCGGCATAACGAATGCCATGGTTGAAGCGGCTCCCTCCTTTCATGAAGTGGCGCCCCAAATTTACAACTTATTGAAAAACAGGGTATTTGTTGCGCATAATGTCAATTTTGATTTCAGCTTCGTTAAACATCATTTAAAAGAGGCAGGGTTTGATTTGCAGACTCCCAAGCTTTGTACCATCCGATTAAGCAGAAAAGTTTTTCCTGGATTTCCCAAATATGGGTTAGGGCATTTATGCAGACAACTCAATATTGAAATTGAAAATAGGCATCGGGCTGGGGGTGATGCCAAGGCAACCGCTAAAGTATTAGACCTGGTTTTGCAAAATAATGGGGAACGCTTGGTAAAAGAAATGCTGCAAAAAGAGAACCGAGAACAATTAATGCCTCCCAATTTACCGGGGCATTTTATTCATTCTTTACCTGAAGTTCCCGGGGTGTATTATTTCCATAATAAGTTGGGAAAAGTTATTTATGTAGGTAAAGCAAAAAATATCAAAAAAAGGGTTGTAAGTCATTTTACAGGGTTAGATCTGAGTAAAAAAAGGCAAGACTTTTTGAGAGAGATTTATGAAATCTCTTATTCGGAATGCCCAACCGAATTCATAGCTAGTTTGCTGGAAAGTATTGAAATAAAAAGGCTTTGGCCCGCTTTTAACAAAAGCCAAAAACGGTATGAGCAGCTTTGGGCAATTTATCAATTTGAAGACAATCGTGGGTATATCAGATTGGCCATTGACAAAAAACACAAAAATGCACAACCCGTTCAGGCTTTTTCATTATTGGCCGATGCGCATCGGGAATTGTGGAAATTAGTGAGAGAATTTGAGTTGCATCCAGCTTTGTGCTTTTTAGACAAAACAATTCCCAATGAATGGCCAAATACGCTGATTCATAATGAACAAGTGAAAAAAGCCCTTGATTATATAGCTTCTGAAAAGGGGTCTTATATTATTAAAGAAAGCAATACCGCTATTTTAATTGAAAAAGGAAAATTTGTAGGGATGGGCCCAATTGATCATTTAGAAATGGCTGAACCTTCCGCACCTGCTTATATGGCAGCAGTTAAAGAGGCAGTTACCCCTTATGCCGAAAATGAAGTCATTAAATCAATGCTGCGTAAGTATTTGGAAAGATATCCTCATCGTGTGGTGCGTATAGCGGAATAATCTACTTTCGCCACCCTAAAATTGAATTTTATTATATGTCGTTTGCTCCCATTATTGCCGCAAAACTTGGTTTGCGCGTTACTCAAGTTGAAACTGTTTTAGAATTATTAGCAGAAAGTGCTACGATCCCATTTATTGCCCGTTACAGAAAAGACAGTACGGGTAATTTGGACGAGGTTCAAATTCAACAAATACAAGATGAACAAAAAAACATTCTTGCTTTTACAGAAAGAAAAACTTTCATTGAAAAAACCATTACCGAGCAGGGTAAAATGACAGAAGCTTTACAAGCTAAATTGAATGGAGCTTCTACTATTATAGAATTAGAAGATATTTATTTGCCCTATAAAGTAAAGCGAAAAACCAAAGCAGTAGTAGCAAGGGAAAATGGACTAGAACCATTGGCCATCTTTTTATTGGCGCAAGGGCAAGAAGACCCTGAAATAGAAGCTGCCAAATTTTTCAATGAAAAAATTACCACTATTGAAGAAGCTTTGCAAGGTGCAAGAGATATTATTGCAGAGCAAGTAAATGAGCAAGCTGAAATAAGAGCCCAATTAAGAAGGCTATTTGAAGATACGGCAACACTGCAAAGTAAAGTATTAACAGATAAGGAAACTGAAGCCATCAAATACAAAGACTATTTTGATTTTTCTGAACCTATTCATAAAATACCATCTCATCGTATTTTGGCTATTCTAAGAGGATTCTTAGAAGGATTTTTGAGAATGACCATTGCTCCAGTTGAAGAAGAAGCAATTGAATCTATTGAAGCATTTTTTATAAAGGGGATGAGCCCATCAAGTGCTCAAATAAAAAAAGCCATTAAAGATGCTTACCGAAGACTTTTGCAACCCAGTTTAGAATCAGAATGCAGAACTGCTTTAAAACAAAAGGCAGATGAAGAAGCCATCAATGTTTTTGCAGAAAACCTTCGACAATTGTTATTGAGTGCGCCTTTAGGAACAAAACGTGTGTTGGCAATTGATCCTGGTTATAGAACGGGTTGCAAAGTGGTTTGTTTAGATGAATCAGGAGAATTGCTTACCACTGATTTAATTTATGTTCATGAAGCGAATAAAATATACGACAGCGAGTATAAAATAAAACAACTCGTAAAGCAATTTGAAATACAAGTATTCGCCATTGGGGATGGAACTGCTGGTAGAGAAACAGAGCAATTTATTAAAAAATTAAACCTCGGTTTGCCTGTGTTTTTAGTGAATGAAGATGGAGCTTCTGTTTATTCTGCTTCTGAAATTGCCAGAGAGGAATTTCCTGACTATGATATTACTGTTAGAGGTTCTGTTAGCATTGGACGAAGGCTAATGGATCCATTAGCAGAGTTGGTAAAAATTGATCCTAAGAGTATTGGAGTAGGGCAGTACCAGCATGATGTAAACCAGTTTAGGCTAAAAGAAAAATTAGACCAAACGGTAGTGAGTTGTGTAAATACAGTAGGTGTTAATCTGAATACTGCCAGTAAACAATTATTGAGTTATGTAAGTGGAATTAATGAATCGGTTGCAGAGAATATTATAAAGCAAAGAAAAACCTTGGGTTCTTTTTCTAGTAGAGAAGAATTATTAAAAGTACCGAGGTTGGGTGCTAAAGCCTTTGAACAATGTGCCGGATTTCTAAGAATTCCGAAAGCAAAACATCCTTTGGATGCAAGTTCTGTTCACCCAGAAGCTTACCCAATTGTTGAGAAAATGGCTGCTGATTTAGGAACCAATGTTGCAGCCCTCATTGGTAATGAAACCTTGCTCAAAACGATCAATACTCAACAATATATCACCGATCAAATTGGCGTATTGGCGTTGAATGATATTATTAAAGAATTACAAAAGCCTGGACTAGATCCAAGATCCGAATTAGAGCAATTTGAGTTTGCCAATATCTATTCCATGGAAGAAGTGACTGTTGGCTTGGTATTGCCAGGGGTTGTAACCAATTTAACCAGGTTTGGTGCATTCATCGATATTGGCGTAAAGCAAGATGGTTTGGTACATGTAAGTGAAATTGCGAATCGATACATTTCAGATCCGAGTGAGGCATTAAAATTGGGGCAGAAAGTACAAGTAAAGGTATTAGAGGTAGATTTGAGCCGCAAGCGAATTGCACTCTCCATCAAACAAACAGAAGCCGCTCCAGCTGCGGGTGTTGGAGGCAGAAAAGACTTCAATCAACACAAGCGCTCTAATCAACCAGTAAAAAAAGAAGAAGATTTGAGTAATTTAAATGTAACCGATGCTTTACAAGCTTTAAAGAAGAAGTTTGGCAAATAACGTACCTTAGAATAAATCAATACTATGAAACATTTTTTTATTGTTTTTGCCCTACTATTTGGCTGCACTTTTGCTTATGCACAAAAAGTAGTTTATCCACTTATTCCAATGTTTGGACCTGTTACTGAAGTGCCATTTGCAACTGATGTAATAGATAAAAAAGAGGAATACAAAGTGCTTGTTGATATTACTAGTCCTTCTGCGAATCCAAAAGAGATTAGTGAGTTTTTTGAGAATATTGCACGCATTGCTAATCTTCATGTTGCTGGAGGAGTAAATCCTAAAAAATTAAAAATAGTAGCAGTTGTTCATGGTGGTGCTGTTCCATTTATTGTAAACAATGAAACCTATAAACAAAAATTTGGCGTAGATAACCCCAATCTTCCTTTGTTTACTGCAATTAAAAAAGCTGGAATCCCATTATATGTTTGTGGACAAACTTTATTTAAAAGAAAAGTAGACCCAGCTACTCTTGCGCCGGAATTTGAAGCTGTGCTTTCAGCAATCACCACTATTACCACTTACGTTAATAAAGGGTACGTGTTTTTGAAATTTTAATTATGACGAAACTAAACGATAGTAAACAAACCCTAGCACATTTAGGAATTGCTGCTTTAAATGAAATGCAAGAAGCAGCAGTGAGTAATATTATACACCATAAAAATGTATTGTTACTATCACCAACCGGATCTGGAAAAACCCTAGCTTTTTTAATTCCATTGTTAGAACACTTGAATCCAAAAGGGAAGTTGGTTCAAGCTTTGGTGTTAACTCCTTCTAGAGAATTGGCTATACAAATTGAACAGGTTTGGAAAGCTATGCAAACAGGATATAAAATTATTTGTTCTTATGGAGGTCATGATATGCCTACAGAAATCAATAGTTTGGTTGAACCTCCTGCATTATTAGTTGGAACGCCTGGTAGAATTGCCGACCATCTTAAAAGAAGAACTTTTGATCCCAAAGGGATTCGCTTGTATATTTTTGATGAGTTTGATAAATCATTGGCATTGGGTTTTGAAGAAGACATGGAATACATTACCAATGCCCTAAAACCTGAAGTACAAAAAGTATTTGTTTCTGCAACTGCATCTATTGCTATTCCTGCATTTGCCGAGCCCAAACAGTTGGTGGTCTTGAATTTTTTAAATGGTCGCGATGAAGCACCGACAGTTGAAATGCATACCGTATGGTCTCCAGAAAAAGATAAAGTAAATACGCTCTATGATTTGTTGTGTACGCTAGGAAATGTATCTGTCATCATTTTTTGTAATCACCGAGAAGCTGTAGAAAGAACCGGTAGTTTATTGGCCGAGTTGGGTATTGCCAACACTACATTTCATGGGGGCATGGAGCAGATGCAAAGAGAACAAGCCTTAATTAAATTTAGAAATGGAACGGCTCAATATTTAATTGCCACTGATTTAGCAGCAAGAGGGTTGGATATTCCAGATATTGATCATATTGTTCATTATCATTTACCCTCTACCAATGCAGAATTTACCCATCGCAATGGCCGAACATCTAGAATGAATAACAAGGGGAATGTATACCTTGTATTACATGAGGATGAGACACTACCCAATTATTTACCTGAAACACCCCCTTCTTTTTTGTTGAAATTGCATGCGCCTCCACCTGCTGCATCAGAATGGGGAACCGTGTATTTAAATGGAGGTAAAAAAGATAAGTTGAATAAAGTAGATATAGTTGGTTTATTTATTCAAAAAGGAAAATTGACAAAAGAAGAATTGGGTTTAATAATGGTAAAAGACCATAATTGTTTCGTGGCAGTTAAGAAAAACAAGATTGCATCTCTATTAAAAGGGGTTCGTGACGAAAAAATTAAAGGGAAAAAATTCCTTATCATGGAAGCTCGCTAACTTTTAGGCTTCTGAACTAATTTGCTTATTTTGAGTCTTTAAATATTTGCTATGAGGATAATACCATTGCTTGTATCGGCCCTGTTAACATGGGGTGCAGTTCATTTATTTAATACCCAACTTTCTGTTGGGGGAAGTAAAACCCCGAGGCTGGGATATTTTTTATCTCCACAACATGGGTTTTGGCAAAATGCAGAAGCTACTGATGCCAGCTACAACGATAATATTCA
>Ga0209812_10001369_pt1 | contig 17084 bp, 20 predicted proteins | sample JI71714BDNA_FD_187502 | JGI IMG/M metagenome (GOLD analysis project Ga0209812, IMG submission 187502) | Wastewater effluent complex algal communities from Wisconsin, to seasonally profile nutrient transformation and Carbon sequestration -... | ecosystem: Engineered > WWTP > Effluent > Algae...
CGCACTGCTTCTAAAGGATGACATTTCGATGAATACTTCGAATCTGCCGTAGCGGGGCGGCAAGCGAAGCCGTGGAAGAACGGGCGCAACGTAGCGTCTTTCTTCACGCGGGATACAGGAGGCTTTGATTGATACTGCTGCGGATTCGCTACAGTAACGTTGGGCCAGAACGTAATGCCATCCAAGCAAGAGAGCGCACACTAGGGAAACTCTGAAGAAGACTTCCAGATTTTGGCAAAATACCCGGATTCCACCCACCGAGTTTCCCGATGAAGCAGATGACCTTCGCCGACGCCGAGTACGCCGCGTCGGATTGGTTCTGCAGCTTCTAATCAAGCTTCGCCAGGACAAGCCATGGCGACGACATTGATCGAGGAGCTGGCCATTTGGGATGTAGAGATTGAGCAGCTGACCTCGGCCGGCGACATAGCATTCCGCTATGGCGCGCTCCGTGCGCATCTCGACACCCTCTATCGCCTTGATCTCATTGACGACGCGGAGCGCCGGGAAAGACAGGAGCTGGCCGACGCCGCTTATGCTTATGCAATCGATACGGCGCTGAGCCCTGGATCCGGAGACCGAATGCTCTAGAAATTTGAGTGCCGGGCGCGTTACTGTATATGCGTACAGTTACAGTGAAGTGCCGTTTATGCGTCTCCGAAGGTGTACCGACGTCGAAACAAACATTCTGGTAAGCGTCCTTTCCGGAACGGTCCAGGGAGGCTTCCCAAGCCCTGCTGCGGACTACTACGAACCACCGATATCGCTCGACGTGCTGCTGAACCTCCGAGCCCCTCATATCTGGTTGGCCGAGACCGAAGGCGACAGCATGTCCGGTATTGGCATCTACCACGGCACATTGCTCGTGATCGACCGGTCACTCGACGCAGAGGTGGGCGACATCGTCGTCGTTTATGTGAACAACCAGCCGATCGTTAAGCGATTAGATCTGGTCAACGGCTGCAAGGTCTTGTCTTCGGAGAATCCCCTGTACCCCCCTATCACTGTCGGTGAGTTCGAAGAGGTCGACACCTTCGGCATCGTCATCTGGAGTTTCAACCGTCATGGTCGACGTAGCCGGTAAACCCCGCCCCTCCTTTGCGCTTATCTGGGTGCCCGCAGAATTCGGAAAAAATCGTACGCTAAGCCGCGCCATGTGCTTGCGCGCGAGCGCTCTCAAGAGGATGGTCCCTCGTACTTCCGAAAAGCGCGCCAAAGCACAACGTCATAGACGACCTTGAGTAGGCCGCAGGCCACCAGCGGCGCCGCCAGCCAGCCGGCGGCGAATAGGGCGCCGCCAATGGCGGGGCTCGCTATGGCATTGAGGCGCTTTACCGCACCGCCGTAGTTGTTTTCCCAGTGGCTGACGATCAGCTTCTCGGACAGGCCGGTGAGTTTGGCCGGATCGCATGAAAGAGGTTTCAGTTCGTAAGGCATCTTGGCTTCCTCAGCAAGGTGGATCGGAAACGGCGCGACGAAGGCTGACTCGATCAGGTTCAGCCTTGGTTCGGAAATACCAGCCACCCCGCCAATCCCGCCGCGAGGATCACGACGACGACGTTGAGCTTGTTCTTCCAGGCATAAAGGAATGCCAAGCCTGCGGCGAAAATCGACATGCCCACCGTCAACGATGGGACACGTTCAGCAGTGACCTGCGCCAAGTCGATGGTGGTTGCGCCGATCAGGCCGACTACCCCAGCCGCGACGCCGTCCAGAAAGGCGTGCAGCCGTTTGTTCTCCACGACCGCCTCCAGCCGGTCGTAGAAAATCAGCGAGAACGCAAAGGCCGGAAGAAAGACACCCACCGTCATGGCCACCGCCCCGATCGGCCCCCCCGCCACATAGCCGACGAACGTGGCGAAGATGATGAGGGGTGCCGGTAGCACACCGGACAGCGCCAGGCCGTCCAGGAACTGCCCATCCGTCATCCATCCGCGCCCGACGGCGTCGTTGCGAACGAACGGAATCGCTGTGTAGGCGCCGCCGAAGGTGAGCAAGCCGGCCTTCAGGCCCGACGCGAAGATGAGCAGCACCGAGGCCTGGCCCTGAACGACCGCTTCCACAAGCTTCGCTGTCGGTGCAGCCCACAAAGCCACGGCCGCGGCCAGCGCCACCGCCGCCAGTGTCACCAAGAGCGCTGAGGCCCGATGATTCAGCACGAGCAGGGCGTACACAAGGCCGCCCGCCGGCAGGGTGATCCAGAAGTCGACACGACCTATGGCTGCCAGCGCGCAAACGATGGCAATGACCCACAACCAGCGATCAAGCAGGATGTGCTCGCCGATACGGTGCACGGCGCGCACGATCAGGGCGATCACAGCCGCCTGCACGCCAAGGAACGCCGCGCCCAGCGCGGTACCCACGAATTCAATCTGGAAGTACAACCAGGACAGCGCGAACATCAGCAAGAATCCGGGAAGCATGAAACCGAGTCCCGCCAGCACGCCCCCCAGCCGCCCCTTTGCTCGGATGCCCAAATGAACGCATATTTCATGCGCTTCGGGTCCGGGCAGCACCTGCATCACCGCAAGCAGCTTGTTGAAGCGTTTGCTGGAGATCCAGCGTTCCTCGTCCACGAGCTCGCGGCGCAACATGCCGATCTGAGCCACAGGCCCGCCCCATGCGAGCAAGCCGAACTTGAGGAAGCGCGCGAAGAGCTGTGGGTAGCTCATGGGTGGAGGGACGGCTTCAGTCGTGGCATCCGTCGCCTTGCTCGGGCGATACGACTCTTCATTCGCAACGCTCATAGATCTTCTCCTTGTAGTTCAACAGTAACCAGTCAAATACGGAAGTTGGCCAACAAGCCGTCGAATACGGCCGAAGCCTGCGGCCAGCAGCAGGTCGTCTTGGGTGATGTCCCAGAAAGACGGACGGGCCGGGCGTGGTTGCGCGGCGGTCTGAGGACTGGTCGGGGCGTTCACGTTGTTTTGTCCTCGTAACTCTTCAATAGCCAATCAAAAATTTCGCACGCGCGGGCAAGCAGCGCGTCGTCATCGGGTTCCGATGCGCGCAAGCCGGCGAGCAGCGATTCGATGCCCAGCGCTTCTGCTACCGGCAGCCCGCCCAAATCCAGGCAATGCACGAGCTTGCCCAGGCGTACCAGTGCAGGGGCGGAATCAAGTCCGAAACTCGCCAGCAGCGTCTCGAAGGTGACCTTGGTGCCCACATGACTGAAGGCGGCGCCGTCGAAATCGAAGCCGAGCCAGCCATTGCGGCAGTCGGAGGGACTCGCCAGCCAGACGATGCGCGCGCTCGGGTCGATGAACCGCCGGATCAGCCAGGCCGAAGCGAGTCGGTCCACCCACGGGCGCGCCCGCGTGGCCCAGGTCCGACCCTGATAGTCGGCGCGGTTCAGCCGCGGAATATCCGTCTGCCGGGCGGTCGGCTCGTCGGGAGACATACGGCGGGTGATCGCGTCGCGCAGGTCGTCCAGCAGGCTCAAGGTCTGCCGCTGCGCCTCGCCGGGGAAGAAGTCGATGCGGTTCACCTGCTCGAAGCGGCGCACGAGCGGCTGGAGCTTGCGCATGGCATCGGCGCCGTCCGGGGATGCCAGGTTACGCCCGAGCGCTTTGATCTCCTCGGCGATGCTGGCGTACTCCTCGCCCCGGTCGAACAGGGCGCGTAGCGCGGCCTTCTGAGCTTCGTCACACCCCGACAGTCGATAGACCTGGCCGCTGCCCCCGACTTCCACCGCCTGCGCCGCCACTTCGCCCAGCGTCGCCGCACTGTCCGCCGAGTCGGGCAGCAGATAGACCCCGTCGCGCAGCGTTGCGCAGCCCTGCGCTTTGACAGAACGCCAGACGCGCATGCGGCCGGTCGATGCCTTGGTGGGCAGGCTGACGAATAGGGCAAGAAAGCTCAAGCACGGGCTCCTTCGTCAAAAAGATGATTAATGTTACAAATACTACAATAAGTTATATCTAATACACAACTCATGTCGGAGCGTCAATTTAAGGCATACCCTAACTGGATGTCAGGAATGGCCACGCTGCGCCGTCAGAATAGAGTCTGCTTTCACATTCTTTGACACATGCTTGCCAAGGTCATAGATTCCAACCTGACAAATTCAAGGCTTAGGGCGCAATGGAACCAAAAACCAACGTAAGCCCTACCGCCCATCCAGCCTATGGAGGCATCTTGCAGGGACAACGCATCGGTTACGTTCGGGTCAGCAGTTACGACCAGAACCCGGAACGCCAACTTGAGCAGGTCGAGATCGGCAAGCTGTTCACCGACAAGGCCTCGGGCAAGGACACCCAGCGCCCGCAGCTGGAAGCCATGCTCGGATTCGTCCGCGAAGGCGATACCGTGGTGGTGCACAGCATGGATCGCCTGGCGCGCAACCTCGACGATCTGCGCCGTCTGGTGCAAAGGCTGACCAAGCGCGGCGTGCGCATCGAGTTCTTGAAGGAGGGGTTGGTGTTCACCGGCGAGGACTCGCCCATGGCCAACCTCATGTTGTCGGTCATGGGGGCCTTTGCCGAGTTCGAGCGCGCCCTGATCCGCGAGCGGCAGCGCGAGGGCATCGCCCTGGCCAAGCAGCGCGGTGCTTACCGGGGCCGCAAGAAAGCTCTCTCCGACGATCAAGCCATCACGTTGCGGCAGCGGGCCGCTGCCGGCGAGCCGAAGGCTCAGCTCGCACGCGAGTTCGGCATCAGCCGTGAAACCCTCTACCAGTACCTTCGCACGGACGACTGAACCATGCCGCGTCGCTCGATTCTCTCGGCTACGGAGCGCGACACCCTGCTTGCGCTGCGAGAAAGCCAGGATGACCTGATCCGCTACTACACCTTCAACGACTCCGACCTATCCCTGATCCGTCAACGGCGGGGCGATGGCAACCGCCTCGGCTTCGCCGTGCAGCTCTGCCTGCTGCGCTACCCTGGTTATGCGCTGGGCAACGACACGGCGCTACCCGAGCCCGTGATCCAGTGGGTGGCCAAGCAAGTCCAAGCCGACCCCGCGAGTTGGGCGAAGTACGGTGAGCGCGACGTGACCCGCCGCGAGCACGCTCTGGAACTGCGCACCTACCTGCAACTGGCCCCGTTCGGTCTGTCGGACTTCCGCGCCCTGGTGCGCGAGTTGACCGAGCTGGCCCAGCAGACCGACAAGGGCTTGCTGCTGGCCGGGCAGGCGCTGGAGAGCTTGCGCCAGAAGCGGCGCATCCTGCCGACGCTGAGCGTTATTGACCGGGCGTGTTCGGAGGCCATTGCACGCGCCAATCGGCGGGTCTATCGCGCCCTGATCGAGCCGTTGAACCCATCGCATCACGCCAAGCTCGACGAACTGCTCACCATTAAGGCCGGCAGCAACAGCACTTGGTTGACCTGGTTGCGGCAATCACCGCTGAAGCCGAACTCGCGGCACATGATCGAGCACATCGAGCGGCTGAAGATTTTCCAACTGGTGGGCCTTCCCGACAGCCTCGGCCGGCACATCCACCAGAACCGATTGCTGAAGCTCGCCCGCGAGGGCGGGCAGATGACGCCACAAGACCTCGGCAAGTTCGAACCGGAGAGGCGCTATGCCACGCTGGTCGCCGTGGTACTGGAAAGCACCGCGACCGTGATCGATGAACTGGTTGATCTGCACGACCGCATCCTGGTCAAGCTGTTCAGTGGCGCGAAACACAAGCATCAGCAGCAGTTCCAGAAGCAGGGCAAAGCGATCAATGACAAGGTGCGCCTGTACTCGAAGATCGGCCAGGCCCTGCTGGACGCTAAAGAGTCCGGTGACGATCCGTTCGCCGCCATCGAGGCGGTCATTCCCTGGGACGAGTTCACCCAGAGTGTCACTGAGGCCGAGCTGCTGGCCCGGCCGGAAGCCTTCGACCACCTGCACCTGGTCAGCGAGAACTTCGCTACGCTACGCCGCTACACCCCAGCCTTTCTGGAGGTGCTTCAGCTCCGAGCCGCGACGGCAGCGCAAGCCGTGCTGGATGCCGTTCAGACCCTACGCGAGATGAATGCCGATAATCTGCGCAAGGTGCCCTCCGACGCACCGACCGCCTTCATCAAGCCGCGCTGGAAACCGCTGGTGATCACCCCGGAAGGCATCGACCGGCGCTTCTACGAAATCTGCGCCTTGTCCGAGTTGAAGAACGCGCTGCGCTCCGGCGACATCTGGGTCAAAGGCTCGCGGCAGTTCCGCGACTTCGATGACTACCTACTGCCTCCCGAGAAATTCGCCGCACTCAAGCGGGAACAGGCGCTGCCACTCGCGATCAACCCGAACAGCGACCAGTACCTGGAAGAGCGTTTGCAGCTGCTGGACGAGCAGCTGGCCACTGTCACCCGACTGGCAAAGGACAACGAACTACCCGATGCCATCCTCACCGAGTCCGGGCTAAAAATCACCCCGCTGGATTCCGCGGTGCCCAACACCGCGCAGGCGCTGATCGACCAGACCAGCCAGCTACTGCCGCGCATCAAGATCACCGAGCTGCTGATGGATGTGGATGAATGGACGGGCTTCACCCGCCACTTCACGCACCTGAAGGATGGCGCACAGGCGAAAGACCGGACGCTACTGCTAACGGCGATCCTGGGCGATGCCATCAACCTCGGCCTGACCAAAATGGCCGAGTCGAGTCCGGGCATGACCTACGCCAAGCTGTCCTGGTTGCAAGCCTGGCACATCCGTGACGAAACCTACTCGACGGCCCTGGCCGAGCTGGTCAACAGCCAGTTCCGGCATGCCTTCGCCGCCAACTGGGGTGACGGCACCACCTCATCCTCCGATGGCCAGCGTTTCCGTGCCGGCGGTAAAGGCGAGAGCACCGGCCACGTCAACCCGAAGTACGGTAGCGAGCCAGGACGGCTGTTCTACACCCACATCTCTGACCAGTACGCGCCGTTCAGCACCCGCGTGGTGAATGTAGGCGTGCGTGATTCCACCTACGTGCTCGACGGTCTGCTGTACCACGAGTCCGATCTGCGGATCGAGGAGCACTACACCGACACCGCTGGCTTCACCGATCACGTCTTCGCCCTGATGCACCTGCTGGGCTTCCGCTTCGCGCCGCGCATCCGCGACCTCGGTGAAACCAAGTTGTATGTGCCCAATAGCGTCCAAGACTACCCGACGCTGCGTCCAATGCTCGGCGGAACCCTGAACATCAAGCACGTCTGCGCTCACTGGGACGAGATTCTGCGGCTGGCCGCGTCGATCAAGCAGGGCACCGTCACCGCATCGCTGATGCTGCGCAAGCTTGGCAGCTACCCGCGCCAGAACGGCCTGGCCGTGGCTCTGCGCGAGCTGGGTCGGATCGAGCGCACGCTGTTCATCCTCGATTGGCTGCAAAGCGTGGAACTGCGTCGCCGCGTGCATGCCGGATTGAACAAGGGCGAGGCGCGTAACTCCCTGGCCAGGGCGGTGTTCTTCAACCGCCTCGGCGAGATCAGGGATCGGAGTTTCGAGCAGCAGCGCTACCGGGCCAGCGGCCTCAACCTGGTGACGGCCGCCATCGTGTTGTGGAACACCGTGTACTTGGAGCGCGCGACCCAGGCCCGAGAAGAGGCAGGCAAGCCAGTTAATCCTGAGTTACTGCAATACCTTTCGCCATTGGGCTGGGAGCACATCAACCTGACCGGCGATTACGTTTGGCGGCAAAGCCGCAAGCTGGAAGACGGGAAATTCAGGCCGCTGCGGCAGCTCGGAAAACCTTAGCGTACGATTTTTTCCGAGTTCTGCGGGCTCCCCATGAAGTGCTTGGCCAATCGGTGATCTACCCCGTGTTCGAGTCCGTTGGGGTCGAACTGGGTGTGGCGCTGAACGGCGCAGTAAACCCGGATATCGGGGAATTAAGGTCTGCTGGGGTTGTTTCGGTTTGCCAGCAGATTTGTGGTGGTGGGAACTGCGGTACTGGTGCGGTCTGCCAGGAAGGGGTCAACCCAAGCACAGAAATGCCGGCAGTGCTGTTCAGGGCCCCTAACCAGGGGCAAGGGCAGCTGGACCTGGTAGCAGCGTAACCAATAACCCAAGCGGGGAGAAATCCCCGCTTGGGGCTCTCTCCGTTTCAAAAGGAGAGAGCAATGAGCGCAATTCTTGAAGCGGCCCGCATCCAGGGCAGCCAACAGATATGCCGAAAGGCCTGGGTCAGCCGGGGCAGCATGAAGGTTCATCTCTGGGAGCTATCCGAGGGCGGGGTCATCTTGCTGCGTCATGACCAGGGGAAAGGGTTCATTCAGCCGGTACTGCTGGACGAACCGCTGGAGGTGGTCGTTGATCGCTTCCGCAACAAAGTAGGCAATCGGGTGTTCTCACCCAATGGCGCATGAAGAACAACAGGCCGGGTACTCCTATGGAGTCCCGGCCTTTTTGTTTCTAAACAGGCTTGAACAGAGTGATGGTTTTGGTAAAATCGCGCGCACAGAGACTCACATTTCAAAGTGAAGGCCTCTAAAGAATCCCTCCAGCGTAGCGACCGCTGCGCTCAAGAACCTTAGTGTCGAGCATGTGCTCTTCACCAAGCGTCTGAACCATGTATGTGGTCAGACACCCTCACTCTCGTATGAGATTGAGACCCAAAGCCAAGCCGGGCTTCATACGGTCCAAATAGCAGACAAAGAACTCAAAGGCTCGTCCTTCGTGCGCTTATGCCTGCAACAAAACCCGCAGCGGGGAAACTACCCCGCCAGGGTGTTTCTCCGTCTGCACACTTTTGCTAACGGAGAAACACAAAATGAAAGCTCTCATAATCGCTATCGCAGTTGTAGTTGGTGGTATTCAGCTCGGTTTCACCGCGTTCGATGCTGCCGTTGCATCTGCCGAGCAGTCTCAAGTCGCTCAGAGCATCAAAGCGCGTCAAGCACTTTGATCAAATCAACCCCAAGGGGAACTTCCTCTTGGGGTTGTTCTCTTTCGGCGAGGAGACATAAATGCTTTTCAATAATGCAATCGACGCTATTCGTGGCGCTGAATTCTTTGCTGAAAAATCGAAGCTCGCCTACGCAATCTATGCGGCAGACACCGGCTTTACTGTAATACAACTAACTTTAGCCAATGGCTCGGAGTTAGAAATAATTAAACCCTGATGGGAGTTTCCCATCAGGGGCACTTCTATCTATAAATAGGAGTGCGTTATGTTCAAAAGAAAAATATTAGTTTGGTTAAGGGATGCCCTAATCGGTCTCGGCTGCAGTGTTTTAGCAACCGGATTTATCGGAATCATCACACCTGGTACCGCGCCGTTCGCTATCGCGTTCTGCTTGGTAGTCGGTTTGATACTGCCGGTTCTCGGTTTGGTGGTATCCTTTTTCTATGACTGAATCGTCCCGCAAGGAGACAAAAATGGAATCGTCGATTTCTCTCGTGATTGCGATTGGCTCTGTGCTTCTGGCACTGGGCGTCGTAGCTCTCGTCGGGTACCGCATTGCGGATCGCCTCGACAAAAAGCTAAACACTGAAATCAAGCACCATTAACCAGCTCAAGCTGGACGAATAAAGAGCCCTAGCTTAGGCCTGGGCTTGTTGTGGTAGCCCCTCGTGGGTGATCCACCAGAGCTTCCTCAATGAGGCGGCTCCGGGGATCACCCACCAGGAGAGCTGACCATGACTGAAGTACACGCTATTTTTTGCCGCGAACTCGACGAGCTGATGCTGGAGTCTGGCCGCACTATCAAAGTGCCTCCCCAGATCGCTCGCACCGTGAGCCCACGCTTCCTTGACACTCGTTACGTGAGGTCGTGGGCTGTAATGTGCAACCTGATCCCAGCCGGTGGCGAGGTATCGGTCCTGCAGGCAGCCTAATGAGAGCAGCAGACGAAAGCCCCGGCATGCGCCTAGAAACGCGGCCGGGGTTTTTTCGTTTCTGGCCCACGAGTGGCATTGCACTACTCAGCAAAGCGCCGCCGCGCGGCACGAGCCCCAAGCGATGTTTTTCCATACCGCACTCGAAGCTATCAGGACAGCAGAATTCTTTGCCCTGAAATCTAAGCTGCCCTATGCCGCCTTCACCGAGAATGCTGGCTTTGGTGGTCGGACCAGCAAGACTATTCAGGTCGCATTCCGTCCAGATATAGCGCCACCCGACCCCACCCCGTCCCTAACATTCACTCATCATTGCTTAGAGTGGATGCCATGCGCTTTCTACGAACACCAAGCCTCGCTCGCGCCATCTGCACCACCCTGGTTGGGCTGCAGATCAACACCCTCGCTTATCCTGCCTACGCAGACTCAGTAGCCAGCAGCCAGGCTGCAGGGCGCTCGTTGACGCAGCAATCGCTGCAGGCCTTTCCCGTCACGCAGCCCATGACTAGCCTGGAGCAGCTGTATCCGGACATGAATTCAGGGGATACCAATGAATTGCAGTCTGTATTCGGCAAGGACACGAAGATTATTGATGTTGGCACTAAAGCTAACACGCGGCTTCAAACCGAGAACTCGATGGATGGCGAAGCATATCGGGTGCTCACAGATAGTTCAGCTCGCATAAGCCCTGATCTGTCAAAAGACCCCATGTTTAACCAGGCGGATCAGGTCAGAAGCAATGATTACATGGCTGATTTCAAAGAGACCTTTGCTGATTGCTCAAGAACAGAAGTCTTCGAGCAAAAGAAGAAAAAGGCTCATGTTGCCAAGTACAAAACATGCGAACGGCTGACCGATTTGACCGGCTCGTATACGTTTAAGCACGACTATGCAATTGGCATCGTCGAGTATGTTGACGGTCAGCCAAACTTTCAGTCATGCGGGACCGGGTGTTTATATGTTTGGGTTGGTACAGTTGGTGATAACTACTGGGGTGGCCACTGTAAGATTTACGAAGAGTACACAAGATTTAAAATTATAAATCCACAGGCTGTGATAAAGGCCGAGATTGAGTATGCGAAGTTCGATGACTACTTCGAGATTCATATGGATAACCAATTGGCATGGTCGCACACGCCTGGAGTATTCCCACCAGAAACAGCTGGTTCATGCGAGCGCGGTACGAGCTGGCAAGTAAATCCTGCGAAAGACGTTACCTCAGCATTCAAAGAAACAGGGAAGGTTGTGACCTTCAAAACACGCACATCTGTCTCGGGTGGTGGCGAAGGGTACGCAAGAATCAAGATTACTTACGACCCAGCCAAGGCAGTTACAGATAACGGCTGGGGGCCTGAAGAGCACCTTCCGTTTTTCGATCAGGTCAACGATGGCTTCTGTTCCAACGTGAGTGTTACATGCACGGAGAACCCAGACACGGATGGTGACGGTTGCGCGACGGTGAGTGGTGTCACTGTCTGTGAAGACGCATTAAAACCAAGTCCTCAAAACTCTATCCCGCGCTTTTGTAAGGCTGTCTCGGCGAGCGCTGATTGCTCATTCTACAAGGGGCCAATGAAGTGCTACAAAGACCCTCAAGGGGTGGAGCATTGCCCACAGAACAATGGCGGAAACCTCGATTCTTGTAGCACGCTCGAAAACAACAAGAGTTGTGGATTCATCTCTCAGAAATGTATTAAGGGCGCTGGTGGTAATAATGGCTGCTACGCATACGAGGAGGTATGGGACTGCGGGTATGACACCGAGTACGAAACCATTGTAAATACCGGCGCTACAGTGGACTGTCCAGGTGGTGCCAGGTGCATGGGTAGTGAGTGCTTTGATACATCTAATGTAAAAAGTGGTGACTTCGCTTATGCGGTTGCCATGCTGCAAGTTGCACAGTTCGCTGAGCACGACATGGACTGCGGCGGGGACGGCACGGATGTGAACCAAGCAAATGATTGCAAAGTCTTCAAGGGCGATGCAATGGAGTGCAAAAAGGCATTGGGAGGGTATGTCGACTGCTGCGAAGCTCCAGAAAGTGTAAGCATTATTGATTACGTCAACCTGACCATGAATAGCCTTAAAATGGCCAGTTCACTTGAGGCGCTTAACCGAACCGGAAGCCTCTTTTCTCCGGGATACTGGGCTGCTGGTACGAATGCTGCGATTTCAGGGGCAACGGCTGTTGTCGAAGGCCAGTGGGGCACCGTTGTCGACGCTGCAACTGGTGCATTTAAAAAGACCCTGCAAGGCACAATTGAACAAACCGCTATCAGTAAGCTCCAAACCTGGCTGATGCAGCAAGCATATAACGCTATGGTGGAGATGGGCGCTACGACTGCTGCAAATGCTGTATTTGCTACAGGCTCGAATGGTGCGGTAACTGGTCTATCCGCAAATGCTGCAGCGGTCTTAAACTTTATTGGCTGGGTGTATATGGTCTATGTAATCGTAGACTTGCTCATCAATATTATTTGGGAGTGCGAGCAGAAAGAATTTGAGCTTGGTGCCAAGAAAGAGACACGACAATGTACATTTGTAGGTAGTTACTGTGCCTCAGATTCCGCCTTAGGATGTGTTGAGAAACGGGAGTCATACTGTTGTTACGGTTCGGTTGTAGGCCGAATTATTCAAGAATCAGCCCACGAACAGTTAGGGTTGAGTTATGGCGAGATTGAAAAGCCAACCTGCGAAGGTCTAACGCCGGATATGTTGTCCAAGATGGACTGGGATAAGGTGGATCTTTCGGAATGGATTGGGATGCTGAATATGGCTGGCCATTTACCAACAGCGAATACGGTTTCGATTGAAGATTTGACGGGCTCTGGAAGCGGGCTCGGTGAGTTCTCAGAGGGTGAAGCCAGAAAGAACACCCTTGATCGAAACCTTGAGCGTCTTGATGGTTTTGACGTAGATGCGGTTAAGAAGAAAGCTGAACAAAACTTGAGGTAGAACGCAAGTGATAAGAAAAGGCCCCGCATAGCGGGGCCTTTTTTATTTCAGAAAGAATAGTGGTCTTCCCTGTGAAAATACTGCTGGTGGAATATCACCGGCTCTAAGTTTCTGGCCTGGGTAGTAAATATAAAACCAACTTGGAAGGTTTTTGGAAAGAGAAAGCATAGAGCCCCATAGGTCTAGATTACTTTTGTCGGCATCTAAGACCATCTGATCATTACGGATAAAAACGGGTCCAAATGAGCTTCCTTGACCTACAAAGTCAGGGTTTTGCTTAACTGCATCGGTGAATGGAATAGGCTTGTCAGCGAGGCTGTCGCCTAACGACGCATACGAAAATCCATGCGCGTAGGGATACATCCCGGTCTGCATTTTCACCGCTGACAGCTGGCCCGGATACGTTTTGATTCTTGCCTTCTCAAGTTCTTGCATGGCAATACTTGCTGCTTGCTCTGGCGTACTGGCCAACTCCACTGGCACCCATGCGGCGATCTGTGTTGTACCCGCTGGATCTGCGTTCCCGCTGATTAAGAATAAACCTGAGCTGATAGCGAACGCAGATGCGCCTGCGCTCGCTGACGATGGAGCAACTGAACCAGCGAGCGCCATACCCATGTCCGCTATGGTGTTCAGATTCCCGCTAGGAACTGAGGATGCAGCAATATCCTTGAAAGCAATAATACCGAAACCGTCAATCAGGATTGTCTGTGCCTCTGACCACTGACTTCTCGGCGGTAGCTCCGCCATCATTTTCGAGACTAATTGCTTGCGGTTTTCAAGAACCTTCTCGCTTGGGCCGTTAGTAGCGCAACCGGCCATAAGCAGCATAGCTGTAACGGCAGCCACTGTTCTTGCTGCATAGTTAATGTTCACCTAAAGCCTCCTTCGCCTTTCCGGCCTCAATTCGTAAGTAAATTTCTTCTCGGTATACCTTCACATCATTTGGCGCGGAAATGGCAAGTTTGACTTGCCCGCCCCCGATTGAAGTAACTGTGACCTTGATGTCATCACTAATCTGAATGGATTCACCAGTAGACCGACTAATGTGGAGTGACATTATGATTTCCTTCACGCCGTTTGTGCGGAAGATTGGTTGTACTTCTGGTCGTTGCGGATCATCTGCTCATCCCGTGGGCAGCCTGATTTATTCAGGAACACATCGAGCTGGCGAAACGAGGTGAGGCGGGGGGTGGTGGTCATGGCTGCATCTCCCTGATGCGTTGTGTGATGGTTCTAGTTGACCACCACTAGCAACAAACCCAAGCATTGCCTACCTGGTCTGCGGCCCAACCAGGGAAGGCGGGACCGGCCCGAGTCGATCCACCAGATCCGGCAGGGTGCCGGTGATAGGTGACAGGTTAAACACCAGTCGTCCTTGATATACCACGGCGAAGTTTTCACCCTCGGTTCGGGTCAGTGCAGCTTCGTTGACGATCAAGGCCGTGGCCACTTCCCGCCAAGAATTGGCGCTGCGAATGGCCCTGAACATTTCGTCCAGGGCCTTGGCAGGTTGAATGGGCTGCCTGGCTGCACGAGGGCGGGTAGCCAATGCTGCAGGAGCCCATTGCATTAGCCGGCCTCCGCTTCTGCAGCAGCGGGCTTCGACTCGCCTTCCTGGCTGGGGGCTTCGGTTCGCATCTTCACCAACTGCTCGATGGCTTCCATGAACGCTTGTGGCGGCTGAGCACCTTTGACCAGCAGGCGGTTGCCGGTCTGGTTGTCGATCACGAATGTAGCCGGCGTACCTGTGACGCCCAGCTTGATGCCTTTCTCAATCTGCTTTTCAACGAGGGGCTTGTACTTGCCGCTGGCCAGGCACTCGGTAAAGGCTTTCTCCTCGGTACCGACCAGGCGTGCAAGCAGGGTGATGTCTTCTACTCCCTGACCGTTCATTTGGCTCATCTCGAACCACTTTCCAGTGAACGCCCAGAACGCCTGGTTACCGGCGATTTCGCCTACGCATTCAGCTGCCTCTGCGCCCTTGGTTGCCATAGGGTCATGGAACTGCAGCGGGAAGTGCTGCCACTCCCAGTTGATCTTGCCCCCTGCTTGGTCGACCAGGGTTTTGGGGGTTTCATGCAGGCGGCGGCAGAACCCACATTCCAGGTCGCTGAACTCGACGAGGGAGAATTCAGCCTGTGGGCTACCGAAGATGTGGCGACCGTCGATGCTGGCGGTGTGCGCGTTGGCCCAAGGCTTGAGATTGTCCGCCACTTGCGAGGAGATTTTATCCGCCTCGATCTTGGCCAGTGCCTCGGTGACGGCTGCCGGCAGTCGCTCGGTAACTGCTTTATCGACGCTTTCGCTGATCATGTATTTGGTGATTTTGCTGCCGATATGGACAGAAACCCCGACCGCGATGGCGGAAAAGACCAGGCCGAGCCCCAGTACAGTAACCAGCGGTGTGCCTTTGGTATTCGACATTTTGAGTCCTTACTTAACTGAGTATGGTTTGGGCTGCAGATGCAGCGGGATATCTTTCGGGGTTCCGTTGACCAGGATCAGCCACTCCTCGTAGGAGAGGCGCTGGCTACCGGCGCACAGCTTCTTTCGCACCTTGAGGTATTCGTCGACAGGCGCGTTAGCCTCGGCGCGGGCCAATGCAATGCCCCCGGTCGTGCTCAGGGTGCTGATCGGCGCGGCGAAGACTTGTGCGGATTCAGAGGCGTTGCAGTTGCTGGCGAGGATGCCCTGTGGCACTGCGATGGTCGCTGGAGCGGCAGTGGGCTGCTTGGGCTGAAGCTCGGGGTACAGCTTGCCGTACCGGGTACTGATCTGGTCTTCTGAAGACAGTACATGCTGGTAAGTTGGCTTGCGGAGAGCTGCACCGCCACGTCCTTCGTGACCCCAGCTGGTGTGGTGCTCACGCATATCTGGGGCGAATTCTGTGAATTCCAGCTCGATGCCGGTGAACTCGGCTTTCTCGGGTTCTGTCGGCTTGCTGGAGCAGCCGGCAAGTGTGGCCAGGGTAATGGCCAACGCGAGTGGGGCATACGTTCGGATCATGTCGCGTCCTCGATTGGGGTTGGCTTCATTTTCCGGGTATGGCGGTTCGCGTTGTGGCCATAACTGGACGGATTCCGTCCAGATTGAGCTGCGCGCAAATTTGCGAGGTTCGCAGGTGTTGAACTGCTTCGTCGGCTAGTGCAGACTTTCCTTGCGCTAACCGAGCGCTAAGAAAGCCCTCTCTTGTGCAGGGTTACCCTCCGGGCAAATCGCCCACCGCGCTGAACCAGCGCCATTCAAGAATTCTCGTACTCAATCAGTCGGCATGTGCCTACTGATTTAGTCCTGTAGCTCGTCTACGGGGTCGGCTTGTTGGCCGTCTCATAAATACAACTAAGCAACATCAAAAAATATAACCCTATGGGGCTGCTACTTTGCCCCCTAGGGGAAAGTGCCGCCCCAAATATCTTCGTATGGAGAATTATTATGGCTCGCGGTATCAACAAAGTAATTCTGATCGGCACTTGTGGCCAAGATCCGGAAGTCCGTTACACCGGCAACGGTGGCGCGGTCGCAAACGTCAGTCTTGCAACCTCCGAAAGTTGGAAAGATTCAACTGGTGCAAAGCAAGAAAAAACCGAGTGGCACAAAGTTGTCTTCTTCGGGAAGATTGCAGAAATCGTAGGTGATTATGTCCGCAAGGGCAGCACTATCTACATTGAAGGCAAACTTCAAACCCGTGAATGGGAGAAGGACGGCATTAAGCGCTACTCCACGGAAGTGGTGGTTGATCAGCGCGGAACCCTCCAACTCCTGGGCGGCAAGCAGGGCGAGCAAGGTGCTTCACGGCCTAGCCAAGCTCCGCGCAACAGTAACAATCAAAACCAGCGTCCGGCTCAACCAGCTCAGGATAATAACCCGAGCTATGACAGCTTCGATGACGACATCCCGTTCGCGCCGATTAGCAAACTGCTCCTGCAGATCATCTAATAGCGCATTTCAACGGCAAATAAAACGCACCTTCGGGTGCGTTTTTTATTGAAGAAAGGAAAAAATAATGAGCAACTTTCATAACGCTGTTGCAATCATTGCTAAGCAAGAAAGCAAGTTCATGGATTTGGTCAAGGCTGCAAATACCGATGTCGTATTCAAGCAAGAGATGCTGTACGCCTCTCAAGCGATGATGAATAACGACTATCTGTGCAACACCGCGATCAATAACCCGCTAAGCCTGCGCAATGCGTTTTCTCAGGTGGCCGCTTGCGGCCTGACACTGAATCCCGCTCGGGGTCTGTGCTACCTGGTACCGCGTGACGGGCAGGTGATCTTGGATGTGTCCTACAAGGGCATGATCAAGACCGCCGTAAACGATGGTGCAATCCGCGATTGCATTGTCGAGCTGGTCTACTCGAACGACAAGTTCGTCTACA
>Ga0209812_10001370_pt1 | contig 17084 bp, 18 predicted proteins | sample JI71714BDNA_FD_187502 | JGI IMG/M metagenome (GOLD analysis project Ga0209812, IMG submission 187502) | Wastewater effluent complex algal communities from Wisconsin, to seasonally profile nutrient transformation and Carbon sequestration -... | ecosystem: Engineered > WWTP > Effluent > Algae...
CCACTCCCCAATCCCCATCTCCCCATCTCCCCATCTCCCCATTCCCTATTCCCTATTCCCTATTCCCTATTCTCCATTACCCAATCCCCATTCCCCATCTCCCCATCTCCCCATCTCCCTATCCCCAGTCACCTAATACTTATCAGCTTCGCGTAGGGCATCTTGACTATATTGATAATAAAGTTGAGCCCGATCGCGGGCGATTTCATAACGGGGAAAATCAGGAGAAACACTATCCATAGATTTTGAAGCTTGGTCCCATTTCTCAGAAATGGCTAACCATTGCTCCCTAGAATTTGCCTTTTTCCCCTCTGCTGATGCCGCTTCAGCTAATTCCACCCCCTTCGCAAATGCTTCTTTAGAGGAAAGCTTTACAGAAGGCGAAGGCGTTTCAGAAGGTGATGGAGTTTCAGAAGGTGATGGAGTTTCAGAAGGTGATGAAGTTACAGAAGGTGATGCTGTGCGACGGGTGGGAGGAGCCGGAGGGGATGGGAGAGACTGCGCGATCGTGGGACTCTTCTTAGAGTCGTGAGACTTAAAGACTTTATAGACACCCAAGGCGAGAAGCACGACAAGTAAACTTAACCCCAACCCGCCCAAAAAACCCCGCGATAATTGGAGTTGATCCCGTCGTGCGTAAGGCGTAGATGAATTTTTGGGAAGCGCGGCAAAACTAGAAGAAGAGGGGCGATCGCGCCAATCTCGGAGCCAAAGCAGAATAAAATTAGGCTTTCTAATAATAATTTCTTGTAACCAAAGGAGAGAACGATCAGGATCGCGAGTAATTTCCTCAAGCCAGAGTAACTGTTGTTCCTCAACAAGGCGACAATAAATATTAACGCGATTAATATTGCGAGGGGCGAGATCCTCCAGAATTTGCTCGATGCGTTCCACTAAAGTAAATTGTTCCAGATATTCGACATCGGATGCCTCACACAATAACTGTAAGACACCATCCGTAAAAATAGCCCTCGTTCTCACACCCGACTCGGAGAGTTGTGCATTAAGGACTTGAATGATCGCGGCCACACTCCCTTGGCGTGCTTGTCGGGTGGTGTTATCCATCAAATCTACCATTTTGGATTCAGCAATCTGTGAAATATAGTTTAGCAGGTTTCTTTTAGCCCATAATCAATGCCATCATACATACAGATCAAGCACATCTGAGGTAAATTCAGAAAATTACTATGGGTAAAGTGATTCGTGGTCACATCTTTGTACTAGATGACAACATTGATACAGATCAGATTATTCCCGCGGAATACCTGACGCTGGTTCCCTCTAAACCCGATGAGTATGAGAAGTTAGGCAGTTATGCTCTGGTGGGGCTTCCCGATCGCTACGGTAAGTTTATCCAACCAGGGGAAATGAAAACCCATTATCCCATTATTATCGCGGGTGAGAATTTTGGTTGTGGTTCCTCACGCGAACACGCGCCCATCGCCTTAGGGGCTTCTGGGGTGGAGGCGGTGGTTGCCCAGTCTTATGCGCGGATCTTTTTCCGTAATTGTTCGGCTACAGGAGAATTATACCCTTCTGAGTCCGAAGAGCGTCTCTGTGATCTCTTTGAAACCGGCCAAGAAGTAACAATTGATTTCGAGAATAATCAATTAACAAATCATACTCTCGGTAATACCTATAAACTTAAACCTCTGGGAGATATTGGCCCTGTCATTGATGCTGGTGGTTTATTTGATTATGCCCGCAAAACAGGAATGATCGCGGCTAAATAACCGGGATAACTACAAAAAAGCGCCCCGTATAGGGGCGCATTCATCATACCTCTAGCGGCTTATACCACTTGGGAAAAGTTATCGCACACACCCCGTTCAAGTCTCTATTCTGCCATCTTATCCTACTATTTTAGCCCTTTTTCCCGAATAAGATACCACAAGGTTAATAGACAGTTGGAAGCCATTAGATCCTCTTCAGAACGTGGTAACAAGTATTCACAATAAATGAATTGATACATTGATATATAGCATTTTTCAATGAGATATAAATGTGGAACGGGATCTGAACCCGTCACAGGCAAGATGCCTGTGCCACAAGTTTCACCTCTCAAAGGTCAACACTAGATAGCATTTTTTAATGAGATGTAAATATGGAAGGGGCTAAAGTCTGTCACAGGCAAGATGCCTGTGCCACAAGTTTCACCTCTCAAAGGTCAACACTATAGTTATCACTCGTTAATAAACACAGTGCCGCAACAATGTTTTCTCGTGGAACCCAGACCAGAATTAGTCGATGAAACGATCCGGGTTCTCTTGGCAAAATGGGTATGGTAATATAATATTGAAAAGTAATCGAGTTTTTAAGCCCAATGAAAAATCATTCACAGTCCTTAGTAAAATCTAATCCATTCCTGGTAAAAACCGCATCTTCTTCCCTTTCTCACTATCAAGAAGTTAGGAAAACATCAGTATCCATTTCTCTCAACTTAGAAGAATTAGCGCAACGGGTAAAAAATGCACATTCCCAATGTCAAACCTCCCCAACAGGGGGCTTAATCTCCGCTCGCAACGCGGGACAATGGTTACTAGAAGCAGAAGGACAATTATCACCGCAACAGTGGAAAGATTGGCTAAAAATTATGTGTAACCTTTCCGAAAATACGGCAAAAACTTATATGCAAATGGCCGAGTGTTGGCCCGGATTACAGCCACGTCAAGAACAATTAGAACCTTCTCTGTCACCGGTTGTTAATTTCCCTGTTTTTGAAGCAGAATTAACCCCAATAAAACCCTTACCATTAGAAAAATTTAAAATTTTACCGGAAACACAGAAAGTTGAGGTAATTGATACCTTAGACGAAGAGCAAAAATTAGATGTGAAAATACCTCATCTTAAATCAGTGGAATTAATAGATATCACGATCGCGTCCCCCGTGATTAATCAATCTCCAGAGGAAAAGCCAGAATTAGATGTGACAATACCTGATGTGAAATCAGTAGAATTAATAGATATCACGATCGCGTCCCCCGTGATTAATCAATCTCCAGAGGAAAAGCCAGAATTAGATGTGACAATACCTGATGTGAAATCAGTAGAATTAATAGATATCACGATCGCGTCCCCAGTGATTAATCAATCTCCCTTATCCCAAGAAATCCAGTTTTGGATTCCCGGAAATGTAGTACCCAAGGCGCGGCCAAGGGTAACAAGTCGAGGGACTTATTTACCTAAACAATATCGAGGTTGGCGTAATCAAGCTGAAGTGGAACTTTACCGTCAACTATGTGACTTAAATCTCGCGATCGAGTTACCCATTCCCAGGGCTAATATTTCATTGATTTTTATGGGAAATCATCGCAAAAATGCTGATTTAGATAATTTAGCAGGTGCTTGTCTGGACGCGTTAACATTAAATGGAGCCGGAGTAATTCTTGACGATCGCGTGACTTGTGTTCCTAAGTTAACAGTTGAATATGAACCTAATGCTAAAAAAACAGGGGTTTTGATTAAAATTGAACCCCTTAAATCAAAGTTAACTCCATGAGGCAAAGTTCGCGGTGGAAATTATATCATTTTTCCGAAAAAAAAAATCCCTCACTGTGACATTTTCCCCAGGATCTATTTTTAGCTTGGATCGCGTTATCCCGATCCGGGTTAATTTCCCATGATTAGAAAATCATTTAAGCCGAAAAAGGATTGGTACTGACAGAATCTAGGTTTTTCAGGTAACGGATATGTGCCACAGGATCAGTATTTTCTCGGATATTTATCCTGTGTTGCCCTCTATGTAAGGGTTTTTACTTACGAGGTGATCTCGATCACATAGAGACCGCGATGGGTGTTTGGACACTTGGAGAAAGTGACACAAGGAATACCCCAAATCGGAGAAAAAGGATTTATAGTTAAATTATAAGGTTAAAGAAACAGCAAAAACACCTGCTCTTTCATTATCCTTATCAACAACCCACCAGTACAATCTTAAAAGTTTAATCCCTTAAATTTTTAAGATTTCATCAGATAAAAATGGTAGTTAATCTGAATTAATAGAGTTGTTGTTTTCCTTCAGGATTGCTATCTTCTATCAACTCACTCATTTAGAAAAAAAATCGGAGAAACAACAAATGCTTACTCAAGGGACTCACAATAGTAAATCTGAAAATAAGGTCAAAGATTTAGATGGAATGGCGAAGGCTTTAATTGTTGGTTTTTCTTGGTCTTACGCGGAGATTTATGAAAAACAAAAACGTCAAGAAATCATTAATAAAAATGATGCTGATTCCTTCCCGTCTCAATCTTCATCTAAGCAATCTTAAATAAACACTTTTTGGGAAAAGTTGATAGTAGCTTAATCCTTATTTATTACGCGATCGTGTTTTGCGGTAAAACACGATCGCTTTTTTGTTTTGAATTTTCCATTAAACATATAGCAGTATCAGCCCCAAAAAATTAAGACAAAACAAAGATTGGGAGAGGCACTTTTAACCAATTAATAACGTCATTTATCGCAGAAGGAAGAAGCAATGGTTTGGGGCATTAACAACGTCCTAACCGTCGAGGTGGCGATATCTCGTCAATTCGCCAACTGTCTATTTGTTAAGTTTTTTTTTATTTGAGTATAGATGTCTCGATCGTACTCTGGGTAAGGGTTTGAGAATAAGAAGGGATCGCGATCATAGGAAGATGTGATCTGAGTCTAGGGCACATGAAAGAGTGACATAAGCCGCTTCCCACAAAAGAAAACAAGACTTTAGAGTTAAATCATAGAGTTAAAAGAAAGCAACGGAATTTATCCCTTACATCCCTGTTAACTCCAAAAACGAACCCTCTCAACTTTGACGAAAAAAAATCTTTTTCAGAAAACCGGATTTTTTCAAAAGCCATTGGAGATGTAAATGAGGCTTACAGAAGTTTCATAGATCATCGAGAGCCTTAAGTAAAATTCACCACTGTAGATCAACTATCACCCCGGAGAAATATTATGTCTATTAATCAAAATTCCTTCCCTACTCCTGAACCTTTATATAGTATGGCAGACGCGCTGATGAGTTTCTCTCGGGCTTATGCTGATCTGTCTATTCGGCAAATTAGTCGCAAATCTCAACAACAACAAAACCCCAAGCCTCAAAATAATCAAAATAATCAAAATAATCAAAATAATGCTGAAAATGATTAATCTCTGCTCATTATTTCTGGTTGATAGTAGATGATCTGATAAATTTTATAAGACGAAGGATCTCAATGTAGGAAAAGAGATCCTTCGTCTTTTTTTAATTTTGAGTAAAGAGGAAAGTATTTAGGATAAAATCAGGCTTAATCCCTCTACTAATTTTTGTAAATGTTGTAATTCATGGGTTGCCATTAATGAAATCCGCAGGCGACTGGTATTAACTGTCGGTGGACGGATCGCGGGGGCAAAAATACCTTGTTCTTTTAATTGTCTTGCCACTTTTAATGCTTCCGTTGCATCTTTTAAGGGAATCCCAAAAATAGGGGAAGTTCCCATTTTTCCCACCACACCTTCCTTAATACCGATGTCGGCTAAGAGATTTTTTAAAGTTTCGATATTTTTCCATAAATTTAAACGTCTTTGGGGCTCTTCTTGAATAATTTTGATTGCTTCTAAAGCCGCTCCAGTATCCGCGGGCGTTAATCCCGTAGTATAAATCCAACTAGGCGCACGATTTCTTAAAAAGTCAATTAATATCCCAGAACCCGCGACATATCCTCCTAAACTTCCTAATGCTTTACTGAGAGTTCCCATTGAAATAAGAGGCTTACCCATACAGTTAAAATATTCAACACATCCCGCACCATTTTCACCAAAAATACCAGTCCCATGAGCTTCATCAATTAATAACATAGCCTGATATTTTTCGGCTATTTCGATTAATTCTGGTAAAGGACACAAATCACCATCCATACTAAAAACCGTATCCGTTAAAATTAAGCATTTGCGATAGTTTTTACGTTCTTGTTCTAATTTTTCCCTTAAATCTTGGATATGACAATGGGCATATTCTACAACAGTAGCACCGCTCAAGATCGCGCCATTTTTCAGAGAAGAATGATTATATTTATCACTGAAAATCAAATCCCGTTTTCCTACTAACGAGGTAATCGTGCCAATATTTGCCAAATATCCAGAACTAAATACGATCGCGTCTTCCGTTTGTTTCAGAGACGCGATCGAGATTTCCAACTGTCGATGTAAAGCACGATGGCCTGTTAACAAACGAGAACCCGTCGCCCCAGTTCCTAATTGATTAGTTGCCAGAATAGCCCCATTAATAACGCGTTGATCACCCGCCAAACCGAGATAATCATTACTCGCAAAATTAAGAAGAGAAAACCCTTCCAATTGTATCACAGCACCCGGTAAACCATCAATAGTTTGCACCGATCGATACCAATCAGCGCGATGAATGGTATCCAAAGACTTCTCTATCCACGCGTAAGGATCTGTAAACATGATAGTAATTTAGGCAAAAATAGGCTATACTATGGGAAGATTACTTTATTACAGAGGAGAAACAAATGTCAACAAAACACAAATATAGATTAGTTACCCGCAGTGATTTTGATGGTTTAGTTTGTGCCGTTCTATTAAAAGAACTGAAACTTATTGACCAAATTAAATTTGTGCATCCGAAAGATATGCAGGATGGCAAAATTGAAATTACAAATAATGATATTACCACCAATTTACCCTATGTGGAAGGCGTACATTTAGCATTTGATCATCACCTCAGTGAAACCATCCGTCTCGGAGAAATTAAACCCAATCATATAATTGATCCTCAAGCTCCTTCCGCCGCCAGAGTGTTATATAACTATTATGGTGGAAAGGAGAAATTTCCGACAATTTCCGCAGAAATGATGCACGCGGTAGATCAGGCAGATTCAGCACAATTTACCCAAGAAGAAGTATTACATCCTCAAGACTGGGTGTTATTAAATTTCTTGATGGATGCACGGACAGGGTTAGGGCGTTTTCGCAGTTTCCGCATTTCTAATTATCAATTAATGATGGAATTAATTGACTACTGCAAAAATCATCAAATTGATGAAATTTTGCAGTTACCTGACGTAAAAGAACGAGTGCAACTCTACTTTGAACAAGAAGAAAATTTTAAAGCTCAAATTCAACGATGTGCCAAAGTTTATCAGAATTTAGTCGTCTTGGATCTACGGAAAGAAGAGGTGATTCACGCGGGAAATCGCTTTCTAATTTACGCGTTATTTCCTCAGTGTAATATTTCTATTCATGTTTTGTGGGGATTAAAAGAACAAAATACCGTCTTTGCTACGGGCAAGTCAATTTTCAACAAAAACTCGAACACTAATATCGGGGAATTGATGTTAAAATATAATGGGGGCGGTCATCAAAACGCGGGGACTTGTCAGATTGACAATGATCAAGCCGATCGCGTGTTACAAGAATTAATTACCCAAATTAATCAAGACGGATAAAGAAGGTGTTACGAAGAGGTAATAGGTAATAGAGAATGAGGCTGTTTACCTCTTGTGTCCCCAAAATGGCACGCGGCTTCGCGTGTCATTTTCCCGATCTTGCTCGATCGCGACAGAAAAGAGGAAAAAATCACCCAAAAACTTCTCATGTTAAAAATATCCATAGGATTAAATCTCTTATTAAATTGCCTCCTCTTCATCGACAATTATACAACGGCAACACAAATTAATTTAATATCTTTATCCCCAAAAACATTACCAATAAACCCGAATAATGATATTATTGTTAATAATACAAAATCACAAAAATATGTCGAATTAACTGGGATAATCCTTCACAAAAACGCGGTAAAAAATACCGAAACTTGGATCGCGGGTGGCAGTGATTATTATGTTCTTGATGTGGGAAATAGCCCCATTACACAACGAACCGCGGAAGAGGGAGTGATTTTGCGTCCCTCGGAAATTATTACCGAAAAAAAATTGGCAGAATTTGTGGGAAAACGCGTAAATATACAAGGAATTTATGTCCCTTCTCGCCCCTATATCCCGAAACATTCTTGGGAATCTTATCCCATGGATTTTCAGGGAAATCCTTTGCCCACGGGAGGAGGATTTAAAGTTTATGAGATTAATCTCTTATCTAAATACTAAGGGCGGGTTTATTGGTATAGCACGGAGGAAAAACATTAGGACATTCTTTCAAGGCCTTAATCTACAACTATCGTAAGACAAGTGTCTTAATCTAAATGCGTAGCGCCGTGAAAAATCTGCCCCCATCCCGATATTAATTATTAATGGAATTTCACGGTGGGCAGGGGATGGTTGTGAGGGGTTATTTGTTGGGTGGGGGCGGGTTTATAAAGGTTATCTGTAGGTGGCAAAATTGATCGGTGAACCCCCCCTTACCAATTTTATGCAACATTTTACCATGAATTTTCTCCCACATTTTACCATTGATGTAGGGGCTCTTTCACCCATATCTTTAATACCCACAGACAACTGATAAAAACCCGCCCCTACCCCACAGACAAATGATAAAACTGCCCCCATCCCCCAATTAACAATTAATGGAATTTAACGGTTATTTGGGGATGGTTGTGAGGGGTTATTTGTTGGGTGGGGGCGGGTTTATAAAGGTTATCTGTAGGTGGCAAAATTGATCGGTGAACCCGCCCCTACAGGTTTTCTTCAATGGGTAGCGCTATATCTTCAAAACCTCACCCGAATACAGGTGAACCCGCCTGATCGCCCTAAGGTCAGGCTCTTCTCTGGGCTACTGATAGGAATTTAGTATAAATTGATACACGAAAATACTTTATATGAGTCCCAGTCATGGCAATATAAAGATTTTTATCGATTTAATTAAGAAATCGTAATTCTTGTAACATCTTGTGTGCCAACCATTCTGATATTACAATCATCAGGTATGTTAGAAATATAAAGAAAATGTTAAGCCGAGGCAAAAGGGGGTAATATTGGGCTATCGGCGCGGAACAAGTAGAGGAGTTCCCCATCTCTGAGTTATAGGTGGGTATTTACGCGTAAGGAGATTTTATGACTCCCACATTGCTACGTCAACTTTGGTCTTTGATTGAAACCACTCAGGCGTCCACTCTGGTTTCCCTAGATGATGCCACCTTAGTCCAGTGGTTACTGAAACAACTGAAAACGAATTCTTGTCTCAATCGTAACGAGATGGACGTGATTAATGATTACATTCAATCACGGCTATCTTTGATCCGCGACTTAGCCGCGGAACGTCTTACGGGTGAACCCGCGTGAGGGAGTCTTTCCCCAATCGATCGCGTCTCGCGGTTGTTTATCTCCGTCGCTTTCCATTAGCATAAAAGGAAAGCATTTTCAATCGAGGATCAATGCGTAATAGAAGTTCTTTACTACTCGCGGTATTAATCATGGTGGTGCCACTTACGGCTTGTGGCGGTTCCTCAGTCCCCTCGGACAAGCCAACCGCCTCACCGGGTACTACTACTTCGGCATCGACTTCTTCTAGTCAATTAGATATTGTCCTCAAACGGGGTAAACTGATCTGTGGAGTTAGCGGCCAATTACCTGGGTTTAGTTTTGTTGATGAAAAGGGTAAATATTCTGGCCTCGATGTCGATGTTTGCAAGGCGATCGCGATCGCTTTGTTTGACGATGCGGAAAAAGTAGAATATCGGAATCTCAACGCGAAAGAAAGATTTACAGCATTACAGGCTGGGGAAGTAGATATTCTCAGTCGCAATACGACAGCAACCCTGAGTCGGGATAGTGTTGTCGGTTTAGATTTTGCCCCTGTTGTCTTTTATGACAGTCAGGGAGTTATGGTGAAAAAAGATAGTGGAATTAAGACGTTAAAAGACTTTGAAGGAAAAGCAATCTGCACCCAAACCGGGACAACAACGGAGCAAAATTTATCCGATCAAATGCGAAAATTAGGAGTGAAATATACCCCCGTTGTTTTTGAAGATGTCAATGCCGCGTTTAGTAGTTATGAAGAAGGGCGTTGTCAAGGAGTAACATCTGATCGTTCTCAATTAGTCTCAAAACGGACAACATTACCGAAACCAGAAAACAATATTATTTTAGAAGAAGTTTTGTCAAAGGAACCCTTAGCACCCGCGGTCAAAAATGGGGACTCAAAGTGGTCCGAGGCGGTGCGGTGGGCTATTTTTGCCACAATCGAAGGGGAAGAATTAGGGCTGAATTCGGAGAATATTGAACAAATTACCGCGACAAGCAAAGATCCGAATATTAAGCGTCTAGTCGGAAAGGAAGGGGAGTTAGGGAAGGGTTTAGGATTATCGAATGATTTTGCCTATCGTATTATTAAGAAACAGGGCAATTATGGGGAAATATTTGATCGAAATTTAGGCCAACAAAGTCAATTAAAATTAGATCGTGGTCAAAATAAGCTTTGGAAAGAGGGCGGGTTAATGTATTCGCTTCCTTTTCGTTAAATTGCCATCCATTAGTAGGGGCTCTTTCACCAATCAATTTTACCACCTACAGATAACCTTAATAAACCCGCCCCGCCCAACCGATAACCGCGATCGCGTCCCGACATCAATGGTAAAATGTGGGATAAAATTTCGGGTAAAATGTTGAATAAAATTGGTAGGGGCTCTTTCACCCATATCTTTAATACCCACAGACAACTGATAAAAACCCGCCCCATCCCCACAAACAAATGATAAAACTGCCCCCATCCCCCAATTAAGAATTAATGGAATTTAACGATTATTTGGGGATAGTTGTTAGGGGTTATTCGTGGGGTGGGGGCGGGTTTACATAATTTGTTGGTGGGTGGCAAAATTGATCGGCGATCGCGTCCCGACATCAATGGTAAAATGTGAGATAAAATTTCGGGTAAAATATTGAATAAAATTGGTAAAGGCGGGTTCACCCATATCTTTAATACCCACAGACAACTGATAAAAACCCGCCCCATCCCCACAAACAAATGATAAAACTGCCCCCATCCCCCAATTAAGAATTAATGGAATTTAACGATTATTTGGGGATAGTTGTTAGGGGTTATTCGTGGGGTGGGGGCGGGTTTACATAATTTGTTGGTGGGTGGCAAAATTGATCGGCGAACCCGCCCCTACAGGCCATATAATTATGATGTTGTATTTTTTACAGATATAGTTATATTTTTAGTCTTGTCATCAACCCAACCTACTTATTATGGTAATTTATGAATGAAAAAGAGCCTTTTAAAAAAATCTCTACATTGTTACGAGATGATCGTTTTTGGAAGTTGGCACTTCAGACGATCGCGTTAATTTTGATAATAACTTTAATAGTGACTCTTGCTCAAAATCTGATCGCGAATTTAAGTCAATTAGGGATAACACTAGGGTTTGATTTTTTCCGCTCCCAAGCATCTTTTGATATTGGGGAAAGTCTGATTAATTATGACGCGTCACAAAGTTATATTCAAGCAATTTTCGTAGGATTTCTTAATACTTTCCGGGTGATGGTATTGGGATTAATTGGGGCAAGTATTGTCGGATTAACAGTAGGAATTGCCCGACTTTCCGAGAATTGGTTAGTGAGAAATTTAGCCTTAATATATGTGGAAATAATCCGTAATACCCCTTTATTATTACAATTATTTTTTCTCTATTTTGCCGTATTTTTAGCGATGCCAAAATTAGAGGAAAATCGTAATTTAACGGGATTTATATATTTTACCAATCGGGGTATCGCGTTTCCTTGGTTAATTTTCAATGTCGCGACAGTAATTTGGGTGATTTTAGTTGGGATGGGGATTTTCGCGTCAGTTTGGTTATCACGATCGCGTCAAAAATGGCCCTGGGGAGGAGTCACGATCATGCTTTCAGTGATTGTCGCATTTATCATAACACAAAAACCGCCATTTTCTGTAGAGATTCCCCATATTACGGACAATTTGCAATTAGAAGGGGGATTAAAAATATCGCCAGAATTTGCCACATTATTAACTGGATTAACCTTGTATACAGGAAGTTTTATCGCGGAGATAGTAAGGGCAGGGATTCAATCCGTCCCGAAAGGGCAATGGGAGGCGGCGAAAGCATTAGGTTTAACATCAGGTATGATCACCCGATTAATTATTTTCCCTCAAGCTTTACGGGTAATAATTCCCCCTTTAACCAGTCAATATCTGAATTTAGCGAAAAATTCCAGTCTCGCGATCGCGATCGGTTATCCCGACTTATATTTTGTGGCATCAACCACCTTTAATCAAACAGGAAGAGCCGTAGAAGTAATGGTTTTAATTATGATAACATATCTTACCATCAGTTTAATCATTTCTTTGGCCATGAATTTCTATAACAAAACAGTACAACTCAAAGAGAGATAAGATTTCCCATTGGATGCTGAGAAACCGGGTTTCTTTGATTTTCGAGTCAGGTTAATAGTTTACCTACCAGCAGAAACCCGGTTTCTTTCCCCTTGCGAATCTTTACACCCATCACCCATTACCAATTACCTATGACAAGTCAATTAAAACCGCCTATTATCGAAAAGCTAACCCCAGGAAATTGGGCTAAGAAAAATCTTTTTAGTACATGGTATAATACTCTTTTAACTATCATCTCTTTATGGGTAATTTTTGCGGTTAGTAAAGGCTTCATATTGTGGGTGTTAACTCAGGCAAAATGGAAAGTAATTGAGGCAAATTTACCCTTATTTTTTGTCGGGAGATATCCCCGTGATGAATATTGGCGTTTATGGTTATGTTTAGATATTATTACCCTATTAAGTGCCTTAACTTGGACCACGTTTTACCCTAAAACACCTCTCGTAACTCGTTCTTTTTTACTCAGGAGCGCGATCGGTATCGCCGCGATCGTTATTTTTCCTATTGACTTAATATCACGTTTGTGGTTATTGAGTGCGATGCTCATTTTTACGGGTGGTAATTGGTTAGGAAAAATGAGATTTTTTCGGGGTGGTAAGTTGATATCATTCCTGTGGGTGTTATCATTTCCCATTATTTTATGGTTAATACAAGGAGGGCTAGGCTTAAAAGAAGTTTCCACGAATGACTGGGGCGGTTTAATGTTAACTTTATTTGCCGCGTCTGTCAGTATATTTCTCTCATTTCCATTAGGCGTTTTATTAGCATTAGGGCGACAAAGTAGTTTACCCATTGTCAGATGGTTTTGTCTATTATATATCGAGATTATTCGAGGTTTACCCTTAATTGGGATTTTATTTTTAGGCCAAGTTATGTTACAATTTTTCTTACCTCCGGGGACTCCCAAATTAGATAGAGTCATCAGGGCGATCGCGAGTTTAAGTTTATTCAGTGCGGCCTATCTTGCCGAAAACGTCCGAGGGGGTTTACAATCAATACCCAGAGGACAAATCGAAGCAGCGCGATCGTTGGGTTTAAACCCCCCATTAGTGATAATATTAATCATACTCCCCCAAGCATTACGGGCCGTCATCCCCGCGATCGTAGGTCAATTTATCGGCTTATTTAAAGATACCTCACTCCTCGCCCTATTTGGACTATTAGAATTAGTAGGAATCTCCAAAACCATCTTAGCAAACCCCTCTTATATAGGACGATATGCTGAAATTTATGTCTTCATCGGTGTCATTTATTGGATATTCTGTTATGGAATGTCTCTCGCCAGTCGCCACCTCGAAAAACAACTAGATATCAGGCAAAAATAACTTACTTTTATCCCCTTTGTGTCTTTGTGCCTTAGTGTTTAATCCCGAAAAAATTCATGAATAACTTAACAACGAATACCCCCATCATTATAGCAGAAAACGTCCATAAATGGTATGGTCAATTTCACGCCTTACGAGGAGTCAGTCTCACGATAAATCAAGGCGAAATCGTCGTTTTAATGGGACCTTCCGGTTCAGGAAAATCGACATTTATTCGTACCTTTAACGCCCTGGAAGACTATCAACAGGGTAAAATTACCGTTGATGGCATTGAAATTTCCCATGACTTACGCAATATTGACACCATTCGCCGGGAAGTGGGAATGGTGTTTCAACAATTTAATCTTTTTCCCCATTTATCCGTGTTAGATAATATTACTTTAGCCCCGATTTGGGTGCGAAAGTGGCCGAAAAAACACGCGGAAGAAGTCGCGATGCAATTATTAGAAAGAGTCGGCATTTTAGAGCAAGCTAAAAAATATCCGGGCCAACTTTCGGGCGGCCAACAACAACGAGTCGCGATCGCGAGATCCCTAGCAATGCAGCCAAAAATGATGTTATTTGACGAGCCAACATCCGCGTTAGATCCCGAAATGGTGAGAGAAGTATTAGATGTCATGGGCAATTTAGCCAAAACCGGAATAACCATGATTATTGTTACCCATGAAGTCGGTTTTGCCAAAGAAGTTGCCGATCGCGTTATCTTTATGGATAGTGGATTAATTGTAGAAGAAGCCACTCCCGATCAGTTTTTCCAAAACCCCAAAGAAGAAAGGACTAAAAAATTTTTATCCCAGATTTTATAGAAGAAGGAAGAAGGAAGAAGGAAGAAGGAAGAAGGAAGAAGGAAGAAGGAAGAAGCAATAAAATAAAGGGTTTCATTTCAGCAATTAAGAAAAGTCCTCACCGCCTTGGCGGTTGCTATATAACCCTGCCTGTTTCATCTGACACAACCCCTGTTAGACTAGGATTTTTAGAGCATACATTAACACTGAATTTTATCAGGAGTAATGGGTAATCAATAATAGGTGATTTTAATCAGAACTATTATTATTGCTAGTATTTATTACCGGACGAAAAGGATCTAAAAAATTTAAAAATGGGATAATATTACGAGATTGTAACCATAAACGTCCCTTCCCACGAAAGCGACAAACAAACCCTTCTCCCCCTAAAATTCCCGTTTTTAACCCCCGCAAAGATAACCCCCCAATGACTTCTACATGATACTGAAGAGAGTCTTCAAACGCGACAATATAACCCGTATCTACCACATAATCACCTTCAATTTCTTTCTCAATAATTCCACCATAGGAGCTAAACCAAATATCTCCCATTCCCGTAACTCTTAATAAAAACAAAGATTCGCCACTAAAAAAGCCTTTTAAACCTTGAAATTGCGTATCTAGGGTGACATTTGAGCCGGAAGCCAGAAAACCCGCGGATTGAATCATTAAACCATTTCCCTGAAGATAATAATGTTTAATATCCCCAGGTACACCCGGACAAACTAATAATTTACCCGGTTGATTTTTCGCAGTAAATTCACTCAAAAATAAGGATTCTCCCCCTAACATTCTTCCCAAACCTTTCAGCAATCCCCCTTTAATTTTAGACTTCATATTAATGCAAGTATCCATCCCCGCCATTGCACCCGATTCCACAATAACTGTTTGATTGGGTTGTAAATTTAACTGCAATGCGGCATAGGATGGAGAATGTTCAATGGTATAGGCAATTTCATTTGTCATCGTCATTTTCTCCTAATTTAGTCATACTCAATTGTGCAAATTTTAGCCTTTTCTGGCGGGTAACTTGGAACCGACTTCAGAAGCAAATTTTTGAGGATTATGGGTTTGACAAAATAAACGGCCATGCCCTTTAAATTTACAAACCAATCCTTCACCCCCTAAAAATGTGCTAAACCAATTAGAGCCAGGGGGTTTGGTAATTTCAAAAGTTAGCGTTTTTTCAAACGCGACAATATGGCCTGTATCAACATAATATTCTCCATCTACTTCGATTTCATAGATACCGCCAAAGGAACTAATTAATAAATCTCCATAACCACTCATATCTAACCAAAAAATCGACTCTCCCGAAAAGAAAGACTTAAATCCTTGAAAGCCTAAATCAATATCCACATTTTGCCCAGAGGCTAAATAAGAACTGCCTTGGACAACTAAGCCTTTATTTTCCATTTTGTAATGGAGAATATCACCCAAAAGTTTCGGTGCTAAAAATACTTCTCCATCATTGGTGGGAGAACGAAATACACTTAAAAATAGTGATTCTCCCCCTAAGATTCGTTTGAAACCTCCTAAAATTCCTCCCCCTTTTCCTTGTCTTAATGTTGTATTGACATTGATAAATTCACTCATGGCAATCATCGCGCCCGCTTCCGCGATTACTTCTTCACGCGCCTTTAAGGTGATTTGCGCGATCGCGCAATCGGGTTGTTGTAAAATGGTAATATCCATTCAGGGAACCTCTGGAATAAAATTAGAGAACTTTGGGAGTTAAAAACTTTACTAAACCATCGAGACTACGAGATTGTAAATAAATGACTCCATTGCCCGATAATTTATTAACAAATCCCTCCCCCGATGTCACGGAACCGATTAAACCACCGGCTAAACTGATACTCATACGGATACCCGGTTCATAGGCGATTAAATGACCACTATCTACAATAAATTCACCGGAAATATTGTGTTTAATAATACCACCATAACCCCCAAAAAAGACAATCCCATTATCTTCGGATTTCGCTTTTAATTTAAACAAACCTTCCCCCGCAAACCAACTAGAAAAACCAGCCCATCTCACTCCTAATTTTATCCCTTTGGTATGGGCAATATAAGCACCAGATTGAAGACAAATCCCTTGTCCCCGTTTCAGCGCGATCGCGTCAATATCACCGATCAAACTTTGTGTTAAAACTACTTGCTGAGGTTTTTGACTGGAATTAACAAATTTATTGATAAAAAAAGATTCCCCCCCAAAGATTTTTTTGAGTAGAGCCGAGAAAAAACCGCCCGAAAATTCCGTTTTCATTTTTAGATTCGGTTCCATACTCACCATTGTCCCAGATTCCGCGGTGATACTTTCACCAGGCTCTAAAGTAATGAAAATCGTGGAAAAAGAGGGTTTATAACGTATTTCGTGTTTCACCAGTTAATCTCCTCTGTCTGCGCTATCTTGTTTTGATTATGGCAAATATTTTCTGTGGGTGTTTTTTTCTTAACAAAATTAAACAGATATTGACACCATTACCCCCAAAAAATATTATGATCACCTATAGCCGTAATCATTAGTTTTACAAGTAGGGGCAATCCCCCCGTGGTTGCCCTTGGTAGGGGCAATCCCCCCCGTGGTTGCCCTTGGTAGGGGCAATCCCCCCCGTGGTTGCCCTTGGTAGGGGCAATCCCCCCGTGGTTGCCCTTGGTAGGGGCAATCCCCCCCGTGGTTGCCCTTGG
>Ga0209812_10001371_pt1 | contig 17052 bp, 10 predicted proteins | sample JI71714BDNA_FD_187502 | JGI IMG/M metagenome (GOLD analysis project Ga0209812, IMG submission 187502) | Wastewater effluent complex algal communities from Wisconsin, to seasonally profile nutrient transformation and Carbon sequestration -... | ecosystem: Engineered > WWTP > Effluent > Algae...
CAGTACCAATGACTATTCAAAAACAGCCGGCAGTGATGTGGTAGTGATTACGTCTGGTCTTCCCCGTAAACCCGGAATGACCCGGGAAGAACTGATCGGTGTAAATGCCGGTATCGTGAAAGGAGTTTGTGAAAACATCCTGAAACATTCTCCCAATGCGATCATTATCGTGATCAGTAACCCGATGGATACCATGACCTACCTGGCCCTGCAGTCTACCGGACTTCCCAAAAACAGGATCATCGGTATGGGTGGTACACTCGACAGCAGCCGTTTCAAATATCAATTAAGTCAGCACCTTGGCTGCAGTCCTGCTGACTTGAATGCCGTAGTGGTCGGTGGTCACGGTGATACGACCATGATTCCCCTGATCCGCCTGGCAACCTGGAACAGTGCCCCTGTAACTGATTTCCTGAGTGCTGAGCAACAGGAAAAAATCGTGAAAGACACGATGGTAGGGGGAGCCACCCTGACGGCCCTGATCGGTACTTCTGCCTGGTATGCTCCCGGAGCTGCCGGAGCCGCCCTGGTTGAGTCCATCCTGCGTGATGAGAAAAAACTCTTTACCTGCTGCGTGGCCCTCGATGGCGAATACGGACAGAAAGATATCTGTCTGGGTGTTCCCGTTACCATTGGTAAAAACGGCTGGGAAAAGATCATCGACTTCAAACTGAATGAAGCAGAGCAGGCCGCTTTTAATAAAAGCGCGGATGCTGTGAGAAGTATGAATGATGTGCTGAAGACACTCTGATCTTATTGATAACGAAGAGGCTGTTCCGCTGGTAATGCTGAAACCGTTCACGGTAAAAGGGCCAGTATCGGAACAGCCTTTTTCTATTAATAAAGGGGACGGATCTCTACCAGTAACAAAACCCGTGTTTTGTCATGGCGAAATTCAAAAGTCATGTCTGTATCACCTTCCAAAAGCATTTGCCTGACAGATTTTTTAAACTTGTTTTCTGTAATCAGATCATCATCGCCCAGGTCATCCTCCTCCTTCATTGAAGGCTTAAGCTCAATTAACATATCAAGATCCGGCAACTGTACATCGATATATTTGCCTTGTTCAGTAGCACTAAATAGTCTGGGTTTGCCCTGAATAACCCGGAAGGGAGCCTGCACTGAACCATACCCGATAAACCCGGAAGGGATGACCGCGGTTCCGGCATCCGGTATCGGCGTTTTCCCATCCACCATCACTTTCTTTCCTTTATGATAAAGCAGCACCGCCATTTTCCCGTATAGCTGTTCACTCATATCGGATGCCCCGTCATCTGCTTGCAGACAATCTATTGCACTTATTCGGATACGGAGCTTTTGGGTACTTAAACAATTTTCGCCGTCCAGAAAAGCCCGGGTTATCATGCTTACAGGCTCACCTTTCAGAGAGGTCAGTTTAAAAGACAGCGGTACAATATCCATTTCTCCATAACCAGCTTCAAAATATTTCTTAATGGCAGCGTCGGTTCTTGCAGGATCCGTCACAGCCAGTGGCTGCCCCCCTTGCGTCAATACCTTGACATTAGTAATGCTGCGAAGTTTGCTTCCGGTATGCTGTTGCTGATAGGCAGCTGCTACTAAACCCCAGTTCAAACCAGCCGAAAATTCGTTGGAAAATTTTTCCAGTTCCGACTCACTCTCCAGCAATACATAGAGCCGTCTTCCATATTTCACTTCACGGATATAGTACCAGTCTTCTCCTTGTTTTGTGTCATCGGTAAATACATCCGTTGCATTGCTGATGGAGTTGGCCATCACAGACAAACAGGCCTGTTCAAAACGAAACAAGTACATATAACGGTACTTCTCAGATGAAAAGGAAAAATTATTCTGACCGGATACACCCAGGTAAAAAAAAGAGGCCCCGATACTCAGACCGGTACTTTCTTCCAGGGTGGATAAGGAAATTTCCGCTTCAGACGCCTTATTGGGCATGCCGGTCATATTCGAAGGGCGGGTCAGTTGCTGTACTGCTGTCCGCAGCTTTGCCTCACAGTTTTCACCCGTAGCCGGCGAAACGGTTACACTGGTTTGTTTGGCCATATTTGTTGCCGTACTGAAAACAACCGGTTTTCGTTTATCCATTTTCTGATAAAGGAATTCCCCACTCAGCAACAAACTGCTTCCATCTATTACCACACCCGGTAGTATCTGGCCGGCACGTGAAGCGTCCGCAATTAACATTTCAGACTCACTTTTCTGACCCCTTACTTCTTCCCTTGTCAGACACATGGCTTTATACAATGGTTTTGATGTTCTGGTTAGCTGATCAGAGGTTCCCTGGTTTACACCATAATGAACCGTTACAGAACCATTCGTTGACTCAAAACGAACCTTCCCCATCGACTCTTTTATCTTTTTCACTATCGACTCGTTTTTGGCAATTTGTCTAACCTGCAACTGAGCAGAGAGCAAAGACGTATTACTTAAAAAAAGAATCAGTAAAAAATAGCTGTATTTCATAAAATTGATTTTTTAACCACCAGTAAAATTATTTCTACTCCTTAACAACCGGGATCACTACGGGCCGCTCTTCACCTGCTGAAAATACCTGCAGGTGATAAATGGCAGGTGGTAGTTGTTCCATTTCCACTGTAAGCAGATTGGGGCCTGCAGTTACAGATCGTTGAGAAACCAGAATGGTTGTACCCTGAATATCTGACAACCGTAGCCGGATTATTCCGTTTACAGCACTATGCACGGATACCGTAAGCGTTTGTTTAACTGGGTTTGGCCAGACCTGTAAAGCCGAATTACTGACACAGGTATTCCGGATAACAGATGAGCTGTTTCGCCGGCCGTCAGCATCTACCTGAACAATCCGGTAAAAGGCCGCTTTTCTCCCAGGCAGATCTGTAAAATGATAACTTTTTTTATCCTGACTATTTCCAGCCGCATTGATAACACCGGCCTTCACCCAGTCATTCCCATTCCCGCTCGTCTCAACCTCAAAATGCATACTATTCTGTTCATATAAAGTCTCCCACCTAAGTACTGGTGCCAACAGGGCACAGTCCAGCCGGATACTTCCCCAACTTACAGGCAGGGTATTGCCGGGAGAGGAAAGTGTCCAGCGGGAGAAACTGTTTATACCGGTGAGCGTTACATAGTTGGCCACAATATCACGCGCAGTGAATCCCTGCAAGAACCAGTTTACATTGTCTGTACTCTTCCATAGTTGCAGGTTACTTTCAGAAAGACCGTTCAGTTCCTCATCCCGGTAAAAAAAACGAAGCGTAGCATTGAGCCCTGTATTATTCGCCGGTATTATATCATAAAAACGATAAACTGAATTACCTCCGCCGCCACCGTTTGTTTGTGATCGGTGCCCTCTTCGGATAATGGTGCTTCCCAGGTTAGCCGGCGCATTGATAATGGCCCCCAGGTTTCCGGGATTCGCCCCCGCCGGGAAAATTAAATTAGTGGTGATTGAAACAAATCCTCCCCCGGATCCGGTAAAACCTGCACTCACATTTTCGCCACTGATCGTAGCGGCAGCATCCAGCGTTGTTTCAAATCCATTCAGGTCAATATAGCCATTATTAAAACTGACGCTCTGTGACACATTCATGTGTTGAAATAACCGGACCTGTCCACCAGCAGTTTTATCAACCTGGATTGAATTGAATGTTATGCTCTGAGAACCGCTGATAGCAGCGGTTCCGGCTCCGGTAAATTTCACAACAGGTTCCAGTTGGATTGCCACACTTTCATTATGTATACCCACACTATCCAGTACCAGGTAAGTACCCCCGGCAGACCGGATCCGGGTACCGGTCCCAATCCTCAACTGAGCCTGCAAAATCCCCGTTATTGAAATCCAGAAAACAGATAAAAGCAATTTTTTCATTAAAAGTTATTTCACTTTATTTAATAAGAATCTCTTGTTAAGGAATAGAGAATGAATGAAAACTTACTCCTCCGGCGAATCGAGCTCCCAGGATAACCAAGTATAGATCTGGAAATATCTGTAAACTTGATGGTTGCACGACTTTGTGTCCCTACACCTGAGCTAGTATGACTTGTAGACACAGCCTGATCCCATGTTTCATTACCAATCGGGGTCACTAAGAGAATCATACTGTCTGTTTTATAGTCCATATTAGTCAACGTGATTTCAACCCACCTGCTAGGGCCATTCCATATTACAGAAAAATTATTACTGCCCGATTTGACTCCAATTGCGTGTGTGGTATTATCTGGTGGAGTCGCTCCACCTCCGGCAAGAAGTGAATCAACAACTCCCCAGGCAATAATTCTTGGCCCGGGTGAAATTGGGGTCCAGGCATTCTGCGTTCCGAATATTCCCGGAAGAATGCTCTGATATCCACGTTGCGTATAAATCATTGGACTCTTCGTATTAGCGTTAAATACCATTAAACCAACCGGGGGACTACTGATTGAAGTCATCTGATCGTTGCTAAGTGTTGGCAATAACATTCCTTTTGAAGTTGAGTTAAGATGTAATAAGGCATTGGCATTCGGAGTTGTAGTCCCAATGCCCACATTTGCGGCATTGGTATTATAAATATCACTGCCATTGGCCGCCCATACAGAGGTTCCGGTATTACTATCCACCAGGTTGGCCCAGGAACTGCCATTATAAAACCAGAAACTGCCTGTAGTAGTATCAAATATCAACAACCCGGTGGCCGGGTTGGAAATAGCAGTCCGCTGGGCGGTAGTCATTCTGGGCACCAGCATCCCCTTATCAGTTGATTTGATATCCAATGCGGCACTCGTGTGTGCAGCAGCTCCATCCGTATTGATGGCAACACTTTGGGCAACTATCGTTACAATTGGTAAAAAAAGGGCAAAAAGGAGGAATGTCTTTTTCATTTTTCCAGCATTTTTATTTACTGTAAAAATGGAGCGGAAAGGAATACAAGACAATACCGCAATGATGTGTCACCTGATCAGGGTACAGGAAGGCAGAAACGTAATCATACGAGTTTTTCGTTGATGGCTTTGCTCACCGCTTCAATTTGCGAGCAGACATGAAGTTTGTCGTAAATGCGTTTAATATGCGTCCGGACTGTATCGAGGCTGATATTCAGTTCGATGGCAATCATTTTAAAGCTGTTCCCTCTTGAGAGAAACTGCAGAATTTCCTTCTCTCTTGGTGTAAGCTGATAATCCCTGGCCGGTTCCGCTTTTTGCATGCTGGTGATTACCATACGGGCAATGCTCGGACTCATTGGAGCACCTCCATCCAGTACTTCACGTATGGAATGCATGAGCTTATCTGATATATATTTTTTCAGTAAATATCCATTGGCGCCGGCATACATGGCATCAAAAACATGGGTATTATCATCGAAAACCGTCAGCATGATAATCTGAACAGCCTGGTTAAATGTACGGATTCTCCTGACTGCTTCAATCCCGTTTACGAGGGGCATATCGATATCCATCAGGATCACATCCGGCATCAGCTCCTTTACCTGCAGAATAACCCCGGAACAGTCCGGGAAACTGGCACATACCTGATAATCCCCTGTTAAAGAAAGCAGATTACTCAGGCTCTCCCGCAGATTAATATTGTCTTCGTATATAAGGATTCTGACCGGCATGTTAAATAAAACTATGGGCTGCAACTTAATGCAGTTCCCTAAATTAATCTATACCCTAATCAGGTGATATTTTTTTTCAACGAAATCACCGTACCTGTACCGGGAATGGACTGGATTGATAATACAGCCTTTATACCGGCTGCCCGGCTTTGCATATTTTTCAGACCATTTCCACTGAATTCAAGACTGGCATCAAACCCCTTCCCGTTGTCAATTACCTGCAAGAGCAGACTATCCTGTCTGTACATTAAACAAATCGTCATTTCCGTAGCAGCACTGTACTTCACCGCATTTGTCACGGCTTCTTTATAGACCAGGTATACATCTTTCCGCTGTTCCGGATTCAGGAATGATTTTTCCAGCTCCCCATCCGTTTCAAAATAATACTGAATCCTGGCTGGTTCAAGCATTTCCGCCGCAAATTCCTTCATCCGGATAAGTAATTGTTCCAGGTTGTCATTCACCGGATTGATGGCCCAGACGATATCACTCATGCTTTCCATCATTTTTGCTGAATTGTCTTTAATTTTTTCAAGGTAACCACTCACAGTACTGCCGGCCTCCCCGGTCTCCATTCCCACTTTACTGAGGATATTAATACTCGTAAGGGTTGAGCCCATTTCATCATGCAGATCACGGGCAATTTTTGCCCGTAATTTTTCTTCAGTCAGGTATTTACTGATCCGTTCCGCGCATATCGCCGCGATTTTTTCCAGCATTCTTAAATGTCTTTTCCTGAAAAAATTTCTACTGCCATGTTCTGCATCAATAATGGCATACACTTTACCTTCAATTTTAACGGGTACGGTGATCTCAGATAACCTGGACTCATCGTCCACAATATACCTGCTATCACGTCTGGTGTCCCTGATTTTTTCCGCAATACCTGTTGCCGCTACAGCGCCTACAATCCCCTTTCCTATGGGAATTTCAATCGGATTCAGCACGTCCCTCCCGCTGCCGGGGTTTTTGGGACCTGCAGCCGCTTTCTGTACCAAACAGTTCCTTTCTTCATCGATCTGGTACATTACACAATCTTCAAAGCCGAGAATATCTATGCAATTTCTGGTAGTCACCCAGAAAATATCATCTGCACCCGCAAGTCCATACAATGAAGTGGCAAATGCATTCAGTTGCTCCTGTTCCTTTACTTTTTGCTGCAGTGAACGAATAATCCGGAAAATTATGTATCCTGTAAGCAGAATAACAGGTATAATAAAATACATGGTCTGCCAGAACCGGGGTTGCACCCTGATTTTCAATATGGCCGGAGCCGTCAGTTGCTTGCTTTCTTTATTCAATACCCGAAGGCTGAACCGGTAATTACCAGGAGGCAGGTTCTGATACTCTGCCAACATACGATCTGAACCATTTATCCAGCTGCTGTCATACCCCTCGAGCCTGTATTGAAACTGCAGCTGATCACGGCCTCCATAATATAAAGCGGCAAAAAATAACTTCAGCGATCTGATACCAGAAGGCAATTTCAACATATCACTTGGTTGTATATTCTGCTCTTTCCCGTTTATCAGAATCTGGTTTACGAATAACGGGAATCCTGGACCTGTATACGCTGCCTGCGGATAATAAAACAAAAGCCCCCCCGAAACTGCTGTATTCAGTTCCTCTTCTCCGCTGCCTGTTGTAAGGGTATGGGGTATACCTACCTCAGAATCATAAGAACTGAACGAAAAAAACTGACCCGTTGTTGTGATTTTTTCAGACTGATCCCTGAATGACATAAATGAAATCGCACTTCCGGTCAAAAACCAAATACCATTTTTTACAGGTTGCAAGGATAATACAGCATTGGCCGGCAATCCTTCCTGCATGGAATACCGGGTAAATGCTGCACCTGTTTTACTTTCTCCTAAATACCTGAAAACGCCTCCGGCATGAGTGGCTACCCATATTCTGCCCTCGGCATCCGCACGGATATCATTAATCATATTCAACGAGGACAACTCAGAAAGACCACTATTTTCACCATAACTGTATAGCTTTTGGTCTTTCAGTGAATAGCGGTGCAGATCATGACCAGATGTACCTATCCATAGATCGTTATGTATTGTATCAGAAAACAATACAGTAGCCACCCGCCGCCGGTAAGGTTGATTAAATCCCGGCACCTCAGTATAAGCCTTTAACCTGATGTCGTAAAATAACAAACCAAACCGAAAGGAGGCAAACCAGTAATTACCACGGGAATCTCTGGCCATATCTTTGTAGCCAACCCATTCCCCCTTATAAGGGCTGGGGAAAAGAATAAATTGTTCTTTTTCCCGGTCAAACCGATAGATGTGTAAATCTGTCATCAGCCAGATATCCCCGGCTCCATCTTTCCTGATACGGTTGCATGGTCCCAGAAGCTGACCATCTGCTGATTTTGTAAATTTCTGTATCCCCTTTTTTTTGCGATTGACCAGAAATACAGTTGCAGGCTCACGTAGACAAACAAAATACTGGTCCTGATCCGCTTCATAAAGCAGACCCGTCATTTTATTTATACCCTGGCGGGGAGAAACCTCCTCTAACGGAAGAAATGCGGCGTTCAGAATACGGAAGTCAAACAAAAAAATGCCATTCACTGTTGCCACCCAGCGAATCCCGCTATCATCAATAAATACCCGGTTCACCCCACCCTCTGGGAGTGTCCCATCAAGCGGGAGTTTCCCCATCTCACAAATTGCTTTTGCCGCACCTGGAAAAATTCTGAGCAAACCGGTCTCTGCAGGCAGCCAGATTTCAGCGGTATCAGGGATAATCAATTGCCGGGATGGATAGGAAAGCGGTTCAATCTGAACTTCACTGAATTGATTGTCATTTTCCCGGTAACAAAATAAACGGCCAGACTGAACTGATACATAAACTAAACCCCGCTCCTTGTCATAATGTATTGCGTGCACATCCGCATTATATCCCCCGCCCAGAAACCGAAACTGCCCGGTCCGTGTATCCAGTTCAACAAGCCCTTTACTCGTTCCAAGATAAAATGTATGATCATCCTTTGCCTTAAAACGTTGAATTGAATTATAATTTCCGGCTCCGGCCAGTTCTGGTGATGTCCGGGCAAACGCCGGCCAGTTATAATATGTATATGACTTCTTTAGGGGATCGTAAGAAACAAATTCAAAAACATCCACCGCTATCCATAAAAGTCCATTTGCGTCAAACCAGATATCCCAAACCATGTTATTGGGGAGGCTGTTCTTGTTTTTTTTGAGTGGCGTTTGAATCAATTCCCAACTGTCAGCCTCAGGATCATAAATACAGATACCTGAGGGTGTTGCCACCCAGATTTTCCCCTCCTTGTCACCCGTTATTCCCTGAATCACTTCCGAGGCTATGGAGTTACTTTTTCCAGGTCTGAAAATTTTGAACCGGCTTCCATCATAGCGGTTAAGCCCATTACGGGTGCCTATCCAGAGATATCCGGTTTTATCCTTATAAAAACAAGTAACCCGGTCGTCAGATAAGCCGTCTTCGGCATTAACCGTACGCCCTTTGAAATAAAGCTGCGCCTTCATTTCAACTGGAAATAAAGGAAAACAAAAAACAATCGTGATCAGGGAAAAAAATAATGTCCGCCTCAGGTTAAAGTATTTATAGCACAAAGTAGAAAAAAAATGCTGGAATACTATACCCTGATCAGGTGAGTTACGGCTTTCGGATATGATAACAATACCGAAACAACCTCCCTTCAAAATCAAAGGGTGTCGTGGCTTTTGTAATATCTTTTACATGGTCCGTATGGATTTTCTCTTTTTCCAGAAGAAACTTCCGGAAATTAGTACTGAAAAATAACTGCCCTCCGGACTTTATCGCCGCCAGGCAATCATTGATCAACTCCGCATGATCCCGCTGGATATCGAGAATATCCTCCATCCGTTTGCTGTTACTGAAAGTAGGCGGGTCCATAACAACCAGGTCAAAATATCCAGCCGGTAATGTCTTCAGGTACTGCATCACATCCGCATGTACCGTTTTGTATATTGCCGGATCCGTAAACCCATTCAGTGCCAGGTTGCGCTCGGACCAGTTGAGGTATGTTTTGGATAAATCAACAGTCACCACCTCACTGGCCCCGCCAGCAGCCGCATAAACGGAGAAAGAACCAGTATAGGCAAAGAGGTTCAGTACCTTCTTCCCTTCACACAATCCCCTTACCTGTTGCCGGGTGAGGCGGTGATCGAGGAATAATCCGGTATCCAGATAGTCACTCAGGTTCACAATAAATTTCAATCCGTTCTCCTCCACCTGAAATTCATGTTGCACCGCATCATACTTCTGGTATTGCCCTAACCGGCCGGGTTTGCGCTGACGCAGTTTAAGAAAAATATTGGCTTTTTCCACCCCCAGTACCTCCCCGGCCACACCCATTGTCTGTTCCATCCAGCTGTCATGCTCCTCTTCCGTCATCCCATGATAGCGTTTGTACTCGGCCACATATAATTTTTCACCATACATCTCAATACAAAGAGGAAATTCCGGAAGGTCATGATCATAGATCCGGTAACAGGATACTCCCTGCCTCCTGGCCTGTTTGCCCAGATGCCGGTAAACCTTGGTCAGCCGGTTCCGGAACATTATAAACTTTTCTTCTTCTGCGGTAGTCATACTTATTTTCACGAAATTTATGCGTCAAAGATCGTTTTTATAGTTGATAAGTTGAAAGGTTTACAAGTTAACAAGGCCGGGGTTTACCTTGTCAACCTTTCAACTTATCAACCCGTCAACCTGTTTGTAACCCTGTCAACTTTTTACCCTATCAACCCGTCAACCTGTAAACTTATCAACTCCCTTGTATAGCATCGTCGACATAGAAACCACCGGCAGTTATGCGGCCGCCAACGGGATCACCGAGATCTCGATCCATCTCTTTGACGGGGAGCAGGTGACGGATCATTATACCACATTGATCAATCCGGGACAACCTATTCCTTATTTTATCCAGACAATGACCGGCATTACGGATAAAATGGTGGCTGATGCACCCCGATTTGAGGAGGTCGCTGAAAAAATCCATAGCCTGCTTAAAGACCGTATTTTCATAGCACATAATGTAAACTTTGATTACTCTTTTGTCAAATCGCATCTGCAACAAGCCGGTTTTGACCTGAATACAAAGAAGCTTTGTACAGTACGATTGAGCCGGAAAATTTTTCCCGGCCTCATTTCCTACAGCCTGGGCAAACTTTGTACCGCACTCGGAATAACCATTAATGACCGGCACCGGGCAACGGGCGATAGTGCAGCCACCGTTAAAGTCTTTCAGTTGTTGTTGCAAAACGACAAGGATCAGCATATTGCCAAAAGCCTGCAACGGAATTCAAAGGAATCAATTCTTCCGCCGAATGTTCCTAAAACCGACTTTGAACAATTGCCCTATACTCCCGGGGTATACTATTTCCATAATGAAAAAGGGAAAGTGGTCTATGTGGGCAAGGCGAATAATATCCGTTACCGGGTCAACAGTCATTTCAGTAATAACTCACAGAGCCGCCAGAAACAACATTTCATGCAGCATGTACACCGGATCAGTTACCAATGCTGCGGCACCGAGCTGATGGCCTGTATTCTCGAATCGGCCGAGATCAAAAAAAGATGGCCCGTTTTCAACGCTTCACAAAAAAGATGGGAAGATGTGTATGGCATTTATACCTATGAAGACCAGAACGGTTACTTACGGCTGGCCATTGATAAAAACAGGAAACGGTTAAACCCGGTCATCACCTTCCATTACCTGGTAGATGGACATGCCTTGCTTCGTAAACTGATCCGGGAATTTACCCTTTGTCCTAAGCTTTGTTTCCTGCAGAAAGATAATGGCCCATGTGCCGGCCCGGAAGAAAAAGGATGCGGGGGCGCCTGTGAACAAAAAGAAAGTACAGCTGATTATAACCTGCGGGTGCAACATGCCATCCGTTCATTAATGTCCCGGCCATCCTTTGCCATCATTGACCAGGGATTAGGAGCGGAAGACCGTTCCTGCATCCTGGTGCTGGAAGGCAGTTTTTATGGCATGGGCTATCTTCCAGCTGGATTCCCGGCTTCCGAGGTTACCTTACTACGGGAACAACTGACACAATACCGCGAAAACAGCTTTATCCGTAACCTGGTGCATGGATATGCCGCCCGTTTCCCGGAAAAACTGATCTGGCTTAGCCAGCCCGTTGAAATTAAATAAGCCCGGATTCCCGTTTTCCCCGGCCAAACTGTATTTTTGGCCCCTAATAAAATGTACATGAAAAACAGCTTTTCCGTAGTCTTTGCCCTACTTTTTTCCATTACGCTCTTCGCTCAGCCGGGTACGACCAAGCCGGCAGCAAAACCCGCTCCGAAACCCAGCACCAAAGCCGTCCCCAAACCAGTGCAGCCTGTTTTAAAAAACCTGGATGATTCCGTTGGCTACTGTGTCGGAATCAGCGTAGCTAATTTTTACCGGCAAATGGGGGCCAAAAAATTAAACACCCTGCTTGTATCCCGTGGCATCAATGACCGCCTGGGCAATAAACAACTGCTGATTGATTCCATTACCAGCAATACGGTCATGAATAATTACCTTACCCTCTTACAACAGGCAGTTCCCAAAACACCCGTAAAGACTGTTGTAAAACCAACAAAAGCCCTGCTAAAAAACTTTGATGACTCTGCCTGTTATTCCGTTGGTATTAATGTGGCTAATTTTTATAAAGAAATGGGGGTGAAAAAATTAAACACCACCCTGGTTTCCCGTGGAATTACCGACTTATTTGGAAAAAAGAAATCCCTGGTTGATTCGGCTTCCATTAACACAGTCATGAATAACTACCTGACCCTGTTGCAACAGGAAAAATCAAAAGGCAATATAAAAGCGGGTGAGGATTTTCTGGCAGCAAATAAAAATAAACCAGGGGTAATGGTTACAGCCAGCGGACTACAATATGAAATACTGAGAGACAGTGCCGGCATTAAACCGGTCGCCGCTGATGATGTGACCGTACATTACCGGGGTACTTTTATCGATGGCTCAGGCTTTGATAATTCGTATGACCGCGGAGCACCCATTACCTTCAACCTGCGCGGAGTAATTGCCGGATGGACCGAAGGACTTCAACTGATGTCCGTTGGCTCTAAATACAAGTTTTATGTACCGTATACACTGGGCTATGGTGCTTTTGACTATATGTCCATTCCCGGAGGCTCCATGCTCATTTTTGAAGTGGAACTGTTAGCAGTGAAGAAAAACTAAGAACTATAAAAAATAAAAAGCGGGTATTGACAAAATCAATACCCGCTTTTTTATTTTAACCGCAGAGAACGCTGAGTGCGCAGAGGAATACATCCTCTTCCAAATCGAACTCTCTCTTCCTCTTTCAACGACCCTCTGTGGACTGTCGACTGTGGTCTGTGGACTTCTTCCTACCCCTGCAGGTTCCCCTTCATCTCACTGATCTGTTCAATCGTTCCCAATACAATTACCCGCATGCCCGGGGTTATAAATGTGTCTGCCGGCGGATTGATCAGGAAATTGCCATCGCAGTCTTTGATCCCTATACAATTCACCCCGGTTTTTTTCCAACCCATTACATCATGCAGTGATTTGTCTTTGAGATTGACCGGCAAGTCATCAAAACTTACTGATTCCATATGAATGGAATGGCCCTGCTCTCCCGAAAGAAAGTCAATAAACTCGACCACATCCGGCTTTGAAATCAGGGTGGCCATATGGGTGCCACCGATAAAGTCAGGCATGATCACATTATCCGCCCCGGCTTTTTTTAATTTAGCAACGGAGGTTGACTCAGAAGCCCGGCTGATAATTTTTAATTTCGGATTCAGTGAACGGGCAGATAAAACGATAAATACATTCTGGGCATCTACGGGCAATGTAGTGATCAGGGCACGGGCTCTTTCCACCCCTGCCGCTTTCAGGACATCATCGTCTGTGGCATCGCCCGCCAGCCGGATGATCCCGGTATTTTCCTCGTCCACCCGTTGTACCAGGTGCTCATCTTTTTCCACCACAATAAAAGGAACATTATGGGCCTTCAGAATATTGGCCGCCTGGTTCCCGTTACGGCCATATCCGCAGACGATCACATGTTGCTGCAGCCTGGAAATATCTTTCATGAGTTTCCTTGTTTTAAAGTACTGGTTCAATTCCCCGCTTACCACAAACTGGGTGATACGGGTGATCACAAAGGCATACGTAAGCCAGCTGGCAATCAGCAGGAACATGGTAAAGGCACGGCCGGCCTGAGAAAGGGGAATGGTTTCGCCATACCCGACGGTGGTAATGGTGATAGTGGTCATATAGACCGAGTCGAAGAAAGAGGCTCCTTCAATGATCATATAGCCCAGTATACCGGTCACTACAATGATATGGAGGACAATAAAGGGCTGGAGCAGTTTGTACGTGGAACTCTTCAATCGTATGCTTTGCATCAAATATAAAAGGGTTCAGGGGTTGAACAGCTGACCGTTATCAGCCAAGGTACTGAAATTAATGGGTACTGCTGATCTTCCGGCCAGCTTTACGGGCCAATGCCCAGTCCAGGGCTTTTTTAAACTGCTGGTCTTCGGTGAGGTTGGTATTATCCAGTTCCAGGGCATCTTCCGCTTTCCGCAACGGACTCACTTCGCGGTGCGAATCAATATAATCCCGCATCTCCAGGTTATTCTTTACTTCCTCAATGGTCACATTCGGATTCTTGGCATACAATTCTTTAAACCGGCGTTCCACCCGCACCGCATTATCCGCAGTCATAAAGATTTTCAGTTCGGCTTTTGGAAAAACCACCGTGCCGATATCCCGGCCATCCATTACAATGCCTTTTTTTGCCCCCATCTTCTGCTGCTGGGCCACGGCAAACTCCCGCACTTCCCGGATGGCAGCCACATCACTGACTTTCTCTGCGATGAGCAGGTCACGGATGACAAACTCCACATTTTCCCCGTTGAGAAACATTTCTGTACGCTGCGCTGCGGAATTAAAAATAAACTCAAGATTAATATTAGCAAGGGCTTCCGCGACTTCCCTCTTCTTGTCGATATCCACATTGGTACGGATAAAGTAAAGCGTCACCGCCCGGTACATGGCCCCACTGTCCACATACACGTAACCGAGCTCTTTTGCCAGCCGCTTGGCCAGGGTGCTCTTGCCGCAACTGGACCAGCCATCAATGGTTATAACAATTTTCTTTCCGGACATACTCCGGGCAAATGTAAATAAAAAAAAAGCTGCCTTAAAAGTTTGTCTCTTGCGAAATACAAAAGATCAAACAGTTAAGACAGCCATATAAAAATTGATTCTTTACTTCTGGGCTTCTGAGGGCTCCCCGGCCTTGGTTTTAAAGGTAAACGACAACCGGGTATTGTCCGCATCCACATCCGCAATCAGCACATCGCCTGCTTTCACATGCATATCAAGGATCTCTTCCGCCAGTGGATCTTCCAGGTATTTCTGGATGGCCCTGTGCAGGGGACGGGCCCCAAACTGGGAATCATAGCCCTTATCCGACAGGAAGGTCTTGGCCGGTTCTGTGAGCTCCAGGCTGAATCCAAGATTCGCGAGACGCTTGGTTACCCCTTTCATCAGGATATCAATAATATTGAAGATATTCTCTTTAGTAAGGCTGTTAAAGATCACCACATCGTCAATCCGGTTCAGGAACTCCGGGGAGAAGGTTTTCTTCAGTGCTTTTTCAATCACCGCTTTATTGGCTTCATCCTCGTGTTCAATTCTTGAAGCCGTGGCAAATCCCACACCGGCTCCAAAATCTTTCAGCTGCCGTACCCCGATATTGGATGTCATGATGATCAGGGTATTTTTGAAATCCACTTTCCGTCCGAGACCATCGGTTAACTGACCGTCATCCAGCACTTGTAAGAGGATATTATAAATATCCGGATGCGCTTTTTCGATCTCATCCAGCAGGATCACACTATACGGCTTACGACGTACTTTCTCCGTCAGCTGTCCGCCTTCTTCATAGCCTACATAGCCGGGAGGGGCACCTATCAGTCGGCTCACGGTGAATTTCTCCATATACTCACTCATATCGATACGGATCAGCGAATCCTCCGAATCAAACATCTGGCGGGACAGCGCGCGGGCAAGCTCGGTTTTACCCACCCCGGTAGGACCAAGGAAGATAAAAGTACCAATCGGCTTTTTCGGATCCTTCAAACCAACGCGGTTACGCTGGATCGCTTTCACCACTTTCAGAATGGCTTCATCCTGGCCGATCACCATGCCACGCATATCATCGGCCATCTTACGGAGCTTGTCTGTTTCGGCCTGCACCATCCGCTTCACGGGGATACCGGTCATCATACTCACTACTTCCGCAATATCCTCTTCCCCGATCGGGAAACGTTTATGCTTGCTTTCCTCTTCCCATTCTGCCTTCGCTTTTTCCAGGTCTTCCTGCAGTCTTTTTTCAGTATCCCGTAAAGAAGCGGCTTCTTCAAATTTCTGGCTCTTCACCACTTTATTCTTCTCGTTCTTTACATCTTCAATTTTTTTCTCCAGGTCCACGATGGTCTGGGGCACATTAATATTTTTCAGGTGCACCCGGGCGCCTACTTCATCCATTACATCAATGGCTTTATCAGGCAGTAAACGATCGGTTACATAACGGTCACTCAGTTTCACACAGGCATCAATCGCTTCCTGGTCATAGTTCACGTTGTGGTAATCTTCGTATTTGGACTTGATATTATTCAGGATCTGGATGGTATCATCCACACTGGGTGGATCAATCACCACTTTCTGGAAACGACGGTCAAGGGCGCCATCTTTCTCAATGTACATCCGGTATTCATCCAGGGTGGAAGCGCCAATACATTGGAGCTCGCCACGGGCCAATGCTGGTTTAAAGATATTGCTGGCATCCAGAGAACCACTGGCACCACCCGCACCCACGATGGTATGCAGCTCATCGATGAACAGAATCACATCCCGGTTTTTCTCCAGCTCATTCATAATGGCCTTCATCCGCTCCTCAAACTGGCCACGGTACTTGGTACCAGCCACCAGGGCCGCCAGATCAAGGGAGATCACCCGCTTATCAAACAATACACGGGAAACTTTACGTTGTACAATGCGGAGGGCCAGGCCTTCCACAATAGCGGTCTTACCCACTCCCGGTTCCCCGATCAGGATCGGGTTATTCTTTTTCCGGCGGGAAAGGATCTGCGATACCCGTTCGATCTCGGACTCACGTCCAACAATCGGATCAAGGGCCCCGAGTTCCGCCATCTTAGTAATGTCACGGCCAAAATTGTCTAATACCGGTGTTTTGCTTTTGGCAGTACCGGCTTGTTTACTGCCGCCTTTCGGCTGAGAATATTTTTTCTCTTCATCAAAATCATCATCATTCTCATCCTGAAATTCGGCCCGGGGATCGTTTGATTTTACGATGCCCAGCTCTTGTCTGAAAAGATCGTAGTCCACGTCAAACTGATTTAAAATTTGAGTTGCAATATTTTCTTT
>Ga0209812_10001373_pt1 | contig 17047 bp, 10 predicted proteins | sample JI71714BDNA_FD_187502 | JGI IMG/M metagenome (GOLD analysis project Ga0209812, IMG submission 187502) | Wastewater effluent complex algal communities from Wisconsin, to seasonally profile nutrient transformation and Carbon sequestration -... | ecosystem: Engineered > WWTP > Effluent > Algae...
CGAATGAATGACGCATAACCCACCTCATAAATTAATGTTACGTCAGTTTTATACCCGCTAGGCTTAACCACAGCTGAAACAGGCATTACGCTAATGGTCCATCTGGGCGTAAAAAGGTTTTAAATACACCAAACCGCCAATTACGCATCGCTAACACCGTTGATACCCCAAATCGATCCGCCAACGGTAATGCACTGTCTTGCAGAACAAGTTCGTTAAACTCTCTAGCTAATCGGCGTAATTTACCCTGAAAAATCTGATTACTGGCACGCGATAACATACCATTTAACACCAACATACTCTCATCTTGTTCGGTAAACCGATGATTAAAAAATTCAGCGGCGAGTTGTTGCTGAAAAAAACGCTGAATCGGTCCATTATCTCGCCAACTAAAATTTGCTGCGATGCGCAGCTTAATGCGATTATTCGGCTGTAACTCAATCAAGTGTAATCGATCTAATTTAATCAACTTTTGTAAACATTCGCTTGGCGTAAAGCGATACCACGTTACCAAATCATGTATCGTCCAATGGTTAAGTACCGATACCGCGATAAGTAAAAGTCCAAGATCTGCGGTAAGCTCTAATTCCTGCTGCTCAGTAAGCTCGCTAATTTGTCTTTGAGACTGTTGTAGCAATTGCAATAAATCCACAAAATCCAAATGCAATAGCTGACAAATTTGCTCTAACCGCTGCAACGTAAATTGCTGCAGCGAAAACATGCGTTTTACACTGGCTTCACTGATGGCCAAGTGTTCCGCAACCTGTGCATAGGTTATGGCCTGCTGCTTTAAAGCCTGTTTTAACGTTAAAACCAACGCCGCGCTTTGTGACATGTTCGCCTCGTGTTGTCTCGACTGTAAATCCTGTTTAGCTGTTTACGCACATCATCTTAATAACCGTCGTGACACTAAAAGCTATCTACTTTGGCCATGCTTACACGTTCCACGCTGTTACCGCATGGCAAAGGTATCAAAATTTAATACCAATGACACTTTCCAATGCTACTTTTATTGCAAAGGTAGCAAAATAAGAAACTTAACGCTAGCTTAATGGCTGAAGTCGTCAATCATGTCAGCGCTATCTGTTGTCACATAACAACATCATCGCCATTACAGGAGCAAAAAAATGCCGCAAAAGTTCAAATATCTCATCACCGCAATTACCCTTTGCGTGTGTTTAATGGGCTGCGCCAGCCAACAATCAGGCAGTCGCAGCAGTGTGGTCGACTATTTGTATCCCAACACTGCCGATGTACACATTGTACAAAGCATTCCAGAACTCACCTTACCGATCCGATTGGGTATCGCTTTTGTCCCCTCGGAACGTAGCTATCAAAAGGGACAACATCCTTTTGCACTTAGCGCACAACAGGGTTCGCTATTAGATGAAACGGCTAAACTAGCTATGCTGGAAAGCATGGCCCAGCATTTTAAAACGCAGCCTTATATCGGTAATATTCAGATTATTCCTAGCAACTACTTAAGACCACAAGGCAGCTTTACCAATGTAGATCAGTTACAAGCACTATTTGGTATTGATGTCATCGCCTTAATTTCGTTTGATCAAATGCAATTTAGTCATGAATCTACAGCCGCACTAAGTTACTGGACATTGATTGGCGCCTATTTCGTATCAGGACAGAAAAACGATACCAGTACCTTAATGGATACCGCTGTGTATGACATCAAAAGCCGTAAACTGCTGTTTCGTGCTCCTGGGGTAAGTCACATTAAAGGGCGTTCTACGCCAATAAATTTAGCAGAAGAATTGCGCCAAGATAGCCATCAAGGCTTCCATGAAGCCAGTGAGCATATGATCAGCCAATTAGCGCAAGAACTGGACACCTTTACCACGCGATTAAAAACACAACCTAATGATGTCAAAGTAGTAAAAAGTAGCCAGTATCGTGGCGCAGGGAGTGTAAACTGGAACGTGATTGGCTGTATGCTGCTTATTATGGTTTGCCGACAAAGTCGAAGCAAAACCATGAAGTAATTCATCACCCTTTTAAACACGTAAACCAAAAAATTGCGCCATGGGGCTGTGCCGATTGATAACCAATTTCGCCGCCCATGGCATGCACAAGTCCCTTACAAATAGCGAGCCCTAAACCTGAGCCCTCATATTGACGATTACTGGCACTATTTTCTTGGGTGAATTGGGTAAATAACCGGGCGACAAACGCCGATTTTACCCCACAGCCGCGATCTTCAACACTCAAGCGAACTTGGGTAAATTCAACCGCTATCGTAACAACAATTTTAGTGCCTTCTGGCGAAAACTTAATTGCATTCGACAAGAGGTTAGCCAGCACTTGCGCAAATCTGACGGGATCAGTACACACGGTAACGTGCTCTTCAGAGGAGATCACCGTTAAGCGCTGTTTTTTCGCTTGCAAATCTGGCAAATACTGCTGTACCACGTTATCCAGCAATGGCGCCAAAGCACAAGATTGTAAGGCAATCTCTAAGGTTCCACTGCTAATTTTGCCAAAATCCAATAAATCATTAACCAAATACTTTAAACGTTGGCTATTGAGCAGAGACAGATCCACTAGACGTTTTGCTTTATCAGGAAGGCTGTCGGCAAAACGATGATTCAGCAAGGTTAAACTTGCCATGATGGACGTTAACGGCGTTCGAAACTCATGGCTAATTGTGGCCACAAATTCACTTTGTATCCGTTCAAGGTGCTTACGTTTTGAAATATCACTGGCTAACATCAACACCTGTTTCGGTGCTAACGTGGATTCCCCCACGATTGGACGCAGTTGCACCATAACATCAATGGGTGAACCCGAGGCATGCATAAAGGTTGTTTCAAATTCAGCCACCCTTTCTAAACCCAGCGGGATTTGCGTCACGCTTTGCAAATAATGCTGCACGCGTAAAAGCCCTGCCTGTGTGTTTTGCCCATGCGATAAAAACAGTGCCACGTTCTCGTTTAAGAGGGCTTTATCCGAATAACCCAGTAAATTGCTGGCCCCGGTATTACTAAACTGTATAACACCCGAACTGTCCAACAAGATAAAAGCAATATCGGCAGCGGCATTCAAAATATTATGCAACTGCTGCTTCATAATATTTACTTCTTGGGCATAGCGTTGTGTTTGTTGCCGCGCATTTAACAATTCTTGCTCAAAACGGGCGCGTTGAAATGCGGGTAACAACACCCAACGGTAACACGGCTGGTCGGCAAAAACGCCCCCGGCAACATTCACCAGAATGGACAGGGGTAAGCCCTGGCTGTCATTAATTTTCAGGTAATATTCTTTAATTTGCCCGGTTTTGCGTAGCATTGGCCATACATGCGTTTGCAAGAAAATTTTGGCCGCAGGTGGAAATAACTCGTCAATCCATACAGGTGCTTGACTTTGCTCTGGCAAAAGCTCAGTTCGCGCTACCCTATTCATTAAGCTTATTTTGCCATCAGTATCAGTGATCACTAATGCGCAAGGTAACGCGTCAAGCTCATCAGTGTGATTCACAGAATATTCCGTTGTGTTAGATAGTCTTGCAAGGCGGTTATCACCAATCCCGGGTGGCTCATATGAGCGGCATGCCCCGCAACATCAAGGACTCTAAGCTGGCTTTGTTTGAGCTGTTGATGCAAAAACTCGCCCACGCTAACTGAGGCTAATGCATCTTCTTTGTGCTGAAGAAGCAAACAGGGTAAGGATAATTTAGCAAAATCAGCGCGGTTATCAGCAAAAAATGTGGCTTTAGCGAAATGCTGCGCAATTATAGGATCGGTAGAGCAAAAACTGTCTGTTAGCTCGCCAGCAATCTCGGAATCGTTGCCGGGCCCCGCTACAACGGGTGCGAGGTATTCTGCCCAGCCTACATAGTTTTGATTCATTAACGCTAGTAAGGACTCTAAATCACTTTTTTCAAAACCACCGTAATAGTGTGGTGGATCATTAAGAAAGCAAGGCGATGGCCCCAGAAAAATCATTTCTTTAAACAACTGAGGCCGCGCTAAGGCCGCCAACACACCAATACTGCAACTGACAGAGTGGCCTATAAAAATCACATCGCGTTCAATCGCGATAGCATCACAAATGTCGAGAATATCTTGCGCATATCCCTGCAAGGTAGCATAACGCTCAAACTGATAACAACGCAGATCAGACTGACCACTGCCTACATAATCAAACAAAATTTGATAGGTTTTATCTGCAAACGCCGAGGCAACTGCATCCCACATGGCTTGATTACAGCCAAAACCATGCGCAAAAAGCAGAACAGGGTCCGAACGCTTGCCCAGCAATCTTACGTTATTACGTTGCAAAACTGACATAAAAAATCCTTAACAGTGCTGCCCAGATATCAGCTTAGAGTAAAGCAAAGATAATCTAACATTAGCACATCCTTTATCCTACTTTTATACTATTGCACTAAAAATAGTGATAACGCCCAGGGCGATAAACACGACACAAGCCGACCGTCGCGCCCAGTCTAATGAAATTTTCTGTAACAACCAACTCCCCGCATAAACCACCGGAACATTCGCCGCGAGCATGCCCAAAGTGGTGCCCCAAATAACCATCCACACTGAGCTTTCAAAGGTTGCCGCAAGAATTACGGTCGCAATCTGCGTTTTATCACCAATTTCTGCTAAGAAAAATAACAAGCAACTGGCGGCAAAGGCGCCATATTTTAACAGCGACGTTTCTTCACTCTCGTCTTTATCAGGAATTAGCAGCCATAATCCCACCACGATAAAGGATCCTCCCAACAACCAAGGCGCTAAGGCGGCAGGGATAAATTGCGATACCCACACCCCTAACCAGGCAGACGCCGCATGATTGAGCAAGGTTGCAACCAAAATACCCGCAATAATCGCTGTTTTATTACGAAAACGTGCAGCAAGAAACAACGAAAGGAGTTGTGTTTTATCACCAATTTCAGCAATGGCTACAGCAGTGAACGATGAGATAAGGGCTTCCATGAACATCCTATTTGCAGCGGGATATGTTAGACAAAAGACACAACACCAGCTCCCGCTATGGGCTGGTACTGTGTCTTAAGTCTCATCACACAAGCAATAGTGTTAATGCTTGCTGCTTATACCATGTGCATGCGGCACAAGTGTGTTGATATAAGCGCCTGGCGGCTGATTACTCCCTTAAGGACTGCACTATGATAAATGGCATAGCGCGTAAAAACAACCTCTATCCTTTAATAGATCACGTTCATAAGGTTATAACACTCAGCGTTAACAAGGAACGTGAACAAACGATTGCACACAGTTTCGACCTTGCGCTTTTGCATAATACAGCGCCGAATCTGCCGCTTTAAGTAATTGCTCTAAGTCAGAACCGCCATCAGGAAACCACGCTATGCCAATAGAGATGGTGATTTGCAGCATTTGCCCCGCGACGGGCCAACGCTGTTGTGCAATATGTTGCCGAATAGACTCAGCTCGGGTTTGGGCATCATTCGGCGACAGATCAATCATTACCATCACAAACTCTTCACCGCCGAAACGACAAATCATATCGGTAGAGCGGGTATAGCGTGCCAGCACCGTAGCAACTTGCTGTAACACTTCGTCTCCCGCTTGATGGCCATAGGAATCGTTAAACTGTTTAAAGTGATCGATGTCCACAACAAAAAGCGCTAACTGCGCATGATTTCGCCCTGCTTTAGCCAGCTCTCGACTCGCAAAGATCTCTAAATAGCGGCGATTAAATATACCCGTCAGCGGATCTTTTAAACTTAAGCTTTCTAAATGTTCTCTTAACCGAATATTCGCTAATGCCAAACCAATGTGCTCGGCAATACTCACTGCCAGATCTTCAATCTCGGCTAACCAACGCTCGCCTTGATCATTCGTTAAATGTAATGGCATTTGTAAATGTAAAAAGCCGGCAACATCACCACGTGCTAGTAATGGAATGCATAGGCTAGCCGTGGCGTCCGAGAGCATATGATTACAATTCACTTTGTGCTGCGCTTGCACATATGAATGGTTTTTACCGCGACGCATGGCCCAGCAATCGTCATTATTGCAGTGCTCAAGGCTGCTATGCTCCCCCCAGTTAACTATCCTTTGAACTTGATCATTAACGTTATAATACAAAGCCCCCGCAGCCGATTTAAATAAACGTTGTGCAGTTTGTTTAACGACCCCTGAGGCTTCTTCAATGGTCTGACAGGCCTGTAATAATTCACTAAATTCACTGATTAAGCGGCTTTCTTGCGTTTTTGCCGAAACCAGTTTTTCAACTTGCTGATTTAGCTGTGCTCGAGCATCTTGCTCAAATAGCACTTTTTTCTGTAACGTATCCGCCATGGCATTAAAGGTTTCTGCCAATTGCGATAATTCGTCTTTTCCTCTAATGGTAAGCCGTTGGCCCAAATCACCCTGTTTAACTTTATTGGCCACATAAATAATCCGTTTTACCCGTGCCGATAAGGAGAAGGCAATTAATAGCGCCAAACTCGCACCGACAATCAGCGCCGACACCAATCCAACGGTTGCAAACATGATAGCTGATTGCGACGATGTCGCTTGCTGCTTTCTATCCGCTTGCAGCAATGAATAGTTTAACTGCGCTAATTGCCTTACGGTTAACCGCACTTGATCCATTTTATTCTTGGCAGGCGAAAGCAGTTCTATAACAGGCAATCCTTTTCTTACTAGCTGGATTTCTTCTTCAGCAAAGGTGCGTTGCCATTCTCGAAAGTACTGTAAGCTTTGCGCTAATAATGCCGTTAACTCAGGTTTATCGGCAAAACGCTCAGTAAGTTCATCACTATGCTGTTCAATTCGAATAAGTGCACTAAAGTAGGGCTCTAAAAAGAGTTCTTGGCCCGTTAAGGCAAACCCTCTAACGCCCGTCTCAGCATCGGTAAAGGCTTGGCTTAACGCGGTAACTTGATTAATGCCTTCAAAATGCCGTGCTAATTTATCTTGGGTTGTTAAGCTGTCATTTAGGCGCTGATAAAGCGGCGACATTACTAACACGACAACTAAAGAGGGAACAAAAATGGCTAAAAATAATTTTAAAAATAAATAGGCTCTTATGTACTGCATAACGCCCTCTCTTAGTCTGTTTTAGCTGTCAAAATAGCGAATTTGACATTTAGCATAGCAGTTTTTAAGTGTGAAAAGAGTAAGTTAGCATCATCACATAAAAATAAATATTTAAGGGGCGTTTTGTGCAGTATTGTGACACACCATCTGGGTACAGCCGTTACCTGTAACTACAGTGGTAACGGCTGTTCTTAGGTGCATTAGCGGCCAATCTTCGCTAAACGCTGTTGCCAACGCAGGCTACGCTGTAACATCCGCCGTGTTGCTTGGCGTAATGTCACTAAACCATAATAATTAAGCGGCACTAATAACAAGCTTGTAAACGTAGAAAACACCAAACCACCAATGATGGCGATGGCCATAGGCGCATAACTTGGTCCATTCCCCCCAATAGCGGTACCGCCTAATGCTAACGGAATTAATCCCAGCACAGTGGTAGAGACCGTCATTAAAATCGGTTTTAACCGCGCAGTTGATGCACTGATAATCACCTGTTTTAGCGGCATCAGGGGGAATAATTGCCGATCTTGATTAATGCGATCTACCAGCACGATGCCGTTATTCACCACAATACCCATTAGCACCAGCATACCAATCATACCCATTACACCTAGGCTAGTCCCCGTAAACCAAAAGGTCCAAAACACGCCCACAAACGAGAACAATAAACTGGCAATAACGGCGTTAGGCATTAATAAAGATTCAAACAATGCGGCCATCACAATATAAATCATAGCAAGTGCCAACAGCATGTTTACAATCATCACTTGTTGCTCTTCGTTCTGCCGATTAAAACCGCCCTCGTACGACCAACGATACCCTTCGGGCAATTGTACCTGCTGCATTAAGGTATTTATTTCTGCACGCGCTTGTTCTGTTGTGACATCTTTTGCCAGAGCAACTTGCAACGCCACACCCGTTTCACGGTTAAAACGACGTATCGATTGTAATCGGGGAACAATCTTTAACTCAGCAATTTGCGACAACGAAATAGTCACCCCATTGACCACGGCAATAGGCAACTCATTGAGCTCCGCTAACGATTGACCAATTCGCTCATCATAAATAAGGCGAATTAATAATTCACCTTGCTCAGCGCTACGAAAGGTCCGTAAATTCACCCCACGTAATGCTAACGCGGTACTTTGCGCGACCTGCTCAGCGGCTAAGCCAAGCCTTTCTAACTCGGCACGGTGCAAATGAATTTGGATCTCCTGCTGCCCGCGTGACAAATCAGACGTCACTTCGGCTAATGTAGGTAACTGTGACAATGCGGGTTGTAATTCGCTGGCTATCTGCAGCAATCGCTCGGTAGAGTGGCCAAATAAATTCACGCGCAGCGCATTATTGCGATTACCAAAGCCAAACCCTGGCCGAGAGCGCACCAAGGCTGGCCATTCGCTTCGAATACGTTCTTTTAATTCCGCTAAAGGAATGGGTAGATCTTCCTGCAGCATCAACGTAGACTGTGCCTGCCCTGCCCGATAATAACTGTATACCGACTCAATAAAGAAGCGCTCTTGATTAGCATAGAGGAAGGCTTCCATCGCAACCACCTCAGCGCGAACTTCGTCTAAACTGTAGTTACCTTGCACATTATAATTAATAAAAATACGACCAGAATCTTCTTGATCTTCGCCGCCACTGCCTACTTTAGAAAAAGGCAAGGCCGCACTGGCAAGGGCAATAATGGCCAGTACTGTGGCGGTTTTAGGCCAATACATCACCTTAGTTAACGCGACATGATACAGTCGCTCTAAACGTGTTTCTTGTGACTGTTCAACTGTCTGCACCTTCAGTTTGGTGGTCAACAGTGGAATAAGGGTCAACGCCAACAACAGCGAAATCGCCAAACATAAACAAATCGCAATGGCCACATGCTCGAGAAAAATGGTCAATTGCATTTTTTCACCAATGATATTTGGCAAAAATACAATAGCGGTAGTGGCCGTGCCCGCTAATACCGCTAACCCCACGCGCTTAACCCCACGTTCTGTCGCCTCGCGCACACTGCCTCCGGCAGCACGCTCCCGAAAAATACTCTCAGTAACCACTACCGCATTATCGACCAACATGCCGATGGCTAACATTAAGCCCATCATGCTAAGAATATTTAAACTGTACCCCATAAAATACATGGCACCTAACGCCACAACGATCGCAGCAGGCACCGATAACACCACAATCAACGTGGTCGTAAGATGGCGTAAAAACAAATATAGCACCACAAAAGACAATACCGCCCCAACTGCCCCTGCTTGCAGTAAATCGCTTAAAGATTTAGTGACGTTGTCGGCTAAGTCATCCATAACAAATAAACTGATGCCATTAAAGGCCGGATTTTTATCGGCGGCAGTAACAACCTGCATAGCGGCAGTCGCCACCTCCACTAAATTGGCGCCCGACTCTTTAAATACATTCATGCCAACCGCATAGGTTTGATCTAAATGTCGACCATCCAATTGCCGCGGTAATTCTAATTCAACGCTGGCCACATCGCGTAATTGTAAACCAGGCCGCACCGGTAACGCGGCAATCTCGGCTAACTCCTTATACTCACCTAAGGGTTTAACTAAAATGCTTTGCTCGTTATTGCGAAGTTCGCCCGCACTTAGTGCAAAATTACTGCCACGTAACTGCGCCAGTAACGCGCTAGGATCAATCTGTAAGGCACGCATTTTGTCTGGATCTAACCTTACGATCACTTGCCGCTTTTCTACGCCATACAGCTCAACTTTGGAAATACCTGGAATTCGCTCTAAGGGGCGTTTAATTTGCTGCTCAAGCAAATCATACGCCATGGCTAAATCGCGCTCTGATGAAATACGAAGCTGAAAAATCGGCATATCACTGGTATTAAACTGAAATAGCAATACTCGTTCAACATCAGCGGGCAGTAAATGTCGAATACTGTCTAAGCGTTCCCGCACTTCCAAACTTTTGCTACTGATATTTTCGCTCCAGCGAAACTCTAACGACACATCCGCACTATTTTCATTGGCGTAACTGTTGAGCTCTTTAATACCACTCACGGTTGCAAGGGCTTCTTCAAGGGGCCGAGTAATTAAACGCTCAACTTCGGCGGGGCTCGCATTCGGATAAGGTACGCTGACATAGAGCTCGGGGATATCAATCCCCGGAAACATCTCTAGCGGCAATAGCCTACTGGCTAAACCGCCAAATAATACCAATGATATAAACAACATGCATATCGTCACCGGCCGGCTCAGCGCTAGGCGTGTTAACCATAAGGGTTTATTGGCATCTTCAGGGGTGTGTTGCGACATTATGCTTCCTCCACCTGAGATACCGCACGTTCAGATTGCAAACTGTACAACACAGGGATAAACACCAAGGTTAACAAGGTCGCAATCCCCAAGCCAAAGATCACGGTTATCGCCATTGGCGCGCGTATTTCACTGCCCTCACCGGTGCCTAACGCCAAAGGCAGCAAACCTAAAATGGTTGTTAAGGTTGTCATCAGAACCGGGCGCAACCGGCTTTGGCCAGCGAGAATAATCGCCTCGACCATCACAACCCCCTCAGCCCGCAGCTGATTAATGCGATCAATTAATACGATGGCATTATTAACGACTATCCCTGCCAGCATAATTAAACCAATAAACACAATAACGGATAATCGGGTATCTGTAAGCCATAAGCCTAAAATGGCCCCTGCACCGGCCAAAGGTACAGTAAACAGAATTAATAAAGGTTGCAGTAAGTTTTCAAACTGTGATGCCATCACCAAATACACCAAGAAAATCGCCAATAACAAGGCAAAAATCAATGAGCTATAGGCTTTTTCCATTTCTTCGCTTTGGCCCATCACCGCGGCTTGCTGCCCGGGTGCCATAACCACTTGCTGTAACACGGTTTCGGCGGCACGAGTAGCTTGCTCTAAGTCTCCATAGGCTAAATTGGCACTGACAATCGCCACACGCTGTTGGCCTACACGGGTAATTTCACTGGGGCCCATTTCGCGGCGAATATCCGCCACCGCACTTAAAGGTAACGGCTCGCTGGCACCTGGATTAATGATCAGCTCTGCTAACTGTAATTCGTATTGACGATATTGCTCATCTAAACGCACGCGAATATCTATTTTGCGATCATTTAACGAATACTGCCCTGCCACTTCACCGCCAATATAGGTTGCAACTCGACGCGCCACTTGTTGCGCCGTCATCCCCAATTGCGCTAAACGGGCGTGATCAAAATACAAGGTAATTTCGGGTTGGCCGGGCCGTAAACTCGATTTAATATCGGTGAAACGCCCTTCTTGCGCTAACAATCCCATGACACGCTCGGAAGTCTCGGCCAATTGTGTCAAATCGTAACCGCTAATCTCAATTTCTAAGGGGTTACTAAAACTAAATAATTGGGGCCGATCAAAACGGCTGGTAACACCTGGCATTGCCACAAACTGCTGACGTAATTGCTCTTGTACCAGGGCTTCATCTTCAACTAACGCGTCGTCTTTCATCACCACATGTAAACGCCCCCAGTGGCTCCCCCCAATGGCCGGATCCACCGTCATTTGCGCACCGGTACCCGCTAAACCATAGGTACGTGCCACGGCAGGATAGGTTTTAACCTGCTCTGCAAGCTGTTTTAGAATGGTATCGGTTTGTTCTATCGCCGACCCAACAGGTAATTGAATATCCACATAAAACTCGCCTTGACTCAATTGGGGGATCACATCGGCGCCTAAGCGCGGTAATAAGCTAAAACACAGTGCGGCCACACCTAAGGTAATACCAAATGTTAGGGTTTTTGCAGCCAACGCTAGGCGCAGTAACCGTAAATAAGCATGCTCAGCCACCCGTAATGTGGCTTGTACAGCAAGTACCGCAGGGCGTAATATCCAATAAAGCAATTTGCCTATACCTTTATAAAAAAGCCCACCCAACACAGTAATACTAACCAGTAGCAAATAGGCAAAACGCCCTACTAAACGAAAGGGTAATAATGGCCAGTGAAACCAGCGAGTGGGTCGCAGTGACGGCAAAGATTCTGGGCTATTCTCAGGCGTAGCCGTGCTATCCTCCGGCGTGGCCGCATTACGACCACGCGCCGCCATCGTTGGGATTAAGGTTAACGCCACCACCAACGACACCAATAACGCAAAGGTCACTGTCAGTGCTTGATCACGGAACAATTGGCCAGCAATACCTTCCACAAACACCAGTGGAAAAAATACCGCAACCGTGGTTAACGTGGAGGCAGTGATCGCCATTGCTACTTCACCAGCCCCTTTAATCGCGGCCTCTTTGGCCCCAAGACCTTGTTCTTTGTAGCGTGCAATATTTTCTAGCACTACAATGGCATTATCCACTAACAAACCTACCGCTAAGGCTATTCCACCCAAGCTCATCATATTCAGTGTAATATTCTGACCGTACATCAAATTAAACGTAGCAATAACCGATAACGGGATCGATACAGAAATAATCACCGTTGCCCACACATTCCGTAAAAACAAATACAACACGAGCATGGCCAAGATCCCGCCTACAATACCGGCGCTTTTTACATCATCAATGGCTTGTTTAATAAATTGTGATTGATCGTACAACACATCTAACTGATAGCCCGAAGGTAACATTTCACGTAACTCGGGTAAGCGCGCGAGCAAGGCTTCAGCAACTTTTACCGAGTTCGCATCACCCTCTTTGTAAATAGCCAGTTCAATCGCCTGATTACCATTGATATAACTAATACTTTGCCGATCAGCAAAAGCATCTCTTACAGTGGCCACATCTTTTAAGCGAATTTGACTGTTGCCTACCGTGGTTAAATACAGGTTCTCAATTTCCGACAATTCGGCAAACTGATTAATAGTCCGTACCAAATAATCGTAAGCAGGCGTATCCAAACGGCCACCCGCTAAATTAATATTTTCGGCTTTTAAGCGTTGGCTGATCACACTGATATCCAGCTGCAATTGGCTTAGCTTTTGTGGATCAACCAAGACTTGAATTTCTTGCATTAACCCGCCATCAGGTCGCACAGCGGCTATACCGGAGAAGGATTCTAAACGGCGACGAAAATCTTCTTCTGCAAAGGTGCGCATAGCCACCAAATCGGCCTGCGTCATATTGGGTTTGGAAAGCGATAAGCGAACAACAGGATCTAGATTCGGGTTAAACCTTAGCAGCAACGGCTTTTCAACATCTAGCGGTAAAAACAACACATCCAGTTTTTCGCGCACCTCTAGCAATGCCAGATCCATATCGGTGCCCCAATCAAACTCCAGCACCACATCAGAGCGCCCAGCGCGCGAAACGGAAGTTACTTTGCGAGCGCCTTTAACAATCCCTAAGGCCTCTTCAACCGGCTTGCTAACTAATTGCTCAACTTCGGCAGGGGCCGCGCCCAAATACGTCGTTCTTACGGTTAAACTGGGATAGGACAAATCGGGCAATAAATTAACCGCTAAGCGCCCTACCGACACCATGCCAAATAACAGCACTGCAAGTGTAAACATCCACACCGTAACCGGGCGGGCTACAGCCGTATTCACTAATTTCATGGTCAACGTCCTTGTTAGAATGCGCGTTCAGAAACAACGTTTACTAAGCTTTGCTCTTTTAACGCTGCATGCCCAGCAACCACAACTTGCTCATCTAACGCCACACCGTCTAAAATTTCGATAACGTTATCTGCGGTATAGCCCAAGGTAATTTGCCGACGCACAACACGATTATCTTTATCTAATACCAACACACCTGGCATATTATCTAAAGTAATTAAGGCACGTTTGGGCACTAATAATGCGGCGTCACGCGTATCAAACTTAATTTCAACCTGGCTAAACATGCCAGCTTTAAGCTGTTTTGCGGTGTTATCAATTAATAGCGTAGTCCGCACTGTACCAGATGCCGCATCAACCACTGGCGCAACACGGCTAACTTCGGCTGACACATCGGGCACACCGGCAAAACTGAGTACGGCTTTTTGTCCCGCTTTGGCTTGTAGCATTTGCTGCTCAGGTAAATGCACCACCGCTTCTAATTGCGTTTCACTCACTAAATGAAATAACGATTGCGGCGTTAGTTGACTGACGAGTTGTCCTGTTTTCGCATAACGACGCGCAACCACACCACTGATCGGGGCACGAATTTCGGTTTCCCGTAAATTTAGCTCCATCAAGGCGACAGACGCCTCCATGGCAGCCACTTGCCACTTTAATTTTTCGTACACATCGGTGCTAACCAGTTTACGTTGATGCATTTCTGTCATTCGCGTTAACTCGGAACTTAAACGGCCTAACTCGGCCCGCTCACGCGCTAATTGATGGCGTTGGCGTTCATTTTCCAATACCGCAAGTAATTGTCCGGCTTGCACCTGATCACCTTCTTCCACCAAAATCCGCTCAACGATACCACTGGTTTTGGCCATCACTTCCGCTTCAGCCCGCGCGGCTAAGGTGGTATTGGTTCTGTAACTGCTACTGATTGCACCGGTTTTGGCACGCGATACTTCAACGGGTATGGCCACTTCAGCGGCGGGCGTCGTCGTGATAGTACTTTGTGCTTTGTTGCACCCGGTTAACACCAAGGTACTGCTTAACAACACAACGGCTAATGGCAAAAACGTGTTCATGATCGATATTCCTTTATTCTTGATTGTGAGAATAACCAAGCTTTGCAGTCACTATGCCAAAAATTTTTCAAACTTAATATCAATTACTTAGCTTTAAATTGTTACAAACTGCAACAAAGAAAAAGCTAATAAATAGTGAAATAAACTAAGTTTTAGTTTAAAGCTTTGCGTCGTGCTCTGTCAGTGAATTATCTCAATAATCTATGACCATTAAACATGCCGATTTACCATCACACGGTTAACAAATCAGCACACTAAACTTAGAGCCTATACTCTAATTATCAATCGCATTATACTGCGCGCTTTGTTTCAACATGGGTACACCCTTTATGCTTAAGAAAACGCCTTTAGCAGTAGCAATCACGCTGCTGCTAAGCCTGCAAGCACATGCCGAAGGCTACAAATTATTAGAACAATCTGTAAGCAGTATGGGAAATGCTTATGCGGGTCGCGGTGCACAAGTCACTGATGCAACTTTAGTGTATTCAAACCCCGCAGCGATTACGCAGTTAACGGGAGAGCATTTCTCTGGCGGCCTTAACCTTATTCATGCCCGCACGCGCTATACAGATGTTAATGCGGTAAGTGCCGCTGGTCGCCCCGTTGCAGGCAGGGTTCAAGGCAAGGCGTTATTAACAGAACTGGTGCCTTTTGCTTTTTATACCCAGCAATTAACCGATGATCTTAGCTGGGGCTTGGGATTTTATGTGCCGTTTGGGCTGTCATCAGATTATCAAGCTGATTGGGCTGGCCGTTATTTTGCCGACGAAACCGCTGTTAAAGTGTTAAGCCTGCAGCCTACGGTTGGCTATAAACTGAATGAATGGTTATCGGTGGGCGCAGGCATTAGCCTTAACCGTGCCGAGGGTATTTTATCTAAATTTAAAGACCATAACGGGCTGTGCGAGCTAGGTACAGGCATTAATTCGCTCGTAGGGCGTGATGTTTACAATGCCGCCTACTGCGATAGCCATTATGAAGTATCTGGCCATGATGTAAATGTGGGATACACGCTAGGGATCCATGCCCAACCTTTGCACGGTACCCGCTTAGCCTTAGTTTATCACTCTGCTGTACGTTATAACTTAAAGGGGGATTCCGTGATTACTAATACCCCTATTACAGCGGCTACAGCAGGTAATACGCCGGGTTTAATCTCGATTTCGCCAACGTTACCCTTGCTTGATACGGCTACGGGCAGACTTGCCTCACGCGATCGTTTGGTTGAGAAAAGCCAACTCGCCCTAACAACCCCAGCTACTCTGACGTTGAGTGCCGACCAAGACATAAATCACGTACTGTCAGTCCAAGCCAGCCTCGTGTGGACTGGTTGGCATAAATTTCAAAGTATCGATATTATCAGTAACGATACCACTCCCGCTATTTCAACAAGCACCAGTGTGGCATTGGGTGGCGCCGGTTATATCGGCTATATCCCCCAGTTTTGGCATGATACCTGGTCAGCTTCACTCGGCGTAACCTATCACTATCAACCTGGCTTAACGCTACGCACGGGTATTGCTTATGACGAGAACCCAATAAGCACGCGGCATAAAACCGCTCGCATCCCTACTTCTGATCGGGTATGGTTAACCGCGGGATTAACCCACAGGTTATCAGCAAATAGCAGCTTAGATATGGCGTATGGCTATATGTTTATGGACGATGTCAGCATTAACGAAGCCGAATACGGTGTGGCCAATAATCGACTTAATCTGGCGAATGTTCAGGCGACCTATGCCAACACGGCACAGGTTATTGCGATACAATATAATCGGACATTTTAAGCCGCCTCAGCCAGCGTTCAGCTTGCTTCGGTTACGTTAGATTAACGCGTTCCCCGCTTTTCACGGCGGGGCACTCTGAGCGATGCAGGCTAAGCGTTTATGCACAGCGCCTCCGCACCTAAAAGCGTGAACCTAAATGCGTAGGTAGGCGTAAAAAAATAAGGTAAACTTATTGCATATGACGTAAAAAGTATGCAGTAACGGTTTTTTATCCGAGGTGTCTCATGTTCACGGTAAAGCACATAAAAATGTTCACACTGCTGTCAGCGGTATTGCTGTTGACCACCGCGTGCGCCAGCAGCAAAAAAGCTAATATCGATTATGATAGCAGCGTCAATTTTAGCCAATATCAAACCTTTGCGTTTTATCAAGCGTCTACCACGCTTGAATCCACTGCAGCAGACGCCTCTGCCGCGGCAACAACGGTTGAACATTCGGCAACTGATTCATCAGCTGATGCAGCAAAACCGACTTACGATCCTTTACTCGAACAGCATTTTAAAGCCGCGATTACGCGCGAAATGACCGCATTAGGGTATCGCTTCGATGAGCAAGCCCCGCAATTACTGGTTAATTACAATACCGTGGTAGAAAACCGTGAAGATGTGC
>Ga0209812_10001375_pt1 | contig 17011 bp, 12 predicted proteins | sample JI71714BDNA_FD_187502 | JGI IMG/M metagenome (GOLD analysis project Ga0209812, IMG submission 187502) | Wastewater effluent complex algal communities from Wisconsin, to seasonally profile nutrient transformation and Carbon sequestration -... | ecosystem: Engineered > WWTP > Effluent > Algae...
TGGCCAGCATTTAGTTTGTTTGCCTGGCACGCATTGTAAGTGGGTTCTATTAGAAAATGGCTACGTGAGTTGGTTTAAAAGTGCTATAACCGGTGAGCTATTTGATATAGTGTTACAGCACAGTATGCTACTGCCAAAACCAGCAACATGTTATACCGATGATTGGTCAACCTTCATTACAGGTTGCCAACGTGCCTTGGCCCACCCAAACGAAAGTATCGTGCACGCGCTCTTTAGTGTGCGCACGAAGCAATTATTCGATAATTATACCGCGAGCAGTGCCAGAAGTTATTTGTCGGGGTTACTGATTGGTACCGATGTCCGTAGCATCTTGCACGACACTAAATTAGCGCGTTTGCCAGCAGGCCCAGTCATTTTAATTGGCAGTGGCGCTTTACAGCACGCTTATGCAGCCGCATTAACGCAGGCGAATCAACCAAGTGTGCTGATTACTGAGCAAGAGGTGGTGTTAGCCGGTTTCGCAGCGGTTGCAGCTCAAACATTGTTACCTGTGAGCTGCCAAGCCTGACAAGACCTGGCAGCATCTTACATTACGCGTTCGATACATTATCAATGATGTGTTTAGCGCATATTCACTGCTAACACGTCTTGCGAGTGCGTGTGTTGCATTGTGGGCGACGTAAGCGTGGTTGGTGTGGTTTGCTCAGCTAAATAGGCGCTGAGTTTGGCAATCTCCGCCGGCGTGGTGGTCAAGCCAAGTTTGGTTCTGCGCCACAAAATATCCTCCGCCGTGGTAGCCCATTCTTCCTCCCGTAAATAATCTACTTCGGCTTGCCACAAATCAGCAGAAAAGGCGATGCCTAACTCACTTAGTTGGGTTTTATGCTGTAAAAAACGATGGCTTAAATTGCCATAGGTGCGAGCAAAGCGCTCACACAATGCCACGGTTAACCAGGGATAACAATGTTGTAACTGAGTGCTCAGTTGCGCGATAGTATCAAAATCGCCACCGGGTAGACATTGGCTGGCGGTCCAGCGAGGCCCAAGGTTGGCAAAGTAAGGCTGTAACTTATCTACAGCAGCTTCTGCCAGTTTTCGATAAGTGGTAATTTTGCCGCCAAATACAGACACCAAAGGTAAGCTATTCTGTTCAGTAGACACTTCGAGTTTGTAATCACGTGTAACGCTTTGCGCTGAATCAGATTCGTCGTCTAATAAAGGCCGCACGCCTGAATAGCTGTGCACCACATCAGCCGCCGTGATTTTGTGCTTAAAGTACTGATTAGCAATCGCTAGCAAGTAGGTTGTTTCTTCTTCACTGATGGCTACGGCACGTGGATCGCCCGTATACTCTACGTCTGTAGTGCCAATGAGAGAGAACTTTTCCTCGTAAGGGATCACAAACACAATACGCTTATCTGCGTTTTGTAAAATATAAGCATGGGGTTGATCATGTAGGCGGGGTACAACAATATGACTGCCTTTGACCAGCCGAATATGCTGCGGGCTATTTTCGGTAAAGGTCTCATCAAATAGTTGGCTGACCCAAGGGCCAGCAGCATTAACAATCGCTTTGCTTTGCACCGTAAAATGTTGACCATCGCGTTCGTTGCGAAGTGTAACGTGCCAATGTGTGTCTTGCCGAGTCGCTTTAATACAGCGAGTGTGAGTATGTATCTGCGCGCCGCGCGTTTTAGCCGCCATGGCATTAAGTACCACCAGACGTGAATCATCTACCCAACCGTCGGCATACTCAAAGCCCACTTTAATTGAAGCCTCTAGCGGGCTATCTGCACCAAAAAGTACTTTACGCGAACCATGTAGCTTTTCGCGTTTAGCTAAATGATCATATAAAAACAAGCCTAAACGAATCATCCATACCGGCCGTAAATGCGCTTGGTGGGGCAATCTAAAGGTTAATGGCCACATAATATGCGGCGCATTTTTAAGTAAGACTTCGCGTTCAGCTAAGGCTTCGCGTACCAATCTAAACTCGTAGTGCTCTAAATACCGCAAGCCACCATGGATCAGTTTGCTGCTATTAGAGGAGGTTGCAGCAGCCAAATCCGTTTGTTCACATAGCAAAACGCTTAAACCACGCCCAGCGGCATCATTCGCAATACCGGTGCCATTTACGCCACCACCAATTACTACCAAATCAACCTGCATTGCTCCCACTCCGTCCCGCTAATTATCATACAAATAGTATATATGAGATTGTTGATGATGTGGATCAGTTTTTCAAGTTTAAGGCTTAATGCGGATGCGCTATCATCATAAACGCACTTGGGCGACAGCGTGTTGCCATTTGGCATACAGGCAGTTGCGTGCTGCGGCATCCAGCTTGGGTTCAAAGCGTCTTTCACATACCCATAGTTTGGCTAATTCCTCGGTAGACGCAAACACGCCACACTGTAAACCGGCTAAATAGGCGGCACCCAGCGCAGTGGTTTCGGTAATTTGTGGGCGCTCTACCACGGCACCTAAAATATCCGCCAAAAAGCTGAGTACCCAATTGTTTTTGACCATGCCACCATCCACCCGCAGTACTGTTGGCCGTAAACCATCTTTTTCCATGGCTTTTTGCAAATCTTTAGTTTGATAACCCACCGATTGCAGCGCAGCGGCAACAATGGTGTCTATACCTGAGTCTCGGGTAAGCCCTAAAATGGCGCCGCGCGCATTGGGATCCCAGTAAGGCGCGCCTAACCCCGTAAACGACGGTACCAGAAAGACGCCATGATCAAGGGGCACATGCTTTACCATCTCTTCACTTTCGCCGGCATGGCGTAGCAGTTTTAACCCTTCCACAATCCATTGCATGGTTGCACCCGCCATAAAAATACTGCCTTCAATGGCATAGGTTGCTTTGCCGTTTAAACGGTAAGCGACGGTAGTGAGCAAGCGATTATTCGATTTAAGCGGCTTATCGCCGGTGTTAAGCATTAAAAAGCAGCCCGTACCATAGGTGCTCTTTGCCATACCTTGCTGAAAACAGGCATGGCCTACTAAGGCCGCTTGCTGATCGCCTGCCATGCCGCCTATAGCCACTTCGCCACCAAAAATCGATGCGGCGGTGATGCCAAAAGGGGCTGAGCTATCTAGCACCTCAGGTAGCATCGACGCGGGAATGTCAAACAGCGCCAGTAAGTCGTTGTCCCATTGTTGCGTATGAATATTAAAGAGCATAGTGCGCGAGGCGTTTGTGGCATCGGTGCGGTGTACCTTTCCGGCCGTTAATTGCCACAACAGATAACAATCGACGGTACCAAAAGCCAGCTCGCCACGCTCGGCTTTAGCCCGGGCGTCTGGCACGTTATCTAAAATCCAACGGATTTTGGTGGCTGAGAAATACGGATCCAGTAATAAACCGGTTTTATCCGCAATCAGTGTACTCACCTCGGCGCTAAGTAAGGCCTCGCAGAATGCGGTGGTGCGGCGATCTTGCCACACAATGGCATTATAAAGTGGCGTACCGGTCGCTTTGTCCCACACTAGCGTGGTTTCACGCTGATTGGTGATACCAATTGACAGGATCTGTTCATATTGAATCTGCTGTTTTTCTATCAGTTTTTTACAGCAGCGCAAGACGGTGTGCAGTAAATCGTTAGGATCGTGCTCTACCCAGCCATTTTGCGGGTAATGCTGTGAGAAGGTTTCACTCTCGGCGGCAATCAGCTTGCCTTGGGTATCAAACAGCACAGCGCGTGAGCTAGTGGTACCCTGATCAATCGAAAGTAAATAATGCGTCATGGTCTTACCTTGTCTATTTATCATATTATATGACTAGATTGCCGCGTCTTGAGCGTTTTGGCAACCCTATTTTGTGCTTGTTGCAACGGTTTGCTTGCGTGGTGCACACCCTATATGGCCCATGTTGTTTGTTGTATGTGATATGAAACTGGATAGAGCGTATTCGCACAGTATGTTCGGCACATAACCGCGCTGCTTGAAAACAGCCGTCCTAAATAAGGCGCCTGCATTGAAAAACTGTTAGCATAGGTGAAAATAGCATATGCGATGCATGTTCTTTGTTGTAGTCCAACACACAATGCCACAGCACCACAGCACTATGATAAAAATAATGACAAAAATAACTACAAAGGTAGAACAGGGTGTCTAAGCAAGGTACAGCTACACTGCTTAAAGTGATCAATTGCCACAACACCTTAGGTGAAAATGTGTTGTGGCATGAGCTTGAGCAAGCCATATACTGGATTGATATTGAAAAGGCCGAAATACTGCGCTATCACCCTGAATCTGCAGCGTTATGCCGCTATCCGTTGCCAGAGCGTATTGGTAGTTTTGCCTTTTTAGCGCCTGGTTATACGCACGAGTTCGATATTATTGCCGCCTTTGCCTCTGGCTTTGCACTTTACACGCTAGCAACTGGGGCCATTAAATGGCTTGCTAGACCTAAGCAGATGGCGGGTTTGCGTTTTAATGATGGTCGAACTGATCGCCAAGGCCGTTTTTGGGCGGGCACGATGGTCGAGCATGCCGAGCTGGCCCAGCAACAGGGCGAATTATGGCGGCTTAATGCGGATGCCAGTTTGCATAGTGCAGTGCAAGGTATTGGTATTTCGAATGGCCTTTGTTGGAGCCCCGATGGTAAAACACTTTATCATGCCGACTCACCAGCACATCGAATTATGCAATACCGCTTTTGCCCAGAGCTTGGCCAGTTAAGTGCTCCCCAATTATTTACTGACACGCCTGAAAACGCCCATCCGGATGGTTCGACTGTCGACAGTGCGGGGTATGTCTGGAACGCACACTGGGGCGCTGGAAGAGTGGTGCGCTATGCACCGGATGGCACTGAGAATATGGCCATTACGTTGCCGGTATCGCAGCCTTCAAGTGTGGCATTGGGCGGGCCGAATAAAGATTGGCTGATGGTGACAAGCTCAAATTTGGGTTTAACATCGTTACAGCTTTCTAGCCAGCCAGAAGCGGGAGCGTTGTTTATCTATCAATTAGCAGGTATTCAAGGCCTAGATGAAGTATTTTGCCAGCTGCCACAGGGCTGGCTGGCAAAATAAATAGGTACTGGCGCAGCCTATTTTAATCCGTTTTGCTGCGCTATATCTGCTTACTTGGATTGCCACGACAACCCCGTGCTAAAGCGTGCTGGAAAGCCTTTCCAGCCGCTGTCTTTGTAGTCAGCAACGGTAATCGTGGGCGGTAAATCTAGATAGCTACACTGGGCGGAAATGCTTTTAACATGGCAATCTAGCATGGCTAGCGCAAAGTGTTTATTGATTTCATTAATGTTTTGTACCGACCAACTGCCTTCATGGTAGGTGCCTAAATCCAACTCATTACTCGTGGCGGCCGTGGGAGCAGGATGGGGCGCAATATTATGCCGAGCCTGATGGAAAGTCAGTAAGTACTTGGCAGTACTGCCGGTATTATCAAATAACCATTTAATACCGTTGTAGCCTGATATATCGTCTAGATCGCCAGCCAAATACAGCGTGGGTACGCTGATTTTAGCCAATGCCGTTTCTGAAAATAGCTTATGCTGGCCACCCCAGGGCGCAATAGCAATGGCCGCTTTCCAACTGGGATCAACGTTTACCTCATTATACTGCCCACCCGCACAGCTATTTAGCAGTTGCTGAATTTGCGCTTGCGTTGCCGTATCGGTTGTACCGGTAAACGCGCCTACTGTGGCTGGCGTGAAGTTGTAGCAACCACCAATGGTGTTAATGGCACCAAAACCGCCCATGGAAAAGCCAATTACGGCAGCGTGCTCGGTATTAACCTGGCGCTGTAGCGCGCTGTCTTTTTGTTTAAAGTAATTTAATACAAACTGCTGATCGCGTGAGCGATTTAACAAGGTGCTAAAAAATCCGGCAAAAGGCGCTTTGGCAATATCGACTTCGGCATGGGTGGAATCGGTATGATCAATTGACGCCACCACATAGCCATGTGATGCCAAATGCTCACCAAGGTAGTACATGATAGTACGATAGCCGGTATACCCATGCGATAACACAACCAATGGATAAGTTGCTGCATCGGTTTTACCCTCGGCCAGTATCGCATTACGCAATGCCTCGCCTTGAATAGCAAAAGGAATACCTGTGCGGGTAACATCACGATAAACTGCAGCCGTCCCCGAATTACCTTTTGGTACTGGATACCAGACTTCTAAGCGTAACGGTCGATCCTGTGATTGCTGTGTCGTTGGGTTAAACTGCTGCGGATTAACAACGTCTAAGGTCGTCACGCCAACAGCGTAAGTGCCTGTTTGCGCGAGCGCAGGGATCATCGACGCAGGGCGTGGCTGATATAAATGTTCAGCTATCACATCGCTGCTTGCCGCGCTGGCAAATGGCATAGTCGCTATCAACGCCACTGTGAATATAGATAATGGGTATCGCATCATTTTCTCCTAAACGCGTTGTGTTAAAAGTAGCTAACATTAAGCCCTTGGCCAGCTGTACAGACATAGAAATCGGCGGTTAAACCAAATTGTTGTTGATACTGAGGCAATACCGCGGCTTGTAAAGCGTGTACCGCTTCGGGTAAGCACAAGCAGACAATCGCACCACCAAAACCACCGCCTGTCATCCGCGCAGCCCCTTTATCACCCAACGCCGCCTGACTTAGCGCAACTAAACCATCGGTGGCGGGTACAGTAACCTCATAATCACTATGTAAAGACGCATGAGATTGTGCCATTAACGTTTTTAACGTGGCTAAATCGCCTTGTTGTAAGGCGGAAACGGCGGACATTACGCGTAAGTTTTCAGAGACAACATGACGAGCGCGTTTTCGCTCGGTCTCGGTCAACGTAGTCGAATGGGCAATATCTTCTAATGTTGCCTGACGTAACGACGCTACGCCGAGTTTTTCAGCAGCCGCTTCGCAATCGGCGCGGCGCTGATTGTATTCGCTATCAACCAGTTTACGTGGGTAATTCGAATTGATAATGACCACGGCCAGATTTTCTGGCATGGCAACCAATTGCGTGCTGAGGTCTTGGCAATCAATCAATAAAGCATGGTGCGCTTGGCCATTAGCCGAAATTAATTGATCCATGATACCGCATTGGCAATCCATAAAATCATTTTCGGCTTGTTGCCCAATTACCGCTAATTGAGTGGGGCTAAGATTAAGCGTAGCGAGGCTATTAAACATGCCGCCTACGGCTAACTCTAGCGCTGCAGAAGACGATAAACCAGCGCCTTGAGGTACATTACTGCTAATCAGCATGTCTGCACCGGTTAAGGTATGCCCCGCGCGCTGTAGTACAAAAGCAACGGCCCGCACGTAATTGCCCCATTGCGATGGGCCCGCGCTTATCGTGTCATTGACGCTGAAGCTGTCAGATTCGCCGGGATAACTTAACGAATGGACATTAACGCGATTATCGTTTCGAGCTTTAAATAAAATGTGTGTGCGAAAATTCAGTGCGCAGGGTAAAACAAAGCCGTTATTATAATCAGTATGTTCACCAATTAAATTCACCCGTCCGGGCGCCGTGGCTACGCCGTCGGCTTGAGTATGGTAAATAGCGGTAAATTGTTGCTGTAACGCGGTTAATTCCATCAGTCTTATCCTTGTTTTTCTTTTTTATAATGCACAGAGCTGGCAGCCTGTAGGATAGTCGCTGCGGTTTCTGCGGTGAGATCACGCTGGCTCTCGCCCAGCATTTCGTAGCCGACCATGTGTTTTTTTACCGTTGCCGAACGTAACAAGGGCGGATAAAAATGCGCATGTAGGCGCCAGTAAGGTTGCTCCCGATCAGTGGGGGCGCAATGCCAGCCCATTGAGTACGGAAAGCTGCACTTGAAAATATTGTCGTATTTAATGGTGAGCACCTGCAGGGCTTCTGCCAGCGCGTGATTTTGTGCTGGGCTTAATTGACCAAAGTGCTGCACATCGTCTAAGCAAATCAGTAAGGTTTCAAAAGGCCAGGCCGCCCAGAAGGGCACCGCTACTAACCAATGCTTATTGGCAAACACCACGCGGTTTTTGGCCTCTAGCTCGCGGCTGGCGTAATCGGCCAATAAACTGCGGCCATGCTGGTTAAAGTAAGCTAGCTGGGCCGCATCTTCTGTGGCAATTTCGGTTGATAGATGCTGGTGTGCCCACACCTGACCATGAGGATGCGGCTGCGAACAGCCCATAATGGCGCCTTTGTTTTCAAAAATCTGAATGCACTTATACTGGCTGGCCAGTTCAACATACTGCTGCTGCCAGGTCGTTACCACGGCCGTTAATTCGCCAAGGGTTAATTCGGGTAAGGTTTTATTGTGCTCGGGCGAAAAGCAAATAACCCGGCATTCACCGCTGGTCGTTTCGATAGCAAATAATGGATCCTCGGTTGCCGGTGCTGTGTCTTGTGCGATTAGGGCGCCAAAATCATTTTTGAACACATGGGTATGCGTATAAGCGGGGTTAACTTCACCATTCGCCCGAGTATTGCTTGGGCATAGTGGGCAGCTGGCGTCATGCGCGGGTAAGCTATCGTCGGCCACTGCTTCCGTTGCGCCTAGCCAGGGGCGATTATTACGATGCGGAGAAACCAATATCCACTTACCGGTCAGCGGATTACGACGACGATGTGTAAATTCAAAAGTATCCATAATCAGTATTCCTACCCGTTTATTGCCATGACCCGGAATGTTTTAGCCGGTTCACTCTTTTCAATTTCTATGTCAGCACTGTGTAGCGACTAATAGGCTAGAAAACTCTTAGACGAGCAAACGCTTAAACCCATAAAGGTATTGGCAAGAGAATAGCACTATAAAAATCATTTTATATTATAAATAGTATTAATGGTAGCCGCGGTTTTAGTCAACGTTTATAGGCATTTTTTACTGTTTGCGTTTTATTGAATTCGCTAATATGGCTAAGCGTTTACTGATCCTGTGATATAGCTAATATCTGCTAAGCCAAAATTGGCCTATCAGCATGGGTGTTAATGGCGCAAATATGTAAAAATGAACAATCAAAATCTTGCAAAACATCTATTAAGAGCGCACCCATGCAGATAATTCTTGATCCCCTCACTTCCCCCGCGGTAATTGCGTTACTTGAAGGCCATCTAGCGGATATGTATGCCACCTCGCCACCAGAGAGTGTGCATGCGTTGGATATTGCTAAGTTGAAAGCACCTGATATTCGGTTCTGGACGGCGTGGGATGGTGGCGAGCTACTGGGCTGTGTTGCCCTTAAGCTACACAGTACCACATTTGGCGAAATAAAATCGATGCGCACAGCACCCGCCTTGCGGGGAAAAGGTTTTGGTCGAATCCTACTCCAGCATCTTGAACAGGAAGCGAAACAACTGGGTATTGCTGAGCTTTACCTTGAAACCGGCTCGATGGATTTCTTTTTACCTGCCCGTCGTCTTTATGAAAGTGCAGGCTTTATGTATTGCGGTCCTTTTGCTGATTATACTGAAGACCCCTTGAGCACCTATATGATGAAAAACTTGCAGGTGGCTGCCGATGTAGCCGAACCTGTACAGCGGCAATTACTAGCTTACAACGCCAAAGATCTCGCTGCCTTTGTGCGCTGTTATCATCCGGATATTCTCGTATACCGCATGCCAAACACCACGCCCACGCTACAAGGCCTAGCGGCATTTAGCCAGTTTTATGCCAGCGAGCGCTTTGGTAACGCGGCATTACATGCCGAAGTCTTGTCGCGCCAGGTTGTTGGTAATAAGGTGATTGATCATGAACGGATTAACGGCTTATTGGACGCACCTTATGATGTAGCGGTGGTGTACGAAGTTAAGCATGGCTTAATCACCACCGTCTGGTTTTTTCCGGCACATGCCCTAGCGAGCTTGCAGTAAGGTATTTACGGTAACAAAGCGATACCCTTGCTGTTGCAGCCCTGCAATGATCAGCGGCAAGGCGTCGCGCGAGCTTTGCCGACTTTGATACATTACATGTAGTAAAATAATGCTACCAGGCTTAGCATTTGCAATCACATACTGTGCCATGGCTCTGGCATCTTTGGCCAGAGCTGCATCGGATTCCGGTTCCAAATCCCACATCACCGTTAAGCGGTTATGCTGTTGCAAATACCAGGGCAAGCCAAACAGTTTCTTACCATAGGGCGGGCGAAACACAATATCACCCTGATAACCCGCCTGGCGGATCAGCAGATCAGTTTGTTCAATCTCCTTGGCAATGGCAGTTTGGCTCATCAGCACCATACGTGGATGACTAAAACTATGATTTGCCAGTTGATGGCCTGAAGCAAGCAAGCGTTTCGTATGTTCAGGATTTTCGGCCATTTCTTTGCCAGTTAGAAAAAACGTAGCCTGTACCTCATAATGTGCCAATACGCTTAGTACCTCATCGGTATAGGCTCTGGAGGGGCCATCGTCAAAGGTTAGGGAAATCACTTTTTCTCTCGTATCAACCTGCTGCACTAATTCGCCAAAAACCTGAAAGCTGCGGGCGGAAGACAATTGCCATAGGCCGTAGCAGCCTAACAGCAGTAAAAGTACGGCAAGAAAGATTTTTTTCATTTTAAACAGATTGTTAGAAAGTAGTGATGTAGATTAAAGTTTAAAAACTGAACTCTGGCTGAGCAAAGCGTGGCTGCTGAAAACGCGTATACCGCAGTGAGTACCCGTAAGATCGGGTAACTTTGCGCTAACTTTATTATTTACTTAAAATTTACCTTGAATTAAACTTGGCAGCTGGTTAAAGCTCAAGGTAAGCCAATGAAACGAGTATTACTATCTGCAGCTGTGCTGTTACTATCCGCTTGTGCGACAGTAAAAACACTGCCCCCTAGTACCACCCATGTACAGATTGAGCACCACGGTAAAAAAAGTTACTGTAAAGAAATTCCACGGGTTTACAGTGGCTTTGCCTTTAACCTATGCAAACTTAATGGCGAACCTAGTCGGCAGGAAAACTTAGGAAGTAGCTTTAACAATGTGCCGTTTTTTGTTATTGATGGTACTTTCTCGCTGGTCGCCGACACCGTGGTATTGCCTTACACTCTTTACACGCAAAGTCAGCATGGCAGCATCGACGTAAATTAATTTGCTTTGGTTAGCGACTTCACAAAATCAGCGAATTAAAACGGGCTTAAGATGCATTACCTGCATATTTTGCTGTCTGAGTCCTACAAGTTGCTGGCACAGCAATTGTTGATAGGGAGAGAATGCTGCAGTAACCTGGTATGTGGCAATCCCTGCAATAAAGCTAAGCTGCTTGTCTGGCAGCATATCGTTACTGGCATGATGTTGCAGCGTTGTCAGATCTGGCAGCAGCATGGCGCTGTAGTCCTCGTTTATGGCGATACTGACACCTTTGGCATCAAAGTCGCCAAAGTAAACAATGGGTTTATTTTCTCTAAGGCAAGCTGTTTTTAGGGCTTTATAACCTTTGCCATATAACTTATCCCCTCGATAGATCAGCAGCGGCTGCTGATAGGGGATGGCTAACTGAAAGCGCTCTAGCTGATAAAAGCAATCCAGATTTTCCACCACGAGCAAGGCGTCATAAGCGCTGAGTGCAATCTGCTGCCAGTCGACATCGGTAATGCGAATAGCGGGCAGGCCTTGGCATGGCAAAGCGCTATTGAGTCTAACTAACACCCTATGCTGGCGTGGGCTTGTTCCAAGGCTTTTTAGCTCTTGCTGGCTATTAAGGGCATTATCTAAGCGACTCAGTTGCTGAATCCCATCCTGAAAACAGGCCTGTTGTAATTGCCGCTGTGTGGCGGCAATGGCTTGTAACAGTGACAGATTAAAACTAAATTGTGGTAATTGCAGGCTGTTAGCGGGCACTAACTCATGCTCTATGCACCAGCGCAGCACGTCTTGCACCGTTTTACCGCTGGTTTTTACCCGCTCACTGCCACTGGCTTTAAGCCGCTGTTGCAGTTGCTGCAAGTAGCGTAGTGCCTGCGCACTGAGCGGCGGGTAAAACATCAGGCCGCCTGTAAACCAATACTAATATCGCGTATCAGCAGCAAGCTATTAAAATCACTGGCGGGGGCTTCTTCGCGCAGAATGGCAAACATTTGCTTTTCGTCTACCGGCAAAGCTTGGTATTCGGCAATAATTTGATAGAGCCAGATTTCGCTATCCCATGCCAGTGCTTGCTGCTCCAGATAACTGAGCGCACTGAGTTTACCGCCCTGATCAATCACCCGCAGGTAGAAATTCTCGACATCGTTTTTGAGTGCTTGCTGGCGCGCAGCAATTTCTTCATCCTGTAATAGAGCGCTAAAATTGGCGCTTTGCGTATCGGTAAGTTCTATTGGAGTATGGCGGGGCAGTGCCCGCACCAGTTCGGCCAAAACCTGGCGCTCACTGGCTTTATCTAGGGCGATGGCGGCCTGAGGTTTAATGGCAGCAGACTGATTAAAAAGCCCTGGCACCTCACTGCGATTTGGATAATCGGCTGGTTGGTACTTCGGGTGCTGGCGCAAAAACGCTGCCATATTGGTAATTAACAGGGAGCGAGATTGCTGCTGGCGGAATTTAGCTAATAGCTCCACCAAGCGTTTTTGCACCTCTAATAAGCTACTATGATGTGAGCTAAGCTGAGTTTGTAGCTGACTCACCAGCAGTTTACGTAAATGGTTATTACCTTCAGAAAGCTCAATTAACTCAGTAAAGTCGAGTAAATCTAAACCATCGAGCAAGCGGCGTAATTGCTTTTGCGCCCGTTCGTTTTCGCGGATTTTATCATCCAAGCTGCTAACAAAACCAAAGTCGCTGTTTAGCCGGTGCCACAGGCTGTCGATGGCTTCTTCAAACTGGCCGCTTAAATCATGCACATGCTCAGTTAGGCGTTGCAGCTGCAGCTCGGCCACGCTGTAATCACCTTTATACTGGGCATCACGATAGGCTTGAACCCTGTTGCGAATTTGCTCCAGCTTTTCGGCCACGTCAGCGTTAATCTGCCGGCGGTTTTCATCGGCCACCATACTGGCAATCAGCTCGCTGACTAACGGGCGCAGTGCCAAAGGCTGCTGTTCATCTGGCCGCCATAAAATACGGGCAGCAATCAGTTTTTTTAACGCCCCTTCGCTAAAGGCGCTTTCATCAATAAAGCCATCTAAATAGCCCTGCATCAGCTGCTTATGATGCTTACCTAATAAAGCTAAGCGCTCGGCACCAATGCTAAACAGGTTAGAGGCGGTAGTGGCAGAATCTAACGGTGCCATTAGAGCAGCGCCTCCTGCGTTGGGGTATCGTCTACCGGCAGATGTTCCTCATCACGAATAAAGCGAATCACATCAATTAAATAATCAATTTTACCGGTAACGATGTAGTACTGGCGCTCGGCATGCGGTTGTAGCAAATAACCGTGCTCTTTTAAGCGCCGGAAAATTTGCTTTACTTGGCTATCGAGCTGCTCGCTTTGGCTGTTAAAAAAGCGATCGCTAGCCAGCTGGCTTAAGCGCTGGCGCAAGCTTTGGTTATCTTCAGTGCGTAGCACAAATTCCTGCAATTTAATGGTGTCGCCAGCGGTTAAGGCGCTATCGCGGCCCATGGTTTCCTGCACCAGTTGTAGCCATTCCAACAGTGGTAATAAGGATTGCACTGTTAGGGCAAACTGGCTGCTTAACTGCTCCCGCGCGTCTTTGTTCAGTTCGTGATAACCCAAAAAGTACACACTGTGATCATCATTGCTGACTAAACGGCGATTCAGTGGTCGCAAGTAGTGGTTAATATCCTGCTGGGTTTGTTCTAAGCTTAAATGCCGATAGGCATCTTCGTCGGTAATCTTACAAATAAAATCACCGGCCAGCAGGCGCTCGAGTAAAGGTCCGTGTTGTAACATTAGCTTGCCTCCTGCTGTTTCTGGGCTAAGCGCTCGGCTAAGCGACTGACTTTAGGTTGAATGCGTTTGAGCTGGCGCTTGGTGGGATCTTGCTGGCTGGGCTCAATTAAATAGCGATGCTGGAACAGCATTAAGACATCTGACTCTGGGTTCGGGAAGGCACCGACAATCACAATATTATTGCTGCTACAGGCCGTAAATAGCTTTTCGACGTTGTGATAGGCGAGCGTACCAATTTCATCGATGGGCCAGTGAATGGTGACTTTGGCTTCGCCACGCAGTAAGCGGGTAAAGGCCAGTAAGTACTTACATAAAATCAGGTAAGCCATACCGTGGCTGGACGATTCCAGCAATTGCCGATCGTTTTTAATCACCAGCTCGGAGCCACCTTCACTTAGATGCAGCTCTAAGCGCAGCAGCGATTCAATAGTGTATTGCTCATCGGCGCGCAATAACTCGACAACATCGGCCAGCGCATTCAGGTATTGCTCAGAGGGCAGGGCTTTACCCGAGGCGCCCCAATCATCGTAAAGTTTGGCAAAATGTTTGAGTGGTTGCCAGAAACCCAGCTCATCGATGGTGGATAAAATCCGCACTTCCGACTTGCTAATGCCTTCCAGTACTAAGTCATCGGCCACCGCTTCACTTAAACGGCGGCTTTGCAGCGCAATACGGCGGTTAATATCACTAAATACGGTAAAGAATTTCTTCAGATCGCCGCCGATATTCTCGCCCATTTCCAGCAATTGCTGCTGCTGGCCTTTTAAGATTTCCAGCAGGTTTTGCAAAATTGGCAATTGCTGGCGCTTACCGGCGTAGTCTGGCAATTTGCATTTTTCGTGCTCTAAGCGATCTAAAAACTCTGGGCCGGCATCTTTACTGAGCCCACTTTCAAATTGCTCTAACGCCAGTTTTAAGGCGCTGTCCAGTTTGCTGCGTTGCTCTAAGGCTTCATTGGCGCGGGATAGCCGTTCAATGCTATCGGCCGAGCTTTGCAAGGTCGCGGGGGTAACGCTAGCCAGATGTAGCTCCATCAGTTTGGCGAGTACCGGTTTTAATTGCAGTAGCAATTGTTCGGCTTGGGTCATCAGCTCTTGCTGCTGGCGTTTTTGTTCTTCCAGCTTTTTCTGCTGGTTGCTGTAATCGGTTTTTAATTGCTCCAGCGCCTGCTTAATGCTGCGTTGCTGTTGTTTCAGCTCGGTTTCTTGTGCCAGTAACTGTGGCCGCAATTGTTGCCAATCTAGCGAAATAAACTTCTGCCAGGCCGTCAGTTCGTCTTGACGATTTTCGGTGGATTTAATCTCGGTTTTTAACTGATCTTGCTTCTGTTTTAACTCGGTTAAGCGCCGTGGATCAATGCCTTTAGCCGACAGATCTTCGTTAAAGGCTTGCTGCAGCTCTTTAATCTGGTTTTTATTGTCTTCGCGTTTATGCTCTAACTGGCGTTCTAACTCATCTATTTGCTCATCAAATACTTGTAGCTCGGCCTGCCAGTCAGTTTTTAGCTCCATTTTCTGGTTATTGTGATCGTCTTTTAACGCCTGCAAATCTTGCTGTTGCTGCTGTTTGAGCTTGTCCAGCTGCTGTTGCTGGCTGCTGAGTTCACTGCGCACGCTGCTCTGGCGCTGTTTAATTAGCTCGCGTTGCTGTGCCTGTAAGCGGTTACGCGCATCGCGGGCATACTCAATATTTTGCTCCGACTGGGTAAACTGCCACTCGGCTTGTTCTACCTGCGCCCGAATAAGCTCGGCTTGTTCAAAACGCTCTTTTAACAGCTTTTCTGCCTGCGTTTTGTTGGTGGTTGCTTGCTGTAATTGCTGCTCGGCAGCATGAATACGATGGCGAATCGCCGCTTCATCTTGCGCATAGTCCGGTGTATCAATGGCGCTAAGCTCTAGCGTTAACCCATAGACACTGTTGGTGAGATCTAAAAGCTGTGGCTGTAAATCCTGCCGCTCTAGTAACCGCTCGTCTAGCACCTTGCCCAGCTTTTGCTCCCAGCCATTGTAGTGCAGGCGTAAATAGTGACGCAGGCTACCTTGCTCAGGCGTAAGCTGGCGATGTAATTGCTGTAACTGTTGCTCGGCACTGTGTAAGGCTTTGCGGCTTTGTTCCAGTTGCTGATCGGCCTGCTCGCGTTCTTGCCGCGCTTGTTGATACTGTTGCTGTAATTGTTGCAGTTGCCGCGCTTGTTGCTGGGCTTGTTGCTGGGCTTGCTCTAAACGCAGCTCTGCCGCGCGCAGCTCGTCATGTTCGACTTCGGTCAGTGGCGAGCTGGTGAGCTGACTTTGCAATACCGCAATAGCGCTGCTTAATTGGGTTAGCTGCTCAGCAAACTGTTGCTGCGCTTGCTGTAGGCGGCTTTGAAAAGCTTGCTCTAATAACGCCAGTTTGCCATCTTGCTGCTCGCGGGTGGCGTCTTTTTGTTGCTGTAATTGCCTCGCTTTGGCGCGGTGTTGCTCGCTTAAGCGGTTAAAGGCTTCGGCCAGTTTGGCTTTGCGCTGCTCTAGCTGACGCTCTAAATCGCCATGTTGCTCTACCATTAACTGGTATTGCTCTAATACTTCCTGCAAGGTTTCACGCCATAGTGGCAAGGCGTCGGTATCGCGCTGCAGTTTCGGCATATCTTTGGCGTCATAGTCGTCAAAGCGTTGCTGTAGCTGATCTAAGCGCGCGCTGGTTTCGTGTAAATCGGCTTCGGTTTTACTGAGTTTGCCGTTTTGTTCTAATTGCTGGGCGTTAAATTGCTCTTTTAATGCCAATAACTGACCACGTAAAGTATTGACCTGTTGTTCGGCATCGGCTTTTTTCAGCTTTTGACTGCTTTCATCTTGCTGCAGCAAGGGGAGTAAGGCGGCCAATTGTGCTTCAGCGCCATCTAATTGCAGGGCTAATTGCTTTAAACGCTCAAAATCTTGCTGCAATTTATCCAGCCGCATCGACTGGCGCATTTGCTGGATCCACTCTCGCGCTTTGGTATTTTTCACTTTAGTGGTGGGCAAGGTCACGCCATCTTCTTCAAAAATGGCGGCCAGCATGGCTTTAAGGGTGTCCATTTTGCCTTCTTTGGCATGGACGGCACTGACCAGCTTTTCAATATGGCGCAGTTTATGGCCGCTGCTGACTAAACTAAAGGTTGCGGCTAAGCGGCGAAGTTTTACGCTATCGGCATTATTACCACGCAGTGCTGCGGCATCGTTTTGAATAATGCTACGGTATTCGCTGGTGGCACTGACTTTGGCTGACACTTGCACATCGGGGCG
>Ga0209812_10001382_pt1 | contig 16981 bp, 14 predicted proteins | sample JI71714BDNA_FD_187502 | JGI IMG/M metagenome (GOLD analysis project Ga0209812, IMG submission 187502) | Wastewater effluent complex algal communities from Wisconsin, to seasonally profile nutrient transformation and Carbon sequestration -... | ecosystem: Engineered > WWTP > Effluent > Algae...
TAAGTGAAACCGTATTGAAACTAAGAGATATGAGCCCATTATGGGAAATGTTTAAAGAAGGAGTAGATATGGATAAAATTGAGTGGGCGCACCATTAATAGTGGCTTGAATCCCTCCATAAAAACAAAACATTCAATAACAAAATTTAAATAAACATACCATGGCATATTCAGAAAAAGTAATTGATCACTACAGTAATCCTAAAAACGTAGGAACACTTGACAAATCTAAAACCAATGTAGGTACAGGTTTAGTAGGTGCACCTGAGTGTGGAGACGTAATGCGTTTGCAAATTGAAGTGGACGATGCTTCTGGTGTTATTACCGATGCTAAATTCAAAACCTTTGGTTGTGGATCTGCTATTGCATCTTCATCTTTAGCTACAGAATGGTTAAAAGGTAAAACTTTAGATCAGGCAGTAGCCATTGACAATATGGAGTTGGTAGAAGAATTAAACTTGCCTCCAGTAAAAATCCATTGCTCTGTATTGGCTGAAGACGCTATTAAAAGCGCTATCAACGATTACAGAAAAAAGAATGGCTTAGAAGAGTTGGTGTTCGAAGAAAGAATTCACTAATACCATAACACAATAGTATGAGCGAAACAGTAACAGAAAATAGTATTTACGTAAGTGAAAAAGCAAAAGCCAAAGTAAAACAGCTGATGGAAGAAGCAGGTGTGGCAGGAGATGAAAGCTATTTCTTAAGAGTAGGTGTGGTTGGCGGTGGTTGTTCAGGGTTGAGTTATAAGTTAGACTTTGACAACGAGGTAAAACCGATGGACCAAGTGTTTGAAGACAATGGAGTAAAAGTAGTCACCGATCTTAAAAGCTTTTTATACTTAGTAAATACCGAACTAGATTTTTCTGATGGATTAAATGGTAAGGGATTTTATTTCAGTAACCCCAATGCCAGCAGAAGTTGTGGCTGTGGCGAAAGTTTTGCGGTTTAGTTGGCAGAAAGTCTGCTTCCGATACCTACTTTCCTTTTTCGTGAGTCACTTTGTTAAATAAATTTAATTGCTATAGTAAAACCCCGATTCGTCGGGGTTTTTGCATATAAAAACTTTAGTTTTGAGGCATGTGGATGATCTGTAAAAAAGAGTGGCAACAATTTTTTGCTTCCTTAACCGGATACTTGGTGCTGGGCGTTTTTTTAGGGCTCACGGGGCTCTTGTTTTTTGTTTTCCCCGATACCAGTTTACTCAATTTTGGATATGCGAGCTTGGCTCCTTTTTTTCAGTTAATGCCTTGGTTGCTCTTGTTTTTAATACCGGCAATTACCATGCGAAGTATTTCAGAAGAAATACGAACAGGTACCTATGAAATATTACAAACGCTCCCACTTAGTATCAGACAAATCATTCTTGGAAAATATGTAGGTGTATTATTCATTGTATTGGTTGCATTGGCGCCCACCATTATTTATGCATTTTCTATGCAAGCCCTTAGTATTACAGGTGGCATTGATATTGGCGCAACAATTGGTAGTTATATCAGTTTGTTTTTATTGGCAGGGGTATTTGCCGCCATTGGTATTTATGCAAGCAGTGTAACCAATAATACCATTGCTGCATTTGGTTTAGGAGGCTTACTCTCTTTTGCTTTGTTTGCCGGATTTACAGCTGTAGCCAAACTATCTTTATTTAGTGGTGGCGCAGATTATTATATAGAATTAATGGGCATTCAACTGCATACAGCCAATATCAGTAGGGGTGTTTTAGCAGCTTCAGATATTATTTACTTTATTGCAGTGATTGGTTTCTTTCTGTTTATCACTCAATTGCAATTAACCCAATCTTCAAAAAAATTAGCAAGGGCATTGGCTGCAATTGCCCTATTGGTAAGCATTACAGTGGCAGGGTCATTTATCAGCAATCGATTGGATTTAACAGAAGATAAAAGATTTACACTCAGTAGTTCAACTGTTGAGTTGTTAGAAAAAATAGATTCTACTATAACAGTAGAAGTTTTTTTAACGGGAGAATTACCCGCTGATTATAAAAAGTTGAGCATTGCTACCAACGATATCTTGGCTTCATTTAACAACCATGCCAATAACCAAATTAGGATTGTTTTTAGAAATCCTGGTGAAGATTTGGCTAGTGATACCGCTAAAGCTATTCTGTACGACAGCTTACAAAAAATGGGCGTAGTATTTGAACAGGCATCAGTTGAACAATCTGCTGGCGATGCAACTTTGAACCAATTGATTATTCCAACTGCGTTGGTATACTATCAAAAAAATCAGTTACCCATTGCCGTAGATTTAAGAAGCAGCAGGAAAATATATAAACAGTTTAATGTACTTACCGAAGAGCCACAAGAAGATGTAGAAGCAACACGCAATGCAGCAGAAGCATTACTCGAAAATAAATTTGCAACTGCTATTGATAAGTTGATTCGAAAAGAAGTGCCCACTATCGCATATGTAGTAGGAAATGGAGAACCCACCGATTTAACCGTGAACGATTTAGGAGAAAGTTTGCGCAACGATTATCGATTAGGCATTTTCGATTTAAAACAAGCTTATCCAGATGCAGCAGTGATTAAAACAATGATCATCGTAAAACCCAAGCAAACTTTTACAGAAGAAGACCTTTTAAAGCTTGACCAGTATGTCATGAATGGGGGTAATATCATTTGGTTCATAGACAAGCTGCATGCAGAGTTGGATAGCTTAAAAAGAACAGAAGGTCAGTACACTGCTTTTGATAGGGGCTTGGGCTTAGATCAATTGTTGTTTAAATATGGAGTTAGAATCAATGGAGATTTATTGCAAGACCTGAACTGTTCAAAGATTCCATTGGTGGTAGGAAAAAATCCGGATGGGAGCATTCGCATGCAGCGAGTGCCCTGGCCCTATTATCCCTTGCTATCAGCCAGAACACCCAATCCAATTTCGGCCAATTTAGATAGGGTATTGCCCATCTTTCCATCCAGTATAGATACAGTATTGGCAAAAGGCATACAGAAAACGATTTTGTTGGCTTCTGATACCAATAGTAGAATATTGCCATCCCCTGCATTGGTTTCATTAAATAGTGTACAAAGCCAAGAAGATTTGTACAGCTTCAATAAAAGTTTTGTGCCTGTAGCCGTTTTATTAGAAGGAACATTCAGTTCACTCTTTAGTAATCGATTACCCAAGGCAGTAATGGATTCGGTCAAAGCAAATACCGGAAAGCCATTTTTATCAAAAGCCACCAAAGCCGGAAGGCAGATTGTGGTAGCAGATGGAGATATCGTAACCAATGAAGTAAGTAATACCACAGGCCCACTGCCCATGGGCTTGATACAAATGGAAAATTATCGCTTTGCCAACAAAGCTTTTTTTCTGAATAGTATAGATTATCTTTCCTCCGATAATTCCTTGTATCAGAGTAGAAATAAAACAGTGGTTTTACGGTTACTCAACAAGCAAAAATTACAGGAGCAAAAAACATTTTGGCAATTGATCAATGTATTGTTACCAGTAGCACTGGTTTTGATTATAGGTTATTTATTTCAGTGGTGGCGTAAAAAGCGCTACAGCATTTAATATTGAAAGATTATTATGAACGCACATCAAATTGTTTATTTAGTATTTGGAATTGTATTATCGGTAGCATTGGTTTTTGACCTTGGGCTATTGAGTAAAAAAAATAAAAGCATTACCATCAAGCAAGCATTAAATCAAACCATTTTTTGGGTTGGCTTGGCGGTTGCATTTTTTGTATTTCTTTGGATAGAAGGACCAGCATTAGCAGCAGATAGTGGCGGTGCCGATGTGAGTAAACACCAATTGCCATTTGAGTTTTTAAGTGCCTATTTGATGGAGTGGAGTTTAAGCATTGATAATATTTTTGTGTTCATTTTAATTTTCAATTCATTTGGAGTAAAAGAAGCATATTATTCAAGGGTGTTGTTATTAGGAATTTTAATGGCCATTATTTTCAGGGTCATTTTTATTACTTTAGGAGTGGCACTGGTGGCTAAGTTTTCATGGTTGCTGTATATTTTTGGCGGGTTTTTAATATACACTGGCTATCATATGTTTAAAGCCAATGAAGAAGAACAGTTTGATCCACACAATTCAAAAATTTATAAGTTTTTAAAATCCTTCTTACCATTGGTTAACCACGATGGCGGTGGAAAGTATATGATCCGCGAAAACGGAAAGCCAGTTTACACTACTTTGTTTGTAGTGGTCATTTTATTGGCTGCTATTGATTTGGTATTTGCATTAGACTCTATTCCAGCAGTGATGGGTATTTCAAAAGATCCATTGATCATTTATACTTCTAATATTTTTGCAGTTTTAGGATTGCGTTCTTTATTCTTTTTATTAAGAGGCGCAGTTACCAAATTTGATTATTTGCAACAAGGTATTGCCATTGTATTGGTATTTATTGGTGTTAAAATGTTGGGCGAACACTACTTAAGTATGTGGATGAGTAAGACCAGTCAGGTAGCATTGTCATTGGGCGTAATTGTATTATGTATTTCAGGATCCATTTTATATTCTATTGTTTTAGAAAAAAGAGGAACCCCTAAAGATGTAATAGACGATTCTGTTAAATAACAATGATGCAGTACCTATTGAATGATATAGCAGCAATTTTGCAACAGCCTATGCAGGGCCAACGCAATGCAATTATTCAATACCTAGTAACCGATAGCAGAAATATAGTAGATCCTACACAGAGTATTTTCTTTGCCATTAAAGGACCAAGAAGAACGGGTACATCCTTTATTGCAGACGTTTACCAGCAAGGTGTGCGAGCATTTGTAATAGACGAACCCATTGATACGAGTGAATTTGCGGAAGGTGTATTTTTTCATGTGCCCAATACCATCAAAGTATTACAAACCATTGCAGCTTATCATCGAGCCAAATTTTCCATTCCAGTTATTGGCATTACCGGAAGCAATGGCAAGACCATCGTGAAAGAATGGTTGTATCAATTATTACAACCCGATTTTAATATTGTAAGAAGCCCAAGAAGTTACAACTCACAAATAGGTGTTCCATTAAGTGTTTGGCAAATGAATGAACAACACGAACTCGGAATATTCGAAGTGGGAATTTCAGCAAAAGGGGAAATGCAATCCTTAGCAGAAATAGTGCAACCAACCATTGGAGTGTTCACTAATATAGGTGATGCGCACAATGAAGGTTTTGCTAATGTAGAAGAAAAGGTAGAAGAGAAAACAAAATTATTTGCAGGTGCAAGTAAAATAATCATTGCGTCCGATTATATTCCAACGGCTTTAACAACAAAAGCAACTATTATTTCTTGGGGATCAAAGCCGCTGCCCAGTTCGGCAAGCCAAACAACTATCCGATTTCCTGATTTGCAGTTGATTTCGCAACAAAAAGAAAACAATAGTACCCGGTTGACTTTGAAATATCAAGAAGAAGAATTCCAATTACAAGTTCCATTTACAGACGAAGCTTCTTTACAAAATTTACTGACTTGCGTATTGGTATTATTGCAATTGAATTATCGTACATCGGTCATACAACAAAGGGTATTGCAGTTAACAGCCGTAGAAATGCGCATGCAGTTGCGAAGAGCAATCAATCAGAGTTATGTATTAAACGACAGTTACAGTAATGATAAAATTTCCTTGTCGTTGGCATTGCAATTTCTAAAAGAGCAAGCCAATCAACAAACCATCATTGCTATTGTATCAGATATTGTAGATACCGGAGAACCAGCGGAACAATTGTATCATCAAGTAGCGCAAATGTTCAGTAGCAGCGGTGTTAAGCAATTGTTTGCAGTGGGTCCTGAAATCAGTCAGTATTTTGCAAAACACCAAAAAGACCATTTCCCATTTAGCATTCAATTATTTGCCAATACCCAAGAAGTGTTGCAGCATTTGCATGAGACCATGTTTCAGCAAAGCTATATCTTATTAAAAGGGGCTAGGAAATTTGCATTCGAGCAATTGGCACATTGGTTAGAGCAACAAGTGCATCAAACCATCATGGAAATCAATTTAACTGCCATGGTGCATAATTTAAAAGCTTACCAGTCATTACTGCAACCCAATACCAAATTAATGGCAATGGTAAAAGCATTTGGTTATGGAAGTGGGGCAGGAGAAGTGGCCAGAAGATTGCAGCAACAACAGGTAGATTATTTAACAGTAGCATATGCAGACGAAGGGGTAACCCTTCGCAAAGCAGGCATCCATTTACCCATCATGGTAATGAGTGCAGATGAATATTCATTTGATGCAATGGTGAACTATTCTTTAGAGCCAGAATTGTTTTCTTTTCAAATACTCAAAGCATTTCATCAATATATTACCCAGCAAGGTTTGCAACAATACCCCGTGCATATAAAATTGAATACGGGAATGAATCGCTTGGGTTTTGATATTGCTGAAATAGATCAATTAGCCAACTGGTTAAGTAGCCAACAAGCGTTAAGGGTTAAATCGGTTTTGAGCCATTTGGCTGCAAGTGAAGAGGAGAAAGAAGATGCATTTACCCAACAACAAGTTGATCTTTTTAGTAGGGCTTGTAATACAATAGAAAGTGAATTGGGGTATGTTTTTATTAAGCATATTGCCAATACCGCAGCCATTCGACGCAATCCAAACTGGCAATTCAATATGGTGCGATTGGGAATAGGCTTATATGGTGGAGATAATATTCATCAAGCCAATTTGCCCTTACAAACAGTGGCTACGCTTAAAACAACGGTAGCACAAGTAAGGGCCATCAAAGCAGGGGAAACGGTGAGCTATAACCGATCGGGTGTTTTACAAAGGGACAGTATAATTGCAACGGTAAGAATTGGATATGCAGATGGCTACCCAAGAAGAATGGGAAATGGAGTAGGCAATATGTTTGTCAAAGGAAAGTTGGCACCAACAGTTGGTAAAATATGTATGGATATGTGTATGATTGATGTAACAGATATACCCAATGTGCAACCAGGAGACCCTGTAGAGATTTTTGGAAAACATATATCCATCCAAGATGTAGCCAAAGGAGCAGGAACCATTTCTTATGAAATCATGACTGGAATCAGCTTAAGGGTTAAGCGAGTGTATATTGAAGAATAATTATTTGCAAGATTGTTTTTTTAAGTAGTCTGCTTGAATACTTCCCAATCGAATTGCCACAGAAAAATCTGCACAACTACCCGGCTTATCATTCAATTTTTGTTTGGCCAATCCTCGCTGTAAAAAAAAGCTGGCATCTTTGTTATTAAAACTAATGGCTTTAGAATAAAACTTAATGGCATTTCTAAAATCGGAAGCGCTGAAATAAGTGTTGCCCAATTGAAAGAAAATATATTCATTACTGTCTTCAATTTCTAGCGCATGATTGAGGTCTAGAATGGCAGCTCCCGGGTTGCCCAATGCCAATCTGATATTGGCTCTAATCATATATGCTTCAGTAGCATTTTCGTCTTCATCAATGGCTTTGGTGCAGTCTTGTAAAGCACCATTGATGTCATCTAATCCTCTTTTAATAGAAGCTCTTAATAAAAGCGCATCCACATAAGTAGGATTTGCTTTAATCACTTTATTCAAATCTTCTAGTGCCAAAACATGTCTGTTTAGTTTCAACAAAGCTTTACCTCTGTTCATATAAGCATCTAAATAAGTCATGTTTTTTTGAATGGCTGTATTAAATTCAGCAAGTGCTTCTTCCAATTTTTCGTTATCCATTAATAATACCCCTTTGTTTTGAATCGCTTCTACATTATTGGGGTCTAATTGAATGGCATAATTGTAATCGGCAAGCGCCTCTTTAAACATATTTAATCCAGCATGGGCTTTGCCTCTTAAACAATAAGCTTGGGTTGCAAAAGTGCCAGCAGTTTCTTTGGCTACTATTTTATTAAGATTACCAAGGGCTTCTTTGTAATTTTTAAACAGGATTTTGTTATTGGCTGCCTTGATTAAATCGGCAGTAGATTGTGCATGCACCAGTTGCCCCAAGAATAGGATGCTGCAAATGAATAGCAGGTACTTTTTGTTCATAGTACTAAACGTATCAATAAAGTGGCCGGGGGGTGGTCTTTAATTAATTTATTATTACCTAGATATAGGTAAATCAAAGACAAAATATCAAAAATCCTTGAGAAGTTAACTAAATTTTATATTTTTAAGCCATATTCAATCAATTATGAAACTACATATTCTGCTTACCGCAACTGTTTTAGCATGTACTACTTTGGGTGTTTTAGCCCAGGATAAAGACAAGAAAAGAAAGGAAATAGGGTTTATTGTAGGATTGCAAAGATCTAATTTAGATTACAACGCAATTGTAACAACCAACGTTTCTGAAGAGGCCAAAACTAGTATTGGGGGATCTTTCTTTTTAAACTCAAGATTAATTGGACATTTTATTACACTAAGAACAGAACTAGGATTTTATTCTAAGGGAGGTACTTATACTGGAGCAGGAGCTGCTTTTTCTGAAACCAATTTATCATATGTAGCTGCGCCAGCATTGTTATTGCAAACCAAAATTGGTTTTTTGAAAGCATATGCAGGTCCTCAAATGGGCTTTTTAATTACCGCAAAATCTAAGACAGGTAATATTGAAAATGACGTTAAAGCGGCTTTTAAAACAACAGAATTATCTGGTGTTATAGGAGCTGAAATGAATTTGCCATTACGATTGATGGTAGGAGCAAGATATAATTTTGCAATCAATAATATCAGTGAAATTCCACAAGGTACCAGCAGACCAGGTATGTATATGATCTATGTAGGTCTAAGATTACGCAAATAATTGGCCCTCCCTCCAGGCTGGAACATGTTAAGAAAAATATATGAAGATTAGTAAGCTTTTAATGCTTGTATTTTGCGCAGCATGTTCAATGGCGCAAGTAAGTGCACAAAAAAAGGTTCAGATAAGTATTGTAGTAACCGATGTTCATTTAAAATATTCCAATAAAAGCGGAACAGATCCCCGTATAAAATTTTTTAATAAACAAGACAATGCTTTACTGAATAATACAGATAGTGAAGGATTCAATTGTTTTCATTTGGTCGATTTTAAGCAAACCGACGCAATGGTAGACTACCCATTGAAAAATATAGAATGGGACCTAAGCAACGGCACAGCGGTAGGATTGAAAATGGAGGCATTTGAAAAAAACAAGAAGAAAGGAGATTGTGATTTCGACGGAAGTGGGTTGTTCAATAAAGATAAAATGCACGAGTTTGGCGAATGGGTAATTGATTTAAAAACGATAAAGCCTGGTGTGTTTTCAAATAAAATGACGGCAACTACTGCAGGAGGAAATTTTGCTATAGAGTATAAGGTAAAATATACTTTACCATCAGCTGATGAGATTGTTACAGATATTGCTTCAGCAAAATATTGTAGCAATACAAAAGTTAAATTGAGTTCAGGTGCTTCTTTGTTACCTAATAAAGAAGACGTTTTATATAAGTGGGAATACCAATTAGAAGGATCTGCCGATTGGAGTTTATTAAGCACAACAGGTGCTCCTGAATTGCAAGTTTCTTTAGGCGATGTATTGAAAGCTGAACCAATGGGTAATCAAAAAGTGAATACCAGGGTATCATTAATGGTTGGTACCGAATTAGGTATGCCGGCTGCAAAATCATTTGTATTTATGCCCGCAGCTCCATCTTTACAGCTGAGCAATATTGCTGTTAACAATACTTGTAAAGATGCAAGTGAAGGGATAGTGACCATTAATAATATTAAGGGTTTTACAGAAAAATATTTATTACAACTAAAGCCATCTGACAAAATAGTACGCAGTACTGATGGAACAGCCAAATTCACGGGTGTTGCAAAAGGCAGCTATCAATTGTTTTTGACGAATGACGATGACAATGCAGGGGCATGTAGTGTAAACTATCCGGTAGTAATTAATGAACATCCAAAATTAGAAGAAGTCAACAAAAAAATTGCAGCTGTAACTTGTAATGGCTTGTCTGATGGATCAGTGACCGTAACACTTAGAGGTGGTAATCCAGCAGCGCTGAATGCCACCATATTACCACAGGCAGGTACATTAACCATCAAGAACAGAGAAGTGGTGTTTAGTGGATTGTCAGCAGGAAAATATGTGATACAAGTAACAGACTCTTGCAATAATAAAATAGAATTTGCTGCAACACTAACAGAACCTGTTGCTGCAAAAATTAGTGTTACCAATATTGTAAAAAGCAGTTGTACAGAAACACCGAATGGTTCATTTACAGTGAATATTACACAAGGAGTAGGGCCTTTCCGTTACGTGTTAACAAGAACAGAAACTAAAAAAGAAATTGTAAAGACAGATTTCACGAATATGCCAACTTGGATGTTTAATAATTTGGCGGCTGGTGAGTATACTGTTATGGTTTATTCTAATAACAGTGATGTTTGTAAGCCAGCAGAGAGGAAATTACGTATTGAAGAATCTGTGTTAGAGGTAGATGTTAAAATGACTAAAGTTGTTCCAGCTACAACAGAAGATGCCAAAAATGGAGTCTTACATTTTGCTGTGCCAGATGCAAAAATTGCGTTGCAATATATTCTGACGAATTTGGTGAATAACCAAGTATACAGTAATACGACCGGCTTATTCGACAATATACCGGCTGGTCGATATACTTTGGCATTAAAGCGAGCAGATACCAATTGTGGTGATATGCAGAAGATCAGTGAAACTTTCACTGTAACAGCTACTCCAGTTCAAATAATAGAAGATACAACTGTTAAAAAAGATACTACGGGAACAGGTGGTAACTAAAGCAACCACCTTTCCTTATCTTTGTTTTTACGATAAAATTGAACCGTGAAAGCAAAGCAGATTATTCTAATTATACTGACCATTATTTTAGTAGACCAAGCGTCTAAGTTTTACATTAAGTTAAACTACTATACAGGTGAAGAACACAATGTGTTGGGCACTTGGTTTCGACTACATTTTGTAGAAAATGAAGGCATGGCTTGGGGTTGGAAATTTGGGGGAGACTTTGGTAAAATAGCCCTCACTTTATTTAGATTAGGAGCTGTTATTTGGGGATCATTCCTGATACGAAATTTCATCAGACAAAAACAACACAAGGGCTTTTTAATTTGTGCAGCCCTTATTTACGCGGGCGCACTCGGAAACTTAATTGATAGTTTATTTTATGGCATCATATTCGAAGCCAGCAATCCATTTACACAGAACGTAGCTACCTTGTTACCTGCAGGTGGTGGTTATGCAGGTTTGTTTCATGGCAAAGTTGTAGACATGTTGTACTTTCCTATCATCACGAATTCTCATTATCCAACATGGATTCCTATTGTAGGGGGAGAAGAATTTGAGTTCTTTAGACCTGTTTTTAATATTGCGGATATGGCTATTTCAACAGGGGTGATTACCATATTGGTTTTCCAAAATAAGTTCTTCAACAGACCCGAACAAGAACAGCACAACACGGTTGTAACCAACGCAGAAGTAAACGACAAAACCCAGATATTTTAGCCGATTCCATTTTTGCAATTTTTTGTAATTCTGGAATTCGATTCCATTTTTGCATATATTTGCAATTATGGAGTGTTGCTCCATTTTTGCAAAAAAACAGTGCAAATGGCTAATTTGATTCAAAGAGATATTCAAGCGGAAGCAGTATTTAAGCTTACTCAGTTCAGGGCATTGTGTATTACCGGCCCTAGGCAAAGCGGTAAAACTACTTTGAGTAAAGTGCTATTTAAGGATAAACCCTATGTAAATTTTGAAACCCCTACCACACAAGCCGCATTTGAAACAAATCCTGCAGCCTTTTTAAAAAAATATGCTTCAGGGGCCATTTTTGATGAAGTTCAACGAGTGCCATTACTGTTTAGATTTTTGCAAGAAATGCTCGATAGGAACACCAAGAGAGGTCAGTTCATTTTAACAGGGTCCAATAATTTTTTGTTACAAGAACAAGTTTCCCAATCATTAGCAGGAAGGGCGGGATATTTGTCATTGTTGCCATTGAGCTATGCAGAAATAAATGAAAGCAATATTGCTATTGATTCTGTTGATGAATTAATACTGAATGGAGGCTATCCAGAAATTTGGAATGAACAATTAAAGCCTACTAATTGGTTAGAAAGTTATGTACAAACATATGTACAAAGAGATGTTCGCTTATTAAAAAATATCAATGATTTAGCCGCGTTTAATCGGTTTGTTTTTTTATGCGCCAATTTTGCAGGTCAGCTTTTAAACAGAGAAGAGATTGCTAAAAAAACAGGGGTTGACACCAAAACAATTCAATCCTGGATGGGATTATTAGAAAGTAGTTACCTGATTTTTATGCTCCAACCATGGTTTGTAAATGCTAATAAGAGAATGGTAAAAAGTCCAAAACTGTATTTTCATGATACAGGATTACTCTGTTATTTATTAGGCATTCACAATAAAACTGCATTAAAAAAGCATCCACAATACGGAGCTATATTCGAAAACTGGGCTATTACAGAGATTCAAAAAAATCGATTGAATCAAGGTATCATTAGTCCGCTTTACTTTTACAGAGATAGTGCCGGAAACGAAATTGATTTAGTGGTAGACAAAAATGAGGAGCAATTTGGAATTGAAATTAAATCGGCTAAAAAAGTAGAAACAACTATGTTCAAAGGACTCAATCACTGGAACAAATTCAATCCATCTGCTAATACTTTATTAATTTACGGAGGAGACAAAGCAGATGAAATAAAACCCAAACAAACAATTCTCCCTTGGAATCAAATTAATCAGTTTTAAAAATGCCTTATGAATAAAATTTTGCTCTTCATTTTAGCTGCAACTATCGCAGCGTGCAGCAGTAATCGAGTAGATACGATTGTACACCATGCAGCAATTTATACAGTGGATTCAGCTTTTACTGTTGTAGAAGCAATGGCCATTAAGGATGGAAAAATTGTAGCAACAGGAACCAACGATGCTATCACCAGTAAATACCAAGCAGATAGTATGGTAGATGCAAAGGGAGTAGCCGTTTATCCAGGACTGATAGATGCACACGCACATTTCATGGGGTATGGAGCATCCTTGTTTCAAGTGGAATTATATAATACAACAACCTGGGAAGAAACGGTAGACAGAATTGTTGCGTTTGCAAAAGCACATCCTGAAATTAAATTCATTAGAGGACGTGGATGGGACCAAAATAAATGGCCAGGAAAAAAATATCCTACCAACGAATTGTTGAATCAACGATTCCCCAATATTCCAGTTGTGATTGAGCGAGTGGATGGACATGCCTCCATTGCGAATGCAGCAGCACTTGCATTAGCAGGTATTAAGCCAGGAGACAAAGTAGTGGGTGGAGAAATTGAAACAAAGAACGGAGTCCTCACTGGCGTTTTAATTGATAATGGAGACGCAGCAGTAAATGCAAAAATGCCCACACCAACAAAAGAAGAATTAACCGCTTGGTTGCAAGCAGCAGAAAAAAATTGTTTTGCTCAAGGGTTAACAACTATTACCGATTGTGGACTGAGTCATCAAGACGTTGACTTTATAGATGGCTTACATAAAAACAATCAGTTGAATATGCGCTTGTATGTGATGTTGAGCGACAAAGATGCCAACTACGAAGCCTACTTAAAGAAAGGTCCTTACAAAACTGATAGACTTTTTGTAAATGGATTTAAGGTTTATGCAGATGGAGCATTGGGTAGCAGAGGAGCTTGTTTGTTAAAACATTATGCAGATCAACCAGGATGGGGTGGATTTTTATTGCGCAATAAATCACATTATGATTCATTGGCACAAGTGTTGAGTAAGACCAATTTTCAAATGTGTACCCATGCCATTGGAGATAGTGCTAATAGAGAAATATTAACTATTTATAACAAGTACTTACAACCCGGTAATGATAAGCGCTGGAGGATTGAACACGCGCAAATAGTAGCACCGGAAGATTTCAATTTATTCGGTAAGGTAAACGTTGTTCCTTCTGTGCAACCCACTCATGGAACCAGCGATATGTATTGGGCAGAAGCCAGACTGGGTAAGGAACGTATGAAAGGAGCGTATGCATTTAAAGACTTATTAAAACAAAACGGATGGTTGCCTTTAGGGACCGATTTTCCCGTAGAAGATATCTCTCCTTTCAAGACATTTTTAGCAGCAGTGGTGCGCAAAGACGCAGCAGGATATCCAGCGGAAGGATTTCAAATGGAGAATGCATTAACACGTGAAGAAACCATTAAGGGCATGACCATCTGGGCAGCCAAAGCAGGTTTCTTAGAGAAGGAAGTAGGGAGTTTAGAAGTAGGGAAGAAGGCTGATTTTATTTTGTTGGATAAAGACTTGATGAAAGTTGCCGAGCAAGATATTTTAAAAACTAAAGTAACTGCTACTTATTTAGGAGGGAAGAGGGTATATTAATCTATTCACGCATAAGGCAAAAAGCCAAATCTTCGCTACCCCCAGATTCCGACTCAAATATTAAAGGGGGTGAACATACCAATTCTCGCTGCCCCCAGATTTCAACTTGTGTAAATTGTAATATTTCAAAATACTGCAAGTTGAAATCTGGAAAATGCTCGAATCAGTATGTTCATCCCCTTCTTTAAATACTTAATCTAGAATTTGAGAAATGCTCCAATCGGCTTTTTGCCTATATGTATTGTATAAATTCTACACTCTTCTCATATTATTATATCTGTGCTGAATAGTTTAGTACCCTTACAGATTTAAAATATAGAATCTGTAAAAACAATAGAATATCCCTGAATTTGTATAACTCATGCGTTGATGAATAGCTGAATCTTTGCACCATAACAATAAATTAAAAATGATAAAGACCATTTTAATTACAGGTGCAAGTAGTGGTATTGGTAAGGCAACAGCCCTTTACTTTCAATCTAAAGGATGGAATGTGGTAGCTACCATGAGAAATCCTGATTCAGCTTCGGAACTAAAGCAATTAGACCATGTATTTATAGTACCCATGGATGTGTTGGATTTGAATTCCATAGATCAGGCAATCCATTTAGGCATTAACCATTTTGGTACAATTGATGTATTGCTGAACAATGCAGGTTATGGCGCATATGGGCCATTAGAGTCGTTTAAACGAGAACAAATATTGCGACAGTTCAATACCAATGTAATTGGACTATTAGATGTTACAAGGGCTATTCTGCCACATTTTAGAGCACATCAAAAAGGAATTATAATTAATATTTCATCTATAGGAGGTAAGATCACTTTCCCATTGGGTAGCTTGTATCATGGAACTAAATTTGCTGTGGAAGGGATTTCTGAGTCTTTACATTATGAAGTAGAACAATTTGGTGGCCAGGTTAAAATTGTAGAGCCAGGAATGATTGCAACCGATTTTGCTGGAAGGTCATTCGATTTTAGTAACGACGATAATATGTCAGAATATCAAAACCTAGTAAGTGCATTAATGAACGCAATGCCAATTATGTCTCAAAATGCTTCACCAGCAACTGTGGTAGCCCAAGTTATTTTTGAAGCAGCTACTGATGGTAAAAATCAACTGCGTTACATGGCTGGGGAAGATGTGAAGTTATTATTGGCTAATAGACAGCAATATGATGACACCATATTTGTAAATGGAATTAAAGCGCAATTTGGCCTTTAATTATGCAATATCTTACAACTGTATGAAACCGATTATTCATCTTCAAAGTATAGCCGATTTATATACTGTATTTAAACTAGGTCATCATCATCATCCATTGATAGCTGTAATAGATTTTAGTAAAGTAACTGAACAGCTTGAACAGGATTCAAAAATCACCACTGATTTTTATTCTGTCATGTTCAAAAATTACTGAAAAAATCATATGAAGTATGGCAGAAAAACAATTGATTTTCAGGAAGGAAATTTAATTTGTATAGCACCACGTCAAGTGATAGAAATAGATGTTGAAATAGAACAAAAAGAAAACATGTTGGGCTGGGGCTTGTTCTTTCATCCAGATTTAATCAGGGCTACATCTTTGTACGAGAAAATAAACCAGATGAGTTTCTTTAGCTATGAAATTACAGAAGCACTACATCTCTCTGATAAAGAGAAAAACATCTTGTACGAAACGGTACAAAAAATTGAATTAGAGCTACAAGAGAATATAGATAATTATAGTCAGCATATTTTAGTTTCTTCCATAGAGTTGTTGTTGAATTATTGTTCTCGATTTTATGGAAGACAACTCATCACAAGAAGTCAGTCTAATAAAACGATAGTAGCACAGATTGAATCACTTTTAAGAAGCTATTTTACTGTATCAGATGTGAACGCATTGCCCAGTGTAAAATACTTGGCAGAACAGGTTCATTTGTCGGCAAATTATTTGAGTGATTTATTGAAGAAGGAAACAGGAAAGAATGCACAAGAGCATATTCATTTCTACTTGATTGAGGAAGCAAAAAGTCGATTACTTAATACACCGGCATCTATTAATGAAGTCGCATATTCATTAGGGTTTGAGTACCCACAATACTTTACTAAATTATTCAAACAAAAAACAGGGCACACCCCAATAGAATATCGACAGTTAAACTAACCACGCAACACAGCACATCACTAAAGTGACTAAAAGTAAAATAGCAAGCAGTCCAAATTCGGATTGCTTTAATAAAAGGCAAAAGGTGATTGGAGCATTTCTCTTGCTGTACCATCGCAATATTATTGAATAGCTTAATAAAATACTAAGGGGATGTATGCTGATTCGAACATTTTGCAAATACAACAAAGCATCAAAGCAACTAAAAGTAAAATAGCAAACAGTCCAAATTGAGCATTTTTTTAATTCTAGCTGCAATATTTGAAGTATTACTTTTTTTAAAAACTAGAATTAAAAAGCAGCGAGATTTGGACTGTTTGCTTTGACTTTAGATTACTTTATCTCCCCTACCATATCCGCAGGAATCACCCATGCATCAAACTCCTCAGCAGTTAAGTAACCCAGCTTAATGGCCATCTCTTTTAAAGTAGTTCCTTCTTTGTGTGCGGTCTGTGCAATTTCAGCTGCTTTGTAAT
>Ga0209812_10001387_pt1 | contig 16927 bp, 15 predicted proteins | sample JI71714BDNA_FD_187502 | JGI IMG/M metagenome (GOLD analysis project Ga0209812, IMG submission 187502) | Wastewater effluent complex algal communities from Wisconsin, to seasonally profile nutrient transformation and Carbon sequestration -... | ecosystem: Engineered > WWTP > Effluent > Algae...
GTATTCGGTACCTACGACGTGGACGGTGCCGGCGAGTACAACAGCGCGGCCTTTCTGGACCCGACCGACGGCCTGCTCGGCCATTACCGCAAGACCCACCCGTTTCCGCTGACCGAGTACGTCCCGGCATGGCTGGAGGGTCCGGCGCTGCGCGCCTGGCTGCCGTGGGCAGGCACCTGGCAACCCGGCAGCGGACCGCGCGTGCTGCCGCTGCGCACCCCCGACGGTCGCGCGCTGGAAGTGCTGCCGCTGATCTGCCTGGATGCCGTGCGGCCGGGGCTGGCGCTTTCCGGCACGCGGCTCGGTGCGCAGGCCCTGGTGGTGCTGTCGAACGATGCCTGGTTCAGCAGCACGCCGATGGGCGCGCGGCTGCACTTGTCGGTGTCGCGCTTTCGCAGCATCGAGACGCGGCTGCCGCAGCTGCGCGTGACGCCGAACGGCATCACCGCCTTTGTCGATCCCAGCGGCGAAGTGCTGGTCGAGGCGCCCGTCGGAGAGGCTGCCGTGCTCGGCGGGCCGGTCCCGGTGCGGGCACCACCCCCGACCCTGATAGTCGCTTGGGGCGACTGGATTGGCGGGTTTGCGCTGACGCTGCTGGCACTGCTCGGCGCGGTGGCGTACTGGCCGAGACCGGCCACGGGCGCGATTGTCGCGACGCAGCCCGCTTTCGATCCGACCCGGTTTGTCGCCCACGTTCTGGCGCTGACGCCACTGACGCGGAGCCTGATCGCAGCGCTGCGCCTGCTGGCGCTCGGAGGCTTGCTCTGGCTGGTGGTCCGGATGTTCACCGTGGACGGCCTCCAGGTGAACAGCCTCATGCAGCTCACGATCTACGGCAGTGTGGTGCTGCTGCCGCTGCTACTGGCATGGACGTTGTCGATCTGGGCGAGGGCCACGCTGCGCATCGATGGCGAGCTGCTGGTGCTGCAGCAGCGCCATCGCCGCATCGAGCTGCCGTGGCAGAAGCTCGCGGCGATCGACGCGTGGTGGCTGCCGTTGCCCGACGCCGGCGTGGCTCTGCGACTGGCCTCCGGCCGCTACGCGCCGGTGTCGCTGGTCGGCATCGACGCCCAAACCCTGCGCCGACTGCTGGATGCCCTCGGCCACGCGCTGCACTGCGGCGGCGCGACCGTCCCCGGCGATGATTACCATCGCCTGCGATGGCAGGCCCGACATCACTGGCTGGATCACGGCGCAATCCGCTACGGCCTGTTTCCGATGCTGCTGGCGATCCCCGCCTTCCGTCTGCACCAGCTGATCGCCTTCGGCGGCAGCTTCGGCGAGTACCTGAGCTTCGGCGCTGCGGCCTATCTTAAGGGCTTCCTGATCTGGTGGGGCGCCTGGTCGCTGGGCTCGATGCTCACGGCGGCCGCACTGCGGATCCTGATCGAAGCGATTGCGTTGACGGGTCACGGCCTTGCGCCCGGATCCGCGGCGACCTGGCGCCCGACGCTCGAGTGGATCGGCCGCCTCGCCTTCTATGGCTTGATCCCGGCCTGGCTGGTCTGGCGCACGCTGGCGAGCTGACTCAGGAGTCCGCGCGACCGAAAACGAAAAAACCGCGCCGGAGCGCGGTTTTCGTTGCTGCTGCGTGGTGCCGGAAGTGGGACTCGAACCCACACACTGTCACCAGTACCGGATTTTGAGTCCGGCGCGTCTACCATTCCACCATTCCGGCAGCAGGCTGCGGAGTCTTCGCGCGCGCGGCGACGCTGTCAAGCGGCTGCGAGTGCGGCGTCCAGCTCGGCGATCAGATCGGCCACATCCTCGATGCCGACACTGAGGCGGATCAGGCCGTCGTGGATGCCGAGTGCCTGCCGCTGTTCGGGCGGGATCGAGGCGTGGGTCATGATCGCCGGGTGCTCGATCAGGCTCTCGACGCCGCCCAGCGACTCGGCCAGCGCGAACAGCTCGCAGCGCTCCAGCATTGCCCGCGCCGCCGGCAGGCCACCCTTGACCACCGCACTGATGATGCCGCCGTAGCGCCCGCCCATCTGCCGCGTTGCGAGCGCGTGCTGCGGATGACTGGCAAGGCCCGGATAGATCACCCGCTCGATCTTCGGATGCGCTTCGAGGAAGCGAGCGACTTCCATGGCGTTGTCACAGGTCCGCTCCACGCGCAGGTGCAGGGTCTTCAGGCCGCGCAGCACGAGGAAACTGTCGAACGGTCCCTGGATGCCGCCGACGGCGTTCTGCAGGAAGCCGAGCTGTTCGGCCAGATCGGCCCGACCGGTCACCAGCACGCCGCCGACGATGTCGCTGTGGCCGTTGAGGTACTTGGTCGCGCTGTGCAGGACGATATCGGCGCCGAAATCCAGCGGACGCTGCAGCACCGGGCTCGCAAAGGTGTTGTCGACCACGCTGATCAAGCCATGCTGCCGGGCCACGGCGCAGACCGCTTCGAGGTCGGTCAACTTCAACATCGGGTTGGTCGGGGTCTCGATCCAGACCATGCGGGTCTTCGGTGTGATCGCGGCGGCCAGCGCCTCCGGCTGACTCAGGTCGACGAAGCTGAAGGACAGCCCGGCCGAGCGCCGTCGCACCCGCTCGAACAAGCGGAAGCTGCCGCCGTACAGATCGTCCATCGAGACGACATGATCACCCGAGTCGAGCAGCTCCAGCACGGTGCCGGCCGCCGCCAGGCCCGAGGCGAAGGCGAAGCCGTGCGTGCCGTTCTCCAGACTGGCGATGCAGCGCTCGTAGGCGCCGCGGGTCGGGTTGTGGGTCCGCGAATACTCGTAGCCCTGATGCACGCCTGGGCTTTTCTGGACGTAGGTCGAGGTCGCGTAGATCGGCGTCATGATCGCGCCGGTGGACGGGTCCGGCGTCTGGCCGGCGTGGATGCAGCGCGTGCCGAAACCGTGCTTCTGCGACATGGGGAGCCTTTCGGGGTGATCCGGGGCGCGGATCGTCGACCCGGGCGCGAGGCCGGTCAACGCGGGTGAAGAAGACGTCGCCACGCGCTTCAGCGAGGTCGTCGTTGCGGTCACAATCGGCGATCCATCCCCGAGCGGAGCATCTCCGATGGCCAGCGGCAAGCAGAGCACTGGCGGCTTTCTGACCGGCATCTTCTTTTTCCTCGGCGCCACCCTGCTGCTCGGCTGGAACGAGCATCGGACCGTGCAGAACCGCGCGGCGATCGCCGAGTTCGGCAAGGCCGTGGTCGAACGTCCGATCGACCGCGTCGATCCGGGCACCGAGGGGCAAGCCGGCCTGTTTCGCGGCCAGACCCGGGCGGACGGGGAGCGTACCGATTCCCGCTTCGGCATCTCGACGGCGGGGCTGCGTCTCGAACGCGAGGTCGAGATGTACCAGTGGATCGAGAAGAAGCGCACCGAGAAGGACTCGAACGGCAACGAGGTCACCCGCTACGAGTACCGCAAGGAATGGCGCGACGAGGCGGTCGATTCCAGCCGCTTCCACGACAGCGGCGGCCACCGCAATCCGCCGCGGCCTTTCCCATCGGAGCGGATCTACGCGGACGATCCGCGCTTCGGCGCCTATCGGCTCAGTCAGGATCAGATCGACAGCCTGCCCACCGAGCGCCTGAGCCTGCCGGCCGAACTCCCCGCCGAGCTGACGCAACAGGGTTATCGGCTGGATGCCGGCTACTTCACCAACAGCCGCAACCTGGCGGACGCGACGGTCGGCGACGTGCGCCTGTCCTTCCACGCCACCCCGGTCGGCCCGCTCAGCATCGCCGGCACCGCGCGCGGCGACGCGCTGGTCGGCTGGACGTCGAAGAACGGCGTCGAGATCTACAAGCAGAAGGCCGGGAATCACGAGGCCGGCGTGCTGGTCAAGGAACTGCACGACGAGAACGAGTTCATGAAGTGGCTGCTGCGCGGTGGCGGCTGGCTCGGCATGGTGCTGGGGCTGACGATGAGCTTCGCCAGCTTCACGCGCTGGCTGTCGGTGATTCCGCTGCTGGGCCCATTGATCCAGCGGGCGGTGTTCTGGGCCGGTTTTGCGCTGGCCAGCCTGTCGGCCATCGTGGTGATCGCGGTGGCGTGGCTGGCCGTTCGGCCCCTGCTGGCAGGTACGGTCATCGCCGGCACAGTCGTCGCGACCTATCTTCTGCTGCGCCGACCGGCAACCGCGACGGCCGTACCGCCTCCACCGCCGCCCGGCCCACCGCCCTTCACGCCGCCCCGCTAGAGTGACGCTCATGCCCGACACCGCCCGCGACAGCCGCCGCCGTTTTCTGGACTCGATGCTGAAAGGCGGCGTGGTGCTCGCCAGCAGTGCAAGCTGGCTGCCGCTGCTGTCCGGCTGCGCCGGGTCGAAGCGTCCGCCGAAGCCCGCGGCCCCCGCACTGAAGCCGGTGGTCGATCCGACCACCGGGCTTGCGCTGCTGATGCTGCCGGAGGGTTTCCGCTACTTCAGCTTCGGCTGGCGCAATCAGGCACTGACCGGCGGGGACAGCTCGCCGGGCAGTCACGACGGCATGGCGATCGTCGGGCAGGAGGGCAGCCGCTACACCCTGGTCCGCAACCACGAAATCTGGGAAGACGTGGGCGCCTTTTCGCAGACCGCCCCCACCTATGACCCGGGCGCCGGTGGCGGCACCGTGGTGGTCGAGGTCGACGTCGAGGCCGGGGCGCTGGTCTCCGCGCGCGCCGGCCTCGCCGGCACCACCGCCAACTGCTCGGGCGGCCTGCTGCCCGGCGGACGCTGGCTGAGCTGCGAGGAACTGGTGCACGTGCCGGGCACACCGACGCTGCGCTTCGACGGCCAACCCGCCGAGCGCTTCCAGAAGGCGCACGGCTTCGTCTTCGAGGGCGGTCCGCAAGCCAGCGCGGAGCCACTGACCGCAATGGGTCAGTTCCGCCATGAAGGCATCGCCTACGACCCGATCGACGGCACGATCTACCAGACCGAAGACCGCTCGGGCGAAGCCGGCTTCTACCGATTCCGACCGAGCAATCCGGAACGCCTCGCTGACGGCGGAGTGCTCGAGATGCTCGCTCTGGAGCGCCCGCGCGCGGATCTGCGCAAACAGGTCGCGCTCGGCAAGCCGATGAAGATTCGTTGGGTCCGGATCGAGGATCCGACGCGCGGACACGCCAACGGCAGCGATCAGGGCGGCGTGGTCACCCAGGGCATTGCCGCGGGCGGAGCGATCTTCACACGGCTGGAGGGGCTGTCGATCCGCGGTGATGCGGTCTACTTCAATGCCACCGACGGCGGTCGCGCCGGCGCCGGACAGATTTTTGTCTACCGGCCGCGCGGCGAGACGCTGGAGCTGATCTACGAATCGCCCGGCAGCGAGGTCATGGATTTCCCCGACCAGATGGACGCCAAGACCGACGGCGGAATCTGGATCTGCCAGGACAGCAAGAAGGTCGAGCGCCAGGCACTATGGTGGATGGGCCTCGACGGCCGGTTGGCGACGCTGGCGCTGAACGACAGCGAGATCAACGGTCGGTCCTACCGCACCGCCGAATGGAGCGGGGTCTGCATGAGCACCGACCGGAAGTGGCTGTTCGCCAACCTCTACACGCCCGGTTGCAGCATTGCGATCAGCGGTCCCTTCGATCAGTGGATCGCCGCGCAGTCCGCGATCTGAACCCGGCTGGCGCCACACGGCCCGCCTCCCCATAATCGCGCGCCGCTGCGCTTCAGGCTGACCCGGAATGGATCGACTGACCACCTTCATCGCCAACAATCCGGTCCTCGTCGGCGTCTTCGTCGCCCTGATCGTTGCCCTCGTCGTCACCGAGATCCGCCGGACCCGTCGCGGCTGGAAGGAGCTCGGTTCCGCCGAACTGACTCGGGCCATCAACAGCGAGGACGCGCTGGTGATCGACATCAGCCCGCCGGGGGATTACGAGAAGGGCCACATCCTCGGCGCCCGCAATCATCCGTACACGCAATTCGACCCGGCGCACAAGGAACTCGCGACCGCGCGGGAGCGTCATCTGGCAATCTGCTGCACAGACGGCTACAAGTCGTCAGAAATTGCCGGTCGTCTCGTTCAGGCCGGCTTCGCCAAGGTCTCCATACTTCGCGGTGGACTGCAGTCCTGGCGGCAGGACAACCTGCCGTTACAGAAAGGTCGCCGCTGACCCACCGCCCATCCGACCACCTACTCCGAGGGAACGATGAAACTGCGACTCCTGAGCCTCGCACTTGCCACTGCCCTGGGCCTCGGCCTGACGACCTACAGCCCGGACGCCTCCGCCCAGCGCGGCAAGGAAGACAAGGCCGAAGTCATCGAGGTGCTGAAGACCAGCGGCCGCAAGAACCCGAAGGCATCGACCAGCCGCGACGGCGCACGCAATCTGCAGAAGGCGATCGACCTCTACTACGAGGACGACGAGGCCAAGTCGGCGGAGGCGCTGGAACTGGTCAATCGCCAGCTCGACAGCAACAGCCGCCTGACGCCCTACGAGAAGGCCAAGTTCAACCAGCTGAAGGCGCAGCTCCTGAACGACAGCGACGACCTCGAGGGGGCCATCGAAGCCGCCCAGGCAGCGCTGAGCCCGGATGGCCTGCCGAACATCGAGTACCTCGATTCGCAGTACAACCTCGCGGTGATGCTGTCGAACGCCGAGCGCTACGAGGAATCCATCGCCACCGCCAACGCCTGGGCAGGCGATGCGCCGAAGATGACCAGCGGCGTTGCCGTCCTGCAGGCGCGCAACCACTATGACCTCGAGCAGTACGACAAGGCGGTCGAGTGGATCGATCAGGCTTTCGCCACGGGCGACGAACCGCAGAAGGCGTGGTTCCAGATCCGGGTCAACGCGCTCTACTCGCTGGAACGCTACGACGACGCCATCGCCTACCTCACGGAACTGCTGAGCAAGCAGCCGGGCCAGCCCGAGTTCCTCAACCTGCTGGTCAACGCCTACATCGAGAAAGAGAACTACCCCGGCGCCCTGCAGGTGTTGCTCGATGCGCAGACGGCCGGTCAGCTGAGCAACGAAACCCAGTACGTGCAGATCTATCAGCTCTATACCAGCACCGATCAGCCCATCAAGGCGGCCGAGGCGCTGGAGGCCTTCCTCGGCGGCGGTCAGATCAAGCCGACCGCCAATCGGTACATCGATCTCGGCGAGGCCTGGTACGAAGCCGAGAAGCAGGATCAGGCACTGGCCGCCTTCCGGAAGGCCTCTGAGCTGAGCCCGGACAACGGCTCGGCAGACGCGTGGATGGGTGCGCTGCTGCTCGACATGGAAAAGGCGAAGGACGCGAAGGTCGCGCTGGATACGGCCTTCCGGAAAGGCAGCATCAAGCACGAGGGCAATGCCTACTACAACCTCGCGCTGGTGCAGATGGAACTCGGTGACGACGCCGGAGCGCGAACCAATGCGCAGAAGGCGCTGGAGTATCCACAGACGAAAGCTGCAGCCGAATCGTTGCTCAAGAACCTGAATCGGTGATGGCAGCAGAGCTCAGCCTTTAGTCCGAGGTCGACGCGGGGCGTTCGTACAGCTTGTTGGGGCGGAGGTGCTGGTGTAGCGTCAGGGCGCGGCACCAGTGCCACAAGGGATGGATCAGGCCCGGAGTTCACTCCGGCCGAGGGGAGAACGGGCAAGCGCTCATGTCTAAAGAAAAAGAGAACGGCCTGAATTGGCGGCGGATTACCGCAGTCAGCGCAACGCTGACATCACACATCGTCATTTTCGGACTGCTGATGATGCCGCCGGCACCACCGCAGCTGGAAACGCGCGTGGCGGAGGTGGACACACCCATCACCTTCCTCGAACCCCCACCGCCCCCGCCACCCCCGCCGCCGCCTCCGCCGCCGCCGCCTGAGCCGCCGAAAGAGGTCAAGGTGGTGAAGATGGAGGTTCGCGAGGTCGAACAGCCACCACCGCCGCCACCGGAGGCGCCGGTCGTCGCCGCTGAGGTGGGCGAAGAGCAGGCCCCACCGCCCGCGCCGCCGCCCCCGCCAGCACCACCGGCGCCACCGCAGGTCACCGCCGCCGGCGAAGACGTGACCTACAACCGCGCCCGTCCGCCGCGTTACCCGCCGGATGCGCTGCGGCGCGGCGTGCAGGGCACGGTGATGGTGCTGGTCCTGGTCGGACCGGATGGCGTCGTGCAGGAAGCCAAGATCCGCAAGGGGGTACATCCCTCGCTGGATCGTGCGGCGCTGCAGGCCGTGCAGAAGTGGAAGTTCAATCCAGCCGAGAAAGATGGCGTGCCCTACGCCGACTGGGCGCTGGTTCCCGTTCGCTTCAGTCTGGATGGATAAGGCATGAGCCAGGACAATCAGGGCGCCGCCCAGGCCCCAATCGCCGCGACACCCGCGGCTCCTCCCGCAGCGACGCCTACGGATCCCGCCGCCGCTCCCGCGGCCACGGATGCAGCCGCAGTGCCGGCAGCCGCATCGACAACGCCTGCCGGTGAAGCCGTGGTGTCGACGCAGCTCAGCACCGCCGCGCCGTCCAAGGAAATCGACTACCAGACACTGATCGAGCAGGACGATGCGCTGGCCCTCACCAAGATGGGCTTTTCGCACATGCTCAACCACATCGACGTGGTGGGCTGGACGGTGCTGCTGGTGATGGCCGGCATGTCGATGGCGACGTGGTTCTACGTGGTCTACAACAGCGCCCGTCTTTTCGTGGTGCGTCGTCGCGGACCGAATGTGGTCGAGCAGTTCTGGGAAGCGCGGTCACCGGCGCAGGCACGGGAATCGCTCGCCGCAGAGCCCTACTACGAGCCGTTTTCGAAGATTGCGATCGATGCGATCGACGCCGCTGCGCACCACTCGAATGCCGCAGGCGGCCGCATGACCGAGGTGCTGACGCGCCACGAGTTCATCGAACGCAGCCTGCGCGCTGGCTTGCGCCGCGAGGGCGTGGCCTTCGACAGTGGCCTGACCTTGCTGGCTACGGTGGGATCCACGGCGCCCTTCGTCGGACTGTTCGGCACGGTGTGGGGCATCTATCACGCGCTGGTCGGCATCGGCATCTCCGGCAAGGCCACGCTGAGCGTGGTCGCCGCGCCGGTCGGCGAGGCCCTGATCATGACCTGCATGGGTCTGGGCGTCGCAATTCCCGCCGTGCTGGCGTACAACTACTTCGTCCGCAGCAACAAGCTGCTGGCGAATGAGTTCGCGACCTTCGCCAACGATCTGCTCGATTTCTTCGCCACCGGCGAACGCGTCCATCGCGCCCAGAAGTATGGAACCCGGCCGCAGGCCGAAGTGAACGCCTGAGGAGGCTTGCATCATGGGAATGAGCACAGGCGGCGGTGGCGCCGGTCACGATACCCCCACCTCGACGATCAATACGACACCGCTGGTCGATGTGATGCTGGTCATGCTGATCATCTTCATGATCACGGCACCGCTGATGTCCTCGAAGGTGCAGGTCGAACTGCCGAAAGCGACCTATGAAACCGAGTCCGAAGAGGATGTCGGCAACGCCAAGGTGGTGATCTCCGTGCAGAATCAGGCCGGTGTCCCGGTCTATTACTGGGATGACGAGCTGATCCAGTGGCAGGGCGTCATCGATCGCCTGCGGGTAACCGCCCTGCGCAATCCGCAGCCGGAATTGCGCATCCGCGGCGACGGCTCGGTGCGCTATCAGGCGATTTCGGAGGTGCTGCAGCAGGCCCGCCGGATCGGGGTCCGCAAGGTGTCCTTCATCACTCATCCCGAGGAATAAGGAGCGCGTCATGGCGTTTTCGAGCAACTCGGGCAGTGGCCCGATGACCGACATCAACACGACGCCGCTGGTGGACGTGCTGCTGGTGCTGCTGATCATCTTCATGATCACGGCACCCATGATGACCCACAAGATGAAGGCCAACGTGCCGGTGCCGGCGACCAATGTGACACCGGAAGATCAGCGGCCGACAATTCTGACGGTCGAGATCCGGGAAATTCCGGGCGGTCCGGCACAAGTGCTGTTCGAACAGCAGCCGATCGACCTGACCGCGCTGGTGGCTCGACTTCGCGTCGAGGCCCAGAAGCCGAAGGTGGATGTCAACCTGAAGACCGACATGAATGTGTCTTACGAGGACATGGCGCGAGTCATGGCCGCCGTCAAGCGTGCCGGAATTCAGAACATCCGCTTCGACGAGCTGCAGCCGAAGTAGGTGGAACCAGGCTGTCGTTTCTTTTTTGGGCGCCCCTCGGGGCGCCTTTTTTATGCGTCCGATCGCGAGGCTGATCCATCGAGACCCGCATTCACCGCTGAATGCACAACATCCATCACCGTGAAAACCAGGGGATTCAGGAAAAGCTGACGTTTTGGGGATGAAGGCAGATAGCTTGAGTCGCGATCGCCAGTGCCATAAGTGGGGGATCACGCCAGCGTTTCCGTCCAGTCATCGACCCATCGGGAGTACGCAGCCATGAATCACGCGCAAGACCATGCCTTGAATTGGCGCCGCATCACCGCGGTCAGCCTGACGATGTCGGCCCATCTGCTGCTGGTGGGCGTTCTGATGCTCCCACCCACTCCGGCGCAGTTGGTCGGCCGGGTCGCCCAGGTCGATACGCCCGTATTCTTTACGGATCCGCCCCCGCCTCCGCCGCCTCCACCACCGCCCCCACCTGCCGTCGAGATTCCGCCGGCAGCGCCGGTCATCCAGGTGCCGACCGCAGCGCCACCGCCCGCGCCGATCCCGGAGCCACCCGCAGTCATCGCCGATCAGGGCGAGGTTCCAGCTCCGCCGCCACAACCGCCCGCACCACCAGCCCCACCGCAGATTGCCATCAGCACCGCGGCCGAGCCGTTGTCTTACGGCCGTCTGCGTGCACCGCCCTACCCGATCCAAGCATTGCGGCAGGGCATCCAGGGCACGGTGATCGTTCGCGTGCTGGTTGGTGTCGATGGAAGCGTGCTCGATGCACAGATCCAGAAGCAGGTGCATCCGCTGCTGGACCGGGCGGCCCTGCAGGCGGTGCGGCGCTGGGCGTTCAGCCCGGCAAGTCGCGACGGCGTTCCCTATCCGGAATGGGCGACCGTGCCGGTCCGCTTCCAGCTGGATTGAGGGGGAGCGGCCATGTACGCCCCGGAACCGATGTCCACCCTGCGTCCGGAGATCAGCGTGGTGCCGTTGATCGGCGTGCTCCAGGCGCTGATGTTCGTGTTCCTGACGCAGGCCCCGGTTCGAGATCAGGCGCAAACTTTCATGGTGCCGATCGGCGGCTGCTGCTGGGGCAACTGTCCGCTGCCACGAATGCGCACTGTCGAGGTCCAGGCGAACCGCGCGGGCACGATTGACCTGTACCTCGAAGGCGACCCGGTCGACCTGCTGACGCTGCTGGCGCGCCTGCGCCATGACCGCGCCGATGATCGGTTAGCAGTTAGCATGGAAACCGGGATGGACGTGCCCTACGGCGAACTCGCACGGCTGCTGGCGAAGCTGAAGCGCGCCGGCTTCGATGAAATCCGTTTCGCCGAGCTCGATCGGCCCCAGCCGCTCAATCGCGACAGCTGGCGCCGAGGCTGGTAGGCACGCCACGCTGACATGCCGTCGTTGATGCTTGCGGCATGTCAGCACTCCTCCGATCGAAATCCCTCTGGCTGGCGCTGCTCGTCGGCTTCCTCGTCATGTTCTGGTGGAACCGCCGCGCGCAGGGCCCCGAAGTCCCGGTGGAAGCGGTCACCGCCGGCCCGCTGCTTGCCAACGTCGTCGCAACCGGTCGGGTCGCGACGCCCTCGCGGGTCATCGTCGGCACCGAGATCGTCGGCACCTTGCTGAGCCGCGAGGTCGAGCCGGGTGATCGGGTCGAGGCCGGTCAGCGCATCGCCCGGCTGCGCGCCGAGGAGGCCGAAGCGCGGCTGGCCGAGGCCGAAGCGGCGCTGGCGCAGTTGGTGCAGCGGACCCGACCGGAGGCGCAGGCCCAGCTCGCCGAAGCCCGCGCGCATCACGCGCAGGCGAAGCGCGAATCGGCGCGGCTCGCCAACCTCGCCACACGGCAGCTGGTCGCTACCGAACGCGCCGAGCAGGCCGCCGAGGCGCTGGCCATTGCGGAGGCCGGTCTGCGCCGCGCCGAGGTCATCGCTTCCGCGGTTGCAAGCACCGGCAGCGACACCCGTCTGCTCGAAGCGCGTGCCGCCAGCGCGCGGGCGACGCTGGCCCGCAGCGAAATCCGCTCGGCGGTGGCCGGCACGGTGTTGAGGCGGCTTGCGGAACCCGGCGAGGTCCTGTCCGCCGGCCGCGGGATCATCGAACTGGCGCGCGAAGGCGCCACCGAGGTGGTTGCGCAAGTCGACGAGCGCAATCTGGATCGGCTGGCGCTGGGCCAGTCGGCGCTGGTCTCCGCCGATGCCTATCCCGAGCAGCGACTGGCCGCCACGGTGAGCGAGATTGCGCCGGCGGTGGATGTGCAGACCGGCACCGTCGAGATCCGGCTGACGATGTCCGAGGCGCCGGTAACGCTCAAGCAGGACATGACCGTGTCGATCGACATCGAGGTCGGCCGGCGTGATCGCGCGCTCAGCGTGCCCAACGAGGTGCTGCGCGGCCGCCGCGGCGATCGGGCGGAGGTTTACCTGCTGCGCGACGGGTTGATCGAAAGCCGGACGGTGCAACTGGGTCTGATCGGACTGGAACGCAGCGAAGTCCTGAGTGGACTCGCCGAGGGCGATCTGACGCTGCCTGCCAGCCTCGCGCTGGAACCGGGCAGCCGCGCCCGCGCCCTGCCGCGCCAGGACTGAGCCGCGATGCTCTGGTTCGAGTGGACGGTCGCAACGCGACTCCTGCGCGAGGGGCGCACGCAAACGCTGCTGATCGTCACCGGCATTGCGGTGGGCGTGACCGTCATCGTCTTTCTGACCGCACTGATCGGCGGCCTGCAGGCCAGCATCATCGACCGCACGCTCGGCACTCAGGCGCATATCCGCATTCGCGCACCCGACGATCTGGCACGTCCGCTGCGCACGGAGGACTCGGCAGCGCTGGTTTCCCGCGTCGAGCAACGTGCCCAGCGCCTGCGCTCGCTGGATCAGTGGCAACGGATCGACGCTGCGCTGGCCGCGTTCCCCGAAGTCACCGCGATCTCGCCGCTGGTTTCCGGCCCGGCGCTGGCGCGCCGCGGTACGGCCAGCCGCTCGGTGGCGCTGCTGGGCATCGATCCGGAGCGCTACACGGCGATCGTGCCGGTGGACGAGAAGCTGATCGACGGCCGCTGGCGACTGGTGGGCAATGACGTGGCGATCGGCCGGCAGCTGGCGGCCGATCTGGGCGCCGGCGTCGGGGATCGGCTGCGGCTCGACGCCGGGGACGGACGCTCCGAGGTCTACACCATCGTCGCCGTCTTCGAACTGGGTGTGCGCGATCTGGACCAGCGCTTCGTCTATCTGGGTCTGAAGCCGGCGCAGGTACTGCTGAATCTGCCGGGCGGCGCGACCAGCATCGACCTCCGGGTCCGCGAGATCTTCGGCGCCGAAGCGGTGGCCCAACAGATCAGCGCCCGACTGGGCGTGACCGCCGAGAGCTGGATGGCGATCAACGGCAACATCCTCGACGCACTGTCGGCGCAAAGCCGCTCGACCACGCTGATCAAGGTCTTCGTCGCGCTCTCGGCGGCGTTCGGCATCGCCAGCGTGCTCGCCGTCAGCGTGGTGCAGCGCGCCGGCGACATCGGCATCCTGCGGGCGATGGGCACCGGGCGCGGACAGATCCTGCGGATCTTTCTGCTGCAGGGCGCGCTGGTCGGCCTGATCGGCGCGGCACTCGGCTGCGCCGGTGGTGGCGGCCTGATCGCGCTGTGGGACGCGCTCGGCCTCGCCCGATCGGGCCGCGGCGCCTTCGATCTGGCGGTCACGCCGGACCTGTTCCTCAGCGCGACGCTACTGGCGACGCTGGTCGGCATGATGGCGGCGGTGGCGCCAGCCCGACGCGCCGCGCGACTCGATCCGGTCGAGGCGATGCGCCGTGGCTGACGCCGTCCTCGAATTGCGCCAACTGCGCAAGTCCTATGCCGTCGGCACGCCGGCCGAGATCGAGGTGCTGCATGGTCTGGACTTGCGGGTCGATCGCGGCGAATTCGCGGCGCTGATCGGTCCGTCCGGCTCGGGCAAGAGCACGCTGCTGAACCTGCTGGGCCTGCTGGACACGCCCAGCGCGGGTGACCTGCTGCTGCTCGGCCAGCCGACGCGGACGCTGGCCGATGCGGCACGCACGCAGCTGCGCGGCGAGCGGATCGGCTTCGTCTTCCAGTTTCACCATCTGCTGTCGGCCTTCAGCGCGCTGGAGAACGTGCTGATGCCGCGAATGGCACTGAAGGGCGCGCCCACCGCCGCCGACCGTCGCGAGGCCCTGGAACTGCTGAAGGCCGTCGGCATGGAGCAATTCGCTCACCGCAAGCCGACCGAGCTCTCCGGCGGTCAGCAGCAGCGGGTGGCCATCGTCCGGGCCCTGATCACCCGACCCGCCCTGCTGCTCGCCGACGAGCCGACCGGCAACCTGGATACCCAGACCGCCGACGAGGTCTTCGCGTTGTTCCGCCGCCTGCATCGCGAGCACGGCCATGCCATGCTGGTCGTCACCCACGATCCCCGCCTCGCGGCTCGTTGCGACCGGATCATCGAGCTGGTCGACGGCCGGATCGTCCGCGATGGTCCGAATCCGGCCGCCCCCACCGCCTGATCAGTTCAGCCGCATCGTCTGCTGCATGCGCAGGCCGCCGGGATCGGAACGCAGCTGCACGCTCATGCCGGAGAGCTGCCCGCCCATCTTTTCCAGCATGTCGGCGGTTTCGGCCAGCTCGGGATCCGGCGTTTCCTGCCGCTCGCCCATCTGCCGCATCAGCTTGCCCATCTGCACGAAGGCGTTGCCGGTCAGTTGGTAGTACACCAGCGTGCCGTCGGCCACCGCCGGCCGGGTGGCCTCGGCCAGGAAACGCGGCTCGGCGACCTGCCCCGCGGCCAGCGCAAGGCTGCCGTCGGTCATCAACGCCTGCAGCGGAATCGGCAGCGGCCACAGTCCTTCGGGCAGCGCGACCGGCTTGCCATCCGGCGCCAGGGTGACGCCAGCCAGGGGCGCTACGCTGGTCTGCAGCAGGCTCCAGAGCATCGGCGGCATCGAACCGCCGACCGCCACGACCGCGTCCAGCTGCTCCGGCATGCCGTCCTCACCGATGCGGACACCGTCCAGCGCAAACTGCAGCGCATTGACTGCACCGGCCATGCCGAGCGCCGGATTCTTCAGGTTCTCGGCCAGCTCCGTCGCCATCTGGTTGATCGGCTGCAGATCCTCGCAGGCAAACGGTGCGGCATTGATCGCCCGCGCCATCACACCGAGTTGCTTGAGCAGCACGCTCCCGTCCATCGACAGGCCGAACCGCAGCAAGCCCTCGCCCTTCACGCCAGGACCGGGAATCGGCGCCGGCAGCGCGGCCAGTGCCTGCTGGAAGGCCGGATCCATCTCCCACAACCCGGTCAGCGCCAACTCGCGGGCGTCCATCCGGCTCACGCCGGCATGCATGCGCGGCGCCCGCGCGGCCAGCGTGTCGTACTCGGCCATACAGGTGGCCGAGGGCGCCGGCACCGGCAGGCCGAGTGCCGTCATCACCGCCGCATCGCCGCTGTCCCGGCCGGTCAGCCGACGGACCAGCTCGCGCAGATCGATCCAGCCGCTGCCGTGACCGGTGTAGCCCTGTTGCTGTTCCAGCTCGGCCAGCGCCCCGGACTCCTGCAGCGAGGTGGCCGGCATGGTCAGACCCAGCTGTTGCTGCCAGACCGCCTCGCCCTGATCGACGGGACCTATCGTCGCGACCAGTTGGCCGCCCACCGCGCCGAACAGCAGCTCGACCTTGCCGACCACCACCTGCCAGTAGGCGGCCTCGCCCAGCGTGCGCGTCGCCAGCTTCTCGCCGGCGCGCTGCTCGACTCGGGCCACCATCGCAGCGAACTTCGCCGGATCAGCCAGCTGAATGCGCAACACCGGCAGCAGGCCGTGTCCGTACATCGCGTATCGACTCTCGAAATCGAAGCCCAATTCCTCGATGCCAGCCCGCGTGTAGACGCGTTCCAGTTCCGGGGCCAGCGCCGGCAGCCAGCGCTTCGCCGCCGCGCGGAAGGCGACGGTATCGGAATCCTGGTCTTCCGCATCCGCATCGGCCTCCAGCATCTGCAGGAAGCGCTCGACGTCACGCTCCACATCTCCGCTCTGGCTCAACGCCATCCACGCCTCGGAGATCGCGGCCGGCGTTGGCACCCGGTTTGCGAAGACATACGGCGTGTTGGCGGGAACGAAATCCAGCGGTTCGGGGGGCGCATCCTTTCCGCAACCCACCAGCAGCAACACCGCAGCCGTCAAGCCGTATCCGAAGCGCATGGACGCATTCTCTTCAAAATGAGGGGCTTGCACCGGGCGGCATGTCGAGGCTCCGCCGGGAACGGCCGGATGCTAACGCAGACTTCACGGACTCCGCGCAGCATCGACCGGGGCACATCCGCCTTGATCACCTTGACCCTGCCATCGCAGGCACAGGTCCAGCATTCACCCATGCTCAGATCCCTCGCCAGCGCGTTCTTCTACACCCGCTTCTTCCACCGTTTCAGCACGGTGGGCCTGAAACAGCGGCAGCAGTCCCACACGCCCTACCCCGAATCGCTGGCCGGCCAGACTTGGCTGGTGACCGGCGCCAGCGGCGGCATCGGCGCGGCCATCGCCACCGAAGCTGCACGACGCGGCGCTACCGTGCTGGCCATGGCCCGCGGTGCTGCCGCCCTGCAGGCACTCGGCGCCGGCGTGCCGACGGAGCGCTGGCTGCCACAGCCGGTGGATCTGTCGCGGATGCGCGCGATCCGTGACTGGGTCGCGCGGCGGGACCGCCCGATCGACGTGCTGATCAATAACGTCGGCGTGCTGTTGAACCAGTACCAGCGCAGTGACGAGGGCCTCGAAGCGACCTTTGCGACCAACCTGCTCGGTCATTACGTGCTGACCGAGAAGCTGGTCGGTGCCGGCCTCCTGAAGCCGCAGGGCTGCGTCGTCGAGAGGAGCT
>Ga0209812_10001388_pt1 | contig 16926 bp, 10 predicted proteins | sample JI71714BDNA_FD_187502 | JGI IMG/M metagenome (GOLD analysis project Ga0209812, IMG submission 187502) | Wastewater effluent complex algal communities from Wisconsin, to seasonally profile nutrient transformation and Carbon sequestration -... | ecosystem: Engineered > WWTP > Effluent > Algae...
GGCGCTGGGGCAACTCGCGCGGCGCTAGCGTCGCCGCACTCAAACACTCCCCAGCTTAAAACCTCAAACCATTGATTTTCAACGGCTCGCTCCACACGGGTATTGAAAAGCAAGACGTAAGAGGCAAAAAGCCAGGTGTAGAAAAAGCAGCTGTTTTTCAATTTGATGGTGAGTGTGCTGTTATTCGCTTTTGCTTTTGGCCCCCGTTGGCGCGAGCCGTTGAAAAATGTTGATTTGAGGTTTTAAGACGGCGAGTGTTTGAGCGGGCTGACGGTAGCAGCCCGCGAGTTTCGCCGGCGCCTCAAATCGGCATTTTTCAGCGGGATCTCGAGCGACATGGGGTCGCCTTTTCTTTGGTATCTTTCTTTTGGCGAAGCAAAAGAAAGATACTCGCCCAAGGGGCGAAACGCTTTTAAAAGTAAGTTCGCCGCGAAAGCAAAAAAGAAAATAAGGTCGCCGCTAAGGCAAGAATAAAAATTAAAAACCAAACCGCCGGCAAAGCAAATAATGATATTAAAACCAACAAAGCCGTCAGCATGACAAAATCATGTGAACTACGGTTTACCGCATCAAACGACTTTTCAGTCGGCACTAGTATGACAACGCGGCAAATTCTGCTAAATTGGCCACACTTTTTTCGCCTGTCTCACCAGGTACATTTTGTCGATAGGTGCGTCTGTGTTGAAGCCGTGTATGCCTCGTAGATCCTTCACCATCGCCAGCTGGCTGGCCATGGTTAGTATTGCAACCACAAGTTTATTCACCATCTCTAGCAGCCATGCGGCCGCCATCAAGGGTCACTTTATTCGTGATCAAGCCGGTAATAGTTTGGTCGACCCACAAACGTCAGGCCTCACCTATCGCCATGGCGAATTGATTAGTGTCTCAGACCAAAGTGCCGTGGAATCGCAGCGGATGAAATTATTTCGCATCGATCCCAAAACGGCGACCTTGACAGCACCTCCACTGCACATAGGTCTATCAGATGAAGTCCGCAAAGGTTGTTTTGGTGACTATTTGGCCAACTCGCCCGATCTTGAAGCGTTAACCTGGGATCGAATTGACGACACGACCCTGATTACCGTGACCGAAGATGCCAGTCGTGCCCAGTTAAGCCCGGCGTGTAGTAAAAAATTTGCCCAAACCAACTCGACCAGTTACCCCACGTTGCTGCTGAAAATTAGCGTCGATAAAACCCTGACCAACGCCGAAATCACCGCGGTGCGGCCCGTGCAATTCCCGGCCGAAGCCAAAGTGGGCAATATGCCCAACGATGGGATCGAAGGCTTAGCCATCGATGATTTGCAAAATATTTATCTGGCGCTAGAAAAAAATCTGGCTGGTAAACCGGCCATTTTTAAAGCGCGCTTAACGCCAGATTTTTGGGCGAGAGATAATTTTGTCAAAGTGCAAGATGCCAATCTGACACTACCACCACTGGATGATAAAGGACACCCCATCAATGATATCGACTTTATGCCCAGTGTGGAGCCTGGCCACCCAGGGTATCTTATTGCGGTAGCACGCAACGATGATCAGCTTTGGATTTTTGACCTAACCAATCGTGTACCACCTTATGTGGAGCCCATGCAATTTTATGTAGGCACCGATAATTCAGGCCTGTGTGCCGCCGCAGATAAACTGGTGCAAACTGCACTTGAGGGTATTGCGGTGATGGATGGTCGCGTTTACTTGGTGAATGACCCATGGAAACAACACTATTTGGACAATGTCCAATGCGAAAGTAATGCGGCCCACTTTAAAAATATGGCGCCCTTGCTGTTTTCCATGGATGTGGACCCACGCTGGCAATTGTTGGCCAGACCCAAAACCAATACTCCCCTGCCCGCTATCAGCGGCATGGTGATGCTGGATGCACAATCCTACTTAGCCATTGACGATAAAAAAATTGAACGTCGCGGCGATCGACTGACCATAGTGCATGTCACGGAACAAGGTCTGCGGCCACAAAGCGTACCTGTGATGAATTGGCCCAATGGTCAAGCCGCGAATGATTTAGAAAGTATCTGTGCATTACCTGAGCGGACAGGCGAGTATCTGATCGCCGAAAGTGGCAGCTGGCAAGGTGAGTTTGGCCGGCTCCTCCATATCAAAATGGGCAACACCTCGGCATCGGTACTGGCCAGTTACCAATTGCCCATCAAATATGACAATAGCCCTGAGCAGACCGGCGATCAGTTCGAGGGCATGGTGTGTCTGAATAAAGGCCCAAATCGTTACCTGATTGTGCTCGGTGAACGAGGTGATGGAACGCGGATTGATCACCCCACCGCCGCCGCCAGCTTAGTGGTTGGCGATTTTGATGTTGCCGCCGCCGCCATTGATTGGCAAGCCAATCGCTTACTGGTCAATGCGCCAGCAGCACCTTTTGATCTTAGCTGGCGTGGTATTGCCGATTTATACCTCGAAGCCAATACCTTATGGGCGGTGGCGGTACGCGATGGCGGGGAGGAAGGCCCGTTTCAGTCAATCATCTACCCGGTAGCACTGATCCAGCAGCCTGGCGCTAGTCAAAACGTGGGGCAAAGCACTGAGTCAACGTCTACACAACCCACCGCGCAAAACGCAGATCAAGCGTCAGCGTCGATTCGACTCTTAGGTAGTCAAAATCCCAAATGGCAGCTCGATGGTATCAAAGTGGAAGCTCTGGCCGCGCCGACATCACGTCACCCAGGTTCCCATATGGTGATCGCTAGTGATGATGAGCAATTTGGTGGGATCTGGCGTGCCTTGTACCCACCGCTTGGGCAAATGCCGATGATCCCTGTCACGCCGACGTCGGCAAGCTTACCCGCGACGACGGCACCCGCAAAATAATTAGCGGTGATGATTGCGCTCGCTGTCGGCCACCTTGATTTCGGCAGCGCGCCTGCGCCATCGTTACATCCGTTTTATGTCATATCGCAAACAATCCCACATCTTGGTTTGCGAAGCCTTATTAACCACATCGTCAGTGCTGCGCTGGCGATTTAAAAGAGAATGAGCCAATGAGTACCTCTCCACAAGCGAATAACCCTCTGCATGGTATGACCCTACAAGCCATTCTTGAAGCCTTAGTGACACATTATGGTGGTTTTGCGCCCCTGGCCAAACAGATCCCTATCCGCTGTTTTAGCCATGAACCATCGATCAAATCCAGTTTAACTTTCTTACGTAAAACGCCATGGGCGCGGCAGCAAGTCGAAGCCCTCTATATTAAGTTGCAGCCGCAATTGCCGAAATAACCATCAAAATAGCCATGTCTGGCACGCATAGCCGATGCCAAACGGCGTCGAACGATCGAGCCTAAACATTCATACTGCCATGACTGCACAGGTATTTTTTGGCCTTCGATTCGTTTTAAAGGTATGATTTTGGCGTACATAAAGATGCGTCAAGGCATGTCACAAGATCCAGCGGCTTGCAAGTGCCGTAGCTACAACACAAAATTTATAACAACAACCCATACTGCAACCTGATGCTTGGGTATCCGACGTGGCTTTTCGTTTTAATCTCGTTGGCCACTGAAGCCCTCAGGTGCGTAGTTCACACACATTAGAGACCAAAGGAAAATAGCATGATCAAAACTCGCGCCGCCGTGGCTTGGGGTCCTGGCCAACCGTTATCCATTGAAGAAGTCGATTTGATGCCGCCACAAAAAGGTGAGGTGTTGGTTAAATTGGTTGCCACAGGTGTCTGTCACACTGACGCCTATACCTTATCTGGCGCCGATGCCGAAGGTAAATTTCCTGCTATTTTAGGCCATGAAGGTGCCGGCATTGTGGAAGCTGTCGGTGAAGGGGTAACCAGCGTGGCGGTCGGCGATCATGTGATCCCACTGTACACACCGGAATGTGGCCAATGTAAATTCTGTTTAAGTGGTAAAACCAATCTGTGCCAGGCTATTCGTGCCACCCAAGGCCAAGGCTTGATGCCCGATGGCACCACCCGTTTTTCCAAAAATGGCCAGCCGATTTATCACTATATGGGCACCTCGACCTTTAGTGAATACACGGTATTACCAGAAATTGCGCTGGCAAAAATCAATAAAGCCGCCCCACTGGAAAAAGTGTGTTTATTAGGCTGTGGCGTCACCACCGGCATGGGCGCGGTGTTTAATACCGCCAAAGTGAAAGAAGGTGACACTGTCGCCATTTTCGGTCTAGGTGGTATTGGTTTATCCGCCGTTATTGGTGCCGTGATGGCCAAGGCAAGCCGTATTATCGCCATTGATATCAATGAAGATAAATTCGATATCGCGTTAAAACTTGGCGCGACGGATGTGGTCAACCCACAAAAATTCCAGAAACCTATCCAAGAGGTCATTGTTGAGATGACCGACGGCGGTGTTGATTTCTCGTTTGAGTGTATTGGGAATGTGAATGTCATGCGCTCTGCGCTTGAGTGTTGCCATAAAGGCTGGGGAGAGTCGATCATCATTGGGGTGGCACCCAGTGGTGCTGAAATTTCGACACGCCCTTTCCAATTGGTGACCGGTCGGGTATGGCGTGGAACCGCTTTTGGTGGCGTGAAAGGTCGCAGTCAACTGCCTGATTATGTAGAACGTTACCTCAACGGTGAATTTGAACTCGATACCTTCATAACGCACACCATGCCGCTGGAAGATATCAACAAAGCCTTTGAACTGATGCATGAAGGTAAATCGATTCGCACCGTCATTCACTATTAAGTGTTGAAGGACGTTGCCAAGTCACATGCCAAGGGCGCGCTCAAGCACGCCGCCCTTGGTTGTTTCTAACATGCATTTATAGCATTGCTGGAGAATTCTTATGTCATCCCCCGCGTCAGTACTGGCAGATTACACGCCACTGCAACGTCAAGGCTGTTTTGCCGGTGAACATCTGCGCTTTCGCCATATGTCGACCGAATTACAATGCCAGATGACGGCTAGCTTATACCTGCCACCGGCCTATAAAAACGATGGTTCAATTCCGCTGTTGTTGTGGTTATCAGGTTTAACCTGCACCGATGAAAATTTTACCACCAAGGCTGGCGCACAACGTGTCGCAGCAGAACTTGGTATGGCGTTGTTAATGCCCGATACCAGCCCGCGTGGCGACCATGTGCCGACCGCGCCCGATCATGCCTACGACTTGGGGCTGGGCGCCGGATTTTACCTTGATGCCACCCAAGCGCCTTGGTCGACACACTACCGGATGGAAAGTTACCTGATGAACGAGTTATTACCTCAGGTACAAGCTCAGTTTGGTCTGGCTACGCCTGTTGCTATTAGCGGTCACTCCATGGGCGGCCATGGCGCATTGATACTGGCCCTGCGACACCCAACACGTTTTTGTTCCGTCTCTGCATTTGCACCTATTGTGAACCCAAGCCAAGTCCCTTGGGGACAAAAAGCATTTCGACATTATCTAGGCGACGATGTGCGCACTTGGCAGCCGTACGATAGCTGTGCATTATTGGCGGACATTGCCGCAGGACACCGTCCTGCACCATCGTTTCAACATATATTGATTGAACAAGGCGATGCAGACAATTTCCTCAATACGCAGCTGCAACCGCAGCAGCTGGTGGACGCAGCCCACAAGGCCGGGATCCATGTAGAGCTTCGCTGGCAAGCCGGCTACGATCACAGCTACTTTTTTATCAGTAGTTTTATCGAATCACATCTGCGCTACCATGCAGAAGCACTGCAGCGGTCTATAGGCTAACCATCAAAACGTTTGAGAGACCGTAAAGCTGTTTTGGAGGGGGCGGAGGACAATCCCCCACCCCTTGCGATTCGCCATACAAGGCTACTGTGCCGTATGTTGCTTCATCCAGCGGAATACTTCGTTATACCAGCGCTCGGCGTTGGCGGGTTTTAAAATCCAGTGGTTTTCGTCAGGGAAAATGACCAAACGTGAATCTATCCCTTTACGCTGCAACGTCGTGAAAGCGGCTAAGCCTTGTGCATATGGCACACGATAGTCTTTTAAACCATGGATCACTAACATGGGTGTCTGCCAATTATCGACAAAAGCCGATGGGTTAAACTTATGATAATCACCATCTTTGTTCCATACCGGCCCACCCATGTCGTATTCTGGGAACCACAGCTCTTCGGTGCTGCCGTAAAAGCTTGGCATATCAAATAAACCCGCATGGTTCACTAAGCACTTAAAGCCTGTCGGCCAATTGCCGGCGATCCAGTTCATCATATAGCCACCGTAAGATGCACCCAAGGCACAGGCATTACTGCCATCCAGCCACGGCTGTTTTTCAATGATATACGCAAAGCCTTTCTTTAAGTCTTCCAGGGGTTTGCCACCCCAATCGCGGCTGATAGAGTCGGTAAAGGCTTGGCCGTAGCCGGTAGAGCCATGGAAGTCGATCATGACCACGCCATACCCCTGCGCGGCCCACAACTGCGCATTCCAACGATAATTAAACATATTGCCAAAAGAGCTTTGCGGGCCGCCGTGCACGATAAAGGCCATCGGATACTTTTTACCTTCGGTAAAATTGTGCGGCTTCACATAATAACCATATACATTGTCGCCATTGGCACCGGCAAAACTAAATTGCTCAAAAGCACCAAATTGAATAGTGGCCAAATTGTCTTTGTTGATATTAGTAATGGCCCGCGCATTGTTGCCTTTTAATAAAAACACGTCGGCCGGTTTATCAAGGCTGTGATTGATAAAAGCCAGCTGATTGGAGCCCACCGTCAGGCTGCCTGCGGTACCATCGCTATATAGTTTGGTCACTTCACCAAAGCTTAAGTTGATGCTAAATACGCCCTTTTGTCCCATATCTTGCGCCGTGACGTACAAGGTGCGATTGTCCGGACCAAACATCAGCTCATCCGCCGAACGGTCCCACTCCGGCGCCAACTCTTTACGTTCACCGGTGGCTAAATCAAGCAGCATCACGCCAAAACGATCCGCTTCGGCTTGTGGTTTTTTCATCGCCAGATAGGCCATGTACCGACCGTCCGCCGAAAATACCGGCTTGGCATCCCACGCGGGATTATCTTTGGTTAAATTGATTTTATTGCCACCAGCCAACGACACTTGGAATAAATCGAAATTGGTATGCCAAGCCTGATCTTTCGCGGGGATTTTCGCGCTAAATACTAAATTTTTACCATCAGGAGTGAATGCCGCTTCAGCCGTGCCAGCCACATCAGTATCCCACTCAGGCATCAGGTTGGTCGCGGTGGTAATACGCTGTCCATCGCGAATACTGGCGCTAAATAAATGCAAGCGACGACCATCTTCCCACGTATCCCAATGGCGCACCATCAACTGATCGTACACTTGCGCCGTATCTTTCACATCTGCTTGTTGCTTATTTGCCGTCACCGTACAGGCTAAATCGGCACATCCAGGCTTCACCTGCATGGCAACCACTAAAGCTTTGCTATCCGGCGACACCAGAAAGCCTTCAACATCTAACGGTAAATCAGTGAGTTGTCGAGCTTCACCACCTGTCAACGGCAATTGCCATACTTGGCTTGAACCTGTGCGGTCGGTAATAAAATAAATGGATTGGCCATCACTGCTAAATTGGACACTGTGTTCTGCGGCTGGACTATCGGTTAAACGCGTCACTTTTTGCTGATTTTGCAAATCGATCAAATACAAATCGGCATGCGTATCGGCGGGTACTAAGCCTCCATTTTTTTGACCATACACCAGGTAGCGACCATCGGCAGACATTTTCAGCGCGGTTAATTTATTGAGTTTATTCAGGTGTTCAATGGTTAATCCATTGGCTGCATACAGCTGCGGTGCAGTCAATGAGGCAGCGACAAAAGCGCTGGCCATGACAAATTTGCGTTTCATTACAAGTTCCCTTTCGGTTTGGCTATTTTTGTGGCTTGTTGATGCTCTTATAAAACGGTGACGATTGTTGCTTGCATGATATGTGACCACTGGTCGTAATGGTTGTGTATGAACATCATCCCCATGCAAGCCATCCGAATCGTTGTCATCTGTGTTGTTTTACCGTGTTTTCGTGCGTGCGCCAAGGGTTCTCGCTGTGTGGTCGTTTTGCTGCGGTATTTATGCGCTTACCACCCAATGTGCTTACCACCTAGCTTACCTCAATGTTGCTTCTAGTCTTGGACACCCACACTGCTTCTAGTCTTGGATGCTTCTAGTCTTGGACTAGTCTTGGACACCCACACCATAAATCTTGGACACCTAAATTTTGGAAAATCCTAGTCTTGGACACCCATAGTCTCTTAAATCTCACGAGTCTTCGAGTCTAGGACACCCACACCACGGACACCCACCAGTTATGGGGCCATGGTATGGCGACGACCTAAGCTTCACGCAACTGTGACGTTTACTGCATTTCTGCGATTTTCACCTTCCAAATCGCTGGGCCTTGGGTATGCACGTTGTTGCCCTGACTATCCACAGCGACGGTGACAGGCATATCTTCAACATCAAACTCGTAAATCGCTTCCATACCTAAATCAGCAAAGGCGACCACGCGTGCTTGTTTGATTGCTTTCGATACTAAATAGGCCGCACCACCCACCGCCATTAGATAGACCGCTTTGTGCTGGCGAATACTCTCCACTGTGGCATCACCACGCTCTGACTTACCGATCATCCCCAGCAAACCCGTTTGGCTTAACATCATGTCGGTGAATTTATCCATCCGCGTGGCGGTGGTAGGTCCTGCTGGTCCCACCACTTCATCACCGACGGCATCAACAGGGCCCACGTAGTAGATGAATTTATTTTTAAAATCAACGCCCTCTGGCAGGCCTTGCCCACTTGCCAACATATCGGCAATGCGTTTATGCGCAGCATCTCGCCCAGTCAACATCTTGCCAGATAACAGCACGGTTTCACCTGCTTTCCAGCTCAGCACATCGTCCGGCGTAACCGTATTAAGGTTTACTCGGCGCACATTTTGCCCAAGTTCCCACGTCACTTCTGGCCAATCTTCCAGTTTTGGCACTGGTAAATGCGCCGGGCCTGAACCGTCTAAATGAAAATGCACATGGCGAGTGGCGGCACAGTTTGGGATCATCACCACAGGTTTTGACGCCGCATGCGTCGGCGCTGATTTGATTTTGACGTCAACCACGGTGGTTAAACCACCCAGACCTTGCGCACCGATCCCAAGTTTGTTCACTTTTTCATACAGCTCGACCCGCAGTTTTTCTTCGCCGGTTTGCGCGCCTTTCTCCAGTAAGTCTTGAATATCAACAGGCTCCATCAAGGCTTCTTTGGCCAGTACGGCTGCTTTTTCTGCCGTGCCGCCGATACCAATCCCTAACATGCCTGGTGGACACCAGCCAGCGCCCATTTTTGGTAAGGTTTCCAGCACCCACTCCACTACAGAGTCAGATGGGTTTAACATCACCATTTTGGTTTTATTTTCCGAACCGCCACCTTTGGCCGCAATCGCGACCTCCACATGATGTCCAGGCACCATATTGATATGGACCACGGCCGGTGTATTATCTTTGGTGTTTTTCCGGCTGCCGGCAGGATCAGCGACAATCGAGGCTCTTAATGGATTGATCGGATTCATATACGCCCGACGTGTGCCTTCATCCACCATTTGCTGCACTGTCATGTCGGTTTTGTCCCAACGGACATCCATGCCAATATTGACAAAACAGGTCACAATACCGGTATCTTGGCAAATCGGTCGATGCCCCTGGGCAGACATCCGCGAGTTGATGAGAATTTGTGCGATAGCGTCTTTCGCCGCTTGGTTTTGTTCTTTGTGGTAAGCCTTTTCCAGCGCTTGCACAAAATCTAACGGGTGATAGTAGGAGATGTATTGCAGCGCATCTTCGATGCTGTCAATAAAGTCTTGTTGACGGATAACGGTCATAACATTGCCCTTTTTGTCCTTGCGCTCTGTGGTGTCGCTTTTGCAGTTTCCTTGGTGATCACCAAGGTTCGTCATTTTGGTCCAACCGCAGCGAAACAAAGCCGCATCACAAGCACCACCTTGGTGTGGAGTTCACCTGGGTGAATGACTATGTGCTACAACGCTGTAAAGCTTACGCGAGCTGGCACTGTAATTTGTATGCAGGACTGTTATCATACCGCGCAACTGAAAACACGGCTAGCGCAAGCGGAAAAATCAAACCCAATCATGCGCTTTCGAGCTCGGTATTAAACTAAACATCAACATTGGGCGTATGGTTGCCAACCATTATGGTTATAAAACCTGCATTGCTGAATTGTTAGATGGCTAAGGTTACAATTCATACCGTTACAGTTCATTGCACTACAGTGCATGGCATTACAGTGCATGACACATTTTTATTTTAGGACTTCTATGGCTGTGATATTGCCGCTTACTTGGCAAGATGTATACACCACCGCATCTGTCGATGCGCAACTAGCTACCGATGATTTAACGGCGATTTTTGCTGCGTTTGCTGATGAGCCCATGGCCATATTGCTGGACTCGGCAGCCAAAGATCACCCCAATAGTCGATTTGACATTATGCTGTGGCAGCCACAGCAATGGCTCAGCTGCGATGGTCAATACACTGAGCATTGGCGACGCGATACGGCCCCGCGCCATGACAATCCTGCAGATGTAGCTGCCTGTCAGGCAGCAGGCGCCGCCACATGCATCAAACGGGAGGCGGTCCAACACACTGATCCACTGTCAATATTGCAGCAACTTGCGCCGCGGAAAGCGCCCATCATCGATATTCCTGCACATCTTCCCTTTCAAGGGGGCTGGGCAGGCTATGTCAGTTACGATGTAGGTCGTACGCTGGAATCCATGCCGAGTCTCGCTGAGGCCGATATTCAGATCCCCATGCTGTGGCTGGGTTATTACCCTCATGCGCTTATTTGGGATAAAAAGCTACGGCAACTGTGGCTCGTCGATCGGCAGCAACACGCATCGGAGCGCTTGGCAGAATTGCAGCAGCAGTGGCTTGCTTATCAAGAGCGTAGCGCTGGGAAAGCATTTCAGCTTTGCGCACCTTGGCGCGCCAATATGGATGCACCGCGATATAACGATGCCTTTACGCAGGTACAGAATTTTCTAAAAAGTGGTGATTGTTACCAGATTAATCTGGCGCAACGTTTTCAAGCGCCTTACCAAGGCTCGGAATACCAAGCGTATTTGTTGCTACGCCAACATAACAATGCGCCATTTTCAGCATTCATCCGCTTACCTGAAGACGACCGCGGTAGCCACGCTATCTTGTCACTCTCGCCGGAGCGGTTTTTAGCCGTGCAAGATGGGGTCATTGAAACCAAGCCTATTAAAGGGACAAAACCGCGCGCCAGTTGTCATGATTTGGATGCGCAATTGGCGAGCGCCTTGCAGCAATCTCCCAAAGATCGCGCCGAAAACGTGATGATTGTTGATTTACTTCGCAACGACTTAGGTAAAGTGTGCGTGCCTGGTACAGTCAAGGTACCGTCTTTGTTTGCGATTGAATCATTTCCTGCGGTGCATCATTTGGTGAGCACAGTGACCGGCGAGCTACCAGCCGAAGCCTCTGCCATTGCCGCCCTTGCCGCCGCCTTTCCTGGCGGTTCCATCACGGGTGCACCTAAAATTCGTGCGATGCAAATTATTGAAAGCTTAGAGCCGCACCGGCGCAGTATTTATTGTGGTAGCGTGCTGTATGTGAGTGATCATGGCCACATGGATAGCAGCATTGCCATCCGAACCTTGGTTGCCACGCAGCAGCAGCTGTATTGTTGGGCAGGTGGCGGCATAGTGGCAGATTCGATAGCGCTGAGTGAATATCAAGAAACCTTTGATAAAGTTGCAAAAATATTGCCCGTGTTGGCGCAACAGAGCGGGAACTCGACGTTATAAAACTTAGCGCAAAGTTGGAGGACGCAAAGTTGGACACCCATAGTTTTTGGACGTTAAGTTGGAAGCGCTAAGTGAACACCCATGGTGTTTGGGTGATGATAAGCCGCGCTAAGTAATGATATGCCGGACATCCACAATGTAAATCATTAAGTTGGACATCCACATTGCATGGACGCTAAGTTGGACACCCATAGTGTTTCGCCCATAGTGTTTGCGCGCTAAGCGGATACCCATAGTTTTTGGGCGTTAAGTTGGATGTGATATGCCGGACATCCACAATGTAAATCATTAAGTTGGACATCCACATTGCACACCAGCGGGCACTTTGTAATCATTCGCCAGTCGTGTCAGCTCTTTGAAACTAGCATTGGCGACAATCAAATATTAACGCGCAAGCTATAGAAGGAATTCACATGCGACTGGTGGATATACATACCCGCTTTGTATTGGCGGCGCATAACGCCGACCATTGGGCAATTCCTGCCCCACTATTTCAGATGAAATTCGAGCAAAGAAGTCACCCAAACGGACAACATCAAAACGAACAAAGCGTCACTCAGGAACCCACCACAAACCGGCGCAAAATGGCTGCCGTGCTGGTTTTGCTCGCTGAAGGGCCAACGGGTACAGAAATTTTACTCACACGTCGGGCTGCCACCCTACGACATCACGCACATCAAATTAGTTTTCCCGGCGGCCGCGTGGATGATGGCGAACTGCCCGCAGATGCCGCGCTGCGTGAAACATGGGAAGAGGTAGGCATTGCCCCTGCGCAGGTTAACTTATGGGGGCCTTTGCCTTGGCAACAAAGTCAGACCGGTTATCTGGTACAACCATGGCTGGGCCAACTGCGCACGCCTCTAGATACCGTCATCTCAAATCATGTGGCATCACATCAAATATCAGAACAACCTTTAACCACAGATAGCGCTCAACGCGCCAGGCCGCTTGGCGAGCCGTCGCGTTGCACTCCCCAGACTTGGCCACGCTTGCAGCTAAATTCCAGTGAGGTGAGTCATGCCTTTGCCATTCCAGTGAATTACCTGCATGAGGATGCACATTGGCAGCAATGGTTACGGCCGATTTCAGATACAAATACATTCCCGCGCCACTTGCAGCAACGGCTGACGGATCCCTCGCGACAGCACCAGTCCGCACGTAGCCGAGTTTTGTATTTTTTGCCCTATCAACAGCAATTAATTTGGGGCTTAACCGCCGATATTTTGCACAGTTTACGCCGGCTTTGTTTACCCTAGCCAGCATCTGGCTTTTGCTTATCTAACATGCTAGCGAGCTGCCACTATGCGGCCGTTTTGTTTTAACACGCATGCTGTTTACGACACAAAAATCTAAGCCTGTTAACCCTCACCCGCATAAAACAGTTCATCAGCGCAGCCAGATCCCGTTTTAAACAAAATCAGCTAAGACCAGTGCGTTAGTCCCTTACAGATTGACAGCGCATGGGCTAGAATGCCGCCATCATAAAAAGGACGCGACACTACCATGATTATCTCTGTATTTGACATGTTCAGCATCGGCATTGGCCCATCTAGTTCACACACAGTTGGACCGATGCGAGCCGCCCACCAATTCACCCAACAATTGGCCGAGCAAAAATTACTGACCCAAATCACCAGCGTCAAAGTGGAGCTATACGGCTCTTTAGGGCAAACCGGTATTGGACATGGTACTGGCAAAGCTGTGATTTTAGGTTTATCAGGCTACTTGCCAGAAAGTATTGATCCTGATGCGGTGGATGGTTTGTTAAAACAAGTAGAACAGCTTCAACAAATCAATCTAAAACAAGAACATACCGTCCAGTTTCCGCGTGAAGGCGCTATCGTTTTCCACAGACGTAAAACCCTAAAAGAACACAGTAACGGCATGGAAATTTTCGCCTACAAAGATGGTGAACTGCTGTGCTCGCAAGTGTATTTCTCCATTGGGGGCGGTTTTATTGTTAAAGCCGAGGATTTTGCTCAAGAAAAGCAAGCTGCCACCAGCTTTGTGGCCGACAATCCTATTCCTTACCCATTTAACAGTGGTGCCGAACTGTTAGCGCTGTGTAAAGAGCATGGCCTGTCGATTGCCGCCTTAATGATGGAAAATGAAAAAGTTCTGCGCAGCGAGGCACAGATCCGGACTGATCTTGGCAGCATTTGGCAAACGATGTTCAACTGTGTGCAGCGAGGGATCCGCACGGAAGGTATTTTACCGGGCGGTTTAAAGGTAAAGCGACGTGCACCCGCACTGCATCGCCGTTTAAGCGCCGAAAAAACCAACGACCCGCTGCAAGCCATGGACTGGGTGAATTTATTTGCATTGGCCGTCAATGAAGAAAACGCGGCAGGTGGCCGTGTGGTGACAGCTCCCACCAACGGTGCAGCAGGGATTATTCCGGCCGTCTTGATGTATTACGATAAATTTGTTCAACCGGTGACCGAAGATATTTACTGCCGGTATTTACTAACTGCCGCCGCTATTGGCATTTTGTACAAAAAAAATGCGTCAATTTCAGGTGCTGAAGTCGGCTGCCAAGGTGAAGTTGGTGTGGCTTGTTCGATGGCTGCCGCCGCGCTGACCGAAATCTTGGGCGGTTCAGTGGATAACGTCGAAAATGCCGCCGAAATCGGCATGGAGCACAACTTAGGCTTAACTTGTGATCCAGTTGGTGGTTTGGTGCAGGTACCTTGCATTGAGCGAAATGCTATGGGTGCCGTCAAAGCCATCAATGCGTCTCGCTTAGCGCTACGTGGCACGGGCGAGCACAAAGTGTCGTTGGACAAAGTCATCAAGACCATGTGGGATACTGGCCGCGATATGCAGAGCAAGTATAAGGAAACCTCGCGCGGCGGCTTGGCAGTTAACATAATCGAATGTTAAAACTATCAATTTGCTAACGCCCGTTGTGGCGTATGCAATTTATCGCCGCTAATCCTTTGTAAAGTCATAGTCTTAGTCGGAGCTGACGTCATCGCCAGCTCCGTTCTTTCGTCTTTGTTTAAAACAAACAGCGACTCATTTTGCCCAGTATAAACATTATGTTGTTGGGTTGAGCTATTAGCCTGCGAATGGCTGACAAGGCTGCTGGTTTTATCTAACTTTTTACAACTTCTAGCTTCTTACTGGACAGCCACTGTTAAGAGGCGTTACCGGACAGCCATGTTTTTACATCGTAAGTTTATTGCAGTAGCTTTATTTCAAGACACCCATAAACACACACGCAAATAAAATTACAAAAATAATTTAATTAAAACTTTATTTTAACCAATTAACATCCTATTTTTAACAACACCCCCCCTCAATTTTGAAGGCAGCCTATCATGCCCAAACCGCGCCACCTTCAGATCTGTGTAAGTCAGACGCCCTATTATCATGTGGTAAGTCGCTGTGTACGAAGGGCATTTTTATGTGGAAAATTCGATAGTTACAATTTCGAGCATCGTCGAAACTGGATGTTAGAGCGGCTCTCAGTTCTTACGCAAATGTTCGCCATTGACATTGCTGCCTATGCCTTAATGTCGAACCATTACCACTTAGTGCTACATGTCGACTCCGCCAAAGCCGCAGCCTGGAGTGCCACCGAGATTGCACAGCGTTGGCAAATGTTATTTCGATTACCTGTTCTGGTTGAGCGTTATCTCAGGGGCGAATCTAGTGGCGGCATTGAAAGCCAACTCACTGAATCTATTATTGAAAATTGGCGAGCAAGGCTTTGTGACATCAGCTGGTTTATGCGCTGTATGAACGAACATATCGCACGATTGGCCAACGCGGAGGACCAATGCACAGGCCGATTTTGGGAGGGACGATTTAAATGCCAAGCATTGCTAGATGAAAAAGCGCTATTGACCGCCATGGTCTATGTCGATTTGAACCCTATCCGAGCCAACATGGCTGAAACACCAGAAACGTCCGATTACACCAGTATTCAGCAGCGACTTGGCCATGCCATTCACACCGTGTTCCATGGGCCTTTACTCCCGTTTGCGGGGCATCACCATGAAGACTGCGGATCATCACATATCCCATACCATTTGATTGATTATATTCAACTTGTTGAATGGGCAGGTCGACAATTACGCACGGACAAACGTGGGGCGATCGCACAACAACACTCCCCTATTCTTGTCCGGCTTGGTATCGTACAACAAGGTTTTATCAACAATTGCCAACAGTTGGAAACAAACTTTTACCATGTAATTGGCCCCATCCGTTTGCTACAACAATTTTGCCAGAAAATAGGCCAGCAATGGTTACATGGCCAAACCGCCTGCCGACGAAGTTTTGGTTGAATTCATTATATAGGCGGCACACGTATCAGTTGCCACCAACAGTAGTTAACATTCTGTATCATTCAATCTGATGATTTTATCAGACTATAAAAAGCTAATATTCGGCAATTCAACCGTATGCATGCTTGTCCGAGAAGACTAGTAGGCTAATAACATGATGGCGATCAGCCAATAACATCATGCCGATCACTAATTTCTTCCCGCACTTACAACTTCTTTTTTTCCTTTGCCTGATCGACATGCGTCAAGTTTGCACCTTGTTTTCCCATCGATTCACCCGTTAGAGTCACCCTGACTGCTCTGTGGATCAGTCGATCTAAGATCGCTTCTGCGAAGGTAACCGTTAAACCATAAATCGTTAAACCAGACATCCACACTAAGCTAAGAGCTTTATGGGTGTTCGATATTATCCCTAGCAAAAAATAGGACACTTACATTTCAAAATGTGGGTGTCCTGAATAATTGTCCAATTGAATGGAAGATCAACGCATTATTGTTTGGCGTATTGAATTGCTGGCCATTTTACAATCATAAGCTGGTTTTCTACAGAGCATTCAAGAAGTTTGTCATTTGTGAAGATAAAGAAAAATCCTTGCTCCCGCCAATGTGGGATTATTCTGACGAAGATGTTCATCTTACATCTCAAATACAAAATAGTGTTTTGCTGCTGAGGTATCCCCACAAATCGGGTAGATAAAACAATTAGTTAGATGAAAAGTGAACGTTCATGGCAATTCTTGATCTGATCATTCGCCAAAACTCACTTTTCAAGAATGACTGCCATGAACGTTTCAGCAATGCTCGCCGATTTTCTCGAATTTGTCACCCCAAAAAG
>Ga0209812_10001400_pt1 | contig 16834 bp, 15 predicted proteins | sample JI71714BDNA_FD_187502 | JGI IMG/M metagenome (GOLD analysis project Ga0209812, IMG submission 187502) | Wastewater effluent complex algal communities from Wisconsin, to seasonally profile nutrient transformation and Carbon sequestration -... | ecosystem: Engineered > WWTP > Effluent > Algae...
GGCCTCCTCACGCTGGTCGAAGATCCTGAAGGGGAATGATGGCCGTTCCACGTACTTGAACAGCTCGGCTTGAGCACGCCCGCCATCATCGGCCACCAACAGGGCCACCGGATGTCCTTGCGCACCGCAGACCCGGCGCAGCAACGCGCGGGCATTGTCCGCCACCAGCACATGGGCGGGATACTCCATGAGGACAGGTGTTGAGCCCGTGGTATCCAGGGCGGCCACCAACCGTATGAATTCCTTCATATGCTGAAGATCCACCTGTGCACCCCGTGCTAGGACCAAGCGCAGCACGCCCTCTTCGCGCCACAATTCGAACGGGTGCTCAAATACCGGGCGATGGTGGTGTTGCATGCCGAAACTTAGTTCACTGAGATGAGATGAACGCTGCACGTTCCGAGATGTTCTCCACAGCGGTATCCACCATGTTCATCGCAGGACCTCCTGTACCGGATCCCCGGTGGCGGCATCGGGCAGGGCACAGCCCACGATCATCGCGATGGTGGGAGCGATATCGGTGATGGATGTCCGCCGCACCACCTCGCCCGGGCGGATACCGGCACCCATCATGAGCACGGGCACATGCGTGTCATAGGTCCAGGTGGAACTGTGATCCGTACCCCGCTGACCGGAGTTGGAATAGGACGCCAGATGCGACGGCCGAAGCACGTAGCAAACGTCGCCGCTGCGCAGGGGCATGAAGCCCCGTTGGATGTTCTTGCGGATGCCGCTGCCGAAGGTGTTCCTCGCTAGATCGGAGGCTGTGACAGCATCTGCGATCAGTGGATGGCCGAGCAGGATATCGGCCGCAGCACGCTGCACCTCGGCAACCACCAGCTTCTTGGCCGTGATGAGTGAATCGTTCAGGAAGATCTGCTCCTTGATCCGTTTTCGAACCCAGGTCCCACTACCGAACCGTTCACCCAGCTTCTGGTTCACCAGATCCACCACCTGCTGCACATCCACGTAACCGGCGCTGGCCTGCTGGTCGCGGAGGTAGCTCGGCACATCCACCACCGCGTGGTCGGCGGTGAGGAACACGGTGTGGTTGCCTTGGCCTACCTGTTCATCCAAGGCCACGAATAAGCGCTCCAACTCGCGGTCGAGCCGTAAGTACATGTCCTCCAACTCGAAGGACCGCGGTCCCACCTCGTGACCCAATTCATCCGGTGCGCTGTAGCTGATGGCGAGAAGATCGGTCACTTCATCCTGGCCCATCGCTTCACCCTTGATCGCGGCAAGCGCCATGTCGGTGGTGTATGTATTGCTGGCCGGGATGAAGCGCAACAGGACCGTGCTGCGTCCAGCCGCTTCGTACATCGCCTTCACGTCCATCGGCAAGGTGGCCTTCGCAGCGCCCGCCAACGGTTCTTCGTAGAGGTTGTCATCGGGCAAGGCCGTGTGATAGCTCTCCTTCGGCAACATCAGTTCCCAGCGCTCCTGCAGGTAACGCTTGGCCAGGCCTTGTGCATTGAAGTCCTTCACCCATTGCGGCACATCGTTCATGTACCAATTGCTGGTGCCGAAGTGGCCGTCAGTGCCTTCGAAGAACCAGTAGGCCGCATCACCGGTGCGTCCGATCGGAAGGATCGAGCCGCGGTCCTTCATGGCCACGCCGATGGTCTTGGAGCGACCTGCGCTGATGCGCTCGAACTCATCGGCCAACGTACCGCTCAAGAGGTTGAGCGGCGAGCGCTGTCCCTTGTATCCTGTCGCACCGACCCCGATGGCGGCATCGTCCTGCACGCAGTAATAACCCAAGTTCCGCTGGCGATCATACATGTCGTTGGCCACGATCCCGTGGTTCATGGGAGTTGTTCCCGTGTACACGCTGGCATGGCCGGGTGCGGTCTGTGTGGGCACATAGTCGAAATGAGCGTTCCGTTGGAAAGCACCTTCCTGCACGAGTCGCTTGAATCCGCCGGAACCGAAGTTGTCCCAGAACCGGTAGATGTAGTCCACGCGCATTTGATCCACGACGATGCCCACCACGAGCTTCGGGGGTCGTGTCCAGGCAGGATCCTTCTTGGGCCCTGTCTTTACGGGAAGCGTTGCCGCCTTCGTTGGTGGTGCCTGGGCTGGTACCGGCGGCGGTTGTGTGGCACGGGTGCGCTTGTCCACCTGCGCCACAGCAAGGCTTTGCATGAACAAGAGAAGAACGGGAAGCAGGATCGATCTCATGCCGAACGGGCGAAAAGGGTGAAGAGGAGGATGCCAGCGCCCACGCTGATCGCGATGTTGGCCACGGCGTGTCCGTAGAGTCCGTCGCGTAGGAGCAGGAAGTTCTCGTAGCTGAAGGTGCTCAGGGTGCTGAACCCGCCACAGAAGCCGATGGCCAACAAGGCACGCCAGTGCTCCTTGCCGGGCGCATGCACCTGATAGCGCAGGATCAGCCAGGCGAGGAAGGCCGTGGCGATGAGGTTCGCGGAGAGCGTGGCCCAGGGGAAACCATTCTTGAGACCGGCACGCAGGCAGAGCAACGAGATGGCATAACGCACCACGCTACCTGCGCCACCACCGAGGAAAACAGCGAGCCAGAGGTTCATGAGCGATAGGTAGTGGAGCGTCGCAAGACCTTGCGGTAAAGCACGGCGAAGGTCGTACCGATGCCAGCACCATAAAGTCCTCCGACCAGGACATCGCCAGGGTAATGCACGCCGAGGTACACCCGGCTATAGCTGATGAGCGCTGCCCAGACCAGCAAGGCCGGAATGGCCCAGCGCGGTGTACCACCGGTGACACCGATCATGAAGAGCGCGATGGCGAAGTGGTTGCTGGCGTGGGAGGAGACGAAACCGTAGAGACCACCACAGCCCTCCTTCACCAGATGTACCAGGCCAACCAGGGAGGGTTCGTGGCAGGGACGCAGGCGTTGTACGTTCTCCTTGAAGAGCAACACCGAACCCTTGTCGCTGCACAGCACCATGAGGCCGATGACCGGGACAGCCCACCACAGGCCGTTCCAGCCGAAGCGCCGTTGGATGAGGAACAGGAAGAACAGGTAGAGCGGGAACCAGGTGACCATTTCGCTCACCAGCAGCATGGGCTCATCGGCCCAGGTAGCATGCCAGCCATTGATCGCCAGGAAGGCCGAACGGTCCAGGGCTTCCAGGCTTTCCATGCGTTCCTATTCGACGTGATCGGCCGGGAAGGTGCCGTGCAGCTTCTTCCACAGCTTGTCCTTGAGCTCGTCCAAGCCGCTATTCGCCACACTGCTGATCATCACGTGATCCACCTGGCGTGGCAGTTCCTTCTTCAGCTGCTTCATCATCACCTCATCGAGCATGTCGCACTTGGTGATGGCGAGCAAACGGTCCTTGTCCAGCAGTTCGGGCGAGTACTGCTCCAATTCGTTGAGGAGGACCTTGTAGTCCTTCTTCACATCGGTGCTATCGGCAGGGATCATGAACAACAACACGCTGTTGCGTTCGATGTGGCGCAGGAACCGCAGCCCCAGGCCCCGGCCCTCGTGGGCTCCTTCGATGATGCCGGGGATATCGGCCATCACGAAGCTCTTGTGGTCGCGGTAGGGTACAATGCCCAGGTTCGGCGTAAGCGTGGTGAAGGCGTAATCAGCGATCTTCGGTTTGGCGGCAGTGACCACGCTGAGCAGTGTGCTCTTGCCGGCGTTGGGGAAACCGACGAGGCCCACATCGGCGAGCACTTTCAGTTCCATGATGACCCACTTCTCGATACCGGGTTCGCCGGGCTGGGCATAGCGCGGGGTCTGATTGGTGGCGCTCTTGAAGTGCTGGTTGCCCTGCCCACCGCGACCGCCCTTGAAGAGGATGTGCTCCTCGCCATGCTGGGTCACCTCACAGAGGACCTCCTTGGTCTCATCATCCTTGATCACGGTGCCCAATGGCAGTTCGATGACCTGGTCCGATCCGCTGCGGCCGGAGCTTTGGTTGCTGCTGCCCACCTCGCCATCCTCGGCGATCACGTGTTTGGTATACCGCAGGTGCAGGAGGGTCCACAGTTGGGCGTTGCCGCGCACGATGACGTGGCCGCCGCGCCCGCCGTCGCCGCCATCGGGGCCGCCCTTGGGCATGTACTTCTCGCGCCGCAGGTGGCTGCTTCCCTTGCCCCCCTTGCCGGAGCGGCATTCGATGCGGATATGGTCGATGAAGTTCATGCGGGCGCAAAGGTGGGGAATAGCGGGCGGATAGGTACGGAGGCAGCGTTCAGGTGATGAAGAACATCTTCACAATGAGTACCTTTAACTTAAGTCCACCTACGCAATGAAGTCCATTTCTACTCTACTGATGGCGCTATGTTGTCTCGTATGCGCACAGTTCAGCAGCGCCCAGGTCTTCATTCCCGATCAACTGGAGCGTGATTGGTTGAATGCTGAGATCCCCGGCATCGTGGATGAGAATGGCATCATGGATACGCTGCATCCCATGATCGCCCAGGTCGATAGTGCTAGCTTCTATTTCAATGAAGGGGGCACCGACCTGATCCATTTCGTTGGGGTGAGCTATCTGAAAAGTCTGCAAATGTTGAATGTGCATGTCACGTTCATCCCCGAGGTTCATATCGACACGTTACCGGGTTCCCTTTTATCGCTATCCCTTCATTGTGGCTCCGCAGATGTTCTGCTCGATGGATTGCCGCGTGTCATGGAGCGGCTCTCTCTATATGGTTCGGAAGGAACATTGTCCATCATGCAAATGCCGGATACGCTCCATCACTTCGACCTTGATAGAATGACTGACATCACTTGGTCCGGTAGCGGTTATGTGGAGACATTGAGCTCCAGTGGGCCATTCTACACGACACCGTCACTAGTCTTACCCGAGCTCCATGTGGGTACGATCCATTTAGGTGATTGCTATCTACAAGAGATCGATCTATCAAGGGCAACTGCCCATACGGTGAGCTTTTCATCGGGTACCATTGCGCCGATCCCCATCGTATGGCCGGATTCGGTAGAAACACTGAGCATCGATTGCACGCATATTCCTTTCGATCATTTGCCACCCACATTGCGGAGTCTCACGGCTTCGGTGCTCGATCATGGCTGTATTCCCCATCTCCCTGAGGGACTGGAGGAAGTATTCATACATGCGTCCCCACAAGGGCCGGCGTGTATTCCGAATTGGCCAAATTCTCTTTCGTCTTGGACATGGATGTTCGATTCACCAGGAACCGCGAACTACTGCTCAGTGCTAACTAGTTCGTGCCCGGGCAGCAATCCGGGTATCGCAGGCATTGTGTTCATCGATGTGGATGGTGATGGTATGATGGATGACGACGAGCCGGGCTTACCGCAAGCCAGTGTTACCCTACAGCCGTATGATAACGTGGTGGTATGTCAGCCGAATGGCTCGTGGGATATAGGTGTCTTGCCCGAGATCTATACTATCACGGCAGGCAGCAACTACCCGTATATCCAGTCCATCCTACCGACTGAACACACCGCAAATGTCAGCTTGATGGGAAGCGTGGATGCCGATAACCACTTCGCTGTAACACTACTACCGAACATCCAGGATCTACGTGTTCATGTATACGCCGATCCCGCCCGCCCCGGCTTCAACAACCAAGTGCACCTGCGCTGCGAGAACTACGGCACTATGCTGGTGGATGCCGAACTCACCTTGGCCTTCGATGCCGATCAAACTTGGCTAGGCAGTTCCGTAGCTCCTACCAGCACGAGCAGCAACACGGCCACCTGGAACTTCTCGGCCATGCCCATCGGTGCCGTGCAGCATATCGTGGTGGATCTGACCACCGCTGCCACCGTGGCCTTGGGAACGGACATCACCCACACGCTCACCGCCGATCCGATCGGTACCGACGAGACACCACTGGACAACGTCTACACCTTCAACGACAGCGTTGTGGGCAGCTACGACCCGAATGACAAGCTCCTCTCCCCCGCCGTGCTCACGCCCACTGATGTAGCAATGGGCGAAACACCCATCGAATACACCATCCGCTTCCAGAACACGGGCACTTACCTCGCCGAGCGTGTGGTGATCCTCGATACGCTTTCCCAAGACCTGCAATGGGAGAGCATGCGTTTCATCGCCAGCAGCCATGACCAGCACTGGTACATCGTGGATGGTGTGTTGCATGTGATCCATAACGACATCATGCTGCCTGATAGCAATGCGAACGAACCGGAGAGCCACGGTTTCTTCAAGTTCAACATGCTGCCCAAAACGGACATCGGCAACGGCAGTAACATCGAGAACATCGCCCACATCGTGTTCGACTTCAACGCGCCCATAATCACCCCACCAGCGGTATTCATGGTGGATATCGGCGCAGGGGTCGAAGTGGGCTCAACGGGCTCAGAACTCCGCATCTTACCGAACCCGGCGCATGATCGTATCCAGTTGATCGGCGATGACGCCACTGTACTACCCTACCGCATCGTCGACCTGCTCGGGCAGGAGGTGCAGCGCGGCGGCACACAGCCAAAGGCCTGGATCGATGTGCAGGGGCTTGCCAACGGTTCCTATGTGCTAGAGGTGACGAAGGCCGGTGTGCCCACCAGCCTTTGGTTCGTGAAGCGGTAGTGCGCTCGGAATGCGCGATCCTCCCCGCAGAACGCAGCTTTCGAGCCTATACCCATAGTAATATGCGTTCAGGATGTTATCGATGAAGTTCATACAGGCGGATAGCACGAAGGCGGCGTTCAGGCTGAAAAAAACATCTATCTCATGATTATCTTTACGAACAACACGCTGCTACCATGAGGTCCATTTCCATACTACTCGCTTCACTCTGCTGCCTCGTTTTACCACCTACTAGTTATGCGCAGGTTTTCATTCCTGACCAGGACGAACGCAACTGGCTCAATTCCGAAATACCGGGTATCGTGGATGTGAATGGCATAATGGATACACTGCATCCGGGGATCGCGGATCTAGATACGGCCATGTATATAATGACAACACTATCCGCCAACAAAGAGATACGAGGTATTGGGTATCTATATGCTCTGACCTGGGTATACGCAGGAATGAGTTCGTCCCAAGCGGGTATCAGCCCCCCAACGCAAGCGTCAACGATCACGATAGATCGCATACCTGCCTCGCTCAAAGCCTTGCACATTTGGATCTACAACGACTACGGCTGGAGCCTTTCCCTGCCAGAACTTCCCGACCATATGGACAAGATACACATCGAGAGCACTTCGCACCCGGGAGAGGTCACGATAGCCGATATACCTGATACGCTAGGGTCACTAACACTCAATTCTGTTCGTTCGATCGCTTGGAATGGCACACCCCACATAGGGACGATATCGCTCCTCTATTTCGGAGGATTCGACCCCTACCAACTCTTCCAACTGCCCATTCTTTCTTGTAATGACCTTTATGTCTATGGCGTTCTTGCGGACGTATGGGACCTTTCACAGGTGTCTACGGACCACCTGTCCTTCGGTGGGAGCGAGATGAACACCACGATGATCTGGCCTGCAGAAGTGCATTCCATCGAGACTGCCGAATTCACGCTCCTCCACGGACCGCAGCCGAACTTTCCCGAAGGTTTGGAAGAGCTCCACATCAGTACTGGTGGAGGATTTGACTGTCTACCCTTATTACCAGAAGGTTTAACTACCCTTGACGCCTGGTCTGCCGGTTTCAGCTGTCTTCCGAATTGGCCAAGCACACTTCAAAACGTCTCCTTGGGTTGCTGTTGGTCCTCGGATGATCCTTTCACAGAACCGAGCGCAGAGAACGCCATCTACTGCTCTGTGCTCAACACCACCTGCTCTGGCGCCAATCCTGGCATATCGGGTAGACTCTTCGTAGATGCCGATTCCAATGGACAATACGATACAGGAGAAATAGGCCTGCCGCAAGCCACGGTCGTTCTTCAACCCAACGGCAACAGTGCTCCGTGTGAGGCCGATGGAACTTGGGAGGTCGGTGTGTATCCCGGTGCGTACACCATGGTACCATCCACCTCCTACCCATACATTGCGAGCATAACTCCTTCCAGTCACACCGCTTCAGTGCCCAACCTCGGCGATAGCGATGTCTATAACGATTTCGCCGTATCACTGATACCTGACATCCAAGATCTGCGTGTGAACCTCTACGCGGATGTCGCTCGCCCCGGCTTTGACAACCAAGTGCACCTGCGCTGCGAGAACTACGGCACCATGCCGGTGGATGCCGAACTCACCTTGGCCTTCGATGCCGATCAAACTTGGCTCGGCAGTTCCATAGCACCGGCAAGCTCGAGCAGCAACACCGCCACCTGGAACTTCCCGGCCATGCCCATCGGTGCCGTGCAGCATATCGTGGTGGATCTGACCACCGCTGCCACCGTAGTGTTGGGAACGGACATCACCCACACCCTCACCGCCGATCCGATCGGTACCGACGAGACACCGCTGAACAACGTCTACACCTTCAACGACAGCGTGGTGGGCAGCTACGATCCCAACGACAAACTCCTCTCCCCTGCCGTGCTCACACCCACGGAAGTGGCATTGGAGGAAACGCCCATCGAATACACCATCCGCTTCCAGAATACCGGCACCTTCCAGGCCGAGCGCGTGGTGATCCTCGATACGCTTTCCCAAGACCTGCAATGGGAGAGCATGCGTTTCATCGCCAGCAGCCACGAAAATACCTGGTACATCGTGGACGGCGTGTTGCATGTGATCCATAACGACATCATGCTACCTGATAGCAATGCGAACGAACCCGAGAGCCACGGTTTCTTCAAGTTCAGCATGCTGCCCAAGACCGACCTGGGCAACGGCAGCACCATCGAGAACATCGCACACATCGTCTTCGACTTCAACACGCCGATCATCACACCGCCGGCGGTGTTCACCGTGGACGTGGCAGCGGGACTTGAAGCGGGATCAACGGTCTCCGAACTCCGCCTGCTGCCGAACCCGGCGCATGATCGTATCCAGTTGTTCGGCGCCGAAGACACTATGCTACCCTACCGAATCGTCGATCTGCTCGGACAGGAGGTGCAGCGTGGCACGGCACCACCGAACGCCTGGATCGAGGTGCAGGGGCTTGCCAACGGTTCCTATGTGCTAGAAGCGACGAAGGCCGGTGTGCCCACCAGCCTTCGGTTCATGAAACAGTGAGTGGATCGGGCTCAGCCGATCGCCTTCACCAAGCGGTCGGTGATCTCATCCAACGAACCCACGCCGTTGATGGGCATGAACTTCCCCTGGGCCTTGTAGTACTCCTTCAGCGGAGAGGTCTCGCGGGTGTACACAGCGATGCGTTTGCGTGCCGTGGCCTCGTCTTGGTCATCGGCGCGGCCACTTGACTTGCCCCGGTTGGCCAGGCGCTTCACGAGTTCCTCATCGGGCACTTCCAACGCGAGCATGGCCACGATGGGTTCGCTCTTCGCGTTCAGCATTTCGTCCAACGCTTCGGCCTGGGCCTGGGTGCGCGGGAAGCCATCGAAGATGAAGCCCTTGGCCTCGAGGTGTGATTCGATCTTGTTGCGGATCATGCCGATCACGATATGATCCGGGACCAGGTCACCACGGTCCATCAGTTCCTTGGCCGCGATGCCCAGCTCGGTCTCTTCCTTGATCTCTCCACGGAGAAGATCCCCCGTGCTTAGGTGCACGAGACCGTAACGTTGGATGAGGAAGGCGCTTTGCGTGCCTTTGCCAGCCCCCGGAGGACCGAAAAGGACGATGTTGAGTCTCGACATGGTCTATTGGATGATGCGGTAGATCCCCGGCAAGTTCCGCCCGAGACCATCGTGGTCCAGGCCGGAGCCCACAACGAAGGCATTGGGGATGCGTACCGCTACATGTTCGATCGGAATATCCTGCTTGTAGGCGTCTGGTTTGAAGAGCAGGGTGGCTATGCTCGTGCTGGCCGGATGGTGGTCGGCGAGGGCTTCGAGGATGTGTTTCACGGTGTTACCGGTGTCCACGATATCCTCCAACACCACCACGTGCCGGCCTTCGATGCGTTCGTTGAGGCCGATGAGGTCGGTGACGCGACCGGTGCTGCTTGTACCGAGGTAGCTGGCCACCTTCACGAAGGTGATCTCGCACTCGATGTCGAGGCGCTTCATCAGCTCGGCGGCGAAGAAGAAGGCTCCGTTGAGCACGCCCACGAAGAGTGGGCGTTTGCCGCCGTACTTGGCGCGCAGCTCCCCGGCCAGCCGATCCACCGCGACGTTCACCTCGCTCTCGGTGAGGAAGAGTTCGAACTCCAGGTCGTGCAGTTTGACGCGGCTCATGCGGGCGGGGCGGGGGCGTTCCGTGGATGGAAGGCGCGAAGGTAAGCAACGCCGAATGGCGGGCTCTTGGTCCACGGAATGCCGCCGAAAGCTCCAACCTGTTACATTCGGTGCGATGCGTCACCTCCTCTTCGCGCTCTGCGCCACCCTCACCCTCCACGGCTTCGCCGGTGGCGAGCATCTACCTGCGGGAGCACGCTTCGCCGGTATGGGCTATACGGGCCTCACCGTGGCCGACCTCTGGAGCATCCGCCTCAACCCGGCCGGCTTGGCGGGACTGGAGAAGCCCATGGCCGGGGTGTTCTACCAAAGTCATTGGCTTTCCCCGGACCTCGCGCAACAGGGCCTGGCTGTGGCAGTTCCATTGGGCAAGGGCACCTTCGGCCTTTCCGGTGATCGGTTCGGGTATGCGCTCTACAACGAGACGAAGGTGAGCGCGGCCTATGCCATGCGTTTCGGCGAGGGACTGAGAGCGGGTGTGCAAGTGGACTATCTGGGGATCCGGTTAGGCGAGAACTACGGCAGCGCCAATGCGTTCGCCGTGGAGGTGGGCATGCAGGCGCGGTTGACGGATGCCTTGTGGATCGGCGCGCACGTGTACAACCCGAACCGGGTGAAGATCGGTGGTCCGTACGAAGAGCGTATCCCCACCTTGCTACGTGTCGGCTTCGGCTACACGTTCAGCAAGAAACTGCTGATGACCTTGGAAGCGGAGAAGGACATCGACCAGCCTGAACGGATGCGCATGGGCATCGAATACCACCCCAACGATGTGCTCTACTTGCGCACCGGACTCACCACCGGCCCCACGCAAGGCCACTTCGGCGCAGGCTTCCGGTTGAAGCGGGTGGACATCGACCTGGCCGTGGCCGTGCGTTCGCAACTGGGCACCACGCCAATCATCGGATTGAACTACCGCTTCGAATGAAGTACGCGGTCGTCGTTGCGTTCGTGATCGGCATCGCTGCTTGTGCCCGTGCACAGGTGGATGGTGTGCCGCGCGACCTGATCGAGCAACGCATCGAAGCGGCCGCCGAACAGCTCGGGGGCGAGGCGGATCTGAGCAACCTTTTCGAGATCCTCACCGACCGCTACCTCGACCCCATCGACCTCAACCACACCGATGCCCAGGAGCTGAGTACCATCCTGCTGCTCAGCGATGTGCAGATCAGCGACATCCTGCAGCACCGCCAACGGTTCGGGCGCTTCCTCAACGTATACGAACTACAGACCTTGAACAGCATGGATGTGCGGACCATCCGGATGATCCTGCCCTTCGTGGAAGTGCGTGAGAATCCTTTGGGAAGCACGGCCTCCTTGCGGGAGATCCTCAACAAGGGCACGCACGAGATCACGGTGCGGAGCACCATGAACATCGAATCGCGGCGGGGCTTCATGGACCGCCCCAGTCCCTTCGGCAAGGACTTCGCGTATGCCGATGGCGATCCCTTGCCCGACTTCGCCGATCCGAACGTGGTGGATTCGCTGCGTCGGAACAACCGGGTATACCTGGGCAGTCCGTTCCGGGTGTACACACGCTACCGCTTCCGTTACCGCCAGAACATCAGTTTCGGGTTCACGGCCGAAAAGGATGAAGGCGAGGAGTTCTTCCGTGGTACACAGCCGAACGGATTCGACTACTACAGCGCGCACCTCTTCGTGCGGAACATCGGTCGACTGAAAGCATTGGCCATCGGCGACTATCAAGCGCAGTTCGGTCAAGGCCTCACCTTCTGGAACGGACTGGGATTCGCGGCGAAGAGCAGCTTCACCATGAACGTGAAGCGCAACGCACCGGGCCTGGCGCCATACACCAGCGTGAACGAGAACCTCTTCCTGCGCGGCGTGGCGGCCACCTTCGATGTCGGCAAGCACTTCGAGGTCACCGCGTTCGGCTCGCGCAAGAACATCGATGCGAACGTGCAGTCAGCGGCCGCTTCTGCGGAGGACAGCCTCGGCATCAATCAAGGCAGTGAGGTCATCTTCAGCAGCTTCTTGGAAGATGGCTTCCACCGCACCTTCACCGAGGTATCACGCAAGGACGCGTTGGGGGAGAACATCGTGGGTGGGCACGTGGCCTACAAGCGCAGGAGCATGACCATCGGTGCCACTGCAGCTCATGTGGAATACACCGGTGCACTCAGCCGCAATGTGCAACCTTACAACCAGTTCGATTTCAACGGCGCGCAGAACACCACGGCCGGTTTGGATTGGAACGTGCTCTACCGCAACCTGACCTGGTTCGGCGAAGCAGCCACCAGCGCCAACGGCGGCATGGCGATGAACACGGGCGTGTTGCTCTCGCTGGACAAACGCGTGAGCATGAGCATGCTCTACCGCAACTACGGCCGCGATTTCCATGGGCTCTACAGTGTGGCCTTCGCCGAAGGCACCAACCCGTGGAACGAACGCGGGCGTATTGCTCTCGCTGGACAAACGCGTGAGCATGAGCATGCTCTACCGCAACTACGGCCGCGATTTCCATGGGCTCTACAGTGTGGCCTTCGCCGAAGGCACCAACCCGTGGAACGAACGCGGGCTCTTCACCGGCTTGGAGATCCGCCCCAACCGCCAGTGGACGATCAATGCTTACTTCGACCAGTTCACCTTCCCGTGGCTGCGCTTCCTCACCGATGCACCGAGCAGCGGCTTCGATTGGCTGGCTCAGGTGAATTGGCGCCCGAGCAAGCAGGTGGAGATCTACGGTCGCGTGCGCCATCAGGACCGCGCGCGCAACACCGATGTGGATGTGGATGGCATCGATCCGCTGGTGCGTGTGGAACAGACCAACTACCGGGTGAACGCGAGCTACAAGGTGAGCGAGTCGGTGAGCTTGCGTACGCGGGTAGAGACCGTGGATTTCCAGCGGGGATCATCGCCTTTGCGGCATGGCTTCCTGCTCTACCAGGATGTGGTGCATCGTCCGTTGAGCAGCCCCTTGGAACTCACCTTGCGCTTCGCGCTCTTCGACACGGAGGGTTATGACTCGCGCATCTACGCCTACGAGAACGACCTGATCGGTGTCTTCAGCATACCTCCCTATTATGGCCGCGGTATCCGGTGGTACGGCATGGTGCGGTTATCGCCGTTGCGCCGGGTGGATGTATGGCTACGCTACGGGGCCTTCATCTTCCAGGATCAGACCTCCATCAGCAGTGGGCTGCAGGAGATCAACGGCAACATGCGCAGCGACCTGAAGATGCAGGTCCGCTGGATCTTCTAAGCGATGGCGCTGCACCATATCCGCATCGACCGTACCAACGCCAGTGCCCTGCTCAGCGGCAATACCATGCCCCGCCTGGAGTTCCGGCAGGCCCTGTTCCGCACACGCGAGCCGGGTTGGCAGCGACGACTCTACACCGCTTCCATCGTGGTAACGACGATCGCGCACGGTCCGGATGAACGACGTCTGGTGGTGGATCACCAGAACTTCCGATTCTCTCTTCTGTACAATCCCTCGTGGCTCGACCCGGTCTTCCTCGACATCAAGCGTTGGCCGTACAAACCAGTGGAGTTGCGCGAAGACGCACCGGTGGTATCGTGGAGCATCGAATTGCGGCTCCGCGACCTGCGGTTAGCGGAGGATGAATGGGTGGAAGTGGTGTTCCTGGGCTGAACACCAGAGCCGCCCCCTCACCCACTCTCCAGAGGGTTCGGAGACGGCTCCCCACCAAACCGCAGGCCCGCGTGGGCCGACCGGTCACATCTTCGGGAGCAGTACCCGGTCGATCACATGGATCACACCGTTCTTCTGCATCACATCGTACGTGCTGATGTTGGCGTACGCACCATTCTGATCCCACACTTGGATGTTGTGCGGTCCGTTCATGGACACGGTGATCTCCTGACCAGCAACGGTCTTCAACTTCGCCTGCCCACCACCTTTCTCGATGGCGGCTTTCAAGGCCTTCATGTCCAGCGTGCCAGCGACCACATGGTACGTCAGCACCGTGGTCAATGCGCTTTTCGCCCCGGGCTTCAGCAAGCCATCCACCGTACCAGCAGGAAGCGCCGCGAAGGCATTGTTGGTCGGCGCGAAGACCGTGAAGGGGCCTTCACCTTGGAGCGTTTCCACGAGCCCCGCTGCCTTCACAGCGGCCACCAACGTGGTGTGATCCTTCGAGTTCACAGCGTTCTCCACGATGTTCTTCATCGGGTACATCGGCTCACCGCCGACGAGTACGGTCTTGGTGCCAGCGTCGGCCTTCTTCATTCCTTGTGCGGAAACGGTCATCGTGAGCAGTCCCGCAGCGGCGAGGATGAGCATCGGTTTCATCAGCTTTTCCATGGTTCGTAGTGTTGTAGGTGTAGGTCGGTCGTTGTTGTCCTTCGTGAACGTTCAACCATACCTACGCGGCCACCCGTGCGATCGGATCACGGAACGATCGCGAAAAAGAAAAGCCCCGGATGACCGGGGCTTCCTGATGAAGTGATGCGATCACACGTTCCCCAGCAACACCATGGCCTCGAGGGTCGGTGTAGGGCTTCCACCTTCCTGTTCAATGGTGACGGCGAAGGCTTGCGCTGCGGGCACATCCTTCATGGCCTGCAACGTATCGGCCGCAGCTCCTTTGGCGATGACACCCGCATCCACGGGTTTGCCATCCACCAAGGCCCAAAGCTGGTATTGCTTTCCTTCCGGCAGCGCCGCGAGCGAGAGCGGATCGATGTGTACGGCATGCGAAGCCTTGTCCCAGTAGATCCGGGCCTTGCTGCCCACAGCGGTCCCGATGCCGTTCAAGACCACCGTTTCACGATGCGGATCGGTGGTGATGGCGAGTTGTTCGGTGGTGCGTTTCAAGCTGGTGCGTTGCACCTGTAGTTCTTCGGCGAGCACACTACGATCGTTCTCCAACCGGGCGAGTTCGGTGCGCACGTTCTTCAGCTCTTGATATTGCAGGAAGTTCATGGCCGCGCTCAGCACCAGACCACCGATACTTGCTGCAGCGAGCCAATTCATGCGGCGTTCGGGTGCCGCAGTGATCGGCAGGACCGGCGTTCTTTTCGGGGCGCCATCCTGGGCGATGCGGTCCATGACGGCAGCTTTCAGCGCGGGTGGTGGGGCCACGGCTTGCCGCGTAGCGTGCTGTTCCAGCATCAGCTCGATGGCATCCAACTCTTCGCGCACACGGGCATCCGAAGCGCGGAGCCCTTCCACCAGACGCACCTCCTCCGGCGAGGCCTGGCCCAGCACATAGGCTTCGAGGAGCCCGGATCGGATCAGTTCATCAGCGTTCATCGGTGGTCCTTCAATAGCGTACGCAGTTCGAGCAAGGCCGCGCGGGTACGCGACTTCACGGTGCCCAGTGGCAAGGCCGTACGGTCGGCGATCTCCTGTTGCGAAAAGCCCTGGTAATAGGCCAGATCAATGAGTTCGCGGTGTTCGGGCTTGAGCTTGGCCACCACATCGCGCACATCAGCGTTCCCCAGTTGCTCGCGCACTTCATCGTGCCCGGTACGATATACGTCCTTATCGAGCGATCGGATCGATGCCCCGTGCCGCACCGCCGCCGACCGCACCATATCGATGGCCGCGTTACGGGCGATGTTGAGCATCCAGGTGAAGGGACGCCCCTTGCTGGCATCGTAGCCACCCGCACTGCGCCAGATCTTCACGAAGGTGTCCTGCAGTACCTCCTGGGCCAACTCCTCCTTCTCCACCACCTTCAGGATGATGCCATAGAGCGCACCGCTGTACGCGTCGTACAGCGCAGCCAGCGCTTGCTGGTCGCCCTGCTGCACGGCAGCTATCAAGGGTGCATCTTGGACGGACACGGGAACCGAGGGAATGGGGCCACAAGATAGGTTGAGGCGCCCACCTACCTTTACCGACCACGACCTTTACTGGCCATGCGCGCGCTACTGCTCCTTCTGATCTGCTGCTCCACCTTGCGGGTTCCGGCCCAACTGAACAATTGGGACCCCACTTGGTACCCCACGGACAGCACCTTGGTGTTCCACGACGATCTGGACTACTACCTGAACGCGTACAGCAAGAGTGACATCAAGGAGATGCGACGTCAGGTGAGCATCCTTCGCATGAACTTCGACAAGCTCATGCGACAGACCATCCGCGAGCTGCGCACGTACAGTGAAGGCGGTGGCATGACCCCACACACCCACGACTTCACCTTGCCCATGGCGCAGGACGGTGGCACTTACTCGCTGCGCCAGAACGATGGCAAGATCCGCGCCTTCATGTTCGGCAGCATCACCAATCCGCCGGCACGCTATCAGGTAGAGCGTTGGTCGCAACTGGTGAAGAAGTACACCAACGAGGACGTGCAGCTCTTCGTGATCTACGGAACTGAACTACACCCTGGCGACAAGAAGAGGTTCAAGTCCTATCCGCAGCCGAAGAGCGAATACGAGAAGATGGCCTACGCACAGGAGTTCGCCCAACTAGGCAAGATCCCGGTGTTGGTGGATGGCCTGAACAACGCCACGTTCGACGCGTATGGCAAAGCTCCGAACGGCGCGTACCTGGTGGACAAGGATGGCACCCTCGTCTTCCGGGGGACCTGGGCCGACTCGCGCAAGATGGAGCACATGATCGACACGCTCCTGAAGTGGTACAAGGCTGGCAAGCCGAAGGGCTACGTGGCGCAATAAGAGCAACATCCGCTAGGAG
>Ga0209812_10001401_pt1 | contig 16829 bp, 15 predicted proteins | sample JI71714BDNA_FD_187502 | JGI IMG/M metagenome (GOLD analysis project Ga0209812, IMG submission 187502) | Wastewater effluent complex algal communities from Wisconsin, to seasonally profile nutrient transformation and Carbon sequestration -... | ecosystem: Engineered > WWTP > Effluent > Algae...
CACCGGCCGCCCCGGCCGAAGGCGAAGCTGCTCCGGCTGACGGGGCGACCCCGGCTGCGACGGAAACGCCCGCTCCCTGATTCTGCTGAAAGGGGGCAGGCTTCAGGTCGCCCCCTTACTCCTTCAAATCAGCCCTTGAACCCCTGGGCGATCACATACCACTCCGACGACCCCTTGCGGCTGGCCGGGGGTTTGGCGTGCTTGACGACCGTAAAGTGCTTCTTGAGCAGCGCCAGCAAGTCGCTGTCGGTCCCGCCCGCCAGCACCTTGGCGACAAAGGCCCCGCCCGGCGCAAGGTTTTCAGCGGCGAACCATGCCGCTGCTTCGACCAGTCCCATCGTCCGCAGGTGATCGGTCTGCTTGTGGCCCACGGTGTTGGCCGCCATGTCCGACAGCACCAGATCGGGCTTCCCGCCAAGGGCGTCAGCCAGCGCGGCAGGCGCAGCGTCCGACATGAAATCCATCTGGAAGATCGTCACGCCGTCGAGCGGCTCGACCTCCAGCAGGTCGATTCCCACCACTTCCGCCTTGGGTGATTTGGCCCGCACCACCTGCGCCCAGCCGCCCGGCGCAATGCCGAGATCGACCACGCGCTTTGCACCCTTCAGCAAGCCGAAGCGCTCGTCGAGCTCGATCAGCTTGTAAGCCGCGCGGCTGCGATAGCCATCGACCTTGGCCTGCCGGACATAGGGATCGTTGAGCTGGCGCTCCAGCCAGCGCACCTGGCTGGCGGTGCGGCCCTTGCCGGTCTTGACCCGCTTGTCCGGTGTCTTCGCTCCGCGCGTCATTTCGTTGCCTTCCCTGCGCCATTGGCATTGCGCTGTTTGTGCAGCGCCTTCAACGAGCGCTCCGACTGGCGTTCGGCCGCCATGATGCTGCGCAGGATCCCTTCGCGAATGCCGCGATCCGCCACGCCCAGCCGCCGTGCCGGCCAAAGGTCGAGAATCGCTTCGAGGATTGCGCAGCCCGCCACCACCAGATCGGCGCGGTCCTGTCCGATGCAAGGCAGGGTCGAGCGTTCATACGGTGTCATCACTGAAAGCCGCGCACTGATTTCGCGCATTTCCACCGCGGGGACGATCAACCCGTCCACCGCCTTGCGGTCATAACTCGGCAGTTCGAGATAGAGGCTGGCCAGCGTCGTCACAGTCCCGCTGGTGCCCAGCAGGCGGATATCGCCATGCTGCGCGGCTCCGGCGACTCGCTCGGCGAAGGGGGCGAAACTGTCAGCCACCATCTGCCGCATCCGCGCAAAACGGGCGATTCGCGCCGCTTCGCTGTCCTCGCCGCGGCCTACGGTGTCGGTCAAAGACACGACGCCCCATGGAACGCTTTGCCAGTCGAGAATACGCGGGACACGGCTCGCGCCTTCGCCGCCTGCCTCGACCAGCACCAACTCGGTCGAACCGCCGCCGATATCGAAGATCACGGCGGGGCCGGTGCCGTCTTCCAGCAGGATGTGGCAGCCCAGCACCGCCAGTCGGGCTTCTTCTTCTGCGCTGATGATATCGAGCGCGATGCCGGTTTCGCGGCGCACCCGTTCGATGAATTCAAAGCCGTTGTCGGCCCGGCGGCACGCCTCGGTCGCGACCGATCGGGCGAGGCGGACATTGCGGCGTTGCAGCTTGTCGGCGCAGATGTTCAGCGCGGACAGGGTGCGGTCCATCGCGGCATCGGACAAACGCCCGCTGGTGGCAAGGCCTTCGCCCAGCTTCACCACCCGGCTGAAGGCGTCGATCACCGTGAAATCACGGCCCGATGGACGCGCGATCAGCAGGCGGCAATTATTGGTCCCAAGGTCGAGCGCGGCATAGGCTTCCCCGTGCGAGGATGGCTTCATCGCGCCGATATCGGCCAGATCGGGGCTCGGTTTCCCTGCGGGGCCGGGTTTCCCTGCGGGGCCGGGTTTCCCTGCGGTGCCGCCAGTCCGGGCCGGACGGCGCACGTCGCCACCTGCGCCTTTGGCGCGGGCTTCCCGGCCGTTGGCTCTGGCATCTGGCTGAGGGGGGCGTTTGTAGCGGAAATCGGCTACCTTGCCGGACTTGCTGCCCCGGTTTTTCCCAGCACTTTTATTCCTGTCCGGCGGGAGTGTTTCCGCCATGATCGTAATGCTTTCAAATCACCATGCGCTATCCCTTGAGCACATGGCACTTGGGGCCAAGCTAACCCAAGCATGGGCCAAGAGCAAGCAAGCAGGCGCAACGGGCGCTTGACCTTGGCCCAGCACGAAACTAGGGAGCGCCTTCGTCAACGCCGCCGGCCTATGCCGGGCGGAAGGCCAATGCCCCGTCCTCTAATGGTAAGAGAGCGGACTCTGACTCCGTCAATCAAGGTTCGAATCCTTGCGGGGCATCCAGCCACCCGACGCCTGATTGTTTCATGAGAAACATCCCGCAAATCAAAGCTGTTGCGGGTCTGACCACCCCCCACTAGGGGTCTAGCCATGACTGAAAAAGACCTGACCGACCGCAAGTTCTACCGTGCGGGCGAAGAAACCCGTTTCGCCGAGGGCGGCCCCGAGCGCACGCCGCAGACCGCGCATCCCGCCTACAAGCTCGCCTTCCGCGACACCGATTTCCTGCTGCGCGACGAATTGCGCCCGGTGCGATTCCAGCTGGAATTGCTCAAGCCCGAAATGCTGCTGGACGAAGCGCGGGTCGGATCGACGCTGGTGATGTACGGATCGGCGCGAATCCCTTCGCCCGCTCAGGCCGAAGCGCGCATCGAAGCAGCAAAGAACGGCGACGAATACGACCAGAAGGTCGCCGCGCGCCTTGCCGAGAAGGCGAAATATTACGACGAAGCCTACAAGCTGGCACGCCTCGTCAGCGAAAAGGGCATCATCGAAAACGGCCTCAGGCAGTTCGTCGTCACCACGGGCGGTGGGCCTTCGATCATGGAGGCGGGCAACCGCGGTGCATCGGATGCGGGCAGCGAATCGATCGGGCTCAACATCGTGCTGCCGCACGAACAGGCGCCCAATCCCTATGTGACGCCCTATCTCAGCTTCCAGTTCCACTACTTCGCGCTGCGCAAGATGCACTTCCTGCTGCGCGCCCGCGCGGTGGCGGTGTTCCCCGGCGGCTTCGGGACATTCGATGAATTCTTCGAGCTCGTCACGCTGATCCAGACCGGCAAGATGAAGCCGATGCCGATCATCCTGTTCGGCAAGGACTTCTGGAACCGGGTGGTGAATTTCGAGGCGCTGGCCGAGGAAGGCGTGATCTCCAAGGCCGATCTCGACCTATTCACCTGGGTCGAGACGGCAGAGGAAGCCTGGGCCTGCATCGCCGATTTCTACGAGATCAGGGAACATTCTGCCGAGGATTGAGGGCGGCTCGCGTCAGTGTGAGTTGCGCGCAAGCAGATCGCTGCGCGCTTCCACGCTGCGCGGCTCCCTGACATCATAGACCCATGCCAGCCGTTCCAGCGTGACGATCACCCACCAGCCGGGATCGACCTGCCCCGGTTCCAGCCCGATTCGCGCGCTTTCGGGGAAGGCGTGGTGGTTGTTGTGCCAGCACTCGCCATAGGTGACGAGGCCGAGGCCGGGCAGGTTTGCCGCCTGAATGCCTGCGTCCTTGACGATCCACAGGCCCGGATCGGGGCTGAGGTGGGGGTTATGGCAGAAATATGTGATGCTCCAGTGTCCCGCCGTGCTCACCAGCACCCGCACGCATACGCCCCACAGCACAAACGGCCAACCGCCCAGCGCATAGAGCACCGCCGCCAGCGGCAATTGCTGCCAGCGCCATGTTGCATCGAGGAAGCGGTAAAAGGGATCATCGGCAATCGCAGGCTCGATGGTGACGCGCGGAGGCTGCGCGAAGTCGAAGCGGTAGAACAGATTCCACGCCAGATCCTGCCAGAACCCCGCACGGTGAGCGAAGAAATCGTGGCATTCCAGCTCGCGCTGCGCCCAGTCGCGGGTGTCGTGGATGCGGATGATGCCCGTGGGGCCGGAGACGCCCACCAGCGTGCCGATATAGATCAGCGTGCGCGCCAGCCACGGCTTGGCCTTGAACGTCCGGTGGATCATCATCCGGTGCATCCCGACGCTATGCCCCACCAGAAGCGTGGCATAGGTCAGCGCGAGGAACAGCAGCACGCTCTGCCAGGTTGCCACCAGCAGCGCCGCCAGCGTTCCTGCGATCATCGCGCCGTTCCACAGCGCCTTGGGCCAGTCGATCCGCACCGTGCCAAGGCAGGGGTCCGCCCCCGTGCCGTCGACCCGGATGACCGGCTCCATCACAGGCTGCGCACCGCCTGATGGCCCAGCGGGCCGTGGCCTGCGCCATAGCCGGGGGCGTGTTCAATGGCCCGGATCACGAATTGCCGCCCCAGCCTGACCGCGTGCTCCATCGGCTGTCCGTGGCCCAGCAGCGTGGCGATGGCCGATGACAGGGTGCAGCCGGTACCGTGGGTGTGCACCGTGTCGATCCGCGCATGATCGAAGGCGACCGCGCGGGCATCCGGTACGAACAACACGTCGACGATCCGGTCGCCGTCTGCATGACCGCCCTTGGCCAGCACCGCCGCGCCAGTGGCTTCGGCCAGTGCCGAGGCTGCTTCGATCATCGCCTCGGTATCGGGCAGTTCGCAGCCTGCCAGCGCGGCGAGTTCGGGCAGGTTGGGCGTGATCAGCGCCGCGCGCGGGAACAGCAATTCGCGCATCGCCGCGACAGCATCGGGCGCGATCAGCGCCGCGCCCGAGGTCGCGATCATCACCGGATCGAGCACTATCGGGGCCGCAACCCCCTCCAGCGCCTTGGCGACTGCGGCGATCACTCCGGCATCATGCAGCATCCCGATCTTGATCGCGTCCACCCCGATGTCGCTGATGCATGAGGCGATCTGCTGCGCCACCATCTCCGGTGCTGTGGCCGCAATGCCCTGCACGCCTACGGTATTTTGCGCGGTGATCGCGGTAATCGCGGTCATCGCATAGCCGCCGAGCATGGTGATGGTCTTGATGTCAGCCTGAATGCCCGCGCCGCCGGACGAGTCCGAACCGGCGATGGCGAGAATGCGGGGCGGTTTGGTGCTGGTCATGTCACGCGCCATAGCAAGTGTGCGGCTGCGACGGGATGGTTATTGCAGCGGTATCTCACGGCACGTCCGTTCAAAGCCAGACCGAGCGGCGATCGACGCTGCGCTGGAACCCGGCAGCAAAAGACGATGCCCGCGCTTGCAGCAAAAGCAGGCGGTTTGTGGCGGTCCGGGCGAAGACGAGGTCGGAATAGCCGATCCGCTCCAGCCACAGCTCGGCAAACAGCTCGGCGAACTCCTTGCGCGCAGCCAGTGCCGCCGGGACCGCGTGGTAATCGACCCGTCTGCGCAGCCCGAACCATGTGCGGCGCACCATCAGATAGCGCGGGTTCTGCACTGGCCCGAGGATCTCGGCGATGGCCTGCATCACCTGCCGTTCGGCAGCGCGGCTGACCCCGGTGAGGATCACGTCCTTGCGCCCGTCGATACTGGTGCGGACTTCGATGTCGGCGTGGTCGAGTTCGCGTCCGCTGATCACATCGGCGGCCACCAGCGCCCGCAGCGTCACCCACGCGACCTCTTGCAATGACCCTTCGAGCGAGCCGTTGCGCCATGCCAACCGGCCTGCCTTAACCAGCTGCGGCAGGCTCGCCAGTGTCGCCACGCCCGCGATCCCCATGCCGACCAGTCCGAAATCCGCATAGCTTGTCACGTCGCGCAGCGCGTTGCCTGCAGCAATCGCTCCGCCGCCCGCCGCGCTCCAGCCGAGCGCGTGCAGGGTGTCGAACATACTCAGCGCGCGCGGGGCGTGGCGGACTGCCGCCGTCTCGCGCACGCGGGCGCGGGCATCGCCTTCGCCCAGCGAAACCCGCCAGCGTTCGGCAATGGCGGGCCGGTCGGCAGCGATGCGGAAAGTGCGCAGGTTGCTGATGGCGATCGGTGCTGCGGGATCGACACCAAGCCGCGCCATTCCATCCTCGATCAGCCTTGAGGAGCCATTGGCAATCCCCTCGAACGCCTTGAACCGCCGTGCGACCACGCCGGTATCGGATATGCTCGGGGTGCCGCTGTCGCCCAGAAATCCCCAGTTGAGGCCCGTGGCCAGCGCGTCCCAGCTTTCGCGGTCTGCCGGGTCGAGCGTGGCAAGGTGCCAGATATTCGCGACCTTGTCCGGGCGGGCGGGATCGATCCGGATCGCGCGCCCGCGCATCTGGTTGGACAGCATGAAGGAGGCGGTGTTGCTCGCAAGCACAAGACTGTTGAGCACCGGCGCGTCCCAGCCTTCACCGAGCAGTGATTGTGTGCCCACCAGAATATGCAGATCGCCGCGGGTGAACAGTTCGGTGATAATCCGCACCAGCCCGGCCGAACTGCCCGTCCGGCACACCACCTGCACATGGTCCGGACAAGCGGCCAGATCGGACGAGCGGAAATCAGCCGGATCGAGCCGCATCTCGGCTGCGACCGCGTGCAGGCTGGCAATCGCCCGCCGCGGGATCAGCACCAGGCTGCCGGTCAGGACGCCGAGATGATCCTCGTCGATGGCCGAGCGGCGCAGCATCTCGAAGATCGGCACGACCCCCAGATTTGCGGGCGTGAAGGGCGCGTCGGCGCGGGCTGGCAGTTCGCCGGCGCGGATGTGATCGGACAGCACGACCATGCGCAGATCGGCGCCCAGCGCAGCGGTTTCTGCCCGGGCGATGGTGACGATCGAATCCATCTTGGCGAGGCTTGATGTCATCAGCTTGAAGACCGATCGCGTATGGGTCAGCCGCACCCGATCGCCTTCGATCAGGCCGTGGCGATGCAGCTGGTCGCGCAAGGCCTTGCGGCGCGCGGGATCGAGCGGGAAGGTGGCGGTGTGCTGCGCGATCACTCCGTCAAGGAAGCGTTCGAGCCAGAACAACGAAGGCTCCGGCACATCGCGCCCCGCCACCCCGAGCAGTTTCAGCGCGGGCCGGGGTAGTTCGCGCCCCGCCGAAGCAAGCAGGACCAGCGCGGCTGACAGCATCTCGGGCGCTTCGAGAATGGCTTCGATGTGGGATTTGGGATCGGTCAGCCACGGGTGTGCGGCCAGCCAGTCGAGCAAGGCTTCATCGTCGCGCAGTTCGCGGGCCAGTTCTCCCACCGCCTTGCGCCGCTGGTCGAGCAGTTCGAGGGCGTCTGCCGTCGGCGCTGACAGGATCAGGTGATCCTGATGCGGGCAAAGATCGCCATTGCGCACGAGTTCGGGGATGCCGATTTCGATGTCGATCGGCCCGCACAATTCTTCGTAACGCGCCCATTCGGCGAAGCTGGCATCATAGGGCGGGGTGGCGGTCAGGGCGACGATGCGCACGTCCTGCAGCCGGTTCGCCAGTTCGATCAGGCATTTCCACCATTCGCGCCGCAGGTGGTGGGCCTCGTCCAGCACCAGCGTCAGCGGGCCGTGGCTGTTCAGCGCTTCGATCAGCGCCTCAAGCTCATCGCCCCGGCGCAAGGCATCGAGCGCCTGATAGGTCGTCAGCGTCAGTTCGCGCAGATCGGCAAGGTCGCGCGAGATCGCTGCGCCAGACGGGGGCGAATCGAGGAACAGCGGGCAAAGGCGCTGTTCCCATTGGTCACGGATCGCGATTGTTGGGGCAAACACCAGCGCGCGCCTGCCGATGCGCCGGACGATTTCCAGACCGAGCACCGTCTTGCCTGCGCCCGGCGCTGCGACAACGTGCAGGCGGCGATCACCGAAATGATCCTCCATTTCCTCAAGGACACGCGCTTGATAGTCGCGCCACTTGCCCTTGAAGTTCATGTCCTTGAGCACGGGCATCCAGTAGCAGGCGCTGTCAGCTGCGGCTATCGCGTTTCAGCGGCGATGCAGCGCGCCAATTGCTCTTAGCCCTTGTACTTGCGTTCCGTGCTGGGCGGGAATTTTGCGTGGAGCGCCTTGGCCCGCGTCGGGCGGTCCATCAGTTCCCCTCCGCAATTGGGGCAGCGGTCGTCCAGATCCTCGGCGCATTCGGCGCAATAGGTGCATTCGAACGAGCAGATGAACGCACCCGGCGCGTCAGCGGGAAGACCGACACCGCAGGTTTCGCAATCGGGGCGCATTTCCAGCATGGGGGAGCCTCCTAGACCGCCGCGTGAACCGCTTCACAGATGGCGTCCACCACCTGTTCGACCTGTGATTGATCGTCACCTTCCGCCATCACCCGGATCACCGGTTCGGTGCCGGAGGGGCGGATCACCAGACGGCCCTTGCCCGCCAGCGCCGCCTCGGCCTCGGCGATCACTGCCTGCACCTGCGGATTGTCGAGCGGCTTGCCACCTTCGTAGCGGACGTTCTTGAGCAATTGCGGGACCGGATCGAACACGTGCAGCAATTCGCTCGCCGGTTTGCCTGACCGGACAAGGCTTGCCAGCACGCGCAGCGCGGCAACCGTGCCATCGCCGGTGGTTCCGTAATCGAGCAGGATCATGTGGCCCGATTGCTCGCCGCCGACATTGTATCCGCCCGCCTTCATCGCTTCGAGCACGTAGCGGTCGCCCACCTTGGCGCGCACCAGATCGAGGCCGCGGCCGTTGAGGTAGCGTTCAAGCCCGAGATTGCTCATCACCGTCGCCACGATCCCGCCGCCGCGCAAAGATCCGCGATCCTGCATCCGCCCGGCAATCAGCGCCATGATCTGGTCGCCGTCCACCGCGCGGCCCTTTTCATCGACCACGATCAGCCGGTCAGCATCGCCATCGAGCGCGATGCCGATATCGGCTTGCTCCTCGACCACCTTGGCCTGAAGCGCGGCAATGGCGGTGGAGCCGACGCCGTCATTGATGTTGATGCCATTGGGCGAAACGCCGAGCGCGACGACATCTGCCCCCAACTCCCAGATCGCGGACGGAGCCACCTGATAGGCCGCGCCATTGGCGCAATCGACCACCACTTTCAGCCCGTCAAAGCGGATTTCGGACGCGACCGAATCCTTGACCGCGTGGATATAACGCCCGCGCGCATCCTCGATCCGGCGCGCGCGGCCGATGCGTTCGGCAGGCACCAGCGGGATGTCGGTTTCCATCAGCCGTTCGATCTCGGCCTCGGCCGCGTCCGACAGCTTAAAGCCATCGGGGCCGAACAGCTTGATGCCGTTGTCAGCGAACAGATTGTGGCTGGCGGAAATCATCACGCCCAGATCGGCGCGCATTTCGCGCGTCAGCAGAGCGATGGCGGGGGTGGGCAGCGGCCCGGTCATGATCACGTCGATCCCGACGCTGGTAAAGCCCGCCACCAGCGCGCTTTCCATCATGTAGCCCGAAAGGCGGGTGTCCTTGCCGATCACGACGCGGTGGCGATGACCGCCGCGGACGAAGTGGCGTCCGGCGGCCTGCCCGACCTTCATCGCAGTCGCCGCGGTCATGACACCCGAATTGGTGCGACCTCTGATCCCGTCGGTTCCGAACAGCTTGCGTGTCATCAATTCGCCCTCACGATTGTCTCGCGCTTCTGGCGCGGTTATCGCCCAAAGGGAAGGGCGAGACGCCCGTTAAAGGATAGGCCATTGCTGGAAAGTGAAGACGCGGGCGCAACCGGTTCGGGTGGCGCAGCAGGCAAGTTCGCACTGGTATCGATCCGCCTGCCGGTGGCGCTGACCTTTGCCGCGCTGATCGGCGGGCTGGTGGCAGGGATCATCGGGGTAGCGGCAGGCGCGCCTGCGGCAATGACCGATATCGCCGGGTTGATCGGCGGGCTGTGGCTGCGCGCCTTGCAGATGACGATCATCCCGCTGGTCGCAGCGCTGCTGGTGCTGGGGCTGGTGCAGATGATTCTGGCCGCCCGCGTCGGCACAGTCGCGCGGCGGATGCTGATGGTGATGGTGATGGTGCAATTGGCAGGCGCGGCTTTCGCCTCGGTCGCCATGCCGATGCTGCTGAAGGCCTTTCCGGTGCCGCAAGGCGCAAGCGCCTTTCTTGCCCAGACCCCCGAGACCGTGGGCGAAGTGCCGGGCGTGCTCGATTTCATGGCCTCGCTGGTCTCGCCCAATATCATCGCGGCGGCGGCAGAAACCGCGATGCTGCCGCTGACGCTGTTCTTTGTGATGTTCGCGGTCGCAATCACCCGCCTGCCGGCCGATCAGGGCGACCGGCTGCTCGGGTTTTTCCATGCGCTCGGCAATGTCATGCTGCTGATCATCGGCTGGGTGCTCGCCATCGCGCCGGTCGGCGTGTTCGCGCTGGCTTACGGCGTCGGCGTGCAAAGCGGCGGCGGAGCATTCGCGGCGCTGGGGCATTATGTGCTGACCGTCACGGCAATGGGCACTTTCGTGCTGCTGCTTGCCTATGTGATCGCCATCGGAATGGGCCGCACCGGCGGCCGCTTTGTCACCGCCGTGCTTCCCGCACAGGCGGTGGCACTGTCCACCCAGAGCTCGCTCGCCAGCCTGCCTGCGATGCTCGACAGCGCCGGGCGGCTCAATCTCAAGGCATCAACCGCCGAATTCGTGCTGCCGCTGGCCGTGGTGATTTTCCGGGCGACAAGCGCGGCGATGAACCTCGCGGTCGTCTATTATATCGCCGCGCTGGCGGGCATCGAGGTTTCGCCCGCCATTGCGGTCGCCGGTATCCTGATCGCCAGCGTCATCAGCCTGTCCGCTGTCAGCCTGCCCGGTTCGATCAGCTTTGTCGTCTCGATCGGCCCGATCGCGCTGGCGATGGGCGTGCCGGTTGAACCGCTCGCTCTGCTGGTCGCGGTCGAGATGCTGCCCGATCTGATGCGCACCTTGGGCAATGTCACCATGAACGTCGCCGTCACAAGTGCAGTTGACCGCGCCACCGTCTCGTCCGACAGCGCCCACGAGGCAGCGACGACTTGAAGCTGCAACCCTTCGCCCACATCTGCGTTACGAATATTGACTGATTTCAACCCAGCCTTCCGGAGGACACCATGGCTTTCACACTTTCCCCGCTGCCCTATGCTGACACCGCGCTTGAACCGGCGATCTCGGCCGAGACGCTGTCGTTCCACTACGGCAAGCACCACCAGACCTATCTCGACAAGATGAACGCCGCGATCGAAGGCACGCCGCACGCGGACGCCTCACTGGAAGCGATCGTCGCTGCGTCGCGCGGGACCAACCAGGGTCTGTTCAACAACTCGGCCCAGACCTGGAACCACGCCTTCTACTGGAACTCGATGGCGGCCGAAACCACCGCGCCTTCGGATGAACTGGTCGCCGGGATCGAAGCCGCCTTCGGCTCGGTCGATGCGCTCAAGCAGCAGCTCAAGGACCGCGGTCTGGGCCACTTCGCATCGGGCTGGGTGTGGCTGGCCGAAAAGGACGGCAAGCTCAGCATCGAGGAAACCCACGATGCAGACACGCTGGCCGACAGCGGTTTCAACCCGCTGCTGGTGCTCGACGTGTGGGAGCACGCCTATTACCTCGATCACCAGAACAAGCGCCCGGCCTATCTGGACGCCGTGGTCGAAAACAAGCTCAACTGGGCCTTCGCCAGCGAGAACCTCGCGCGCGGCACGGTGTGGACCTACGCCTGATTTCTGACGGCTTATGAATAAAGCAAGGCCCGGGGCAGCGATGCTCCGGGCCTTTTCGTTGGGGGCTTCAGGACAAGTTCACGGACTATCGCACAGGTGGGGACGATGACGGGCGCAGGCGCAGATGTGGGGGGACGGGGCGTGCGATATGCTGCCTTGGCCTTGTGCGCGCTGGTGACGCCATGGAATTTTGCCGCCCGCGCTGATGACGCCGACGGAGACGCGCCAATCGCCACCAGCCTTGCCGCGCTTGCCAACGCTGATACCGCGCTCAGGTCAGCGCGGGCGGATTTGCCCGATTGTGAGCCTGGCTGCACCACACCGGGCGAGGCAACCGCTATGGCCTTCGCGGCGGGCGAGGGCGAGGCACGCGCGGGACGGTTCCTGCTCGATATTCGCGGCGGCGGGCAGAGCCTGGATGGCGCGCTCGGGGAACTGTTGTTCGTCAATTCGCGGCGGGATTACGCGACGCTCGGCACGCTCACCATCGCCTTCGAGCGCGATGCGCTGAACGCGCTGTTGCGGCGGGCCAGCGTTTGCGGCGCGACCGAGGTGGTCGACGGGCAGATCAATGTGAAGGCCTGCCGTTCCAGCGGCGTGGGCGATCTCAATATGTTCACGATGATGCAGCGGCTCTACGGTAGGCGGATCATCGTCGAGGGCGACGTGCGCCTGCAATGGATCGATTCGCCGATCGGCGCGCCGCGACCAGCCGCCAACAAGCGCGGCGAGCATGAGGTCGGCTATTATCAGGTCTGGGTGCATGTCACCGATGCCGCGCAGGTGACCTTCGTTACCGACGAATGACGGCGCGGGCCGGTTTGGCTCAGGGTCGGCTGCTGACCCCGTTGCCTGCTGCGACCACATCCAGTTCTTCAAGGATGGCGCGGTGCGCAATCTCGTCATCGGTCGAGCGGCGCGGGATCGCGCCATTGGCGAGCATTTCGGTGAGCGCGGCGCGGGCACGTCCCACGCGGCTCTTGATCGTGCCGACCGCACAGCCGCAGATGGCCGCAGCTTCTTCATAGGAAAAGCCGCCCGCGCCGACCAGCAACAGCGCCTCGCGCCGTTCGGCGGGCAGGGTCAGCAGCGCACGGTGGAGGTCGCTGAGGTGGATCGGTTCTTCCTGCCCGGCCGGTGCGGTGAGAATACGTTCGGCCACGCCTTCGTCATACTCGCCGCGAAAGCGGTTGCGGCGCATATCGGTGAGGTAGGCGTTGCGCAGGATCACGAAGGTCCAGGCGCGCATCGAGGTGCCGGGTTCGAACCGGTCCTGCGCGGCCCATGCCTTCAGCAGGGTTTCCTGCACAAGATCATCGGCAAGATCGGGCCGCCCGCACAGACCGCGTGCGAAGGCGCGAAGGTGGGGGACGACATCGGTCAGATCACGCTTGAAACTGGCCTTGTCTATGGCCGAGAGGCTGCCGCCCGGCTGGCTGGCTGGCCCGTCGCTCATTGGCTGGTTTCCCGGCCATCGCGCGGTGCACCCTTCCCGCGGGCGGGGTCAATCGCGTCGAGCCGGTCGAGCAGATCCTTGAAACTGTCAGGAAGCGCCTCTTCGACCACCGAATCATAAAGCTGCTTCAGCCCGTCGGCCCATTCGGGCGGACGGCGCTGGGCGCTGTCGTCGCCCCCGCCATTGCTGCCACCCTGTGTGTGATTCGAGGCCATGATGCTTAGGTACGTCCCTGATCCCGTGGTCCCGGTTCCACGGTGGAACCGAATTCGCCGCCTTGAAAGCCGACCGTGGAATTACGGCCTGCGCCCCGGCGCGCTTGCGAGTTTGGACGATTCGGGAACGATGCGCTACCTGTTTGGTTCCGCCACCGGTCTCAGCGTCTCGCTTTGTGCCATGGCCGCAGCAGGACCCTACGCCATCGACCCGCTCGCTCTCAGCCCCGAACTTGATCCGGCAACCCCGCCGCCGCCGACCTCGTCGGGGCGGGCGCGGCGCTGGCTGGTGCTGTATCCGCGTGCGATTCCTCTGGTGATTTTTCTCGCGCTGGCCGCGATTACGGCGCTCAGCGTGTTCGCGATCGAGAGCAACGCCCGCGCCCGCGAACGCGCGGTGATGCGCGAATATGCCCAGGGTGTCGCCGCCGCGCTCGACCGGTCGGGCAGCGGATTTGCCTCATACCTGAGGGCCGGAGCGGCGCTGTTTTCCAGCCTTGAAGACGTCAGCCCCGAAACCTTCGACAATTTCGTGCGCGCCCTGAAACTCAACACTGACTATTCCGGCGCGGAGGGGATCGGCTGGATTCCGGTGCTGGAGGCGCGCGATATGCCCGCCTTCCTAGCCCGGACCCGTGCGAGCCAGCCTGCCTATCCCGACATTTTTCCCGCCCCCTCCAGCGGCACCGGACGGATCGCCCCGGTCGCGATGTTCGCGCCTGCCACCGCGCTCAACCGCCGCGCACTGGGCTATGACATGTATTCCGAGCCTGCCCGAGCAGCCGCCATGGCCGAGGCCGAACTGACCCTGCGCCCGGCGGCGTCGGGACGGATCGTGCTGGTGCAGGAAACCAGCGGCACCGCGCCCGCCTTTGCGATCTACATGCCGGTGATGCGGATGACCGGAGCAGGGCAGGGGCCGGGCGAACGCGGCATTGCAGGTTTCGTCTATACCCCGTTCCGCGCCCGCGAATTCCTTGATGCGGCGATCGACCGGCAGGGGCAGGGCCGCTTTGGCGTGCGGCTTTACGATGGCGAGGTCTCCACCGGCCATTTGCTGGTTGCCCACTCGATCAGCGATGCCGCCAAGGAGACGGTCGAACAGGAAGTCACCATCGCCGACCGCAAACTGATGCTGGTGATCGAAAGCGGCGAGAGCCAGGTGCTATCGCCCCTGTCGATGGTCACGCTGACCTTCGGGCTGGCGCTGGCGAGCCTGCTGATGCTGCTGGCGCGGCTGCTGACCCAGCAGGCGTTTGAGGATCAGGCGCGGCTGGCCTTCTTTGAAGAACAGCACTCGATCCGCAATTCCCTGACCCGCGAATTGAACCACCGGGTCAAGAATACGTTGGCGAACGTGCTGTCGATCCTGTCTCTGACCCGCCGCCGGGCGAGCGGGCTGGACGATTTCGCCGATAGTCTGGAAGGCCGCATCCGGGCGCTGTCGGCCACGCATGACCTGCTCACCGTCACCGATTGGGGAACGACTCCGATCCGCGCCGTGATCGAGGCAGAATTGCAGCATTTCCGCGAAGTGCTGGACGAGGCGATCCTGCTGGAAGGGCCGGAGCTGGAACTGGCGCCGAATGATGCGCTGTCCTTCGGGCTGGCGGTGCATGAACTGGCCACCAATGCGGCGAAATATGGCGCGCTCAGTGTTCCCGGCGGGCAGGTGACGATCCGCTGGCAGCGCGGCGAAGATCAGGGCGCCGAGGCGGCATGGGCCGAGGTCGAGTGGCAGGAGACCGGCGGGCCGCCGGTCGCCACCGAACGCCGCCGCGGCTTTGGCACAGAACTGATCGAGAAGGTCGTCGCCCATGAATTGCGCCAGCCGGTGACGCTCGATTTCGCGCTGACCGGCGTGCGCTGCGTGCTGCGTATCCCCGTGCGCCGCCCCGCCGACTTCCGCATCCGCGAGAAGGAGCCGGAGCGTGGCCCCCGGTCAGAGCGGCCGCGTTGATCCGAAGAACAGCGCCTGACTGATCGCGGCGCGCACTGTGGCTTCCTGAAACGGCTTGGTGACAAGATAGGTCGGCTCTGGCCGGTCGCCGGTCAACAGGCGTTCGGGATAGGCGGTGATGAAGATCACCGGCATCGATCCGACGCTGAGGATATCGTCGACGGCATCCAGCCCCGATGATCCGTCAGCCAGCTGGATATCGGCCAGCACCAGCCCCGGCATCGCTTCGGCCACCGCGGTGCGGGCCTGTGTGCGGGTGGCAGCCGTGCCGCTGACCGTATGGCCGAGCCCTGTGACAAGGTCTTCCAGCTGCATCGCGATCAGGGGCTCATCCTCGATGATCAACACACTGGTGGTCTGCTCGCGCTCGATTTCGGCGATGGCTTCGGCGACCATCTGGGCGATGTCCTCGGGCGAGCGGTCGAGGATGGCGGCGGCTTCGGCCGTGGTGAAATCCTCCAGCGTCGTCAGCAGCAGCGCCTGACGTGCTGGCGGCGTGATCGCGCCCAATCGCGCCTGTGCGCCAGCCTCGTGCTCGCTGGTGGCAACACCGCTCGCGATCGGGCCCGACGCGCTTGCCCAGACCTTGCTGAAGGCACGGTAAAGCGGCACCCGCCCGCCTGCGAGACTGGCCTTCAGATCATCATCGGCCAGCACCGCTTCGAGCATCTCGCGCACAAAAGCATCACCGCTCGCCTGCGATCCCGTCAATGCGCGGGCATAGCGGCGCAGGAAGGGCAGATTGGCGGCAATCTGGGCTCCGAGGGACATGAGGCACCTTTCGCTTGGGTCTGGGGAGGCAATCGCCAGGAGCCATAGCGGTTCCCTGTGGCGCCGTCGCGCTTATCCGACAAGCCTCTGAAATCAGGCGACTTGCAGCCGGTTTCCGTTACGGCGAAAAAAATTTTTCGACACCCGGGAACCGGCTTTAAAGCCGATCATTATGGTTTTGTCACCGCCGAGACCCCCCTCCCGTCCAAGCGGCTGGTGATACGATCCCGAAAGGCCTCCGTTGTTCTGCAACGGAGGCCTTTTTTCTTTGGTGGCCACTTTCTTTGGCGCTGACCACCTACCCCAACTTCCGCTCGTAGATCACATACTCGCGGTTGACCTTGCTCTTGATCGTATCGGCAATTGCCAGCATGCCCTGATTGTCTTCCAGCACCCAGCCAAGTTCGCCGCGGGTCGATTGGAACTTGCCGGTCGCTTCCAGCCGGATTGCCTCGATCATCATGAAGGCCAGCTGTCCCGCCGTCCGCGTGCCGTGCAATTCCTTCAGCACACCCATCAGCGGCACCCGCATTCCGGCACCCTTGGGATGGCGCAGCCAGCGCAGCATGTGGAGCCAGCCAAACGGGAACAGCTTGCCTTTGATCTTCGCCAGCGCATCGTTCACATCAGGCCACGTCAGCATGAACGCCACGGGACGCCCGTCGATCTCGACGATCACATTTAGCTCCTCATGGATGATCTGGCGCAGTTTCTTGCCGGCATAGGCGACCTCCGCCGGGGTGAAGGGGACAAAGCCCCAATTGTCCGACCAGGCATCATTGAGGATCGCGAGGATCGTCGCGACCTCCTCGTCCCAGCGGTCCTTGCGCACCCGGCGCAGGTTGATCTTGGGGTTGCGCTTGCCGGTCTGGACGAGCCTTTCCACCAGCGGGCCAAAGCCGTGGGTGATGTCGAGAT
>Ga0209812_10001403_pt1 | contig 16814 bp, 20 predicted proteins | sample JI71714BDNA_FD_187502 | JGI IMG/M metagenome (GOLD analysis project Ga0209812, IMG submission 187502) | Wastewater effluent complex algal communities from Wisconsin, to seasonally profile nutrient transformation and Carbon sequestration -... | ecosystem: Engineered > WWTP > Effluent > Algae...
CACTTTACAATTGGACAACAAATCAGATAAAATATGAGGTTTTACCTTATTCCAGTTTTTTTTGTCATTTTCGGCCTAAATTTTGCCACCGCTCAGAGGTTCGGATACATTGACACGGATTTCATCTTGAACAAAATGCCCGAATACGGCAAAGCCCAGGAAGAAATAAATCGTTTGTCCGGACTTTGGGAAAAGGAGATTCTGGAGATGGCAAAGGGTATTGAAGCGCAGTACAGCACGCTGCAGGCAGAACAGGTTCTGTTAACCGATGCCATGAAAAAAGAGCGGGTGGATGTGATCAAAAAGAAAGAGGCAGACCTGAAAGAGTATCAAAAAAAGGTATTCGGATTTGAAGGTCTTTTGTTTCTTAAAAAACAAGAGCTGATTAAACCCGTTCAGGATAAGATCTGGGACGCAGTAGATAAAGTGGCCAAGAAAAACAGTTTGGCAATTGTGTTTGATAAGTCGGGTGAGTTGGTGATGATCTATACCGATCCACGCTATGATTACACCGACTTTGTGTTGGATGAGCTTGGACTGGGTGACCCCAATGATGTTGTAAAAAATTAACTGAGTATAAATTTAATCGTGATGAAAAAACTAGTTTTCGTATTTGCATTTGCATTGATAACAGTTGTCTCAATGGCACAAACAACTGCACCTATAAAAGTAGGTTATGCTGAGGTTGAATACATTCTCTCCCAGATGCCTGAAATTAAAACCATTGATACTGAGATACAGACACTGCGGGCTCAGCTTAAAAAACAGTATGATACTAAAATGGCTGAGTTTAAGAAAAAGCTGGATGAGTATAATGCCAATGCTGAAACCGTTCCCCTGGCTGTGAAACAAAATTCAGAAAGAGAGCTTCAGCAAATGCAGCAAAACATTCAGAAGTTTGAGGAAGATTCTTCGAATGAGCTTCAGAAAAGAAGCACCACGCTTTTAGGGCCGGTATATGAAAAAGTCGGGAAAGCCATCGAAGAAGTAGCTAAAGAAAACGGCTACTCATTGATCTTGGCCAATCAGGTTGGCCAGCAGGATGTTGTTCTCTATGGAGATGAGAAAATTAATCTTTCTGATCTGGTGTTAAAGAAGATGGGCATTACCCCTATGGTTCAACCACAAACACCTGCTGCAAACAACACAACAACTCCTAAGAAGCCTTAATCAACAAACAAAAATATTGATGAAACCCCGTCCATAAAAAGACGGGGTTTTTTGTTACTTAGAATAATGATTCAACCGGCATTCCTTAAACATGGTGACACCGTGTGCATCCTGGCACCCGGAAGAAAGCTAGATGCAAAAAGTATCGAAACTTCCGTAGCCATTATTCAATCCTGGGGGCTGAACGTTACCCTGAGTTACAATCTTTTAAGCGATACGCACAGCTATCTGTCCGGTACGGACGCTGAACGGCTGAGTGATTTTCAGAAGGCGCTCGATGATTCTTCTGTTAAGGCGGTGATCTGTGCCCGTGGCGGTTATGGAACAACAAGGATTCTTGATCTGCTTGATTTTTCAACATTTCAAAAATCCCCAAAATGGATTTGCGGTTTTAGTGATGTTACCGCATTACACCTGAAACTTCAGTCGCTCACTATTCAAAGCATTCACGCACCGATGCCTGTGCAGTTCCCTAAAACAGAATTTGCTGATTCAGTGGAATCTCTTCGCAGCCTGCTTTTTGGAACGGCCAACCCATTAACTGCTGCGCCATCCGCCAGCAATCGTACAGGTATTAGTGAAGGCAAAGTAGTGGGTGGTAATCTCTCGTTGCTTGCCGATTCATTAGGCACTTCAACCGAAATACAAACCGACAGCAAAATTCTTGTTATCGAAGAGATTGGTGAATACACCTATCGACTTGACCGCATGCTGGTGCAGCTTATGCGTGCCGGTAAACTAAAACATCTGGCCGGCCTTGTTGTTGGGCACATGACAGGTATAAAAGAAAGTGAATTGCCTTTTGGAGAAACGGTTGAACAGATTATTCGCAATCACACACGCGAATTTAACTACCCGATTGGGTTCAATTTTCCAATCGGGCACGAGTACCCAAACCTGCCCTGGATTGAAGGAGCAACCGGTAAGCTTAGTATTACCAACAATCAATCAACCCTGAGTTTTTAAAACGGAAGTTTTTCGGAATACTTCGGAATCAGCGTTTTGAATTTTTCACGCAAGTCTTTGAGCAGCGATTTAGTTGAACGGTTTGTGATTTTTCTCCCGTCTATTTCTGTAACCGGAGTTAGCTCGCCCATCGTCCCTGTACCGAAAACCTCATCGGCTGTATAAAATTCTGTAAGAGATAAATTCCGTTCTTCAACTAAAATGTTGTTTGCCTTACAAAGCTCAATAACAAGACTTCGCGTAATGCCATGCAGGCATGCATCGGCATGCGGAGTATACACAACATTATCCTTTATCATAAAAAGATTGATGTCGTTCAGTTCCGCTACAAATCCCTGATGATCGAGCATCAACGCAGCGTCAACCCCCGCAACGTTCGCCTGAATTTTTGCGAGAATATTATTCAATAAATTACTATGATGAATTTTTGAATCCAGGAACTGAGGATTATTTCTCCGCATCGAAGAAGTGATCACTCTGATGCCGGTGCTGTTGTCATACACAAGTGGTTTCCATTCCGCCAATACAATCAGGCAGGAGCCTTTCGTATTTACTCGCGGGTCCATGCCGGAAGTAACCTTTTCACCGCGTGTGAGTGTAAGGCGGATGTGTGTTTCATCCTTCATGCCATTCGCTTGTAGGGTTTCAAAAATAGCTTTCTTAACAGTTTCCTTTGCTGGGATATCCGTAAAGGCCAATGCATGTGCAGATGCTTGCAGTCTATCCAGGTGTTTATCTAAACAAAAGATCCCGCCATTGTAAACCCGCAGTCCTTCCCACACCGCATCTCCGCCCTGAACGGAGCTATCGAATACAGAAACTTTTGCATCATTCCGCGGAAGCAGTTTACCGCCAACATGTACGATGATGTTTTCGTTTTTTGGATTGTATTTCTGCAGCATACCTAAGGTCTTATGGCGTGTTGTAAAAGTTTTTTATAGTAAACATCTGCTTGCTCAGCAAGAGGTTTAAGTTGATCCGGCAATGTTCGTTCACTGGTTGGCTGCTTTTCAAAGCCTGATGATTTATGAACGTTCGCATACCAATGCGGAGCCCAAACCCCGTCATACGTTTTTGGTCCCGGTTTCCAGGTCAGCATTTGTTTCTCAAAGGCAATTCCGACACGCTCACACACCTGCTTCAGTACGGATTCAGGATTTTCGAGCAGCAAGCCTGAATCAATAACCATGCTTTTCGGGTCATTAAGTTTTTCGAATAGTTTCCATTCGTATTCAATACCGATGTCGCGCATCAAAGGATTTTCAACGACCTGCGCATAGCTTGCTATGATTTGTCTGGGATTCCGGATCAGGAAAATATTAATGCAGCCAGAAAGAAAATCAAGATTGTTCATGACCTCAATGTGGTGCGCCATGTTCTTAATAAAATACACCGGCCTTGAATGCTTGCTGAAAACTTCTGATTTAACTTTTTCTTCATCAGCAGATTGTGCTTTCAGTACTTCTTCTTTTCCAGGATGATGAACATCCGTTTTAGAAAAATACATCGCGTAGAAAGGTTCATCCACAGCAAGTGTGTCGCTGCGTTGCGCAAAGGAATACATCAATGCAGTGGAAATGTTACGCGGCCCAGAGATCAAATGCAGAAACTTCACCGTTTACAAGTTTAGGGTAAGCTACAATTTTTTAATCAACCAAAGAATGCAGGTAGGCTGCAAGTGCATAGATCCCAAGTAGGAGCAACACAACTCCCGGAATAAATTTCACTTTCCCTTGTACGGAGAAGACCGTAGTTGCTTTCCTGGCGAGGTAGGCCACGCTGATTAATAAAACCAATGCACCCAGTGAAATGCCCAAAAGATAACTATGTACTTCTGCTGCAGTTGAAAGGGAGATCCAGCCTTGACTTTTTAAATACGCAGTAACACCAATCCAAAACGGTAATGCAAGCGGGTTAAGAACACTCAATAACAATCCTTTTCTAAAACCACTTTCGCGAACCGTTTCCGCAGCAGGGGTGGCCTTTGAAGCCGAACGGATAGTGATAACACCCAGCGTAATCATAACCACCGCGCTGATCAACTTAAAATTATTAACAACAACGGGTGATGCGGTAATCCAATCCTCGAAAAGCAGCGCCAACCAGGCATACGGATATTCGACCAGTGCTGCAGCCAACGCAAATCTCCAGGCAATATTCATTTTGTGCTCTAGCCCAAGCCGAAGCACGGTCAGGTTCAATGTCCCGGGAGGAATTGAACCCAGGAAGCTGAAAACGAAAGCGATCAAAAAAGTTTGCAACGCGTTCATTGAGGCTGAGTTGCTTCTTTAAATTTTTTATAGATCATTTTGCCTTCCCGAAACGGAGTGAAGGGAATTCCGCTTTTATGATTCTGCATACTGATCCGAAAGATATTCTTCCAATGCGTAAACAAAATTCCCATTGCTTTCCAAAGTGGAAATCCGGGATGATAGATGTGTGCCGGCTCTGCACCACATCCATTGAGTTCCATAATTTTTATTTTTCCTTCGTATAAATCTTCAATGGTTGCGCACCGAAGATCATACCGGCCAAAATAAAATCCTTCAATCTGCTTACTAATGGTGTCGAATGTTTTGGAGAGCCTGGCATTGATCAGGTGATCACCATTCAAAAAAGTTGTTCCGAGTGAATGATTACCAATAGCATTTAATATAAATTTTTCTCCTTCCGGGATAATCCTGCCAAGCTGACTGGCATGTGCCTCTTTCATTCTTTTCCATTGAAGCTTTGCACGAGGCTTATCCAGAATAAGATCTCTTACTGTTGACCTGCCGTCACCCATCACCGAAAGCATATCTTTAATCACTACGGAATTTACATATCCTTCAGACTCATCCGGCATCCGGGTATAAAAGACTCCGAGCTCCACGGGTAAATCGAGAAATTCCTGGATAAGAAAATCTTTGGTGTACGAATTCAGGTAAGCTTCCACCTGACTTTCGGATGAAATCTTTTTTACCATAAATCCGCGTTCGCCTTGGTCCGGCTTGAAGATGACTGGAAAAGAAAACCCCGCATCCTTAAGTAAAGACAGCACTGCCGGTTTTGCCTGGGGAGCTTTAATCAGAATTGTTTTAGGCTTGTATTGATCGGGGATAAGCCTCAATACACCATCCTTCGATTCCCCTAACATTCCCCCGAGCACGATACTCGGATTGGAGGCAGAGAAAAAAAACAAGGACCGCGCCCGAAGCGACAACCACAACCAGTAGATGAAAAACGGAAGCTGAACAATCCCAAACGGCCAGTATTCCCAGGCCGATAGTCGTATTATAAAATTGCTGTTACGGAATTTCTTCCAGCTCATGGACTTATCGCACAGCTACCGTTTCCTGGTGCCGGATCGTAGAGGCTGCTATTCCGAAATCATACGGCAGCGTAACATATGGGGCGGTCTCGCGAATACCGATTTTCATAATGGCCATGTGATGCACCGCATGCTCGATGTTGTATACCAACTCCCGTAAATAATTAGTTTCGATCGTTATGAACTCCTCTTTGTCAAGGTCATACGCAGCTTCAAGCTTGAGCGATTTGTCGGTTCGGTGCTCGGAGATGAACTCGTTGATCTTATCCAGTACAGCGAGTGCAATGAACTTATCGGTTTCAATCAGCTTATCGTGCTCACGCTTATCGTAGTTGATAACCCCTGAGTCGAAACCCTTTTCCAGGCATATAAAAAATTCGAGTGTGTGACGAAGGTGTTGGCCAATCGTTGAATTGCCCAGGGTATCCACAGGCTTACTAAAATCCTGCTCGGTAAGCTGACTAACCATACTGGTAAGCTGACCTAAAATAGTAGTACACGCCTTTGTAATGTTCATAGTGAGGGATTCAATTCAAAGATAAGGCAAAACTGAAAATAAAAACGCTGGGATCTTACAGAGTCGCCAAAAGTTCTGTTTAAACGGTTACTGTACAATTTTACTCCAGTTACGGTCTCCAGTTTCCTTTAATTTCTTCTCGCTTTTGTTCCAGTCTTCGAGCGTATTGGTTGTCCAAAAATTATAAAACAGGTATAGCTTACCCTCAACGATCTTATAGGTTTCGGGATCAACTTTAACTTTTTCACCATTTTCACCCATCGCATAGGCGCACCAGCCACCATACGCGGGCTCATACTTTTCCGGATTCGCTTTGAACGTAGTCAAGTTGGCTTGCGTAGAAAAGCGATACGTAATTCCTTTGTCAACATAGATAAGGTCGCTTTTACCTTCGATCGGCTTTCCGTTAAAATAGCTGACCGGGTCGTATCCTTCGAGGGCCAGTTTGTTTTTTACATTAAAGTGTTTTTGCCGGAGCGCTTCTGACTGGCTATACACAGTCGTGAAAGACAAAAGAAGTAAAATGGTTATTGGCAATCTCATCTGCTTACATACGAAGAAACACCCAAGGTGGGTTTTAGGAATTGATGAATTTGTCGTGCACGCTACAATTTCGGACTTATTCGGGCAAGTTAGTTTTGAGAATTTTCCAAACAAGCTCTGGTTCATAACCCTTTTGAATAAGGGCTTTTGAAACCTTATCCCGTGCTATGAATAAATTTTCTCCTCTATGTTCAGCCACTTTTTCCGAGATCAATCTCTTAAGGGTGAGGACATAATCGTCCTCGTCAATTTCCTTTAAGCCAATGCGAATACAGTTTCTCGAAAGCCCCTTGCTTTCAAGTGCATGAACAATTTTAATCCGTCCCCAATGCTTAATCCGGAATTTGCCGCCTGCGAAAAGTTTCGCATAACGCTCTTCATTCAGAAAGCCTTCTGTGATTAAATAGGTGAGCAGCTCATCCGCATCGGATGAATTCAGTCCTAATTCGTAAAGCTTATTTTTTACTTCCTGGTGAGAACGCTCCTGGTAAGCACAGTAGCGCAACGCTTTCTGCTTTGCCTGTTCAACTGTTAATGACTTACCCTTTCGTTGCACACGTTATTTTACCAGGCCTTTATTTTTCAAAATACTGATTACGAATTTCCGTTCGTTATCAGTATTGAATATTTTAAATGGTAAGTAGATCAATTGTGCCTTATTGATATACAATACAATGTGGTCTTTGCCAACCGCAGCGCTTTTAATCTGGTCCCACTTCATCGGCATGCCCTCGCGCGGATTGATCTTCATCAAAATCTGCTGGCTGCTGATCTCGTATGAGAATTTTTCAAACAACATCTTTCCCTGTTCAAGCTGCGTTACTCCGTAAAACTGGATCCACCAGAATAAAAGGTAAAGGCCAAGACCAATAACCGCACCAATAAACCACCAATAGGTGTCGGCACCGGGAATCATATACCCCAGACATATCAGGAATGCTACCAGGGCTGCAATCCAGCCTTGCTTTTTCAACACAGCTTGCAAGGCCATCTTTATATAGATCTTCTTTTCGAGTTTGTAATTCTTTGTTTTAGCAATCATAAAATATCAACAATCAATTCCTTTTTAAAATGCCTTCAGGCTTAAATCCATGCTTTTTACAGAATGGGTTAGCGCGCCTGCCGAAATAAAATCAACCCCCGCTTCCGCCACGCTTCGGATCGTTTCTTCTGTAATTCCTCCGCTGGCTTCAGTTTTATACTTTCCGTCTATTACACGCACAGCCTTTCTCATGTCTTCAACCGACATGTTATCCAGCATGATTACATCAACGCCTCCCACCCGGATAACTTCCCTCACCTCTTCCAGGTTTCGGGTTTCAATCTCTATCCGGAGACTTTTTTTCGTGGCGCGAAGATACTCTTTTGTTTGGATGATTGCTTTTTCAATTCCACCGGCCATGTCGATGTGATTGTCCTTGAGCATAATCATGTCAAACAGCCCTATCCGATGGTTATGCCCGCCACCAATCAGCACAGCCCATTTTTCCAACAACCGAAAATTGGGTGTGGTTTTACGGGTATCAAGAAGCCTGGCGTTCGTGCCTTTTATCAATCCGGAAAGGTAGTGCGTAAGCGTTGCAATAGCGCTCATGCGTTGCATGCAATTCAGCACAAGCCGTTCGCATGTTAAAATTGAACGCGATGAGCCTTCGACAACAAACGCCACATCACCTTTCTTAACAGGATTTCCGTCCTGTATGCTAACCGTAACAATAAGTGTTGAATCAAAATGCTTAAAGATTAATTCAGCAAGCTCCACACCGGCAAGAATACCATCCTGCTTAACCAGCAGTCGGGCTTTGCTTTTCGCGGAAGATGGTATAGAAGCTAACGTTGAATGGTCGCCATCACCCACATCTTCAGCAAACGCAGCTAAAATAAATTGATGTAAAAACTGATCGGTGATATAGGGCGGTTTCACACCGCAAAAATGATCAGGATTTCTGAAATTTTAGGATGAAGTGGTTTTTTTGTGTGGGTAAGACTACTGTTTTACAAAGGAAATCTCCTGGATGAGCTGATCTTTATTGGCCGTTTTGATTTTCATCCAAACCCGGTATTTATCTGATCCGCTTATGTATTCCCCGATTGCAAACGGCTGCCCACCCTTGGAAGAACCCTGATGAATGATATTAAAGTCTGACGGTGGATGCGCCTTAAAAAAATCACGAAGCACAAATTCAGCCTGCGCCTTGCTGTAGTTTTGAAGTTTGCCGTCAATCGTCACATCAATCGTCTGATTCAGGTGCTTGGACAATTCTTTCGCACTTCCTGCCTTAATGGCCTCCTTAATCTGGTCCACAACCTCATTCTTCTGCGCTAAAGCCGGATTTACGGCAATAATAGACGCGAACATCACCCCAAAAAAGAACCCTTTTCTCCTCATAGCGCTGAGATATACCCAAAAGTATGCCATACAAAGATGATTATGAAATTGGCTTAAATGCTACGGTTATGCCTTATTTTTCAAACTCAAGTAGAGTTCCTATGAATGCCAACCCGTGCTTAAAGTAACCCGTTAATCTTTCAATAGTGGTTATATTTGCGGCCTAATTCTTCGTGTTATGAACAAAAAAGTGCTGTTGATGATTCTGGATGGCTGGGGCGTAGCGGTGAACAAAAAGGTTTCTGCTATTGACCATGCTAAAACTCCGTTTATTAACTCGCTTTATCCTACGTATGCCAATAGTAAGCTCGAAGCTTCAGGGTTGGCGGTTGGGTTGCCGGCAGGACAAATGGGCAATTCAGAAGTCGGGCATATGAATATTGGTGCGGGAAGAGTTATATACCAGGATCTGGTTAAGGTAAATAAAGCAGTTGATGAAAAGGAGCTTGATAAAAATCAGGTATTGCTCGATGCATTTGAGTACGCTAGAAAGAATAACAAGAATTTTCACCTCATCGGACTTTTATCGGATGGTGGTGTTCACTCGCACATTCATCACTTGAAAGGAATCTGCACGATCGCAAGCAATAATGGAATTAAAAATCTGTTCATCCATGTGTTTACCGATGGCCGTGATACCGATCCAAAAGGTGGTTTAGGCTATTTAAAAGATCTTCAGGCACACCTTTCCAAAACCACCGGAAAAATTGCGAGCATTGTTGGCCGTTACTTCGCTATGGATCGCGATAGGCGCTGGGAACGCGTTAAGCTTGCATATGACTTGTTGGTTCATGGAACGGGTGAAGCTGCAACGGATGTATCGGCAGCAATTCAAAAATCGTATGACAATAGTGTGACCGATGAGTTCATTAAGCCAATCGTGATGGTTGAAAACGGTAAGTCGATTACAACCATTCAGGAAGGTGATGTTGTGCTTTGCTTCAATTTTCGTACAGACAGAGGACGGGAAATAACCGAAGTACTCACGCAGCAGGATTTTCCCGAACAAAACATGAAGGCGTTGAACTTGTACTATATCACGCTTACAAATTATGATGACACGTTTAAGAATGTGAAAGTCATTTTTGATAAAGACAACCTGAACAACACCCTGGGTGAGGTTTTGGCTAAAGCCGGAAAAAAACAAATCCGCATTGCAGAAACCGAAAAGTATCCACACGTTACGTTTTTCTTTTCTGGCGGAAGGGAACAGCCGTTTGAAGGCGAAACGCGCATTCTTTGTCCATCCCCCAAAGTTGCTACATACGATCTTAAACCGGAGATGAGCGCGAATGATTTAATGGACAAGCTAATCCCCGAGCTCGATAAAAAATATGCGGACTTCATCTGCTTAAATTTTGCCAACCCGGATATGGTCGGGCATACAGGAGTTTTTGAAGCAGTTGTTAAAGCCTGCGAAACAGTGGACTACTGTGCAGGCAAAGTGACAGAAGCTGCGTTACGAAATGGCTATTCGATCATCATCATTGCCGATCATGGAAATGCAGATTTTATGATCAATGGAGATGGAACGCCCAATACAGCCCACACGACAAGCCTCGTGCCGTGTATACTCGTAGATAATAATTTTAAGGGAACATTAAAGAACGGCAAGCTGGGTGACCTCGCTCCGACCATTCTTACATTAATCGGAGTTCCGATTCCGCCTGAGATGACAGGCGAAGTACTTGTTACCCCATAATCCGTTAAGGTGTGAAGCAAGCCGTGTTTATAGTATGGATCGTTGTTGTACTGTCATCGTGCGAAACCACGCGCAGGGATAAAAAATATTACTATCCGCTTGATAGCATATTAACTGAGCAGGTTCAATACCTTATGCTATCCCACGCTACGCTATCAAAAAAGGCGTCCATTGATGGAAAAGAAGAGGCAACTTTTTTCGTTCCAAAAGATACCACACGCTGGAAATATGAGCTCGATGTTTTTGCAGAGCTGAACGACATTAACAAGCCTGCCAATGTAGGTAAGTATCATACGAAGAAAGGTCTGAAGGATTCGAACAGCAACCTGCTTATTTACACCATTGAAAGCACGGAAACGCTGCCCGTAGTTTTTCTGAAAGTCTATTACCTGGACAACCTGTCAAACATCCGTAAAATCGAAGGACTTTACCGGGAAGAAAGCTCATTGCTGCAAAGTTCCCGGCATTTATCGATGGAATTTGAAAAGATCAACAATAAAATTGTGCTCACATCCTACTCTATAAAGGGAGGTCAGAAAATGCTCCTCGGAGATTCTGTACAATTCACCGTAACCGGAATAGTTACACTACCTTAAACATGGCAAAACGCTCAAGCGAACCCTTACGTAAAGAGGACAAAAGAAAACTTGACAAAGCAGGATTAAAAAAACTTGCCGGAATTTTCCGGTTTCTGCTCCCGTATAAAGGCTTGTTCATCCTGGGTTTTGTTGCCTTAGGACTGTCAACCTTCACCATTATGGCATTCCCCAAGCTTGCCGGGGAGCTGGTGGATGTCGCTACGGGTAGTTCCAAATATTTCTCTACCATCGGTCAGGTTGTTCTTACGCTTGTAATTGTTCTGTTTATCCAAAGCATCTTCTCATTCATTAGGGTTTATACATTTTCGAATGTGAGTGAGCGTGGAATGGCAGACGTTCGCAAAGCAGTTTATCAGAAAATTCTTTGGCTACCCATGAGCTTTTTTGATTCTCGAAGAACAGGCGAACTGATGAGCCGGCTTACGTCCGATGTTGGAACGCTTCAGGATACATTCAGCTTTACGCTGGCTGAATTTTTCCGGCAAGTTTTGTCATTGATCTTTGGTATGGTAATCATTTTTTACCTTACTCCTTCACTGGCGTTGTTTATGTTACTCACCTTCCCGGTGATTGTTGTAGCAGCTTTAATTTTTGGAACCTATATCCGAAAGCTGTCAAGAAAAACGCAGGATAAGCTGGCGGAAGCAAACGTAATTGTTGAAGAATCGTTTCAATCTGTTTTTGTTGTAAAGGCCTTTACCAACGAGCTTTTCCAGATTAATAAATACACCAGAGCCCTTCAGGAAGTTGTGACAATCGCCATCCGGTCTTCCCTGTATAGAAGTCTGTTCGTATCATTTGTGATTTTCGTCCTCTTTGGCGGGATCGTAGCCATTGGCTGGCATGGTGCTAACCTGGTTCAAACACATCAGCTTCAGCCGGGAGAACTTTTTTCATTTGTCTTTTATACAGCCATCATAGGATTCTCCATTGCTGGTTTAGGTGATATTTATGCCCAGTTGCAACGTGCGATTGGGGCCTCAGAACGTGTGTTGGACATTCTAGAAATGAAGGATGAATCCGAGGCTATACAGGATCACCGGCTGCACCTGAGCGGAGAGATCACGTTTACTGACGTTTCTTTCTCCTATCCTTCACGTGCAGATTTTCCCGTGTTGAAAGATCTTAACTTTAAAATCAAATCCGGTGAAAAGATCGCGTTAGTAGGCAAAAGCGGTTCTGGTAAATCAACAATCACAAATCTGATTATGCGTTTTTACCCGGTGTCCGAAGGTCACATAATGGTCGATGGAAATGATATCCAGTCGTATCACCTTACCGGTTATCGTCACAACATTGGTGTTGTTCCACAGGAAGTAATCTTGTTTGGCGGAACAATTGAAGAGAATATTGCGTACGGAAAGCCTGGTGCATCGCTGGATGAAATCAAAGATGCCGCACGCAAAGCAAATGCATTAGATTTTATTGAAAGTTTCCCGGAAGGGTTTAAAACATTAGTAGGCGAACGTGGTGTTAAGCTCTCAGGCGGACAACGTCAACGCATAGCCATCGCACGAGCCATTCTGAAAGACCCTGCCATTCTTATCCTGGATGAAGCGACAAGCTCGCTGGATGCACATTCGGAAGTATTGGTGCAACAAGCGCTTGAAAAGCTAATGGAGGGCCGTACAACAATTGTTATTGCCCATCGTCTGAGCACGATAAAAAAAGTGGACCGCATTTTTGTGATCAACGATGGTCGCCTTGCAGAAATGGGCTCGCATGCTGAACTTACACAGGTAAATAACGGTATATATAGTACGCTGCTTAAGCTGCAGCTTCATGAATCATGAGTAGTTCATTCCAGATTCTGAAAGATTTTAAGCTTCGGTCAACCCCGAGCAGGGCTGCTATTTTACAGGCTTTCTTAACACACCATTTCGCGCTTTCGCATAGTGATGTCGAGAAGGAAGTGCCTTCCTCCTTTGATCGGGTAACGGTTTATCGCACGTTAAAAACCTTTCTTGACAAGGGCCTTATTCACAAAGTGCTGGATGATGCAGGCGGTATGAAATATGCGCTTTGCAACGAAGCCTGCAGCACCGCAAATCATCATCACGATCATGTTCATTTTAAATGCACACAATGCGGCCAAACCAACTGCCTTCAAGTCGAAATTCCAGGAATTAAGCTTCCGAAAGGATACCGGGCGAGGGAGGTAAATCTGCTTATTCAGGGCGTTTGCGGAAATTGTGGCTAAATTTCCAACACTTTGGTTTCCTTTTGCAGTAATCCCTTATAAATCACCCGTGTAAGTTTTCGAGATTAAATTAAATTAGTACTTTTGAAGGCTATAGGCAGCGAAAATCTTCAAAAAACGGTTGATTTGGCTGCTCCCCTAATGCTGAACTAAGATCCATTGCTGAGAACATTCGATATACTCCTCTTTTCCATTTTTAGTGGTGATCGGCATGAGAATATTCTCTTCGGGGTGTTCCTCGCTGTTATCATCATCTTTATGGTTGTTGACCTGGGCTTATTTCATAAGCAGGCTCATAAAATCACCACTAAATCAGCGCTTTATCAATCTATCTTTTGGGTATCGATCAGTACCGCATTTGGCATTCTTATATATTTCTGGGGGCCTTATGCGCAGATGGAAAACGGAGTATCTGTTTCACTGGAAGGCTCTGACGCTGCGGTTCTTTACTTCTCTACCTATTTAACCGAGTACGCACTTTCGGTGGATAACATTTTTGTTATCCTGCTTATCCTGAAATACTTCAAAGTTGACGAGACTTATTATCATAAAGTTCTTTTCTGGGGAATTCTCGGAGCGATTGTATTCCGGGCCGTTTTTATTTTCGTAGGTGCAATCCTTATCCATAAGTTTCATTGGATCCTCTACATCTTTGGTGTATTCCTGATTTATTCCGGTATCCGGATTTACTTCGAAGACGGTGATGAAAAAATTGAGCCGGAAAAGAATCCGATTCTTAAAATCTGCCGCAAGTACTTACCTATTTCGGCATCGGATAACGGAGGCAAGTTCTTCTTCAGAGAAAACGGCAAGTTGTTCTTCACCCCGTTGTTCCTGGTTATCATTCTCATTGAAACAACAGATTTGATCTTTGCAGTTGATTCAATCCCTGCCGCTTTCGCCATTACCCAAAACGAATTTCTGATTTATACGTCCAACATTTTTGCCGTAATGGGATTACGTGCAATGTTCTTCTTATTGGCGGGCATTATTGATAAATTTTATTTACTCCAAAAGGGACTTTCTATTATCCTTTTCTTCATTGGCGCAAAAATGTTACTGGAGATCTTCCACATTGATTTGAATGTGTACCTCTCCTTCACAGTAATCATCGCAACACTAACGTTGTCTATTGTATTCTCCGTCCTTATTCCGCGTAAGGTAAAGTCAGAATCAGAAGAAGGTTAAATTCTTAAAATTCCTCGGTAAAAAGATTCTTTGGCAGAATTTTCATCAGCATCGGCAAGGTTAAAAATCGCTGCGGGAGGGAAATAATTACAAGTGTCGGGATGGTCTTAAGCATTAAAATCAGCTCATGCCGGATTCGTTCGCTTTCTTCGCCTGTAAGTTCTTCCGTGCGTGCCTTTTTTAACAGTGCTAATACATCTTCGCTATCCTGAATTTCTTTTAACAGTCTACTTTTGTTCTTCTCTGCAATTTTTGAAATCCGGCTTATAAAGTGCTCACTCACACGTTGGAAGTCTTGCTTATCCTGCAGATAGTCGAGCTGCTCCCAATGCTCAAGCACAAAACCCTCAATGGCAATCAGGCTGTTATCCAGATCATCGTCTGAAAAGCCTAAATAGGTGCAGAACTTTTTCATGAATTCATGTTCAGCCTGCTCAACTTTCCGGTCAGCCCAGGTAGTAAGAATAGCAATTTCGAGAAAGAACTTTTTGAGTATCCAGGAGTTCTCTGATGGAAGATTAATTGCTTCAATTTCAATTCCCTCGTCAAAAATAACCATGGCCTCTTTGCGCTTCTCTGCGCTCAGCTCGGTACTTTGAATAAAATATTCCAGCAGCTTGCGTTCTTCAGGATCAATAACATGATCCGAATGCGCGGCAGCAGCAATAACTTTTACAATGGAGAACCGCAGTTCATCACGTTCATACCGAAAAAAGTCTGCAACAATCCGATCCGCATTGGTATGAATCCACTGCCCAAAGATAAATACGTCCAGAAACAACAAGGTATTATGAAAAAAATAGGTCCAAAAGTTTCCCTGAAAATCCGTTGTCCGGTCAATTCGTTTCTCCAGAATCTTCTCCGCGAGCTCAAGGGCTGAACGTTTTTTTCCGAACAGGCTTTTGCTGGGTGTTGCCAGTTCCGGAAAAATATTATTGTAAAAATTTCCGATGTTCTCGATGGTCTTCAAAAAAACCCGTGAGAGCTCTTCCGGGGTTTTAACCGGCTTATCATAAAACAGAAGTGAACTGCTAATCAGACTTTCGGCCAGCAAAATTTTCATTTTATCCTTTTCGCTCCAGCTTTCTGCGTTGGGATAATCGAGGTGTCCTACATTCTGGCCATACATTAAGCCGGTGGGTTGAACAATACTGTATAATGAATGCTCGGGATGCGAACTACGTTTTTTAAACGTAAGATCTTTAAGAAGGTCCTTTCTGAATTCGAGGTATTCTTTTAGCCAACCTTTTTCGTCTGGCTTCATAGATTGAGGGTCAGTGCTGACAAATTAGCCATTTTTGAACAATCTGAAAATCTTACTTCAGTGCTTCCCGCCAGCCCTTCTTCTCCATAGATTTAGCCGAGGTTTCAACTTTATTCTTTAACTCTTTCTTAAACTGATCTAGCTTTTTTGCAACGCCTTTATCTGCTGCGCCAATAATTTGCGCAGCTAAAATTCCGGCATTACGAGAACCATTAAGTGCAACCGTTGCCACGGGAACTCCGGAGGGCATCTGCAAAATCGATAGCACCGAATCCCAACCATCAATTGAATTAGATGATTTAATCGGCACCCCAATAACGGGTAACGATGTTATCGATGCAACCATGCCGGGGAGATGCGCTGCACCTCCGGCTCCCGCCACTATCACTTTAATTCCTTTTGCCCGGGCCGTGGTTGCATACTCTACCATCCGAAGGGGAGTACGATGTGCCGATACAACCGTAATTTCAAAAGCAACACTTAATTCTTCGAGCACTTCAGCTGCCTCCTTCATGATCTTCAGGTCAGACTGGCTGCCCATGATGATGCCTACTAGCGGTTTTGTCATGCGATTACTTTGAGTGTACGTTTTACAAAATTAGCTTTTTGTTTTAGGCTCTCAATATCCTGGTCAACTATCGTTACATGACCCATTTTTCGGAAAGGTTTTGTTTGCGCTTTCCCGTATAAATGAACATGAACACCTTTTACCTGTAGTACGTCTTCAAACCCTTGATACCGTGCTGGGCCGGAAAAGCCAGGCTCACCAAGTAAATTTACCATGGCGCTTGGTAGCAGCAGGTCTGTCTTTCCTAACGGCAACCCCGTAATGGCTCGCAGGTGTTGCTCGTATTGCGAGGTAACATTGGCTTCAATGGTTTGATGCCCGCTGTTGTGCGGACGAGGCGCTACTTCATTCACCAAAACTTCACCCGACTTCGTTACAAACATTTCAACAGCCAGCAA